>JAEEGL011891559.1_pt1 | contig 192728 bp, 168 predicted proteins | sample 9134231 | NCBI WGS metagenome assembly JAEEGL01 (sample SAMN16246548, study PRJNA631951) | gut metagenome | biome: gut microbiome; feature: rumen; material: fiber-attached | host: Bos | place: Iran: Karaj | collected 2018-10 | reverse complement strand
GTATTTGAATGAGATTTTACTATAATATCAATCTCTGCAAATTTTTCTATAATTTCTTTACTTGTTTTCCCTAGTTCTTTTGCTAATTCACTAACTCTTAAGCTGTCCATCCAATAGTCCTTTCAAATCCTCGCGAGAAATATTTGTTTTAAGGTATTTATTTATCCCTTTATTTAAACCTTTTCTTAAGGCTGTATTAATACATTCTTCATTATAACAAAGATATACAGATCTGCCAAATGTTTTGGAATCGGGCTGTACAATAACGTTTCCGCTTGAATATTCTTTCATTATCCTAATAAGTTTTTGCCGCGGTTTAAGTTCTCCGCAGCATATACATTTACGTATATTATCCAAATAATTAATCCTTATGTTTCGCAAAAACCAAACAGTCTTTACTGTTTCTATTTTAACAACGTAATAAAAATGCTGTCAAGCACAATGCCCGTTTGCTCCTGCCGCTTTTTTCCGAGTATGATATAATAAAACAAAAGAGAAAATATTATGCAAAATTACTACGAATTAAAAATATCAATAAATCCCGACATGGAAGAAATAGTTTCGGATATATGCTTTACGCATTTTCGGTGCGAAGGAGTTGTGTTAGCCGAAGAAACATACAAAGACCTTGTAATGACTGCAACTACACAAGGAACTCTGAGGGTTTTTCTTACTGAAATAGATACAAATCCGATTGAAATTCTTAAGACAGAACGTGAATTATTAAAAGACAGGGGTTTCAGCGATGAAGAACTGGGCAGTTGGGAAGTTACAATAGACGAAAAAGAAAATCAGGACTGGTCAAAAAAATGGAAAGAAAAATGGGATGTTACTCATGTGACTGAAAAAATTGCCGTTGTTCCAAGTTGGCTCAGTTATGAACCTAAAGAAAACGAAATAACAATTATACTTGATCCAGGTTGCGCCTTTGGAACAGGAACTCATCAGACAACACAATTATGCATGAAAGCATTGGAAAAATATCTTAAAAACGGAGATACTGTTGCGGATATCGGCATGGGTTCAGGTATCTTATCAATACTGGCAAAAAAACTCGGTGCCAAAACCGTTTACGGATGTGATATTGATGAAACGGTTATTGATGTTGCAAAAGAAAATGCAATTAAGAACGGAGTAAAAATAAGCAATGATAACGGTATAATTTTTGAACTAAACACAGCCGATAAAATAACCCGAAAATTTGATTTTGTTTGTGCAAATATTCTTCATAATGTTTTATTTGAAATAATGGGAGATTTGAAAAATATTATGAAGGACAGCGGAATACTCTCATTAAGCGGAATTTTAAAAGAAAAACAGGATATTGTACTTGAAGCAATCAGACGTGAAAATTTAAAAATAAAAGACACAATTACGCAAGATCAATGGATTTCCTTTGTTGTTACTAAATAACAGCAAGAATAATAAGCATAACAGCCGATATTACAGCAGAAATGCCGACAAAATACCAGAAAAGCGGTGACTTTGTATTTTGTTTTTGTGATTTAACAGAACAGTATTGAGGTTTAGCCGGCTTGTTCTGCTTTGATTTTGTTGTTTTTGACTTTTGTGATAAATATTTTTCAGATAAAGACTGTCTGCTTTTTTTGCCTGTAATAAGAAGTTCCGTATTATACTGAAGTTTGAGGATTTTCCTGTCTTCATTACAGGAATATACACAGTAATTAATAGCAACCTCAAAAGCTCGTTTCAGACATTCCAAAGCTTCCATACCGTCTTGCTTAACCGTGACCGAATGCACCGATTCATTACCGTGTTTTTTCAGAAAATACAAATCATCAACAAATTCTTTTGCCGCTTCCGAGCTTCCGAGTGTACAATCCTTCAGAGTGGCAAGCATTGCATCAAATGTAACCTCTGTTGTACGTCTTGATCCCAACACATTTTTACAGACAACTTCACCGAATCTCCTTGTCTGAGCCATGCATTGTTCAAAAAATTCACTGCGATACAGCTTTTCGGCATCGTTTATTATATTAAACAAATCTTTGTCATTCTTTTTCAAAAAATCAAAATTAGTACTCATACAGCCATTATTCTAATATAAACCTGCATTATTTTTATCATTTGTTTATATGAAAGCATTATTTCATAAGACATGCAGCATAATGATTAACCCTTTTTTCACGCATCACCGGCTGCTTCACGGCACAAATGTTTTGTTTACAAAGTTCGCACCTCGGATGGAATTTGCAACCGCTTATTTCTTCCTGAATATGCGGCGGAGCACCTTCTATGGTCTTTAAGTTTAATGCCGGATTTGTTGTGGGAAGTGAATTCAGAAGAGCTATTGAATACGGATGAATCGGGTTTTTGAAAAATTCCTCCGTAGCTGCACACTCCGTAATATGCCCTGCATACATAACAGAAATATTGTCCGCATAATTGCTGACAAGAGCCAGGTCATGAGAAATTAAAAGAATTGTACTTTTAAACTCATTTTTTATTTCGTTAAGTAAATCCATAATTTGCTTTTGTATTGTTACATCAAGTGCGGTTGTAGGTTCATCCGCAATGAACAGTTCAGCATTTGTTGCAAGTGCCATTGCAATTATAATCCTTTGCTTCATTCCGCCTGAAAATTCATGAGGATAAAAATTCAGCTTGTTTTCAACATCCGGAATTTTTACCAAATCCAAAACCTCTTTTGCTTTTCTTAATGCCTGACGTTTTGATAATTTTGAATGGGATTGTATTGATTCTACCAGCTGATTACCAACGGTATAGAGAGGATTTAAAGATGTCATCGGATCTTGTGGTATCAATGCAATTCTATTTCCTCGTATATCCCTCATTTGTTTTTCTTTGTAATATAAGAGGTTTTCACCCTTAAAAATAATTTCTCCGCTTTTTATTTCTGCAGATTTCGGTAATAATCGCATAACAGACATTGCCGTCATGGTTTTACCGCAGCCGGATTCTCCGACAAGAGCATGCATTTCGCCATGCTCCAAAGATAAATTGACATCAAACAATGCCTGATACTGTCCAAAAAACAAATTTAAATTTTTTATCTCTAAAAGTTTTTCCATAAAAATATTATTATTGTTTTTACCATTTCCGTCAATAGACCAATCGTAGAGAGCAAAAAAATTTTTTAGGAGTTTTCTATTAGTATACTTAATATTTTGTAAAAAAACATTTATAAAAACAGATATTTAGTGTAAAATATACTTATTCTTCTATCACAAAATATGAAAGGATTTATCAATGGTTCTTGAAATGACTTATCCACAGCTTGAAAAAGCAGTTAACCCGACACATGATATAAAACTTTTTTCAGGTCGTTCAAATCCAAAACTTGCACAAGAGATTGCTGATTATCTCGGAACCACGGTAGGTCCTATGGTTATTAAGAATTTTGCTGATGGTGAAATTTATGTGCAGATAAAAGAGAGTATCCGCGGCGATGATGTTTTTATCATACAACCGATTTGTAATCCGGTTAATGAAAACCTTATGGAGCTTCTGATAATTATTGATGCCTTCAAACGTGCAAGCGCAAAATCAATTACAGCAGTTATTCCTTATTACGGATATGCAAGACAAGACAGAAAAACATCAGGCAGAGAAGCAATTACTGCTAAACTTGTAGCAGACCTTCTTACAACAGCAGGTGCAAACAGAGTTCTTGCAATGGATTTACACACCGGTCAGATTCAGGGATTCTTCAATATTCTTGTTGACCACATTTTTGCGAATCCGATTATTATAGATTATGTTAAAAATCTGGGTATTAATCCGGATGATATGGTAGCAGTATCTCCTGATATGGGCGGTGCATACAGAACCAGAGCATTTGCAAAGAAACTTGACTGCTCAATGGCTATTATTGATAAACGCCGTGATAAGCACAACGAAGCAATTGCCGCACATATTATCGGTGATGTTGAAAATAAAATTTGTTTAATGTTTGACGATATTATTGATACTGCAGGAACTATTTGCGAAGCTTCCAAACTTCTGAAACAAAAAGGTGCAAAAAAGATTTATGTTTGTGCAACTCACGCAGTATTCTCAGGTCCTGCAAGAGAAAGACTTGAAAATGCTCCGATTGAGGAATGTATCGTAACAAACACTATTCCGTGGGCAAAAGAAGATTTGCCAAACAAGGTTAAACAACTTTCTGTTGCTCCGCTTCTCGGTCAGGCAATATCAAGAATTCATGATGACGAATCAGTAAGCTCTCTGTTCGGTTTTGAAAAAGAGATGAAGGTATAAAGACCGTTTTACATAAAATGTCATTGTGAGCCCGTTAGAGCCGGGCTGTTTAGCTTATTAGAAATTTTTAACATGTTTGCACTAAAAACTACAATATCAAAAGTGCAATGATATTGTTAGCAACACAAACAATCCCTCTAATACACAAAAGGGTATCTTTACTACAACCTTCGAATGCTTTTTTAAATCTCCTGCCGGCTTTAACTTATATATCTTTTGTTAAAGCATTTAAATCCGTACCGAGTACACTTGCAATGTCAAGAACTTTTAGTACAGTAGGATTAATTTTGCCCGTTTCGATTAGACTTACAGAATTTCTTGAAATATTTGTTAACTCTGCCAATCTCTCCTGAGAGATATTTTTCTTTAAGCGTTCACTCTTGATGTTAATACCTAAATTTTTTAATCTTTTACTGTCTAACATAATTATATTTTCTTCTTAGGACACTTAATTTACAATATAGTATATTTTACATATATCAAATTTTTTATAAATTTTTTTTAAATTATCCCTTTACTGCACCGTCATTTTCACCTGAAATAAAATATTTTTGCATCATTAAAAAGAAAATTATTATAGGAACTGTAGATATAATTGAACCTGCGGCAATAAATCGCCAGTTTGCAGAAAACATTCCCTGTAAATTGTTAATTCCGACAGGCAAGGTGTACATTGATTCTTTTGTCAGCATAATACTCGGCCAGAGAAATTCTCCCCATGAACCTATAAAAGTAAACACTGCAAGAACGGCAAGTGTGGGCTTTACCATTGGTATAACCACTTTTACAAACATTTGAAATACATTACATCCGTCAACAATTGCCGCTTCCTCAACCTCTTTTGGAACTTTGAGAAAAGCCTGACGCATTAAAAATATTCCGAATGCACTAACTGCAAACGGCATTACAAGCCCTATATAGCCCATTACATTATTTACACTATCAATCAGATGCAGCTTTAAAGTGATTATATAAACAGGAAGCATAATTGCCTGAAATGGAATCATTATTGTTGCCAGAATTGAAAAAAATACAAACTTTTTACCCCTGAACTGCATTCTTGCCAAAGGATATGCTGCAAGAGATGATAGCACAAGATTAAGAATTACCGTTAAAGCAGCAACAATAATACTGTTCCAAAAATATGCCATAAAATCGACTTTTCCCCAAACATCGATATAGTTTTGAAATGTAAAGTCTGAAGGAATGAATTTGGGCGGGTACGCAAATATATCTTCATTTATCCCTTTTAATGATGTTGATGTTAACCAGACAAAAGGAAATACAGATAATAATGATGTAATTATCAGTGTTAAGTGAATTAATGCTTTTCCTGTAAATTTTTTAAACATAATTAATTTTAATTATACATTAAAATGAACTATGGTGTTTTATTTTTTTGTGATAGAATTACAAAAAAAAGGAGTTATTATGAAAGTTTCTGCAATTACTAATTATCAAATTCAACCACAAAAAATTAATGGAACAAAAAAACACGCATACAGCAACCATGCCCAACAAAACGTACAACCTTCGTTTAAAAGCGGCAAGGGTGCATTCTGGGGCGGATTAGCTGCTGCTGCCTATGGGCTTGCCGTTATAGCAATATCTGCAACAGGTGTCGGAGCACCGATAGGAGCAGGAATGATTGCTCTGACCGCAGGCGGATACGGACTTGCAGGAGCAACAATCGGTGATGCTCTTACCGGTGGCAATTCCAATAATGTAGAAAATAATGACCAAAGTCATTTACATGTACATTAATTTTATTTAAAACATTATTGTTAATACACCAAAATATACCGTTGGATATATTTGATAGAAATAATTTACAAAAAATTATTTTTATCCTCTAGCTCCAATACTTGTCGAGCCATTTTGTCGGTTTAATATATCTGAAGCCCATTTTTCCGAAATAACCCTTGTATGCCTGTTCCGGTGTCGGTTTACCGTGGAAAATAAGAATTTTTGCTTCTTCCGGATCTCTTGGTGTTTTAAACCAGCACAATGGAAATCTGTGCAGACACTGACGTTTAAAACTTACAATCCAATCTTTAGGCCAATATTTGAGAAGCCCCTTTCTGTCCATCTCATAAGATAAAAATACCTGTTCGTTTTTGTACCTTTTTCTGATATCTTTACCCTCTTTGTAAAAATGTTCGATTATATCAGCATGCTTGCCAATTTCAAATCTGTAAACCGAAGAATTTCCCACAATATCATGCGGATAATCATAATCTTTTGATATTAAAAAACTTCCCTCAACTTCAAAAAACGGATCTAAAGAACTTCTTATTATAATATCCAAATCCAAAAACAGTGCTGTTCCGGTTAAATCAGAGAGCGGATTTGCAAAAAGTCCAAGCTTTTTCCACATTCTGTCCGGAATACCTTCATCATCTAATTCCGGAAGCGGTCTAATCTCAACTCCTTCAACAATACCTTCGGCATTATCCGTAAAACACACAAATCTGTGAGGCAAAGTAAGGTTCTTTTCAACCATTTTATACAATTTGTTTACGTACTCAGCTCCGAATTTTGTGCCCCATTTGATGCAAATAACATTTCTTTCCATATTAAGTCCTTATTTATATCTTTACCTGTTTACTTCTTTGCCATTTAACCGTCAATAGCCCTTTTTGCTTCAATAAGCACCGGCAATCCTCTGACTACACAAAGAACAATTGCAACAACAGCTGTCCAGTATGCAACAGCCCACAAAAGTTCAGCATGTGCTATGTTAGGTATTTTTGCGGCAACAATCAGCACAAAAGCTGCAACTTTTGCAACAGCATAACCTATTCTCATAAATTTTGAACCTGTTATCCATTTGCAAATCGGATTAACCTGCATACCGAAAGGAGTTAATCCCTTTTCCATTGCTGCACTTCTGATTGTATCCGTTATAAACCCTCTGGTTATTGCAATAAGCGGGAAAAGAATACTTATCCAATGCATTACGGCAAAAAGAATCCAGTAGGTATTTTCTACAATTCTGTCCCCCATTATATCCAATAATGCACCAAATTTAGATTCTTCATGGAATTTTCTTGCTACCCAGCCGTCAACTCCGTCAAGTGCAAATGCCAATATGGTAAGTGCTAATGCCCAGATATATGCTTGTGTATTTCCAATCTGTGTATAAATCAAATACACTGCCACAAACATAACAAAAATTCTGAATATTGAAATAAAATTAGCCATCAGTATGCCCTTCTCTTTGCTCCGCTTACAAAATGTGTTTTACATCTTCACTTGTCGGTTGCGTTTTTGTTTTGCCGACAAGTTTATCTTCTACAAACATATAATCCGCATCCGGAATAAATTCACTATCGTACATGTTTCCGTGTGCCCGTCTTTGTATTATAAAATGAGAATTTTCTTTATACGGATCGATTTTTAACAAACTTTCTTCAAATTTTTCCAATTTACTTATATCTTCAAGTGTATCCAATTTTGGTGAAAGCTCCATATCTCCGCATAAAGACTTATAATCTGAATATTTGCTGTTAATGAAAAATCTGTATTTACCGGTTTTTTCCGATTCTTCGTAAGTTAATTCTCCTGAATGCACAAATCTTTGCATAATCGTGTTCAGGTTTTTTAAAACGCAATTTACACGTGACGATGCATTTCTGTATGCTTCAGCAACAAGCGGTTCTTTTACCTTTTTTTCGACAACGGACATCATCCAGGCATTACTCATATCTGTCAACATATAACCTAATTTTCGGCTTATGCGTCCTTTGGAAGATATATTGTTATTGGAATCAACCGGTAATATTTTCAACTTTATACTCCTTTTTTGCTCTTACTAAGCCTTCATTCTGGAAAGAGCAAAATCTTTTTTATCCAACTCTTCTTTTTTTGAACCGAGCATTATTCGTTCAGCTTCTTCTAAGATGCTGACAACTTCATATCCGTTAGCACCGTCAGAGCGAGCTTTTTGTCCTGTTTCTATACAATTTACAAAATGCTGACAAGCGAGTTTAAGCGGTTCTATCTCAAGATAATCAAGTGCAACATTTTGAGTATTTGCAGGAATAAAGTTATCATATATTTTTAACTTATCAGAAGGAGCACAGTCATCAAAAATCGCAGTTGCTTTTGTTCCTCTTACAAGAAGATTGACGTGTTTTTGAGGAGTAATCCAGCTGTCTGAAATATGTGCAATCATTCCGCCTTCAAATTCAATTCCGAGATGAGTTATATCCATGATATTATTTCTGTCACTTGATGCACCTATTGCAGAGATAACTTTAACGGGGCTTTTTCCTGTTACATAAGCTACCATTGCAACGTCATGCGGAGCTAAATCCCACATTACACTACGGTCATTTTTGTGATAATTAACATTAAGTCTGTCACTCTGGGCATAAACAATCTCACCGAGTTCGCCTTCTTCAATAAGCATTTTAAGCCTGTTTACAGCAGGGTGGTATAATAACAAGTGGTCAACCATTAATACAAGACCTTTTGATTCGGCAAGCTCCATGAGCTGTTTTGCTTCTTCGGCAACTGTAGAAATAGGTTTTTCAACATATACATTTTTTCCTGCCTCAAGCATGGTTTTTACTATTTTAAAATGAGTATGGCTCGGTGTAACAACCGCAACTCCGGTAATCTCAGGGTTATTTATAATGTCATTAAAATCTTTTGTTGTTTTAACACCGGGAAACTGTTCTCTGACAGTTTTTAAAGATTCTTCATCTAAGTCACATACATATTCTAAAACATTAAGATTATAAAAATTACGGACAATGTTTTTTCCCCACATGCCCATGCCTATAACTGCAATCTTCTGATTATTCATACCTCATCCCTTTTCTGCCTTCTCTATACAAATATTATATTACAAGGAACACTATGAGTAAAGTAGGGGTAAATATAAGGGGGATAAGTGCATGAACAACTATTTATGTAACAGTTCCTTTACAAACGGTCAATTTTGAAGGGTGAAAAAGCTTTATATATATAAGATTAAGGGGATTATATTATGGGAACAATTCAGATTGCAGAGTATGTTGCAAAATATGCAAAAATTTACGAAAAAAATGTAACAAGAGTTATTGAAACAGGGGTAAATACAAACAGAACAAAAATATCCGGAGGATTCAAGTATGTTCCGCTTGCAGAAGATACAGTAATGCTTGGCGAATGTTTCAGAGTACCTAATGCAGAAAAACTTGAAAGATTATTAAAAGAACAAGGTTTATACAAAAATTTATCATGCGTAGAAGAACCGTTTATTAAAAATAATAACAGTTTATTTTTAGAAGAACTTATTAAACGATTCCCGCTGAAAGCCGGTGAAAAAGAAAATTTAAGAGTTCATGAATTAATGTTGTATCTGGAAGACATAAACCATTCCATGTATCCGAACAAAAAAGAATTTTTAGAAAAGTTTTTGCAAGATGTAAAAGAAGTTGAATCATTACTTGATAAAGACGGACAGCAGATGTTCTTCGGTAGAAATTTATGGAGTATGCTTACAAGACGTTCTGTGATACAGGCAAAATATAATAATCCCGAACGTTATCAGGAAATAATGGATTTGTATAAATTATATATGGAAGGAAAAGTGTCAAAATATGTCTTAAAAAGATTGTTTCCTGAGGCGCATTTTCATAAATTACCGAAAAGTGATATGCAAAAGTTACTCAAAGGAGAAAATTATTATCCAAAATTTGAAGTATTGTCTGAACAAGCAATATCTAAACTTGAAACAGGAGAAGCTTTTTCTGTAGGTAAAGATATGTATGTAAAAACAGCCTGTGGCTATGAAAAACTTAAAATGGATGCTGAAATGTATGAGAAACTGTTTCCTCCAATAGAAAGATATGCACTCGCTCAAGGTGATATAGGTAATTGCCATCTAATGGCTGCAATGGATTCTATTCTGAAAAATCCTGAAGGCAGGATAGAGTTTTATAAATTATTTGAACAGGTTGATAAAAATAAGGTAAAGTGCTGTATTCAAGAATACAAGGAGAACGGAATAATATATGATTTAAATGATTTATCTATGATAAAAGAAGTTGACTGTAAAGGCAGTTCTCTGGGGCATACACTCATAGAATATACTTATGCAAAGAACATGTGCGATTTGATGAAAAATTACAATCCAAATTCTTATTATGCATACATAACCCGTACATACAACGGCTATGAGCCAAGAAGAATCTTTAGCGAGGGCGGTGATGCCGAAACAGTTTCTGACCATATAAACAGACTAATTGGATGGAAAACTGACTCAAGATATAAATTTACCGATGAAATAGTATCAGATATTCTAAAAGAACAAAAATGTGTAAGTGTAGCAAATTGCACTACACGCATTCCTAATAAAGGACTTCAAAACGGTCATTATTATAACAGCGGCGACTTACGAAACGGAACACTTCTTAACCCTTGGAATACTATGGAAGAAATACCATACAATCCATTCGATTTACAGAATGATATTACATACGTTATATAAATTTTAACAGAATTTATCCGTTATCACAAAATCTAAAAATAAAGAGCAAAGGAAAATTCCTCCGCTCTGCTTATATTTTAATCTATCTTTAACTTAGTCAGCCAATGTGTAGTCTAAACGTAGGCTTGAGCTTGCTCCGGCATACTTAAAACAGTTTAAAGACTTTTCCTTGTGTCAATTAAAAAAGGTGGAGCAAGCTCCACCCTACATTTTATTTCGGTACTGTTGAACGGGTTGTTCAATACAGACCGACCTGTATCAAAAGTTTTTCGCTTCCTTTTTTCAAAAAGGAAAATCACTCATCCTTTCCTACACTGAAGCAAGTTTAGCCTGACTTTCAAGCTGCAATGTTACAGTCGTAATATCGCAAACTGAAGAAGGTCCGAAGTATTGGATAGCACCCGGGAACAGATATCTGTCATTCAAAGCCCAATCCTCTCTGTTGTTTTCAAGTTTTTTGAAAACGGGACCGTCAAGTTCGACAAGCGCTTTTTTAATAACAGGTTTCATTTCACCGTGACGTCTTTCCATGTTCATCATCATTGTTAAAGGAACGCCGCCTGCAATCCAGTCATTAGCCGGTTCTGTTAAGTTTCTTACCGAAGAAAGGTATCCTGTTAAACCGAAGTTAATCAAAGCAAATGCGTTAAACCCTAATGAGTAGCAATAATCTGCATCAAAGTTTGAAGGGAACGCACAACGTCCTTCATACCCGAAGAAGTGTGACTGAGTCGAGAACTTACCGTTATATTTACCCTGTTTTTTAAGTTCGGATAATTTTGCTTCAATCATAGAGATTAAAAGTTTTTCTGTTTCAATTCTTGATACCTGAACATTACCGTGAGGATCTCTGTCCATTAATAACTGAGATTTGATTAATACCGGCAGAGATTTGAATACTGAAGAATTTTCACTTGAAAGAGTGTTTTCAATAATAGCAATTTTTTCAGCATCGGTACCGTTTGTATATTTGCTGTCTTTTTCTAAAGAAGGCATGATGTCATTAAGGTTAGCAATCATTGTTTTAAGTTCAGGTATAAACTCAATTAAACCTTCCGGAATAACTGCAATACCGAAGTTTTTACCCAATTCGGAACGTTTAACAATAATTCCTGTCATATAATCTATGATTGAAGAAAGTGACATTTTTCTTTGTTCAACTTCTTCTGAGATTAAAGTTATGTTAGGCTGAGTTTGAAGTGCTGCTTCAAGAGCAACGTGAGAAGCACTTCTGCCCATGATTTTTATAAAGTGCCAGTATTTTTTAGCTGAATTTGCATCTCTTTCAATATTACCGATAAGTTCGCCATAAGTTTTTGTAGCAGTGTCGAAACCGAAGGAGATTTCGATTTGTTCATTTTTTAAATCACCATCAATTGTTTTAGGGCAGCCGATAACCTGAATATTTGCGTTATGTGCAACGAACCATTCTGCTAAAAGTGCTGCATTTGTGTTTGAATCGTCACCACCGATAATTACAACAGCAGAGATATTTAACTTTTTGCAAACTTCCCATGCTGACTGGAATTGTTCTTCAGTTTCAAGTTTTGTTCTGCCTGAACCTATGATATCAAAACCGCCTGTATTACGGTAATCGTTAATAAATTCATCATTAAATTCTACATATTTACCTTCAATAATACCGCTTGGACCGCCAAGAAAACCGTAAAGGTTATTAGAAGAGTTTGCCTGTTTAAGTGCATCATAAAGCCCTGCAATTACGTTATGTCCGCCGGGAGCTTGACCGCCTGAAAGAATAACACCGACATTTCTTATGCTGCTTGATGCAGTATCAGTTGTTGTCTGGAATGTTATGGTCGGTTTTCCGTAAGTATTTTTGAATAAATTTTTAATTTCATCCTGATTTGCAACAGACTGAGTTGCAGAACCTTCGATTAATTGTAAATGATTAATCCCTGATGCCAAAGAATAAGGCAATTTCGGCTGATATTTAAGTCTTTCTGCCTGTAATGGTGATAAGTTTGTCATAAAAGTTTCCTTTCTTCTTAATAAAACCCCTTGTATAAAATAATTCTAGCACAAAAGCAAAAAATTTTTTCAGTTGTTTTATATAAAACAGGAGTGTTCATGCAAATTACAAATTCAACCAATAATTATTCACCAGGTTTTTATGCCCTTGTTCCCCTGAATGAGTATAAGGGAACAGTCTTAAAACTCACCCAAAAAGACAAGGAACAAATTGCCAAACTGGAAAAGCAAATAATGGAATTCCGGCTTGATATGTATGAGCATCAAAAATACAGAAACCTGAAAAAGAACTGGACAGAAAAAGACCAATATATATATTCTTCTATCGGCAATGAAAGAAGTATAACGATACAATTACTTGAAAAAAAGATAAGAGAGATTAAAATGAACAGACTAAAACAACAAACCGAAAAAAAATAAATAAATTAGGTTGCTATGTACCGCACCCGTAAAAAAACACAATAAAAAAAGAACGACATTTGCGTTCTCTTTCTATTTCAAAGTAATGTTGATGATTTTCTCTTTCTCTGTTAAGTTGGACTTTCTAATCTTACTTAATCTTTACATCATCAGAGGCTTGAAGCTGTTTTGACTTATAATTGTGGATGACAGCATCAACCAGTAAGTCGTATGAAGCACTTTTCTCGATATTCGGGAATTCTTCCTTCAATTGTTGTCTGACCATTGCTTCCAGCCGTTGTTCGTCAGCTTTTATTTTTAATTCATTACTTGATAGCGATTGTATAAAATCTTCACGTCCCTGAGCCTGTGCCTGAGAAAATGCATTCAGGTTTGCTCTGGGTTCAAAAGCATCTTTGATAGAACTGATAAATTTCTTTAAGTTTGTCATACAGACCTCACTTTTACTACTGCCTTCACTTTGTATTTATATAAAGTTCCGTAAAGGTAGAAATTGCCTAATTTTTCTTAAATCGTAACAAATATTTACAATTCTCTTTTCCGGACATGAAAATGTTAACATATTTTTGCATGTAATTCAAGATATAACTGGATAATGCCGTATATAGTCCGTTTTTTAACCTTAAAATATGGTATAATTAGTTTATGAAAATTTGCTTTATTCCTATAGATAACAGACCTGTGTGTTACAATCTTGCAAAAGATATTTGTGCGATAGATAAAGAGATAGAACTGTTTATTCCGCCAAGAGAATTTTTGGGCGATTTAACAAAATATGCAAATACTGAAGCAATTTTTGAATGGCTGAAAAATATTCCGGAAACGGATGCTTTTATTCTTTCGCTCGACACACTTGCTTATGGCGGGCTTATTCCTTCAAGAAGAATTACTGATAGTTTTGATGACATTAAACACAGAATTGAAAAGTTAAAACCATTTTTATATGGGAAAAAAGTCTATGCCTTTTCAAGTATAATGCGAATTTCCAACAACAATTACAACGAAGAAGAAAAAGAATACTGGAAAGACTGGGGCAAAGCAATTTTTGAATATTCATTTAATACCGAGAAAAACGGGAAACCGGCAAAAAACAATATTCCGCCCGAAATTCTTAATGATTATCTGAATACCCGAAAACGTAATTTTGAGATTAATAAACTCTATCTTGAATGGCAAAAAGAAGGTATATTTAACACGCTTATCTTTTCAAAAGATGATTGTGCAGAGTTTGGTTTTAATGTTACAGAAGCAAAAGAACTTGAAAAACTCGGCGGAAAAACAAAAACAGGAGCCGATGAAATTCCTTTGACACTTTTAGCTAGAGCAATAGAAAAAGATATAAAAGTTTTTCCCAAATTCCTTGAACCTGAGTACAAAAATCGCATCTCAAATTATGAAGATGTATCTATAGAAAAATCCGTTACGGGGCAGCTTGAGCTAGGCGGATTTGCAGTTGCAGAATGTGAAAATGATGCTGATGTTGTTCTTATTATAAATAATTTTATTGAAAAACAAGGGGAACTGGTCATGGACCGGGGAACAAAACCGTATGCAGGCAGCTTTATACCACCGCAAAAGCCTTTTGCCGTTGCTGATGTTCGTTATGCAAACGGGGCTGATAATAATTTTGTAAAAGAACTGTTCAAAAATCCTCTGCCGGAATATGGCTTTTCTGCCTGGAACACAAGTGCTAATACATTAGGGAGCTTGCTTGCAGGAATAAAAATCAAATATAAAGCAAGCATTTATGATGATACTGCATACAAAAAGTTACAGGCAGTAAGATACCTTGATGACTGGGCATATCAGGCAAACGTCAGGGCTAAAATAGAAACCCCTATTGATATAAGTAACCTGATGAAACCGTTTGAAACTGTTATTTTTAACAAACTCGGTATCGCTTACAAGAATATTGATTATATTTACCCATGGAACAGAAAATTTGAAATAGAAATCGTTATTGAATAAAAAAAAGCGGCTCTTGTGTAAACACAAGAGCCGCTTTTTTTAATATTATACTTCTTTGAACACCAAAGTTGCATTATGACCGCCAAAACCGAAAGAGTTTGAAAGAGCTGCTTTTATTTCAGCTTTTCGTGCTTTATGCGGTACGTAGTCAAGGTTTGCAACGTGTTCATCCTGATTATCAAGATTTATTGTCGGCGGAACCACTCCGTCTTTAATTGTCTTAATACAAACAATTGCTTCGACGGCACCTGTTGCGCCAAGCATGTGACCATGCATACTCTTTGTTGAGCTTACCAGCAGTTTAGGATTCTTTTCTTTGTCACCAAAGATTTCAGCAATTGCCTGAGATTCTGCAATATCACCCAATCCTGTACTTGTACCGTGAGGGTTAATATAATCAATCTCTGACGGTGACATACCTGCATCTTTAAGTGCAAACTTCATAGCATTCAATGCACCTTTTCCTTCCGGATCAGGAGCTACTATATCGTGTGCATCAGCAGTCTGCCCGTATCCTACAATCTCTGCATAAATCTTTGCACCTCTTGCTTTTGCATGTTCATATTCTTCAAGAACCAAAACAGCAGCACCTTCACCCATTACGAAACCGTCTCTGTCCTTGTCATAAGGTCTTGATGCTTTTTCCGGTTCATCATTTCTCTTTGATAAAGCTCTGCATGAAGTAAATGCACCGACACCTAATGTTGTAATTGTAGCTTCACAACCTCCGCAAACCATAACATCAGCATCACCATACTGGATTGTACGGAATGAATCACCAATTGAATGTGTTCCTGTTGCACAAGCCGAAACAACGGCTTTATTTACACCTTTATATCCGTGGTTAATTGAAATTCTGCCTGATGCCATATCAACAATTAACATAGGAACAGTAAAAGGAGAACCTTTTGTCGGTCCAAATTCAATCATTTTTAAATGGTTTTGTTCAAATGTTTTAAAACCGCCTGCCGCTGAACTAACAATTACACCGATTCTGTAAGGATCGATATTTGCTTCATCAATTCCTGAATCTGCAATAGCTTCATCAGCTGCAGCAACAGCAAATTGAGTAAATCTGTCCATTCTTTTTGCATCTTTCGGATTCATATAATCATCCGGATTAAAATCTTTGTCCTTGATTTCACCGGCAATTGTAACATGGTGACCGTCTAAAGGCATTTTTTCGATGGTAGAAATACCACTTTTACCTTCAATCATTGAATTCCAAAAGTTTTTTACACCTATTCCACAGGGGGAAACAATTCCCATGCCTGTAATTACTACTCTTCTTTTTGTCATATTTACCTCGTTAGTGTATTTCATAGTAAAAGCGAGCGAAGGTAAACACCTCCACTCGCTTAACAATTTTATACTCGTAAAATCAATTATGAGTGAGCTTCGATGTAGTTAACTGCATCTTGAACAGTTTGAATTTTTTCAGCTTCTTCATCAGGAATTTCGCAACCGAATTCTTCTTCGAAAGCCATAACTAATTCAACTGTATCTAAAGAATCAGCACCCAAGTCAGCTGTAAAGCTAGCTTCCGGAGTTACTAATGCTTCATCGCAGCTTAATTGATCTACAACAACTTTTTTTACTTTGTCTAATGTACTCATGTTTTTTATCCTCTTATTTATGTGTAATACACTTTTCAAAATAAATTATACTTGTTAAAGATAATTTTGCAATAAAGTTACAAAATTGTTACAGTTGTTAAAAAACATTATGTAGTCAGCATTGAGGTATGTCAATAACTTTGCATCACAATAACATCTGAGACTAAAAGACTAAATTGAAAGAATTAAGGCATGCCTTCAAAATTATTTGAAAGTATTTGTTGTGCTCTTTTTTCAGCTCTGTCTGCCCTGTCCAATGCTGATTGCAAACCGGAATTATCCCAGGCTTTCTGAATATTTGCAGCTGCCTGTGACGGAATATAAGTTCTTATATTGGAAGTACTGCCGTCTTTTGTCTGAACTTCAGAATTTTGGGACGGTATATAACTGTAATTATCAAGTTTTCCCTTTGCTTTTGGAGAAGGAATTATATTCTCCTGAGAAGGAATGTAAGAATAATTATCTATACTTCTTCTTGAATTCATTACAGGAATCGGTCTTGGCTGAGTTGCAAAGCTGTATCCGCCATTTTGCTGCCGGGGCTGCATATAGTTTTTTTCGGCACCCCTGTGTGCAATCATACCGTTAGAAAACTGAGGTTTCTGATTTGAATTTGCATTTTTACTGTTAATTGCTGTTTCTGCAATTTTCTTTCTCTGAGTATCATACAGCCTGTCAGTTAAATCTTCTTTAAGGAATTTTTTCTGTTCCCTTTTAGCATCTTTTATTTCTTCTTCTTTCATAGAATCATACGAACCGCCAAAGAACAGCTTTAGTGTTTTATTAATTGCAGTGTCCAAAACTCCCATTGTTAACAATCCGAAAATAACAAGTCTTACCGGTACACCCCACAGGTTACGCGGCAGATTTCTCATCTGGAAGAATTTCTTTCCGACAGCATTACCCGGGTTATACGCATCTAACTTGCCCAAATCGGGTGTTATGATATTTGCAAGTTTTCTTACACATTTTGTATACCACTTTTGACCTTCAACCTTCTTTAATGCCTTCATATCGGCATTTGTGCGTTTTCTTGCTTTATTATATGCGGTATAATCCGCAAATCCACCACCTTCAGGACTTCCGTTAAGCTTATTTTTATCATTAAAGTCTGTCTGAAGTTTTCTCAGCTGTTTTACCTGATCGGTCGTCATACCTGCATACTGAGCACCGCAAATATGGTGCATAATTTGCAGAGCAAGCGGGAAAGTAAATACCCAGGAAATATGTCCTACAAGGTTATTTACACCGGTTCCGATTTTCTCGTTAGGCTCCGCCTTATGAACATTTATTGCCGTTTCAACAAAAGCCGGAGCAATAAATAACAGAACACCCAGTTTTCCGCCGCCGAAAGTAAGTCCCCTGTGTACCATCTGAACAAAACGTGACATAAACTTTCCGGTTGCGGTTTTTGCACCGCCGTCCAAACTGTAAAGTCTGTTATGTATATTGTCACATCCGATTATACGTTTTGTCGGAGCAGTTAAGAAGCCCAAGTCCATACCGAACAGTTTGAAGTTACCCATGCTGACTTTAACTTTTCCGCCGACTTTTTTGGTTACATTTTGAACATCATCAATATATGTACCGATTGTATCTTTCTGAACATTCTTTATCCACTCTGCATCTTTATTACCAAAAGCCTTCAGTATCTCCCGTTTGGTTGCGGCAACACCGCTATCCGGTGTCGATACAATATTTCTAATTACTTCATCCGATATACCCAAACGTTTTAACTGAATATAACTTGATGCCTTTTCTTCAGGTATTTCAGATAATTTTGATATATTAAAGAACTCTTTTATTGATTTTTTATCAGCTTTATCAATTGCTAATTTATTTAATGACACAAATCCTTTATCTGAAAGCTTTAATTCTTTTGTAATCAAATTAAAGTCATGTAAAATTCTTAGTCTTTGAGGGAACATTTCCGATTTAACCATCTCAAGTTCCGGCATAGACGGAGTATCACGCATTGCTTTTAATACTGAATTTTTATCTATAATATTTCCGCCTTTTTCAGAACCTTTTTTAAACCAGCCGAGAACAGTCTGTACGGGTTTACTCTGCACAAATTTTGAATTTTCAAGATTGTCGCCAAAATTGGTTAGTTTTTTAAACAGGCTCTTATCATACTCTCCTCCTCCGGCACTGATATATTTATCCAATGCCCATCCGCATCCGAACCAGGTTAATAAAGATGCAAACGGATGGTCTATTAACGGGCCGAAGAACCCTCTTATGCCCATTGTATAAACGGGACTTTCTTTTATCATATCCAAAAAGCTTTGTTTTTCTTCAGGTACATAATATTCAGGAATACGGACAGCCTGAGGTACAGTTCCGGACTGTTGAGTACGAACCTGCGGCGGCAACCCGTAACGGTTGTTTCGATTATCAAAATTTTGAATACTTTGAGTCACGATAAAAAACCTTTATAAACCTAACCATGTATATAAAGATTTTTTTTCACCAAAAATTGCCCTTAAAATCATGTATCCGGCTAATTTTGTAAAAAAACTTAACATTATTTATGTTCTTTTCTTATTCAAATTTTGCAAAGCAAAGGAATAAATTACATAAACAACGGGGCTGATAAAATTTATCAGCCCCGTTATTTATTTTATTTTATTTTATTTTTTATGCCACACTTCTGTATTCTTTTGTTTCCGGCTTCATTGATATCTCTTTTGCAACATTTCCCTGTTGTGACTTTTGCATTTCAACTTCAAGTGCTTTTTGTTTGTCTTTTTCAGCTTTCTTTGTATTTACAATATCACCAATCCAGTTTGCAAAAGGTGTTATGATAACCGGAGTTGCATATCTGTAAATCAGAGTGAAGGTTGCCAAGCTTGCAAGGAGTCTTACACCTTTAAGTTTGTTACCGAGTTCTTTTTGTGCTTCTGCAATATCAATTGATTTCTTTTCAATTTTTGCAATTTCAATTTCTCTTTCTTTCCAGCCTGAATATCTGTATTCTTTGTTCTTAGTCCAGTTTCTTAATCTGCCGTCTACATAATATGCAGCCATTGTCGGAATGAAGAAACATAGTGCCTGGTTAATTGATAATGTTCTTCTTCTGTCGGGATCCAAATCTTTGTTTGTTAATGTCTGATGTACATAAACACCGCTGGTAATAAATGAACCTGCAGTTGTCATTAACTGTGTCATTCCGCCGGGAACTTTTGTTAATGCTTTTGATATTTTAGTAATTGTCGGATTTTCAATGAGCGGTTTACCATACCATTCACCAAATTTTCTTACAAACCAGCTTGCTTTTTTAGTCCCTTTGTCTTTTCCGCCTTTAAAAGAAACTGCCTGATTATTTTGCTTATCATTTGTTTGTTGCTGTGTCTGAACTGTCTTTACTTCGTCATCAGCTTTTTTCTTTTTGCTCTTTTCAACATGGAATACGCGTTTAAGAATTACAGGAATAAGAGCAATTGTTGTTGCGGCAATCGGTATTCTGAATGCGAGGTCAGGAAGCCAGGTCAGTAATTTTTTGTGACCTTCATTTCTTTCTTCTGCTTCAACCATTGCGTCATCAATATCAGTACCTAACTTACCGTCAACACCGTTCTTCTGATATGTTACATATTTATTTTCATTGTCTTTTTTATCAAATCTTATCTTACCTGTAATACGTGGTGTATAATCTGCTGTCTCGTAAGGAGATGATACATAAACAGTATCCAAATCGAGTTTCCATTGTTTTCCGTTAATATCTCTCCATTGTCTGAAGTCTTTTACGATATTATTCTTCAAATCACCTTCGTAAACAGAATTAATATCAAGTTTCTTCCAAACGGAAGTTGCTTCTGCATCATTTATAACTTTTTTCAGGAATCCGCTGTCTAAATCTCCCAACAGAATACTTGCATTTTTCATGCCGCCTTCTGCCTGTTTAACAACAATTCCGAGTTTTGACATTGAAATTTCATCGTACAGATTTTTGCCGTTTATAAGTTTTACATCATTGAATGATTTACCTTTTTGAGAAGCCCAGTCAACTTTTACACCCAAAACATTTTCAAATGTTTTTTCTGATGCATCTGCAAGTTGAGTAAATGATGCAATTTTTTCACAGTCTTTAATCTCTGTAGAGAATGCATTACCCAGTCTGTCTTTCCATTCTTCAACAGGTTTTCTTATTTTTTTGTTATCTTTTATTGATTCTAAATCAATTTGCGGGAACCAAGTTTTGAGAGTCTTTTCACTCAGGTTTTTAAACATACCTATTTTCTTGTTCATAACATGGTCAGCACCCCATTTGAACGGAACAGTAAGGGCTAAAGTTGTTACCAGACCGACCATACCTGATGCTACCGAGTGAGCCGATGCATAAGTATTGTCCTGCTTGCTCTTCTTTGTCGGGATAGCCATAATTGTTGCCGGTCTTAATAATGTACAAATGACTGCTGCTATGGTTGCCTGAATCCCCGTTTCATATTTTGATAAAACTAATGCTTTATCAAAAAGGGGGCTCGTAATAATTCCGTCCCCCTTTTTTTTCTCGGGTTGGGCTTCTTTTTTAATATTCCCAACCATTTTTTTTGCTGTATTAATAATTTTTTTGGTTTCTGTCACAGTAGGTTTCTTTTTGCCAAAACCTTGAAAAGAAACAGACATGCTGTCACTGTCCACCTTATCAGCCGATAACTTCGGCATAAGCACTTGCTCCGAGTAGTTTTTTAATCTAAAATCCCTAGACGATATATTATTGTTGGTCGATAGTTGATTAAGCTGTACTAAAGAATTTAGATCTTGCGTTGTATGAATTTTCATCACAGTTTCCAATCTAATTTTATTTTTTGTCCTACACTAATTATATTAAAACAAAGGATTTTTTTTTTTGCTAGTTCGTTAAAATTTTGTTACAATATAAAGAAATTGGTTAAATACTACTGATATAAGGATATCTGAGCCATGCCGCCAAAAAGAACGATATTAAGAATTGTAACAATTACACTTATTCTACTTATATATTGTGCATGTCATGCTTTTGGCTTTGACTTGGATTTAACGGTAGATGATGATATAAGGAAAAATTATAATTCATCACAACTCATTAAAGATACAAATACGGAAGAAGATACTCTGCCTGAGTTACCTGCAAACCTCAAAGGAACGGGAGGTAACAATAATAACAGCGGAATTAAAAACAGCACTCACGTTTATACTCCGCCAAAACAGATTCTATCAGCAGGAAACACAAAAATATCAAAAGGTACTTCGTTTAATGTCCTGAACGTTACAAAAATATCGGACTGGCAAACAAAAGGTTCAACCGTAAAATTCAAATTAAACAATACGGTAAGCAAAAAAAATTATACAATTCCCAACGGAACGATTTTTGTCGGTGAAATTATTGAATCTCACCAGCCTCAAATAACATGTAACGGAGGTCTTGTTGTTATAAGAATCAGACACATGGTTTATAAAGGGCAAACCGTAATGTTAAATGCTTATGTAACCAGAGCTAATGATAAAATAATATTTTTAAATAATATTAAGGGGCAAAGAAAATATCTTAAAACAATGTGGAAAAAAGGAAATTGGGGAAGAACTCTTTTCAGTCGGATGTTATCATTAACTATTAATCTTGGCAGTGAGACTTCTACGGTAATTCTTTCACCATTTCCGTTTTTATACGGCACACTCTGTTTTGGTGCAAACACATTATTTTCACCAATTACTGCATTTTTCAGCAAAGGCGGACATGTTTCAATTAACTCCGGCAGTAACTTCAGGATAAAGCTTCTTGAAGATGCGTATATAGATTAACCGCCGGAAAGAAATGTCTGTTTTTGTAACAATTTGTAAACATTATTGTATAAACAGACAAATTTAAATATTTAGAAGCCTTATGAATAATATTGAAAACATGTAAATAAATTTTCAAGTTGGAATGAAAGGGTTAAATAATATGAACATAAAACAAAAAGTCGGCTTAGGAATTATTACACCGCTATTTGCATATGCCATAGGACATACCGCCATTAATAAAATAAATTCAAATAACAATAAAGCACAAACAGAAACAGTTAATCTTGAAGATGCTTTAAAAAAAGAAAGCAACATGCAAGCATCTATATTTAAGGCAGAACAAGAATTAGCCGAATCACAAAAAAAGATATTGGGTATATTAAAGAATAATTTCGGGAATAATACCACAAGTGACACTATAGCTGCAAAAGCTCCCGCAAATACAACACAACAAACCGATAATGCTAAACTTAAAAAAACTGCATTAGAAGGTGTGTTCTACGATGAATCAACAAGAACTCACTACAATATTATAAACGGTTATAAATTTGAGTACAGACCAATCGGTCTTGAAAATGGGCAAAAAGTTGTTATTGTATATGCAGACGGAAGATTTGAAGCGGAAAACATTCCCGACGGAAAAACCAATATTTGCCGTTATTTATATAACAAAGAAGGACAACTTATTTGTTTTCTAAAAGGCAAGGATACAAATATATTTATAAAAACAGGCGGTGCAATCGTTACCGAATATGATGAAAGCGGAAAAACCACAATTCATTATGATAACAACGATAAGCCGGAATCCTCATACAGATATGATACAGATAACAGGATATCAGAAATCCAATCCCATAAAAAAGGAATTACCCAAACATATAATTATTTATCTGACGGATATATTGAGACAACAACCCATAATAAAGGCAGGGCTTCTTATAGCAGATATGTGACAGATAAACACGGAGATGTTGTTGACTCATATCCTTGCGATGTAAACGGTAACAAACTGCCGGCAATATATGAAGGCATTGAAACCGAATTAGAAGGTGTCTATTATGATAAAACAACAAAAACTCACTACATAATTCAGGACAATCAACGGATAGAATACCGGCCAGAAAGCCTGAATGCAGGAGAAAAAGTTGTTATTGTAGGAGCTGACGGAAGCTATGTTACAGAAAATATTCCGGACGGAGAAAATTATATAAACCGCCGTTTGTACAATAAAGAAGGATTAATTACTTATGAATTGTATGGCAAAGATAAAAATAAATTTGTAAAAACCGGTGAAAAAGCAGTTACCAAATACAATGAAAAAGGGAGTATTAAAACGGAATACAATTCAAACAACACAGCAAGAATAACATTTACTTATGACAAATACGGTAACACTACAAAAATAAGAAATCACGAAAAAGGTATTACTATAACATACACAACCGTTGCTGACGGTAAAATAGAAGTCGTGACTTATGACAGCGGTAAAGCTTTTTACTATAAACATGAAGAAGACGGCAACGGAAATGAAATTAATGTATATTCTTGTGATAAAAACGGCAACTGACTGAAAAAATAATTTATCACTCTAAATAATAATTAAATAGCTCTGTTTACAAACTGTTACATATAACGCAATTTTAATAAAATTTCGGTTTTTATATATATATGAAGGTAAATAGTGCTCAAAATAACGGTTTATCCGTACATAACATCTGCCGTAGTCCGATATTCGGGAGCGAACCGGGTATGCTTTCCAAGCCTCAGGAGGCTGACAGATTTGAAAAAGAAAACAAAAAAAGCAACAAGGGCTTATGGGCAGCAGTAATACTGGGTGCTGCAGGAATTGGAGCTCTTATAATACATAAAACATACGGATGGAAAATATTATCACGAAAAAAGGATAAGTTAGTATTCTCTGAGACTTTTAAAAATATAAGTGAAGCTAAAAAATATTTTGAAAATCTTGGAATAGAATATGATGCCCGAGGTATAAGTGATAATCACTTATCTATGCTTAATCGTATAAAAGCAGAAATAGAACAACTGAAAAACATGGGTATCAAAATAGATAAGCCCGATTCAATAACTATTTCTGACTGGAAAAACAGAGAAGAAACAAAACAGCTGTTCGCAAAACATGGTTCAACACAAAGCGAACCGCCCGAATCAGGTTACTATCAAGCCTTTTGCTGTCACGGCGGAAATAAAAACCATTTGCTAATTGACAGCAACGTAAAAGATTTTTCCCACTTCAGACATGAAATGGGACATGCAAACCACCACTTCGGCTTCGACAGTTATTGGAACTCTAAAGGTATGAACGGAACAGAATTCGGAGATAACCAACTCAAAATCCTGGGAAGTGAAGAAAAACTAGCTAAAGTAAACGATACGTACGGCAGAGGCAGATTTGGAAATATTATAGAATTTTCTTTACCGGAAACTCCGACAAGATTCAGATTTATAAACAAAAACGGCGAAGCCAGATATGTTTATATTCAGGATATGGTTGCAAAAATGCAAAAAGAAACCAATTGTTATAAACCCGATGATATAAGCGAACAGGTTGCATATATATTTGAAGGTTTATTGGAAAATAAAAAATTCTCCGATGAAGCAATGCTATATTACGATTTTGCCGGAGGTCCGCGAATTCCAAATCTTAAAATTAATGATAAAACTTATGATGAATATATTGAATCGTTGTATAATAATACGGATTTAATTAATAAACTAAAAGAAAATATAAGGATATTCAGGATTTAGTTTTATAATAAAAAGGCGGCATGCAAATTGCATGCCGCCTTTTTAAATTCTTAATATTCTTATGCTACTGCCGGAGCTGAAGATTTCTTTTTGTCTTCCCAGATATCAACAAGTACAGAGCAGAAGAATATGCTTGAATAAGTACCGATAATAATACCTAAAATCATAGCAAGCACAAAATCTCTTGTTGTAACTCCGCCCAGAAAATACAGCGCTAACAATGTAATTAATGTTGTAACTGATGTATTAATACTTCTTGTAAGAGTTTGGTTAATACTTGAATTCATAATCTCACCAAACGACATTTTTTTACCGTAGTATTTCAAATTTTCTCTTACACGGTCAAAAACAACAATTGTATCGTGTACAGAGAAACCTATTACCGTTAAAACTGCAGTTACAAATAATGCATCAACCTGAACATTAAATACCAATCCTAAGATTGAAAAGACACCGACAACAAATAAAGTATCGTGTACCAAGCCCAAAATTGCAGCCAGTGCGTAATCAAATTGGAACTGGAACGTCAGATATGCAATAATACCCAATAATGCCAAGGATAGTGCTATAAGAGAATTTTTAAACAATTCCTTTCCTAATGTCGGACCTACAGATGTAACCTGAACAATTTCCGCATCTTTAAAATTGTTTTTAATAACCGAAGTGATTTTGTCCTGATCTGTAGAACCTTCATCAATAAATTTAGTTCTTATTGAAAGTATTGATTTCAAATCCGATTGCTGCTGTGCATTAACGTGAATAATCTGCAAATACGGATTATCAATTCCTTGTTTCTCCAGATTTTCTCTTACTGTTGAGAGTTTATCATTCGATATTTCTTCCTTAACACCATATTGCAAAGTTGTTCCGCCGGTATAATCAATACCGACTTTTAACGGTGCATGTGTCGGGTATGTTATTGAAGAATATATCATTGCAATAATACCCGGTGTTAACAAACATGCCGACAAAATCAAACATATAACTCTGTATTTTACTATATCTAATTTTAATTTCATTTTCATTGTTCCTTTTTATCGTGATTCGTAACTTGCTTTTATATAATTTTACTTGTTTTATTTGCTTTATCGTTAATTTCGACTCACGATTCACGACTTGCGAGAAGGAATCCGAGTCAAACTAACTTTAGTCAAGAATACCAAACTTAGCTTTTTCTCTGCTTGTTTCTACTGCCTGATATTCCTGATCAATTTCATCCTGTGTCAAACCAAACAACCATGGTTTTTCAAGTTTACCGGTACCAAATACCAAATGCATAAAGTTTCTTGTGATGGTAATTGCACTAAACATTGAAACAATAACACCGATTGCAAGAGTTAAAGCAAAACCTTTTACAATACTTGTTCCAAGACAATACAGAATTGTACAGGTAATTATTGTAGTCATATTGGAATCAAAAATACTTGTAAATGCTCTGTCAAATCCGGAATTTATAGCAGTAAACAAAGTTCTGCCGGCTCTGAGTTCTTCTTTGGTTCTTTCAAAAATAAGAATATTAGCATCAACAGCCATACCTATTGAAAGAATAAAACCTGCTATACCTGCAAGAGTCAGAGTAACCGGAACCCATTTAAATATTGCAAACAAGAATACACCGTATAAACACAATGCAACATCTGCAATTATGCCCGGAGCTCTGTAATAAACAATCATAAAGAGCATTACCAAACCTAAACCAATTGCACCTGCTACTTTTGACTTTGCAATTGAATCAGCACCGAGTGTCGGTCCTACTGTATTTTCTTCAATTATTTTTGCCGGAACAGGCAATGCACCGGCATTAAGAAGGTCAACCATTTTCTTTGCTTCTTCGGCACTAAAACCTTCATTTCCGCCTGAAATTTGAGCTTTACCGCTCAAAATAGGTTCATTTATTCTCGGAGATGACTGATATTCTCCGTTAAAGAATATTGCCATCGGCTGATTTACCAGTCGCTTTGTCAGGTTTCCAAAGATTTTTGTTCCTTCCATATTGAACTCTAAATCAACCGTAAATTGCCCTGTCGGTGATGTTCCCATACGTGCAATATTCAAATCTTTTCCGGTTAATCCTGTTGATTTCCATCCGATAATTTCTCTGCCGGCATCATATACAGGTTCTTTAAACTCAAGTTCGGCAGTTTCACCAAGATATGCTTTAGCCTGATTTAAATCCGAAATATTCGGAATTTCAACAACAAGTCTTTTTTCGCCGGCTCTCTGAACTACAGTTTCTGCAACACCTAACTTATTAACACGGTTTTCTATTGCAAACTGTAAACTGGACATCATATCCGGTGTAACTTCTGCACCATTAAGAGGCTGAGCTTCAAGTACTAGTCTTGAACCTCCGACCAAATCCAAACCGAGCTTTGTTGGTTTTGTACAAATTACGACTATTGAAACTATCGCAAGCACGACAATAAACCAAAATAGAGCAAGTTTATTCTTCATTTATGTACTCCTTATTATCCTGTTATTTTTATTATATTCCAAACAAAAAAAATAATATTTATCTTATAAGATAATTTACATTTTATTCAGTATTTTCTTAATTTCCGCATTTTCTATCTTATCGTTTAAATCAGCAAAGCTTAATGTCGGACATCCTTTTTCACTGCGCATCTCGTTAATAAGGCTCATAATAATAGTAATTTTGCTTAGCATTTGCGATAAAAGTTGTTTTTCATATGGATTTGTATATTTTAAAGAGTAATTATGTAAATCCGTTCTTACCTCTCTTATCATGTTCATTGCGTCAATTGCATTATCCATATCACTTTTATTTTTATCTACATATTTTCCGTCAAAAATATCATCCAGCCTTGCATTCATGTTCATTATAAGAGTATGAATGCTGTCAGCACCGGATATACTTTCTTCGTTATTTATTTCTGCCATTTTTTTTGATGCTAAATCTGCCGGATTTTCCTTTTGGTCATCAGAAAAAGATTCTGACAAAATCTTGTTCAGATTTTCAGGTATTTTTTCCGAGTAAGGATAGTTTTTCTGATATTCATCCAGTGTTTTAATTATTTCCCCGGCTCTTTTTTCATCGCTGCCGCCTATATTATATAATGTGTACGGGCTTATATTTTCATACAAATTTTTATCACTCTGTACTTTTTTGATTAAATCCGGATTTATATTGTTTTTTAACAATTCATCCAAATTTGCAAAAAAGTATATGTTATTATTCTCAACATTATTTTTTAACAAACCTATTAATAATTCTGCCTGTTCATCATTATAAACATCACTGACAAACCAGCCTATAAAATCATTAATAATATTATTTTCCCTTAATACATCATCTGTTTTATATGCATTAAGAACTTTTATTCTTGCTTGTGTCTTTTGCTCATATTGTTCTTCAAATTTCTGCAAATCTCCGTTAAAGTTATCAGGAACGGCATCATTATCAGATGTAACTAAAAACCATAAATTTTCACGCAAACTTTTATTTCTTACCAGCACTCTTTCGCCGGTTATCGCATCAACGATTGCTTTCTGATATTTGAGTGTATTAAGTTTATTTTCTTTTTGAAAATCACTCAAATCAGCCATTTTCTCTTTGCCTTTTGTCACATATTCCTGAATATATCTTAATCTGCCGTTTGCAAAATAATTATATGAAACTTCCTGATTAAAAACTTCCGGACTGCGTGCTGCATCTTTTTCCTTTTTTGTTTTATATGACAAAAGACTTGCCCTTACTGAAAGTTCATCAACAGGCATACCTTTTTTACCGCTTAAACCTGATAAGACAGAACATGCTCCCCTCGCTGCTGCTGCACCCATAACTGCTGCAGTAATTGCTGCTTTCTTTGAAAATTTTTCCAAATTTGCATTATTAATGCCAAAAGAGATATTTCGGTTAGCTGCATCAACCTTTAAATTCATGTAAAACCCCTATTTAAAACTTTCATCGGTGTACTTAGAGTATAAAATATATGAATAAAATTTTTTGCATGTTTTTAAAATAATATTTACAAAATTTTACAAATCAAGTATAGAAAGAGTTTCTATACATTAATTCTTTATTCTGCCACCCGAATTAAACTGTTAACCGTACAGTTATCAAGTTCTTCAACAACTTCTTTAATCAATCTTTCCTGACATTTTTCCGTAATAACGACAATATCAGCAGTACTGTTTTCGTAAACTTCTTTTTGCATAATACTTGCAAGACTGATATTTTTGTTTGCACAAATTGTACCGATTTTAGCTATCACACCGATAGCATTCGGAGCGGTAATTGAAATATAATATTTGTTATAAGTATCATTGATGTTAACCGGATTTGCCTTGTGTTCGTGGTGGCATCTCATCATCGGAAGCATGTAATCCGTTTTTCCGAACTCTGCCTGTATTGCCAAAATATCACCCACAACAGAACTTGCAGTCGGGAACTCTCCGGCACCCGGACCTGACAAGACAATATCTCCAATAGGATATCCGCTCATTGCAACAGCATTTGTTACATAATTAATATGTGCAAGAGTTGTATCCTTTGATATAAGCATAGGATGAACTCGTACATCAGCATTACCGTTTTCATCAATAGTAGCATTCGCTATCAATTTTATTTTATAACCAAGCTCATTCGCCTGAGCCATATCTTCTTTTCTTATTTTTGTTATACCTTCTCTGTACACGTTTTCAATTTTTACACGTTTTTTAAAAGCTATCGTTGCAAGAGTTGTAATTTTATATGCCGCATCAAAACCCTCGACATCACCTGTCGGATTGGTTTCAGCATATCCCAGCTCCTGAGCTTCTTTTAGCACATCTTCGTATGAAGCACCGTCAACATCCATTTTTGTCAGAATGTAGTTTGTAGTTCCGTTCAGAATTGCCTGTATTTTGTGTATCCTATTTCCCGCAAGAATTGTTTTTATAGGCATAATAATAGGAATACCTCCGGCTATAGCAGCTTCGTACAGACAAACTCTGTTATGTTTTTCTGTCAGATTAAAAAGCTCTTCACCTTTTTTTGCGAGCAACTCTTTATTTGCAGTAACTATATGTTTTCCGTTTTTTATAGCAGCTGAAATGTAATCCCATGCCGGTTCTACGCCGCCAATGAGTTCAACAACAACATCAATATCAGGATTATTTACAACTTCATAGGCATTATCGGTAAGCATATCCTTCGGAACACTTACGGAACGAGGCTTGTTAATATTTTTAACCGCAATTTTAATAATTTCAATATTATTAATGTCTTGTAATGTTTTATAAACACCGCTTGCAACAGTCCCAAGACCTATGATACCGATTCTTAATTTATCCATTTTATTAATTCTCCTTTGATTTGTCTATTATACAACATATTTTATTCCTTTTGAATTTATAAAAGTATTACCGAAAAAAAATAGACCATTCGGATTACAAAATTAAACCTTATGGTCGTTACCTCTTTACTATCAATTATTTAACATTATTATAGGGGAGATTGTTAATGCAGATTGATATTTCCGTAAACAAAAATTTAGCAAAAGCGACTTCAAAGGTAACAATGCCGGCACAGTCACGTTCTTACAATCTTTGCGTAAAAGCTGATGCGCTGAGATTTGCCAAGCTGTATCAGGATGCCGTTCAAACATATTTGCAGGCAATTATGTTTGACCGCTCTGAAACAAAGGCATATTTTGGTTTGGCATCATCTTATAAGTATCTGAAAAATTATAAAAAAGCTATTAAAACTCTTGAAAAACTTATTTCAATAGATGATACAAAAGACGAATATTTTTACGAACTCGGAGTATGCAATCTGTTGGACGGACATCCTGAAAGTGCAATTCCGTACCTTATTAAGGCTATTCTTATTAACAGGGAAAACCTTGAAGCTCAAATTCAGCTTGCTATTGCACATGAACTTGTTGATGAAACAGATTTATCTTTAATGATATATAACAAACTTATAGAAACAAACCCTGAATTTTTGAAAGCATATTATAATAAAGCTGCAATGCTTATGGGAATGGGTGATTTTATGGAAGCATCAAGAACTTTCTTCCAGCTTATAAAACGAAATCCTGACTATTATAAAGCATATCTGGGAATTGCAATGAGTTTTGATAAAATGGAAAAATACAAAGATGCTATCCGTTATTACAAAAAATTCCTCGGTCTGAAACAATTCTCTGAAGATGCGGTTTTTGCAAGAGAAAGAATTAATGAATTAAGAGAGCAACATTTTTCCAAAGAAAATAAATTTACACTTGTTTAGTATTGCGAAGTTAATTTATTATAATTATCGAGATATGTTTGTGCCAAACGATCTTTATTCATCTTATGGTATGTATAAGCCAAGTTATAATGAAATTCGGGAACATTGGCATTAAACATAATTGCCTTGTAAAAATACAGTCTTGCCAATGACAGATTGTTCTTTCTGAGATATGCACATCCCATATTGTAATAAATATACGGATTTTCATTATTGATTTTTGATGCTTTTGAATAATTTTCTAACGCACTATCGTACTGCCCACGTTCAAGATAATAATTTCCAAGGTTATAATATGCCTTATAACATTTTTTATCTTTCGAAATAGCTTTTTTATACATATAAACGGCATCTTCATTTTTTCCGTTATCTTCAAGAACATTTCCAAGCAAAAGCCAATCCTGTGCTGAACGTTCTTTCTCGTTTATTTGCAAAATAATGTCCATTGTACGGACATGGTTATTATCACTATAAAATGCCGTTGCCTGTTGTGACAATTCCGAACTGTCTGCAAGACAGGATGAACATCCGGCTAATAACAAAAGTATTGTAAAAAGTTTTTTCATACCAAAATTATATATGAAAACAAAAATTTTTCAAAACGACTAAAAATGATGTACTAAAACAATGCAGCAATTCTTTTTATATTATTTACGAATTGTATTATCCAACACTTTTGCCACGAATATCCGTATTCACCGGTCCCGTCTTTGACAAACCCCAAATTCGTATAAAAATTTATAACATTTTCATCTGGTACAATATCTGACTCAATTTTGTCATAAATTTTTTGTAATCGTTTCACCATAACGGTTCCGACACCATTATATTTCGGGGATTTACTGTTTACATTTTGTGCATCAGGTCTGACCTGTAAAAAATTTAAAACAGATTCTTTTGAGCCGCTTTCTGTTCTGACGTCTGCAATTCCCAGTATTTGACGGCTATCCAGCCTTTTTAAATTTGATAACTGTTCTGTCAGCATATAAATTTTTATATTGTTGGGATTTTTAATGTTCATCCATTGCGTAGCCGTATCAATAACATTTTTAAACGGTGCGTTCCCCCATATTTTTATCGCTTCGCTTACTGCTTTTTTATCCAGTTTACTGTTACCGTCCAATAAAACAAACATTGCATCATGGGGTAAAAATGCAGAACTCTTTTTATCAAGTTTAGTTATTTTTACTCTGTTAACCGGTAATGCACAAAAATTTACTTTGTCAGATACAATCATGGCTACATTATAACTCTTAAATAAAATTTTAAAACAGATGTCAAAACTGCATACAAAAAAAGAGGACGTTTGTTATCGTCCTCTTTTTATTAATTAGTTAAATACTTATACTGTGGCAACAGCTTTTTTCTGCTGTGTAGCTCCGGGAATTGCCTGCCAGTTTGCTGCCATAATTTTCTTGAATGATTTAAGAGCTGTGTCTTCAAGCTCGCCAAGTTCTTCAGCTTCCATAATCAATTCTCTTAACGGAAGTAATGCTCTTTGGTCACGAAGTACACCTAATGCAGCTGCTGCACCTGCTCTGACTAAATCATTTTCTGAACGGTTTTTCATAACATCAATTAATGCAGGAACTGCTTTTTTATCATTTAATTTGCCCAAAGAAGTTACTGCATAAATTCTGACGTTAACCCATTCGTCATATAACATATTAATAATCTTATCAACGCATTTTTTATTGCCAATTTCACCCAAAGCTCTTGTTGCATCACATCTTACGTTAACCTTTTCGTGGTCTAAAGAATTCATTAACGCATCTGTAGCAACATCACCGATTTCAATTAAAGCATCTGTTGCTGTAATACATACCTGAGAGTTTTCATCGTTCAATGCTTCAACCAACGGTTCAACAACAATTTTTCCGCCCAATCTGCCTAAAGCACGAGCAGCACGAACTCTGACATCAACGTTACGGTCTTCACGCAAAGATTCAATCAAATGTTCGGTAGCTTTTGAATCACCAAGCTCGCCTAATGCACGAGCAGCATATAAACGAACAGAACCGTTTTTATCGTTTTTCAAAACATTTATTAACGGTTCTACAGCTTTTGAGTCGCCCATTTCACCAAGAATACGGGCAGCATTATAACGAACTTTTTCAGAACTTGAACCCATCAAGTCATTAATCAATTCCTGAAAAGTCTTTTTTACCTGCTTCTTTTTGCTGTTAACTGTAATTGTCATACACTTTACCTCCAATGTAAACATGGTTATCTAACTTCTACACAGTTATATAAAGTTTTTGTTATTTAAAAAATTGCTTTATTTTTCGGTTTTGTTAAGTTTTTGTTACATTCAAATTAATTAATGTAATTTTTACACTTAATCTTAGCTTTATTAATATAACATATTTTTGCATTTTTATGTCTACTCTTGTAGATAATTTTACAAAAATTCATAATTATATTTTAACATACTTTGTTGTAATTCAGCAATAGAAACAAAAAGTACACTTTACAAAAATTTATATTTATTACTCACCTGGGATAGTAATATAGAATTCGCTGCCCTTATTTATTTTTGTTTTTACTTCAATTTTTCCTTTGTGTTTTTCTATTATTTTTTGCGAAATTGCAAGCCCCCAGCCCGTTCCGACACCTGCTTTTTTGGTTGTGTATCCGGTATCAAATATTTTGCCTGGTTCTTTTATTCCGCATCCGGTATCTTTAATTTTTACAATAAGATTATTTTTTTTGTATTTTGTGTCAATAGTTATTGTGCCGGATGCTTTTTTACAGCCTTTTATTGCATGAGCGGCATTGATTAATATATTCATAAATACTTGATTAAGCATATTCGGATAACATTTCACCGGTGGAATATTTCCGTAATTTTTAACAATTTCTATGCCGTTTTTAGTTTCATGACGTATTAAGTCAAGAGTCAAATCAATTTCTTTATTTATATCCGCTTCCTGCAGTTCCGCCTCATCAAGACGAACAAATTTTCTTAAAGACAATACGTGACTGTTAATCTTCTCTATTGCCATTAAATCGATATTGTTTGTTTCTTCCAAAAGCTCTGCAAGCTCTTTATTTTCAATCTGTTTTATTATTTTTTTATTAATTTCATTATTGGATTTTATAGATGCCAAAGGTGTATTGATTTCGTGTGCAACACCTGCCGCAAGCTGACCGATTGACACCATTTTCGCAGAGTTAATAAGCTGTAACTGCGTTTCTTTTAACTCCTTAAGAGCCTTGGTTAAATCTTTTACCATTTGTTCATTATTTTTGTAAAGTTCCGCCTGTATAATTGCATTACCGAGCTGAGAAGAAACACCTTCCAAAACCTCAAGTGTATCGCTGAGCTTAATTTTTTGTTTGGTTGACAATACAATTATGCCTATTAATTTATCCAGATGATAAATCGGCATTACAATTCTTTGAACATTTTCTTTAAAAGGTTCTGCTTCATTATATTCTTTTCTGCAAGTCGTGCAGGAAACCTTACCGTTTGTAATATAATCATTTACAGTCTTATCAAAAGAGATAATATTGTTGATTCCCTTTTTGGAAATTGATTCTTTAATTTTAAATTTTAATCCGTCACTTTCAGCATAATATGCCCTGAATGCACCAAACATATACGACAGTTCTTTAAGTGCGGATTTTAATATTACAGAAGTATCAATCGAGCCTCTTATAATATTAGATATATTGTTAAGCAGCAAAAGTTTCATTGCCTGAGATTGAGCCAAAAGTTTAATTTTAGAAAGAGATTTATTTTCTTCTTCAAGAAAATCTGCTTTTGCTTTGTATGTCTGAACTTGTCTTTGAATTGTGCCGAGGTTGATTTTTGCGGTAACATCAGTCAGGATAATTACCGTATATTTTCCTTTCTTTGTAGAATTCATATCAAAGTACAAAGGCGAAAAAACATTATTTTCATAAGACATATATTTTACATGGGCTGAAAAATCTTCTTTTGACTTGAATGCCTGCAAAATTGGTGAAATAGCCGGCATGTCATAATTTTCAAGAGGGTTTGTTTTATAATCAAGAGAATATACTTCGTAATCAAGTTTGTGAGAAAACTTTTTGATATTTTCAAAGTCTTTAAAAATACGTTTAAAAACATTGTTAGTAAAGACGGTTTCCCTATTTTCATTAATCACAACAACAGCACTGTTAAATTTATTAAATAAATCAAACTTCCCCATAACAACATTATATCACAGCTAACTTAATATAACCATTTATATATAATAATATATTAATACTAATTGATTTTAGTTTTTGATTGAAATATAATTTCTGATATAGAGAGAAAGTTAATGAAACTCGTTAATAATAATCAACAGGAAGAATACAGGGAATTTATAAATAAAATCCGACAGGAAAAACGAGGAACATCCGGCATAGCAAAATTTCTGTTTGTTTTCGTGCTGGCTATATTCATGGCAGTTGTTTCCTGTGTAATTATTATTGAAAACAGTGCTGTACTGGATAAATTTTCACAACAGACAGCCGGTGAGGGTGGATTTTTCAAGTCTTCAAGAAAAAAATCTGATTTTAATATTCCGTTTTTACCCAGAAGGCAGAATATTCTTTTTCTTGGTGTAGACTCAAACGGTGAAGGTGCCGATTTATGGGAAGGAACCCGTTCCGATACAATAATGGTCATTAACATTGATCCTAAAACCCATACTATTAAAGCTATTTCAATTCCGAGAGACAGCAAGGTTTACCTTCCTGACGGGAATGGTGTTTCAAAAATCAACTCGGCACATGCTATCGGCGGAGTAAATTTGGTCAAAAAAACATTAAAAGAAACTTTCGGAATCAAAATCGACAAATATATTATAGTTCATGATGATGCGGTAGCAAACATTGTTGATGCTCTGGGCGGAGTTCCGATTTATGTTGAAAAACCAATGAAATATCATGACTGGGCAGGACATCTTCATATTGACCTCAACAAAGGACAGACTGTACTTAACGGTAAACAGGCTGTCGGATATTTAAGATACAGAAAAGACGGGCTTGGTGATATCGGCAGAACACAACGCCAACAATGGTTTATGAGAAGTCTGTTTGAAAAAATGAAGTCAGTAGAAACCCTTACAAAAATTCCTGAGGTTTTAAACGTTTGTAATACATTCATAAAAACAGATATGAGTTTTTATGAACTTTCACAATATGCAGCTTTCGCAAGGGGAGTTGATGAAAACAAAATAGAGATAGCTACACTTCCCGGAGCGCCTAACCAAAAAGGATACATAAGTTACTGGATTCTGGACCCAAAAAAAACGCAGGATGTTATTGACAGAATGATATACAGGGACAAAATTGAAGCTGATTTTACACAATTCAAAGCCGGGATTATGTATTCACCGCTTAAAGAAAAAGAGGCTGAACATATAAAACAAGAGCTGTCCGACATGGGATTTGAAGTTAACATGCTAAAAATCACACATCTTTCACACACAAGATTTGTTGCAAATAAACATGAAGTTTCAGTTGATTTTTATAACAGGCTGCAAAAGAAAATACCCGAACTAAATAACATACAGTTTGTTTATGATCCGACAGAAAACTTTTCGGTAGGCAGTGATTTCACCATCGTGCTTGCCGAGGGCTAGGGATAACGGTGTAAAGGGGTAAATATAAGGGTAAATGTGTTTTGACAGGCAGAACAAGATACAATAAAAGGAGTTTTATATGATTACGGATTTGATTAAATCAAGAAAAAGTGTAAGAAAGTATTCCGATAAACATATTTCGGATGAAGATTTAAAAACAATACTGGAAGCAGGAAGGCTTGCACCTTCTTGGATGAACGTTCAGTCCTGGAAACTTATACTGGTAAAATCTCAGGAAAATAAAGATTTGCTCAGCGAACTCTCCATAGGACAGCAGCACGTTAAAAATGCGGATGCCCTGATTGTCTGTGTTGCGGATTTGAATGCCTGGGAAGAAGCAGGAATAACAAAATTTGATAATCCTGCACTTAATCCGGCTTTGCAGGGTGAAAACGGACTGCTTATAAGAACAATGGAGCAGGTAATTTATCCGGTTTCATACATGATGTTAACAGCCGAATCACTGGGAATTTCCTCTTGTATTATCGGTGCAATAGGGAATGAAATAACGGAAATAAATAAGGATTTATATAAAAAAGTTAAAGACAAACTTGGCTTAAATGACAAACAAATACTTTCCACTATAATAACTTTGGGGTATGCATCAGAACCTACACCTGCAAACAAAACCCGTAAGGACTTTGATGAAGTTGTCTCACTGGAAAAAATCGGAAATAATTTCTGATTTATTATTAAAATTCTTCCATATCAGGTTCGCCGTTTATGAGTTTCAATATCTCAACCACCTTTGGCATTTGGCAGGCAAAAGAATAATGTGCTCTTCTGATAGAGCATTCCGAACAGTTACCGTTTAGCTTGTAACATTCAATTGCCTGAGTTGTCCAGTTTTTGGTAATAGAATTTGAAATCTCGTTTGGCTGAAGCTCAATAGCAGTATTTAACATCTTTCTCATCTCTCCAAAATTATGAGGTCACACTATCCCTCACATTCCAGAATAAAACTTTATTGTGAAGATAACATCCTCTGTTTATATGATTTAATTAGTACGTACTGCGATATTTACATTTAATTTTGGTCGGTATATCATTATTCATAAGGGAGAAATTATAATGAAAGCACAACTGGAAAATATTTATAACTCTGCAAAAGCAGATATTGAAAAAGCAGTATCAATCGCCGATATTGATGAAATAAGATTAAAATATCTGAGCAGAAAAGGTGAGTTTAATTCAATAAAAAAAGGGTTAAAAGATTTATCCGATGAAGACAAAAGAGTTGTCGGTGCATTGGCAAACCAAATTACACAAGATTTGGAAAGTTTATTAACGGAAAAACATGATAAGTTTTATCAAAAAGAACTCAATGAAAAATTACAAAATGACAGAATAGACATTACTCTTAGCGGTAAATATATTCCGCAGGGAAAAACCCATCCGCTCACTTCCACAACAAATGAGATTGTTTCTATATTCCAAAATCTGGGATTTTCGGTTGTAGCTCCGGGACTTTCCCCTGAAGTTGAAACAGAATATTATAATTTTGATATGTTAAATGTTCCGAAGGACCATCCGGCAAGAGATGTTCAGGACACGTTTTACGTTAAAAACATGGAAGGTGTTGTATTAAGAAGTCAGACTTCCGGTGCCCAAATTCACGTTATGGAAAACCAAAAACCGCCTATTAAGGTAATTGCACCCGGAAGAGTTTACAGAAATGAAAATATTAATGCAAGAAAAAATAATTTCTTCCACCAAATTGAAGGTTTATACGTTGATAAAAATATTACGTTTGGCGACCTGAAGGGTGTATTAAATGAATTTATAAGATTATATTTCGGTTCTGCACGTCCTACAAGATTCAGAAGCAGTTTCTTCCCGTTTACGGAGCCTTCCGCTGAAGTTGATGTTCAGTGTATAATGTGTCAGGGCAAAGGCTGCCGTACTTGTTCGGGAACAGGTTGGCTGGAAGTTTTGGGCTGCGGCATGGTAGATACAAACGTACTTAAAGGTGTCGGTATCGATCCCGATATTTATACAGGCTTTGCTTTCGGTATGGGTGTTGAAAGACTTGCAATGCTTAAATACGCAATCGATGATATCCGTTTGTTCTTCAACGATGACAAAAGATTCTTAGAACAGTTCTAGGGATAAGAAGGGGTAAATATATAATTCTTTTTGTAGGATTTCACTGAAGCTGCGGTTTCTGAAAGTATTGCAGATTAGGTATTATCCTGCAACTGCTATTATTTTCCCAAAGCATTTGCTTTTTGGGCAGTGTTTTTTATGACATCATAAAAAACTTTTTCCGTATTATATTCGTCCATACAATCAACACCGACAGCCGTACAACCGCCTTTGGTTGCAACATTTGAGATAAGCTGCTCCATTGAAATATCACGGTTGAGTGCCATTTTAGCCGAACCTATTGCAGTTTGTATGCTTAACAATAAGGCCTTATCATAATCCATTCCAAGCTTTTCACCGGCTCTGGCAATCTCATTTATGACTTTATAGAAAAATGCCGGACCTGAACCTGAAATAGCGGTAACAATATCAATTTGTTCCTCATTATCAACAATAATACACTTGCCTATTGTTGAAAGCAGCTCTTTTACAAACTTTATATCATTTTCATCTGCATTTTTACCGCCAACCATACCGCTCATACCTTCTCCTACAAGAGCCGGAGTGTTCGGCATTACACGGATAACTCTGCTGCCGTCAGGTAAATTTGTTTCAAGTTTATTAATGTTTATCCCTGCCGCAATAGAAACAATCAGCTTATTCCCTGTAACAAACGGCTTAATCTCCTCAAGAACTCCAATAACCTGATTCGGTTTTGTTGCAATAAAAATCACATCCGATTCCGCCGTAAGTTTTTTGTTATCAGTACTAATCTTTACACCAAGTGCTTTTGATTTTTCTTCCATGCCGGAAGGTTCGGCTTGTGTTGCACTTATATTTTCAGGCGAAGCAAAACCGGTCTTTATAAGACCTTTAATAATCGCACCTGCCATTTTACCGGAGCCTATAAATCCGATTTTTTTATATTTATTTTCCATTGAAACCTCTCTTATTATTTTATTTAATATTTTTTATAAAATTTAATACATTATTAAGGGCGACAAAACGATGAGATACAAGATTTTTTTCTTCCTCGGATAATTCCGCCATAGTTCTTGTACCGCCTTTAACCAGAAAAATCGGATCATAACCGAATCCGTTAACACCACGTGCTGATTTTATAATCGTCCCCTCACATATTCCTTCTGTTTTAAATGCAACATGCCCTTCCGGATTGATTAATGTCATGGCACAGGTAAAATGTGCTTTCCTGTTTTCCTCACCCTCAAGCTCCTTCAAAACTCTTTCAATTCGAAGTGCCGGAGTTTCTGCATATCTGGCAGAATATATACCGGGTTTACCGCCGAGTGCATCTATACACAGTCCCGAATCATCAGCAAGAACCCAGCCTTTTGTCAGTTTCCATGCCTCAGTTGCCTTGATAAGCGAATTTTCGGCAAAAGTCTGCCCGTTTTCTTCCGGATCAAAACCTTCGGGCGGAAGAATAAATTTTACGGGAAATGGCATATTATATACAGATACTATGTCATTTATTTCCTGAACTTTGTGTTTATTTGATGATGCCAGAACTATATCCATAAAATAATTTTACCACGATAAAAGACAATTACAGAAATTTATTTTTTCTTTGTTGTAATTGCTGCTGAATACATATCTGAGAAATATAATCCGCATCGGATACCGATAAATCAACAAAAGAGAAAGATGCTTTTAAAATTTTGTCATCTTCATCACTTCTTACATATTTGGCAAGTGTATGAACAATACGGTTCGGAAAATGAAACTCAATTTGTACATCCTCCGGAAAAGTAATTGGTTTTTTAAGAATTAACCTTACTCCGTTAGCGGAAATGTCATATGTTTTTGTATTTAGACTTTTTGTTTTTTCACCTTCCAGATAAGATATAATTGCATTTTCTTCCAGTTTTACTCTGAAATATTCTCTGTCCTGCTTATAGTCTGTATCTTCCGGGGTTTGCAGCGATAAAAATATATATTCTTCTTTAAACTCAATTGATTTTAATGTTGTTTTTGAAGTATAAAGTCCGTCTTCACATGCCAAACTTAATCCTACTTCCTGAGGTGTCGGTATGTTCAGTTCTTCCTCATATTTTGCACAAACATAGAGTTCTCTTTGACTGATACTTTTTACCGAAGCTTTTATACAGTGCGAAAAGTCATTACGGTCTTTATAAGTAATCTTTATGTAATTAATATTTTCCAAGTTCAGATTAAATTTCATTTTACCCTGTAATACTTTCCTTTTGATATTTTATAAACACCGATTTTCTTACCGTTTTTATCGTACTGGACAAAATCGCCGTTTCTGTTCTTTTTGAAAGTTCCCTGAGGAGCATTATTGTATTTTTTTGTTGGCTGAACATCAGCAAACACCGCTCCTGCTATCATAAATATAAATGTTATTATTAATATCTTCTTCATAGAATTATTATACCATGTTTTATGCTGTAATCATAACATTGTCATATTTGTAATATAATTAAGATTATGAAGGGGATAATTTTTGATTTTAACGGCACTTTATATTGGGACTCTCAGCTGCATTATGATGCCTGGAGAGAATACTCTGCTATGTTAAGAGAAACTCCGTTTACCGATGAAGAAATGCGTGACAAAATGTTTGGGCACACAAATGCAGATATCATAGAATATCTTATCGGCAGAAAACCCTCTGCAGAGATGGTGGAAAAATACGGAAAAGAAAAAGAAGCCGTTTATCGTAAATGGTGCCTGCAAAAGCCTGAGGAATTTCATCTGGCTCCGGGAGCAGCCGAGCTTTTGGATTATATAAAAGAAAATAACATTCCGCATACAATTGCAACAATGTCAGAATGGGATAACGTAGAATTTTATATAAAAGAGTTTCATCTGGAAAAATGGTTTGATATTGATAAAATAGTCTATTCAGACGGCAGTATTCCCGGTAAACCCGCCCCCGACATATTTTTGATTGCAGCAGAAAAAATCGGTTTAAAACCGGAAGAATGTGTTGTTGTCGAAGATGCTATCGCAGGCATAAATTCGGCAAAAAATGCAAATATAGGAAAAATTATCGCTATTGCATCTTTAGAACCCGTTGATTTTTATAAACAAATGGAAGGAATTTTCCAAATAATCAAAAACTTTCATGAATTTGACAAATCAATTTTGGATGTTAAGTCAGAAAAATTTTAGCATTTTTTATGAAAAAGACCGGAAACAAATCTGTCTAACGCAGAACCGGCGAACCAGCCAAACGTAAATCCTGCAGCTGAAGCAAATGTCGGCGGATAGCAACATGGTGTATAGCACATACTTGGCGAAACAAGCGGTATATAACTCATGCCTGCACCACACCCATAATATCCACCGGAACCACAACGATTGCCGTTAAGATATATATTGGTAGTATAAGTATCACCGCCTAAATATTTAAAATTACCGCATGCAAATTTACTAGACATGTTAACAACTCCTATTCTTATATCATTTATATATATAAAGTATTTCAAAACTAAGAAATTGACATGTTTTTTGCAATTATTAAGAAATATTAAGTTTCTTCTCAAAATTTATTGTACTTTCCTCTTTGCGTTTTCTTTACATTTACCCCTGTTTGGAGTAAAAATATAATATAAATACGAAAATATAAATAGGGAGATAATAAATTGAAAACAAGTATGAAATCAGTGAATTGCGGTGAGCTCAACCTCAATAACTTAGGAGAAGAATTAACTCTTTGTGGCTGGGTTTCTACCGTTCGTGACTTAGGCGGTATTTTGTTTATAGAACTTCGTGACAGAAGCGGATTTTTCCAGCTTGTAGCTAACCCCCAGATAAATCCGGAAGTTCATGCAGAATTCTCAAAACTAAGAAGTGAATATGTAATTCAGGTACACGGCAAAATTTCAAAAAGACCTGAAGAAACTTATAACGAAAAATATCCTACAGGACAGGTTGAAATGTATCCAGAGGGGGTAAATGTATTATCAGAATCTAAAGTACTTCCGTTTGTTTTAGGTGACGAAAATGTTTCTGAAGATGTAAGACTTAAATACAGATACCTTGATATAAGAAATGAAAAAATGCTTAACAACCTGAAAGTTAGACACAACATAGTTCAGGCTGTGAGAAATTATCTTAATAACAAAGAATTTTTGGAAGTTGAAACACCGATTTTGATTAAAACTACTCCGGAAGGTGCAAGAGATTATCTTGTTCCGTCAAGAGTTCAGCCGGGTAAATTCTTTGCACTTCCTCAATCTCCGCAAATCTTTAAACAGCTTTTAATGGTTGGCGGTATTGAAAGATATTACCAAATAGCAAAGTGTTTCCGTGACGAAGACCTGAGAGCTGACAGACAACCTGAATTTACACAAATTGATATGGAACTTTCCTTTGTAAAACAACAGGACGTTATTGAAACAGTAGAAGGTCTGTTGGTTGATGCATTTAAAGCAGCCGGAGTTGATATTCATCCTCCGTTCATTCAGATGCCTTGGCAGGAAGCAATGGACAGATACGGTTCTGATAAACCTGACACAAGATTTGGTTTAGAATTGTTTGATATCGGCGATATTATCTTAGAATCAAATTTTGATATTGTTAAGAATACATTGTTAAACGGCGGTATTGTTCGTGGTATCAAGATTGAAGGCGGTGCTAAGTATTCAAGAAAAGACATTGATGATATTACAAAACTTGCAGTATCATTTGGTGCAAAAGCTCTTGCTAATATCATTTATCTTGAAGACGGAACAGCTAAATCACCTGTTCTTAAATTTGTTACTGAAGAACAGGCAAAAGCTATACAGGAAAGAGCAGGCGCTAAAGCAGGCGACATAATCTTCTTTGTAGCAGATAAGCCTAAACTCGTTTATGATGTTATGGGAAGATTAAGATTACACTTCGGTAAATCACTTAACTTAATCGACGAGAGCAAACACAATTTATTATGGGTTGTAGACTTCCCAATGTTTGAATGGTCAGATGAAGAAGGCAGATTCCTTGCAATGCACCATCCGTTTACATCTCCAAACATTGAAGATTTAGACAAGTTGGATAGCGGTGATTTAGGCAATGTTAAATCAATTGCTTACGATATCGTTTATAACGGAACTGAGCTTGGCGGCGGTTCTGTAAGAATCCACTCAAGTGAAGTTCAAAAGAAAATCTTCAAGGCATTAGGTTTAACCGAAGAAGAAGCAACAGAAAAATTCGGATTTATGGTTAATGCTCTTCAATACGGTACTCCTCCGCATGCCGGACTTGCAATCGGTTTGGATAGGCTTGTTGCACTACTTTGCAGAACAGAATCCATCCGTGACGTTATTGCATTCCCGAAAAACGCAAGTGCAAAGTGTCTGATGTCAGATGCTCCGGGTGAAGCTTCTCTCCAACAAATGAGAGAACTCCATATTAAGAGTACAGTTCAGAAACAATAAAATTTAAGTTAAATTTAATACTTTAAAATACATAAAATACAGGAATATGTTATTCCTGTATTTTATTATATTTCAAAGCATTTCAGCGATTTGATGATTGAATGAGATGAAAAGATAGTATTTCATAGGATTCGGTGTAAAAATTTAACTAACTAGATGTTTCATTCATTGAGCGTCCAGTTTTTTGTGTACGTATTTTTTCTATCAATTGAACAAATAATCTATATGATTTAGGAAAATGTGTTGCAATCGTGAATTCAGAATTAGATTTTCCTGATAGCCATAAACAGCCTGATTCTGCAGCAAATTCAAGAATACTTTGAGCACAATAAGTATAATTTGAACCATCGATGGAACCATTTCGCAGTCCTTTTTCATCATGAACCTTTTTTTCTTCTTCAAAAGTTTCAACGAATTCTTTAAACAATGGCTCGTTTTCTGTATTTTTACCGTCAATTATAGTAGCCATCATCGCATGAATCATTTCGTGCAAAAGTGTATAAGTATCTACTTTTTGTTCTGTTTTTGTGTTTATATTTATATTATCATTTTCTACATTGTATTCTGCTAATGCGTGTTTCTCATCATGAATGAATGTACCTATACTGTTTGTAGCTTCTTTTGCAAATTCCCACAAAGAAAGTTTATTAAAACCGTTTAAAGCTTCTAATAAAGTTTGCTTGTGAGCATCATCCAATGAAGCAGTCAACATATTCAAGTCTATAACACGTTTTTCTTTAGTTGACTTATTTTTCATAATGATTTTATCATTGGTTTTTGTTACTTGTATCTCTTTCTCTGCTTTATTTCTCATTCTATCTGATTGTCGTGCCAAATCTGAAATGGGAGATTTTTTGATATCAAAATTGTATCTGCCGTATTCTTGTTCAGTAGCTTGCGCTTTTGCCTCTAATGTTTCAAGAGTATCGTTTTTTATAAAACCGCTACCAAGAACTTTTACCTCCAGATATTCTTTAAAGTCTTTTACATTACCATTGCTAAAAATCTTTCCATTCAAAAAGTTTTGTTTTAGTTTTTCTAAATTAAACCCTTTTTCAAATGGTCTTCTATAATCTTTAATCATAGAAGCAGCATCCGTTTCTGATATATCTTTGTTGTATTCATCTTTAAAAAGTTTTTGTATTTCTTTAATTTCATTTATGTCTACATCATCTCCATCATATGGAATATTCCATCGAGCACTATATTTTACTCGTTCTTCGTCAAGATTTTTATAATGATTTTTAAGTTCTTCGAAATCATATTCATAAATATGATAGTCATACCTCACAGTTTCATCCATTATTCTGGCGGCTATATTTTCTTTAATCTCAATATTATAATTGTCTTTTATAAATTTTTGCAGTTCATGTACTTGTTCACGATTAATCTCGTTACTTTCATACCTTCTTTGCATTCCTTTTTCTTGATCAAAATATTCACCAACTCGTAAACTCAAATCAAAATAACTGCCATACCAAAAACTATTAACATTATCAAAATTATTATCTTGTTTTGCTTTTTTATATTCTCGTTCATATTCTTCGAACTTACCTTCTAAAGTATTCATGTACTCTTTTATTTTGTCGGAGGATATTTTACCCTCTTGATAACTTGTCATTAGTGTAGAAAGCATAGTTTTTCCGCCAGATTGTTTACGGTAGGCTTCCAAAAATTCAACAGGATTTTCAATTGTATTTATTGCATCAAAATTTCCATTATCAAATTCTTGTACAGCAAGCTTCAATTTTTTAGGATCTGATTTTTTGAATGATTCAAATTCTGTATCATATACAAATGATTCAAAATATTTTCCGTTAAAAACAACATCTACTTCATACTTGCCTTCAGGAAATCTGTCATCATATTTATTATATTGTTTTAAATCTGCTTTTATTTTTTCTATATATTTTTGGCGAATTGTCTCGATATCAGTCTTACCATTTTCTATATCTTTTAGGTCTTGTTTTGTAAGATGAAAACCGCCATGTGTAACACTTTCTTTATATTGTGGTTCGTTATTCTCTACTGTTTCATCAGGACTTCGTTTGGGCAATCCTTCAATTTTTCCTTCATCAATTTGTTTTTCCATTTCTTGAAAATCTTCATCGAAAAAAAGATAACAACCTGTTTTATCTGCAATTATTTTAAACAACTTTTCTAAAATTGTTAATTCATCTTGAGAAACTTCTCTATGACCGTTTTCATCTCTTTTGTTATCATCAATTTTATAGAATACAGAATTTAAGTACTTGTTTGTAATGCCTAAATATTCCCATTTGTCGCCAACATTAATATTTACTTTTGATATTCCGTGCCACTTGTTTTTATATTCAAATTCCATGTTTGCCTCTATCAACTTACATCTTCTTATTAATGCTTATCGGCATTTTTAGTCAAAATCTTTAATGTTTTTGTGATAATTGTAACAATTAAGACATAATTGTTACAAATTAGTTTGTTGTTTAGGATGGTTGTTTTGCATATTTACTTTTTCCACCTTTTGAAAAATAATTTCTATTCAAAAGGGATAAATTATTGAGGTATTGAGGGTGAAATTATGGGGGTAAACTATGACAACATTAGATTTTGAAACAATTGATATGTTATCCAAAGGAATTACACAATTTGCGTTCCGTAGCGGACCTATTGAGGAAATGCATTCAAGGGGCAAGCTGACGCAAAAGGACATGAAAACTTTGAATAAATACATGGTAAATCGTATTGCAGGATTACTGACAACAATCTCTAAGGGCGATATTGCAAATATTCTCAAAGTCCTGACATTCTATGTATCTCTCTCGTCAGATTGGGACTCTTGCAAACCGGATACAAAGGAATTTTATTTGTAAAGTATTTCCATTCTATTTACCCCAAAGATTGACAAACACACTAAAATCGTAAATAATATAAGTGTAGGGCGGAGCTCCTAAGAGTTAAGCATGACTTAGAAGCCCTCTGCACCCTACAGTTGATTCAATTTTAATGCTATTACGGCGATTGCAAAAGCTAGTAATAGCATTATTATTTTGTCAACCATAGCTTGCCTCCTTTCGTCCAATTTCTCTGAAAATCGTGTGTGACGAAGTTGCATTGTGCAAGCCCTACTAGACTATTCTATCAGAAATTAGCTGTTAAGTCTATGCAAATAAGAAAATATATTAATTTTATCTTAAATTTTTAGTATTAAAAAGTATATCAAAGCTAAATTTTTAGCAAAAGGCTATCGGCTCTTGATTGCATAATTTATTAATATTAAAAAGAGAATGGCTTGAAATTATTAAAATATCCTGTTTTATTTTCAAAACAAGTTTATGTTATAATATCCTCAAGGCAGGTTAATAATGTTAATTAAAAGGGTTGCTGATTTTTTAAAAAAGTATCAACTTGAAGATAAAACTTTAGTTGTCGGATTCTCAGGCGGGTACGATTCTATGTGCCTGATTGATATTTTATCGAAGCTGAAGAAACAACCTGATTTTCAAGATATGACAATTATAGCAGCTCACTTTAACCACAACTGGCGAGGTGAAGAATCCCTAAAAGAACAGGAGGTTTGCCGCCTGTTTTCAAAAGTCAGAGGAATAGAATTTTATACAAAAAATGCACCTGCTGATTTAAAAAAGACAGAAAACGATGCACGAATTGCCAGATATGAATTTTTTGATGAAGCATTTGATGTTAATGATGCAGATGCGGTATTAACGGCACACAATAAAGATGACAACGCAGAAACTATACTGTACCGCATTATTAAAGGAACCGGAATTATAGGATTAAGGGGAATTCCGCCAAAGAGGGGATATTTTTACCGTCCGCTTATTACAACATACAGAAAAGATATTGAAAAATATTGTGACGACAATAATCTTACCCCAAATATGGATTCATCAAACTCAAATACGACATATAAAAGAAACTATATTCGTTTAACCGTTATTCCTGCTTTGGAACAAATTAATTCCGAAGTAAAAGATGCATTAAATATTTTAGCCGATAATGCAACCTGCGATAACGCAATAATCGAAGAATATATGAAAACTATAAGACCTAATGTTTTTAATGAAGAAAGTATAAATCCAAAAGAATATAAAAAACTCTCATTTCCGGTAAAAAAACGGATACTGTATGAATTTATACAACAATTAGGACTTGATTTTGATTCCAAAAAGATTCGTGAGCTCTTTGATTTTATTGAAACAAATATTGAAAAAAGAAATGGCAGCACACTTTCACTGTCATCAACAATGTGGCTTTATGCAGATAATAAAATTATTGAACGAATCCCTCACCGAAAAAAATCTCCAAAGGAAGAACATTGTGCAATCAGTATTCCGTGCCTTGGAGAATACAAATTTGGCGGCAAAAAGTTTACAATAAAACCGTATGATACAAATAATCTGATTCGTTTTCCTAATTCAAATGAGAACTATGCATATGTAGATTTAACTAAAATGCACTTCCCTCTCACACTAAGATACAGGGCAGATGGTGATGTTATCAGACCTTTTGGAATGGATGGCACAATGAAATTAAAAAAATACCTCAATTCAAAAGGAATACAAAAACATCAGAGAGATGATATTGTACTTTTGTGCAATGATTCAGAAGTTCTATGGGCAGCCGGTGTAGGAATAAGTGATAAAATCGGAGTAAACGGACTTCCTACACATATATTGGAAATTAAATAAGAAAGAGATTTAATTATGTACACAGAGCAAGATATTAAACCATTGATTAGCGAAAGCCAAATTCAACAAGCAATAAAAACTATGGCTGATAATTTAAACAATTTATATAAACAAGAAGAAGTTTATCTTATATGTGTATTAAAAGGTTCGGTAATGTTTATGACAGACCTGGCAAAACAGTTGAAAATGCCTGTTAAAATGGAGTTTATTCGGCTTTCAAGTTACGGTTCGGGAACAGAATCCAGCGGAAAAGTTCGTGCAATTGATATTCTGCTTCCGGATTTGAACGACAAAAATGTTATTATTGCTGAAGATATCGTTGATACAGGACATACTGCAAAATTTTTAACAGACTTTTTTGATTACAAATTTAAAGTAAAGTCATTAACGTTTTGCTCACTGCTTGATAAAAAAATAAAACGAGTAGTTGATATAAATCCTGATTATTACTGTTTTGAAATAGATGACAAATTTGTTGTCGGATACGGTTTAGATAATGACGGACTTTACAGAAATTTACCTTACATAGGATACATTGAAACACAGTCATAGTCATAACAAAAGGTTAATTTTTGTCTGAAATTTTATATTAAGTTTTGTAAAACTTTTTAAAAAATAGGACTTTTTGCTTAATAAAACTTAACAAAACAATTGAATTTTATATACTCATGATATATCATAAGTATATAAGGATTATTTGTTATGTGTTTCGTCAATCCTTAGAGAGTTACCCCCAATTACATTATTTAAATTGTAGTTGTACAAAAGCAGGTATATATTTACCTGTTCAGCCCCAAGGAGTTTAAACGTATGAAAGATCAATTTGTTACTATGAAAAAAGTTGGCAGCTCAAATCCGTTCTGTGACAATTATGTTACAGCACCGGCTGCAGGAGATGAAATCAATGCTTATTTCAGAAAAGCAAACAGCTACAAGAATCTGAGTGCGGAAGAGGAGAAAGAGATTGCATTAAGAGCACAACAGGGCGACAAAGAAGCTAAGAAAATTCTGGTTCAGTCAAATCTTAAATTAGTTCTTACCGTTGCAAGAAAAGCTATTCATGTTTCAAAATTACCAATGACTGACTTAATACAAGAGGGTAACTTAGGTTTAATAGTAGCCGTTGAAAAATTTAATCCTTCATTAGGTTACAGATTTTCAACTTATGCAACATGGTGGATTAAACAGGCTATGTTCAAAGCAATATCAGAACAGTCACACTGCATGAAAATTCCTGTATATATTCAGGAAACATTATCAAGATTTTCAAAGGTTAAAGCTGAAATGGAACGTCTTTGTAATACTCAGGTTACAACAAAAGATGTTGCGGAAAGAATGAATATCGAACCTCAAAAAATTGACACATACTTATCTGCATATACTTCAACCGTTTCAATTGAAGGAAGCTATGACGGAAAAGACGGCAGCGAACTTTCTGTTGCAGACGTTGTTGCTGATGATACAACAACTGTTGAAGAAAATATTGAATACGAAGAACTAAAAAACGACTTACGTCAGGTTATATCAGTACTAAAAGAACGCGAACAGACAGTTATAAAAATGAGATTCGGTCTTGAAAATTTTGCAAAAACTACACTTGAAGATATCGGCAAAATGTATGGTGTAACAAAAGAATGTATCAGACAAACCGAAGCAAGAGCATTGAACAAACTTCGTAACTGTATGTCAATCTCCTGCTATGCAGAATAAGACTCAACTTAATGTAATACTATATACAGCAACTAATTAACTACAGGTAAAACAGGCATCGGCACAAGACGCAGAAAGAATTTATATTCATTAAAGCTCTTAGGTAAAGGACTCCAATAACGATATACCGTTTTACCTTTATTTTTTAATTCTTTAACAACCTTTTCCGCTATGTTTTCCGATTTCGCCAAAAACGGATATATACATGAACAAGACAGATTATTAAGGTCAATTTTAATCATATTATCTTTACCATATTGATTGTGTAATTCCAAAAACAGATTTAACATATCCTCTGCCGCTTTAATATCATCTTGCTTTAAGTTTAATTCCTGCACAGAATCATCCTTTTTTATCCAAAGGGTAGATTTGGGTAAATTGAATTTATGACCGACATTAAAACAGGCAAACCCCGAAGGTTTGTCATAATATGCATGAGCATTATCAACAATCAGCTTAGGATAGTTTTGAGCAAGATTATTTATATTATTTTTGCAGATACCAAAATAATTGGGATAAAAAATATACTCCGTTTCAGGAAAAGAAATTGACGGGTAAAAGTTATCATCTATATGATAAAATACTGGTTTGCACCCTTCCTCCGCAAGAGTATGACGAATAACATCACACAAATAATACGGAATATACATTTTTGCTATTTTATATTTTTTAATAATATACCTTACAGCATCTCTGCCTAAATCAAAAGAAAATGTGCTATACATATCGGTTAAATATATTGACTCCATAAAGGAACCTGTACATTTATGGTTTTCTTCTTAATATCCTCAGGTGATAGTGTTTTGGCATACGATTTACTTTTTTCGATAAAAATTTTTTCTTCCGGAGTTTTTCTTGTAAAAGCGGAATAAATTCTGAATTTAAGACTATTAAACCACATACCAAAATATTCTTTAACAGTAACAAACCGACGATCCACTGTAATGTTTACACTTGGCAGAGCCTTATATGCTTCAAAATCATTAACCGCAAGCTTTGCTATTTCACGTTGGATTTCTCTTGCTTTTTTACACTTACCATCAAGAGCTAAACGAAACGATTCCCTTTGAAGATTCATTAATTTTGCCGCATTCATTGCAGAATCCATGTTATTAAATGTTACTTTGTAGTCCATAAATTACCTGCTTAAAGTTATTGGTTGCTAAAAATAATATTTGCTGTCCGACAGGAACAGACAAATTAAATATAAATCCTGATTTATACCGATTTATTAAAAAATCGGGATGACAAGATTCGAACTTGCGACCCCCGCGACCCGAACACGGTGCGCTACCAAGCTGCGCTACATCCCGACTTTTTATTATTTAATTTTCAACTTTGATGCAGCTTGGTAGTTATCTTTAATTCGTCTCACAGAAAGCTGATGCTTTCTGACTCGACTGCCCTACTTCGAAACTGTCCACAGGACACTTTCTCGCAGGGTACCTGCTACATCCCGACTTTTTATTATTTAATTTTCAACTTTGATGCAGCCTGATTAAACAAACCGCAACTCAAGTATATAACACACATATCCTAAAATCAACGAATTTTAACAAAGAAATAACAATTAGCCCGATTTGTTAATTTAAGGTTAAAAAAAATCAGTTTATAATAAATCAGAGTAATAATAAAAGTGTTGAAAGAAAGTATTTAGAAAGTCGGTCGGGGTAAATATTAGAGTTAAATAGAACCTGATATTTTACCCCCACCAAGGAGGCAATTATGAAATTCTTAATTAAAAAAACACCTGACAGATTTATCCGTTCAGTAAACGATGAAATATCATCAATCTTAAACAGAAATTTTGATAGCTTCTTCCCTGAGTACATCTACAACGAAGATGCTGAATGTGATACTTTGGCAATGCCTGTTGAACTTCACGAAAAAGAAAATGAATACTGTGTTAAAGCAGAACTTCCGGGTGTTAAAAAAGAAGATTTGGACATAGACATTGATAAAAACCACATCACTATCAACGCAAAAAAAGAGGAAGAAGAAAAACAGGACACTAAGAGTTACAGAAAATCAGAATTCCGTTATGGCGAATTTTCAAGAACTGTTTACTTCCCGGCTGATATTGATATTGAAAAAACAGATGCTCACTTGGAACACGGCATATTAAAGATTGTCGCTCCTAAATTAGAAAAAGCAACAGACAAAGTTAAAAAACTTGCTATCAAATAGGGAGTAAATTGTTTAAATAATAATCATTCACATAACTTAAATGCAAGGCGGTGCTACACACCGCCTTTTTGTTTCAAATAAATTATTTTAAACCAAAATATAATAAAATAATAAGTAATGCCGGCACAACAAATTTTAAACCGATATCAAACAGTTTTGCAAAAAATTTGTTCTTTATCAGAGTAACCCCTCTGAGTTTCAATGCCCAACCTGCAATCAAGCAAAGGAACAGTGCATTTAACGGCATCAATATGTTTGAAGTTATAAAATCAAGAAAATCAAAAATAGTTTTGCCAAAAAGTTTTAAGTCACCCAAAACACCAAATGATAATGTTGCAGGAATTGCAATTGCAGCAATCAGGCAGAAAAGAGTTACACATGCTTTTGTTCTTGAGAGCTTAAATCTTTCTACCATAGAAGCTATCGGAACTTCTATAATACTTATGCCGGATGTGATTGCAGCTGCAAACAAAAGAATGAAGAATGCCGCAGAAATAAGATTTCCGTGAGGTATTTGTGTAAATATATACGGCAGGGTAACAAATACCAACCCTGCACCGGAATTGGGTTCAAGACCAAAGGAAAAAATTGCCGGAAATATCATTATACCTGCAAGCAGAGCAAACATAGTATCTGATAAAATTATTGTATAAGTTGATTTTAAAATACTTTTATCGTCTTTGATGTAACTTCCGTAAGTAAACAAAGCACCCATACCGATACTCAGCGTAAATAAAGCTTGCCCAAGTGCTGCAAGAAACATGTGTCCGCTAATTTTTGAAAAATCAGGTTTAAACATGTATTCAAGTCCCAGATGAGAATTTGGCAGACTCAGAGAAAAACATATAAGACAAATTAATATAACCGCAAACATTGGCATAAGAGTGTTATTTGCAAACTCTATACCTTTTTTGACACCTCTGGCTGCAAAGAAAATACAGGTAAACAAAAATAACAGTGTATAAACTGATGTTGCGACCGGACTTTGAGTAAAGGTTCCAAAATATTCGGCATGGTTTTCAATACCTGTATTAGAAAAACTCAAAACTATATAATTTATTATCCAGCCGCCAACTATAAAATAAAATGAAGATATCAGAATCCCCGTAATCGGATTCATGTAACCCAATAATTTAAACTTAGGATTGATTGATTCATAAGCTGATATGATTTCTTTTTTAAGAAATTTTCCGGCTGCAAGTTCGGTTATAAGCGGAATAAAACAAATGGTAACAATTAATAAAAGGTATGTAACAAGAAAAACTGCACCGCCATATTGCCCCATTATATACGGGAATCTCCATATATTACCCAAACCCACAGCAGAGCCTACCGCTGCAAGTATAAAAGAAAATCTTGATGTCCAGCTTGGTCTGTTATTTTCCAATTTTTCCTCTTATTTAAACATTAATAATGCTAAAAGAATTATATTACAAAATTTTTTCTAAATAAATGATAAAAAAAGAAGGTAAGTATTTACCTTCTTTTGACTATCTATTTAAAAACATAAAAACCGTTATCCTGAGCCCCTTCATTGATTATTTTGGAATTAGGCATTACATAATCTTTATATTGTTTATCTTGCTTTACAAGGTTTTTACCTTTCCTGAACCAAGATTTTTTTGCCTGTTTTTCTTCATGCATAATCGTTGATGGTGTTGATTCGTAAATATTGTTCATTGTTTGCGGTGATGTTTCCGGAAACGGGTTGCTGTTTTGGAAGAGATTATCCGCAAACACTGCACCTGCTGACAATGTTAGTAATGATAATGCAATAAGTTTTTTCATATACCCTCCTTTTTTCATGTATTATAACAGAGTTTTTATTTTTTCTCTACTATTATGCAGAAATTAATCCTTCTTCAATAAGTTGTTTTCTTATTTCCGTTTTTGTCTGAAATTCTGCATCATCTTTACCCAAGAGTCTTTTACCAAGCATTGCACAAGGTACAACGATTGCAAGTGCAAATATTGATGCTGCAATGTTTGTAATAACAGAACCTCTCTTGAGTTTTTTCACACCCTTAAAGAACATTTCAGTTGTTTCACCCTTCGTCAGTCCTTCAAGATACTGAGAATACAACGTTTCTATGTTTTTATACACTCCTCTTAGTTTCTCAAGGTCGATATATTTTCTTGTATCTATTTTATCTGTTACCTCGGCTTTACTAAAGAATTGATACCATTTCTGAGGCTTTTTGTACATTTTTATAATATCCGATTCTTTTGCAGCTTTAACAATCTTATTTTCCGGATTTTTATACAAAAATTCGTACAAATCAGCATCCTTTGAGTTACTTGCAGCCTTAAAGTTTTCAATACTTTCTTTGATAGAGCCGTCTTCAAATGCTTTCTGCAGTTTTCCGTTTTCAAGAACCCTTGCATCAAGTCCTATAGACTTGTTATACTTTTTATCTGCCCGTTTTTCCATATATTCCTGAATCTTACCGCCTGCATAGTATAAGAAGAACAAATACAAACCTTCTTTTATGCCATATCCGACAAATTCCTGAGGTGTTCTGGAATCCAGCAGTCTTTCTCCTGTAATAGCACCATCTAATAACCACATGTTTTTAACAGGAGAAAATGCAAAGTTCTTAACTACATCTCCTGCACCTTTAAATGAAACTTCCGTCTGAGATTGTTTTTTACTGTCTTTATTTTTCTTTTGACTATGTTCAGCAATAAGATTTTCTCTTATCTTCTTTTCGGTATATGCCTGTTTAGCCCTTGTTAAGCCGATATAACAAGCTATGGTTGTACCGGTCGAGAATAAAAATTTGTAAAACGCGATGTTTTTAAACAAGCTCTGTTTTTTGCTGATTTTTTCTATACTTTTCTTAACCTCATCGGTCGGAGCATAATTTTTAATCTTCTCAAAAACATCCTTATCTTTTAGATTTCTTACATCAAACTTTGAATCCAACCCATAAGACTTGAAAATGGTTTTATCAAACAACCATTTGAAAAATGGTATACCTGCAAGCCAAATAATCTGGGTTCCGACTTCATCTATAAATCTGTCTTGTCCTTCTTCTCTGCCTGTAGCAAATGAAGCTGCCGTAACACCTGCCGTTGATGACATATCCTTTATTGCCAACGGAACAAGTGAATTTGGGTTTCCTAATGTTGAAAATATTGCTGCACCGTTTATCATTATTACAGCCCCCAAATTAAGTTCATTAACTTTTTACTGTTTTTATTCATACTTCGACCTTCTTTCTTTCTAAAACCTATAAATACTTAAAATTGACTTTTTTTAAAAATTTCTTTACAAATCGTTATAAAAAAACTTCCGCTACATAAAGCGGAAGTTTTAAAACCATTTATCTTTTCTTTGAACCTAGCCAACCAGCTCCGTATCATCTGATTCTGAAGCTTTTACCATTATGGCGTGTTCAACGGGATTTTCCTTTTTGTATGGATTTTCGTTTACTGCCGCTTCTTCAAAACCAAACTCTTCTCGGGCTTTCTTCATTTGTGTTTCATCAACCAATTTTTTAGCAAGCTCTGCTATTTCATATACTAATTTATAACGATTATCTGTGCTTTCGTTTAATTCCCAAGCAACTTTTATTATTTGATCCATCTTTTACCTCTTTGATTAAGATATCAACAATTACAATTATTCTAATATGCTGAAAATAATTTGTCTAGGGGGAAAAAGTAAATATTATTCGGATTAATATAAAAATACAAAATTACTTTGCCAAAATTATTCACATTCTATTCCCAAATATCGTTGAATATATGATTTTACTAACTTATAACTGTTTTTATATTTTTGGGTAATAACATCTTTTTGCCCGTCATCTTCACCCATAGCATAAGAAAATAACTGGGCAAAAATCTCCGAACGTGCATTATCTGATTCTTCAACCTCCATATCTGTTACACCATCCGTAATATCTATATAATAAGGTGTGTATTCAAAAGGCAGTCTGTTAAAACATTTATCCCATAAGGAATTTTGGTTTAATTTTTCCGCATCCTGTTTCCAAGCTGATTTAAACTCCTTTGTATCACTTAAATCTTTTGTTCTTAAATACTCCGACATAACCCTTTCATCTTCTTCAGAATCCGTTTCTACAGGCATTTTCCTTATTTTATCGACTAAATCTTTTTTACAGCTGCCGAAATAATCATCAAATTGGTGACCTATTTCGTGCATTGTTGCCTGTTTTATTGCCGAAGTATCTTTATTTTTTGCCCAAATACTGCTGATTCCGTTGTTATTAACATTTATTATTATTTCTTTTTTATCACCGTTTGAAGCGGCTGAAACAGTTAATCCTCCTGTTATTGCAAATTCATCACTGTGCTCCTGCACAAATGTAGTTAATCTGGATTGCTTTTTCAAATCCTTATACGAATTTACTATATGAAAATCAAACCCTTGCATAAAGTTTTTATTTTTTTTGATACTGTTTTTAAAATTTTGTACGGCAGTTTTGACAGCCATTTTGCTGTTATCATTCACATCTTTATAATATCTGAAGTATGTATATTCCGTCATATTATAAATTCCTGCTTTCCCCGTTATATATATAAAGTATTATTATGAAAAGAAATTGCGTTAAAAAAAGAAGTTAATACAGCAGAAACTTTAAGTATTAATATTTGTAACAATTATCTTAATTTTAGGCAATTTTTCTTACACAATAAACGTTTGAATATATAAGTAAGTTATATAAACAAGTGGGAAAATAGGAGAAATTAGATGACAGTAAGAAAAATTATTGCAAATTTGTTCAGAGAAGCACCTGAAGCATTTGCACAATTCAATGCACACAATTATGCCAAAAAACACAAAATGGTAATCGACAGCATTCCGTTATTTGACGGCTGTTCTGCAAAAATATTGTGTGACAAATCACAATTTAACATTCTTGTTATGAAAAACGGAAAAGTCCTGACTGCAAGAGGTATGGAAAGTACCCCGCAACAGACTTATGAACAGTTACAATCCATATACAGCCATATAAATTTAAGAGGCCGTGCAAGACAAGATTTTGACATGCGTCAAGCCTGGAGTAATATGACTGATAAAATCAGTGCCAAAACAGGTGTAGAACCCAGTGACCAAAACTGTTTCTTATTTGACTGGAAATAAAAAAAGAGGGCGGCTCTATTAGCCACCCTCTTTTAATTTATTCTCTATACCAAACTTAACGGTTTAGGACCTGCGTTTACGATTTCAGCCGGCATGTTCGGATACTTCTTAGAGAAGTTATCGTTGAACATTGTTGCTAACTTGTTAGCAGCTTCATCGTAAGCAGCTTTATCAGCCCACATTCCTCTTGCATCTAACATTTCAGAAGGAACATTAGGACAAGATGTAGGATAATCTACGTTGAATACGTTGTGGTGTTTGAATTCAACATTATCAAATGAACCGTTCAAAGCTGCAGTTACCATTGCTCTTGTGTAAGAAAGTTTCATTCTCTTAGCACCTGAAGAAGCAGAACCGCCTGCCCAGCCTGTATTTACCAAGTAAACTTTAGTTCCGTATTGATCGAGTTTGTCACCTAACATTTTTGCGTAAACTGAAGCATCCATCGGCATAAACGGTTCGCCGAACAATGTTGAGAATGTAGGAACAGGTTCGGTAATTCCTCTTTCTGTACCTGCTAACTTAGAAGTGAAACCTGTTACGAAGTGGTACATAGCAGCATTCTTGTCTAATCTTGAGATTGGAGGAAGAACACCAAACGCATCAGCTGTTAAGAATACAACAACCTTAGGAATACCGCCCATTGACGGAATAGCAGAGTTGTTGATATAAGTAACAGGATAGCCTACACGTGTATTTTCTGTTAAAGAACCGTCGTTAAAGTCGAGTTCTCTTGTTTCATCGTTCATAATTACGTTTTCTACCAATGAACCGAATTTGATAGCGTTGTAGATATCAGGTTCGTTTTCAGCAGAAAGGTTAATACATTTTGCATAGCATCCGCCTTCAAAGTTGAATACACCATCAGGTGACCAGCCGTGTTCGTCATCACCGATTAATTTACGGGCAGGATCTGCTGATAAAGTTGTTTTACCCGTTCCTGAAAGACCAAAGAAAACAGCTGTTTCATGAGTTTCCGGATCCATGTTAGCTGAACAGTGCATCGGAAGTACGTTTTTCTTAGTCATTACATAGTTCATAGTAGCGAAAACAGATTTCTTGATTTCGCCTGCATATTGAGAACCTGCAATAATGATTGTATGTGCTTCATAGTCAATAGCTATACATGCTTCTGAGTTTGTTCCGTCAATTGCCGGATCACATTTGAAGCCCGGAGCACAAAGAATTGTGTAATCAGCTTCACCGTAGTTAGCTAATTCTTCTGCTGTCGGTCTGATTAACAATTGATGTATAAACATGTTTTGTGATGCGAGTTCATTAATAACTCTGAATTTTTGAGTATATTTTTTGTCTGCACCTGCAAAACCGTCAAAAATAAATACTTCTTTACCGTTCAGGTAATTAGCAATTTTATCTCTGATTGAGTTAAAAGCTTCTCTTGAAATAGGTCTGTTAACATTTCCCCAAGCAATATCATTGTGAATAGTTTCAGTATCAACAATGAATTTGTCCTTAGGAGAGCGGCCTGTGTATTTTCCTGTTGTAACAACTAAAGCACCTGTTTCAGAAAGTTTGCCTTCGCCTCTTCTTAAAGCAGCTTCTGTTAATTGAGCAGGTGTCCAGTTTCTGTGAACTTCACTTGGAGAAGTGATTCCCCATTTTTCAATTCCATAAGTTTCCATTTATATTTCCTCCTTTTAGGTTTAAACGGTTTCCTATACATGCCTAATTCTACTATATCAAAGGGGAAAATCAATAGTTTGATTGTATGATATACACTTTTTATACCGAGTGTATCATCTCTTTTACACAATATTATAAATTTTTAATTATCTAACATTAACCACCCGGACTACCATTTTCGGTAATGTTTTAAGTTTAAAAAAAACGCATAATTTAGAAGTCAGTTAGGTTTAGCTGACAGTGGAACGAACAAAACACCGATTTCCACCTAAGAAAGGTTAAATACAAATTGTATACCGGACCAAAGTGCTTATCGTATAAGGAGGTAAAAATGACGATTAGAAAACTTACTGTGGCAGCTGCAATTGCCGTTGGTATAGCAACGTGTTCTTATAATACGGCAATGGCAGCATGTCCATGCGAACAAAAACCTGTGGTAACGCAAGCTCCATGTGAGAGGGGTAAACTACCGACCGTAACAGGAAATGCTTGTCCTTGTGACAACATTCCGGAACCGACATGCGGATGCGATACCGTTCCGAATTGCGAGCCGATGCCAATTCCGTCTTGTGCTTTATGCCCGACTACCAAAAAATTGCAAAGAGAGGATATGAGACAGGTCTATTCCTACCCGAATGCAATATACGGTACCAATAATTTTGTTGGTACAAACAAAGATTCTCTAACATCGGCAGAGGGCTACACAGCTTTAGACGGTGCTGCGATTAACGGACAAAATATTGGTTTAAACCCTGCTATTAACGGGACAACAATATCATCTGACGTTTCAATTACCGGTGCAGCTTCCGATATTCCTTGTCTTAATGATTTGTCAAACAATACAGGCGCACCAATAATTAGAAATGAATCCAAAATGGACGGAGCCGGCTGTCCGATTCAAATGCACACGGCAAATTCAATTCAGGCAATAAAGAAGACACTGTCACCTCTTGATTTGTCACCATTTGCAAAATTTCAGGGAATGACAGGTGCTGCTGCCGGAATGTCGCAAATGTTTCCTGATGTACCGGCAAGTCACTGGGCAGCATGTGAAATTGACAAACTTGCAATGAATGATGTTGTTGTAGGATATCCGGACAGACTTTATAAGCCTTACAGAAACATATCACGTGCGGAATTTGCAACCATGCTTGTAAAAGGATTTGACAAAGATTCTTATTCTGCCGCACCTGAAAAACTTTTCTCCGATGTTCCGACAAATCATTGGGCAAATTCGGCAATTACCATTGCCGTACATAATGATTTGCTGAAGGGATATCCGAACGGAAAATTCATGCCTGACAACAATGTTACTCGCGTAGAAGCACTCTGTGCAATGGCTAAAGGCATTCCATGTGAAGAAATTGATAAATGCAAGGCTCAGGAAATTTTATCAAAATATACAGACGGAAAACAGATTCCTGAATGGGCACAAATTCCTATCGCAAAAGCTTTGGATAAAGGTGCATTAAATAATTCACCACATCCGAATAAAATTAACCCGTTTGCGGAAGCAACCCGTGCCGATATCGCAGCAATGCTCCAAAATATCCGTGTAGCAGCAGGAATTGACAAAAATCCTGTTACTGCAAACAATGACTGTCCGACATGTCCTGTTGATAAAAAAGCATTTGTTGAAGAAGAACAATTAGTTCAGATTCCGACTTTAAAACTCAAATTCAAAGACCAGATTAATGCAAAATCATCTCATGTCGGTCAGAGATTTGCCGCAAAAACAATGGAAGACGTAACAATAAACGGTCAGCTTTATCCTGCAGGTTCAAATGTTTACGGTCAGGTTGTCGAGGTTGTAAGACCTTCAGGCTGCCAAAAAGGTGCTTTAAAACTCGCTTTTCAGGAAATTGAAAATTGCGGACACAGAGCAACATTACCTAAACAAATTCTGAATGCTGATATCAGCAAATCAAATACACCAAATATCGTTTCAAGATTAGTTACGGCTCCGTTAACCTGGGGCGGTCAAATGCTCGGTATCGTAGGACGTACAACGGGCGGTATGATTTCCGGACTCGGAAACGGTCTTGAAAATGTTGCATCAGGTACGGGTATTGCTCTTGGTGAAGCATTCCAGGGACAATTCGGCGGTGCTGCAAGAAGTGTTGGCGATATGTTATATGATACCGTTAAAACACCTGTTGACTTTGCACGTACAGCCGTATCCGGAACAATCGGTTTAGTTCAGGCTACAGGTGATGAAATCGGATACCTTGTAGATGCAAAAGGACAGAAAATTTCTTCTATCAACCCTCGTGAGCATGTTACAATCGCTTTCGGCTGCAACGGAAGATAGAGGGGGTAAATACTTTTTAGTTGGTTGAACAGAATACAAAAATACTATAATTATTTACCTTGTAAAAGTAAAGGCAGAAAAATTTTCTGCCTTTACTTTTTCATATATCATTTTAATCCTGTTATAAAACTGCTTTCTTAAAATGTTTTTTACCTTTGCAAACAATTAAACCTTCTTTGAGTTCTGCAGAAGCATAAGTTTTATCTAATACGTTTACTCCTGTACCGTTTACTGTTATGCCGTTTTGCTGGATTAATCTTTTTGCTTCGCTGTTTGACGGTGCAAAGCCGCATTTAACAACAAGTTTAACAATACCTATTTTATCTTCAAACAAATCTTCCGCCGAAATTTGAGCAGTCGGCATATTCTCGGAATCACCCGAACCGCTGAATATGTCATGGGCTGATTTTTGAGCCTTGTCAGCTTCTTCTTTTCCGTGGACAAGCTCCGTAAGTTCGTAAGCTAAAATCTCTTTCTTTTCGTTGATACGTGAATCTTCCCATGTTTCCATCTCGTTGATTTTATCCATAGGTAAGAATGTAAGCATCTTGATACACTTCATAACGTCAGCATCGCCAACATTTCTCCAGTATTGATAGAACTCAAACGGAGAGGTTTTTTCAGGATCCAGCCAAACCGCACCTTTTGCGGTTTTACCCATTTTCTTGCCTTCTGAATTTAGCAATAGTGTAATTGTCATTGCGTAAGCATCTTCGCCGGTTTTCTTTCTGATGAGTTCGGTTCCGGCAAGCATGTTGCTCCACTGATCATCGCCGCCAAACTGCATATTACAGCCGTATTTTTGATGCAGATAATAGAAATCATAAGCCTGCATAATCATATAATTGAACTCTAAAAAGCTCAGACCTTTTTCCATTCTTTGCTTGTAGCATTCTGCTCTTAGCATATTGTTAACAGAAAAACATGCACCGACTTCTCTGAGGAGTTCAATATAATTTAAACCTAAAAGCCAATCTGCATTGTTAACCATAATGGCTTTATCATCACCAAACTCAATAAATCTTTCCATTTGTTTGCGGAAGCAATCGCAGTTGTGTTGTATTGTTTCAGGTGTCAGCATTGAACGCATATCACTTCTTCCTGACGGATCGCCTATATATCCCGTTCCTCCGCCGATTAAAACAACAGGTTTATTTCCTGCCATCTGAAGTCTTTTCATAAGACAAAGTGCCATAAAGTGACCTACATGCAAAGAATCGGCTGTCGGATCAAATCCTATATAAAACCTTGCACCGCCATTATTGATTAAATCTTTAATCTCTTTATCATCCGTAACCTGTGCAATTAAACCTCTTGCCTGCAATTCTTCAAATATATTCATCTGCTTCTCCTTAGCTGATTTCTTATTCTTTCTTTATACTAGCATAAATATAGAGCAGAAATGGCAAAATATTTTTCCGGAGTGTTTTTCTGCCTACATATATAGGTTTATGTTAGAATAATAACAAAAGGCAGATAATAAATGGATTTTAAAAGAATTAATGAAATACTCAATAATGACGGTGTTATCGCATTTGTAACAGATACGGTGTGGGGTTTGGGCTGTTTGCCGGAAAGCGAAAAAGCCGTTAAAAGAATTTATGAAATCAAACACAGAGAAGCAAAAAAACCGCTTATTCTGATGAGTTATGATATTTATCCTTTATTTGACTATATAAAAATGCCTGTTGAAAAAGAAGCACAAAAACTTATTAAAAAATATTTTCCCGGAGCTTTGACGCTTGTACTTGATAAATCCGAAAAGACACCGGATTATATAACATCTTCTTTAACAACCGTAGGAATAAGAGTTCCTGATAATCAGATATTTTCCGAAATTTGCAAAAATATCAAAGGACATGTTCTTGCCACAACAAGTGCTAATTTATCAGGCGAACCTCCGGCATTAACATATAATGAAGCAGTAAATTATATCGGAAATAAAGTAGATTTGGTAGTTGAGGATTTTGGCTGTAATGCTCAGGGCAGAGCATCAACCGTTGCAGGTTTCAAGGATGGTAAATCTGTTATATACAGACAGGGGGAAGTTGAAATAATATAAATAATTACCCCAATAATACACTCATTGATTTTTCAATAAATCTGTTTATTCTTTGAGAATTTTGCTGAAATGGCTTTGGATATAACCTTGCATCTTGAATGATTGTCATTGCAACTTTGTTGTTATTAAGAGATTCACTTAAGTTATAAAAAGCTTCTTTTCTGACTTGCGACATACTTTCATCATCTGTTTCCAGAGTTTTTTCATTCATTAATGTTCGTGTAACTTTTGCCAAAAATGTATATAATTTTATAAGTAATTTTTCTTCTTTTTTGTATTCCGCTTTGGCTTCTTTTGATGCAAATTCGTATGCATTTAACCGTGCCATATCAATGCCGGTAAGAATCGGTTTATCATTAACAAAAAAATGTTCATTATCATACGTGTTGGCATAAGTCATTGTTAAAACATCCCCGTATATTTCTTCTTTTGGAAAACCTAACATTCTTTTATATTCCCTGTACTGATTCAAATCTTCTGTTCCTATATTATCAAGCTGAACGGAAAGAGTATGAATATTTCCGTTTGGCATAGTAACAGAATTTGAAAGCGGATTTGAAAATCCTTTGAAATTTTGACTTACTGCACTTATTTTCATTATTATAATTTACCTGTTTGAATGGATTATGTCTTTATTAAAATTCCTATAAAAATTTTTTGTTGTCAATAATAATACACTAATATATGCCTTGTAGAACTTTAATATTGTCTTATTTATTTCTGAAAACCCATAAATCTTTTTGGAAAAGCACCAAAAATGGTATTAATTCCAGACGTCCCGCAAGCATATCAATAATAAGTATAGACTTCGTTAAAGTAGTTAAGCCTGCAAAATTTCCCAAAGGACCTATAATATGCCCTAAGCCCGGACCTATATTTCCTACAGCAGCAACAGAACCGACAACCGCAACGACAGTATTTTTTTCTATCAGTGCAATCAGAAATGCCGACACTGCAATAATAGCAAAATAAAACGATACAAACATCAGTGTCTGATACAATATATCCTGCGGAACGGAATAATTCCCTATCTTGATATTATATACCGCCCTTGGATGAAGTATTTTCATCATTTCACTTTTCATTATTTTAAAAATCAATAACCATCTTGTTACTTTTAAACCACCGCCGGCAGAGCTGGCACAACTGCCAAACAACATTATTGTAAACAAAAGAATTTTACTTGTATAATCCCATCCGGCATAATCAACACTGCAAAATCCCGTTGAAGATACCAGTGATGAAACATTAAAAAATGCATGAACCAAACTGTCAAAAAATGAATAGTGCATATTAGCAAATAATGAAAATGCCAGAATTATCGCAATTGTCGCAACCGTTCCCAAATATACCCTGAATTCTTCATTTTTAAATAACAAAAACGGATTAAATTTTGTCCATACTTTATGCTGCAAGTTGAAGTTTGCTCCTGCAAAAAACATAAAAAATGTTATTGTCCAAAGAATTTTATGAGAAAACCCAATCAAGCTTGTACCATGCGGAGAAAAGCCGCCGCCCGACAGTGATGATAAAGAATGGCAAAGTGCATCGAATCCACACATTCCAAAGATTTTTAATAAAATAAATTCTGCTAATGTCAGACCGGCATATATTTTCCATAAAGCAGCAGCCGTACTTTTGATTCTCGGAGTAAATTTTTCTTCGGTAGGACCGGGAGCCTCCGCAAAAAACAGCTGCCTGCCGGCTATTGCAAATTGAGGAAGAACCGCAATAAACAATACTATAATACCCATACCACCAAGCCATTGAGTAAATGACCGCCAAAACATAAGAGCATGCGGATAATCAAAATGAGTAAATGCAGTTGCACCCGTTGTTGTAATTCCCGATACTGCTTCAAACAGTGCATTTATTGGTGTGATACCAAAAAATAAATACGGTATAGATGCAAATAATCCGGCAAAAAACCAGGAGAAAGTTACAACAGTCAAACCTTCCGATTTCTTAATATCATTTATTGACTTAATATATTTAGTTCCGGGTACAATTCTTTTAATTATCCATGCCAGCAGCATTGCGGTTAAAGCTGCAATAACAAACGGATAAGTAGCATGATATTCACCATATTTTAAAGCAATAAGTATTGGAAAAAAAAGTACCAGACTAAAGTACTTCATTACTAAACCGAATGTATATGCCAAATAGGTTAATCTCATTTTTCTCCGATATTTTTTACATAACCTATTGTAACATAATTTAAAATCATAAAACAAACTAACAGTTGCAAACAAATTATCTTTATAATAAGATATACTAAAGTATATCAGCATAGATATAAAAAAGGAGTGTGTATGAATATTACAAGTATTAACGGTATCAATTCGGTTGATAAAAAATATGGCTTTTCAAAAAAACAAAACCCCTCATTTAAGCGAATGCCAAATGCTTCAGAGATGGAAGTTTATACAAAATCAATTAATGCAGGATTAAAACTGTTAAACAAACAAGTTGATATTATCATACATAATTCATCAGCTCCGTCTTCATGGCTTGAAAACACAGGAATCGGTTCGTTATTTTCAAGAAACACTCAAAAGAAACTTATTCCGTTTTTGAAAGCACATGCTATAACAGGAATACAGCAGGAACCTGACGGTTTAAGAAAATTAGGAGATAATTCACCATATGCACCTGAATCCGTAGCAAAAAATATTTTAATGATACCACTTGAAAAACTGGCATCTGATGAATACAATAAAATTCTTCCGATATACGACTTTGCAAAAATAGTAACAAAATCTTCTTATGACGGATATGTTGATTATCCGAGAGTTTATAAAGCTTATGACAAAGCTCTGAAAATAGCATACAAAAACTTTAAAAAGGGAGAATTTTTAAAAACTGAATTTGAAGAATATAAAGCCGGCAAAGACGAAATGGAAAGAGCGGCTATTTACCATATTTTAGATCGTAAATATCAAACCTCCTGGAAAGAATGGGAAGGTATTGATAAAAATCTTTATGCACCAAACAACGAAAAAGAAGCAGAAATAGCTAAAGCAAGAATTGCCGAGTTAAAAGAACAGCATAAGGATGATATTGACTTCTTTATGTTCCAGCAATTTATTCTGGACAGAGAAAATCAAAAATCGAATGAACTGGCAAAAAAAACCGGTGTAAAAATTATTGGTGACTCACCCGTTGCATCGCCCGCTGCGGATGAATGGACATATCAAAATATGTTTTTGAAAGGGAAAGCTCTCGGATGTCCTCCTGATGCATTCTCCGCCGATGGTCAAAGATGGGGCTTCGGATATTTTAATCCTAAATACATTTTTAACCCTGACGGAAGTTTAGGTGTTGCAGGACAGATTCTTAAACACAAGTATGACGGATTTTTCGCAAGCACCCCGGGAGGACTGAGAATAGACCATGTTATAGGTCTTGTTGATCCGTTCTTATATAGTGTTAAGTCAAAACACATGACAACAAAAAATTCAGGAAGAATATATTCACAGGCAGGCGGCGAATTTGAAAAAAAAGGTGACGAATTTGCCAATATAATGGAAAAAATTGTTTTGCAGTCTGCTAAAGAACATGGTATGAGCAAAAAAGATATCATTTGCGAAGACTTAGGCGAAAAAAATATGCCTACAGTAAAGGTCATGAATGATTTTGATTTATCAGGAATTGCAGTAACCCAATTCAATTACAGAGGTGCTGAAACCCCACAGCGTAATTTGATTATGCTTGGCTCACACGATAATGATTCTTATATAGAATATACAGATAAGTTGTTCCACATGCCTGAAAGACAAAATGACTTTTTGGCACGAACCGAATATCTTGCCGAAGATACATCACCTAAAGGTATATCAGAAGAAGCAAAACAAAAATATAAAGACGAACTTCGCACTGACAAGAAAAAATTCCTTGCAGCAAGTTTTGCAGAATTATTCTCAAGTCCCGCAAGACGAATACAAATTTTCTTCTCAGATTTTTGGGGGCTTGGAAAAACATATAACCGCCCGGGAACAACCGAAGGCAACTGGGCATTAAGAATCGGAAATAATTTTGTAAAAGATTACTATAAAGCCGTTTCTGACGGAAAAGCTCCAAATTTAGCTGATGCAATATCAAGAGCACTCAGAGCAAGGGGGCTTGATAAAGATAATCCGGAGTTGATGAAAAATCTGGAGGAATCCGCAAAAATACTTGCTGAAGCTTAAGAATAAATAATTATTTAAATCAATTCCGCAGTATAAACATATTCAGCGGGACCTGTCATAAATACATCGTGGTTCGTATCATTTACACTTCCGTCCCAGTCTATATGAACGGTTCCGCCAAGGAGTTCCACATCAACGGAGTTTTCAATTTTGCCGTTTAAAATTCCTGCAACGACAGATGCACAAGCTCCTGTACCACAAGCAAGAGTAATTCCGCATCCGCGCTCCCATACTCTGAGTTCTATTTTTTTATATGATTTGATTTTTATAAATTCCACATTTGTTTTTTCGGGGAACTCTGTACTCGTTTCAATTATAGGTCCGTACTCTTTTGCCATTGCCAAAATATCATCTTCGGGTTCTGCATATATTACAAAATGCGGATTTCCCATTGAAATAGCAGAACCTTCAAAAATCCTGTTCTTTACCGCAATTTTATAATTAAGATTATTTACCGGAATAAACGGTATTTTTTCATAATCCAGAATCGGTTTTGACATATTTACACGCACCTGACCATCGTCCATAAGTTTTGGAGATATAATTCCTGCAAGAGTACTTACACCAAATTCTTTTTTTTCAACAAATCCTTTATCGTAAACATATTTTGCAAAACATCTTATTCCGTTGCCGCACATTTGTGCCGTTGTGCCGTCAGAATTGTAAAAAAACCATCCGATATCAGCATTGTCAACATTTGTATTGGGAATAATAAACCCGTCTGCTCCAAAACCGAAATTTCTGTTACAAAGTTTTTTTGCTGCATCAGACATATTTTTCCAACGATTTTCTTCCTGTCCGATTTTATAATCTTCATAGTCCATGATTACAAAATCATTACCGCAGCCCTGCATTTTTGTTATTTTTATTCCCATTTGTTTACTTAGCCCTTTCTTATAGTACAATTAATTATATAAAGAAGTTATATACAAATCAAGAAATCAGCGAACTTTCCCTCGCCCCTTGCGGGATAGGACAGAGAGGTAAACATGGCAATAATAAAAGTACAAAAAGGAACAAAGGATATTTTACCGCAGGAGATGCCGGTATGGCACTTTATGGAAGAAAAAGCCAATGAAATTTTTACAAAATACGGTGCAAAAGAGATTCGTACTCCGATTTTTGAAGCAACCGAACTTTTTGCAAGAGGTGTCGGCGACACAACTGATATTGTAAACAAAGAAATGTACACTTTTGAAAAAAGTGAAAGATCCTTAACTCTCCGACCGGAAAATACAGCAGGAGTTGTTCGTTCATTTATAGAAAACGGGATGCACAGATTGCCTGCTCCTGTTAAGCTTTGGTACAAAGGACCTATGTTCAGATATGAACGTCCTCAGGCAGGCAGACAAAGACAATTCCATCAGGTCGGTGTTGAAGTATTCGGAATAAAACAACCGACAGCTGATGCAGAAGTTATTTTAATGGCTGTTAATTATCTTAAAGCATTGGGGTTAAATGATTTAACCGTTGAACTTAATTCTCTGGGCTGCCCTGACTGCCGTGAAGAATTTAAAAAACATTTAAAAGACGTTATTCGTCCTTATTTACCAAAACTTTGTGAAGATTGCCAAACAAGATTTGAGAAAAACCCGTTGAGGCTTTTGGACTGCAAATCTCCGGAGTGTCAGGAAATATATTCCAAACCTGAAATACAAAAAGTAATTCAGGGAGATTTTATTTGTGAAGAATGTTCAAATCATTTTGAAGAACTAAAAGGATATTTAGATACTCTTGGAATTAAATATGAGAGAAATAAACTTCTTGTAAGAGGTCTGGATTATTATAACAGAACAGTTTTTGAGATAAAGTCCAACAATCTTGGTTCGCAAAATGCAGTATGCGGTGGCGGCAGATATGATTCGCTTGTTAAAAACCTTGGCGGTGAAGATGTACCTGCAATCGGCTTTGCAATGGGAATGGAAAGACTTGCTTCTCTGTTAGGAGAAAAGCCGGAAGAAAAACTCAAGGCATTTGTAATTTCAAATAATATTCAGGAAGCTGTCAAATATACGGAAGAACTCCGTTCAAAGGGTTATACCTGTGAATTTGATTTGGCAAACAGAAAATTTGTTAAACAGCTTGAAAAAGCATCAAAGGTTGCAAAGTATGCAGTTATACTTGGTGAAGATGAACTTGCTGCCAATCAAGTAACCGTTAAAAATCTTGAAACCGGAAAACAGGAAACATTTAACAGAAACGAATTAATTTTGAGTTAAATATTCATATTTAAAACAGGGGGCGATGTAAACATCGCCCCCTTTGTTTTTTAATCGTTTTGTATTTCACAGTTAATAAATCTGCCGCCATCCCATTTAGGACAGACACCTTTATGCGGACAATATTCACATGTTTTTTCCTGTAATCTCGGTTTTGGATTAAATTCGTACTGTTTCATATCAGAGATAATGTTTTTGTACTTTTGTACAACTCTCAGACATTCATCATCATCAATCGAAGCGGTATAATTTTCCGTACATCCTTCCGGAAAAATAAAAGTTGTATTGATTACTTTACATTGTCTGCCGGCTTGTTTTTCCGATTTTTCAAAAAGATATTTATAAAGTGCTATCTGATTGTAGTAGTGTTCATTTTCGCCGCCTTCACAAATTTTATTCTCACCCTTTGGTAAGCCTGTTTTATAGTCATATATGATATAACCGTCTTTGGTTTTATCTATTCTGTCTATAAAACCTTTAAACTTAATACCGTCTTCATCTGTATAACGAATTTCTTTTTCGGCACCGTATAATTCCTTTACAGGAGTATTTGTAAACTGTACATAATATTCGTTCAAGATATTTTCACCTCTTACCTTATGCTTTTGGTATTCATCAGCACTTGTCATCGGAGTTTCGGGATTCTTCATTTCCTCATAGAATTTATTGATAAATTCTTCTTTTGAAATATGTTTTTCTCGTTTTATTGCTTCTTTGACGGCATATTCACATACTGCGTGTATGATTGTACCAAAGCTTAAAGCATTTGATATTTCACTTTTAGAGCTTAATCCTAAAATATAATCGTACATATATTTTCTCGGACAATCATTATACACGTTTAATGATGTCGGTGAAAATTCCATTTTTTCCAGCTTTGCATCAACCAGAGAACAGAAGTCTTTCTTAAAGTCATAATTTTCTCTTATAAGAGTTTTTGCCTGTTCTGCACGGTAAAATTCTTCACCTTTGTATTCAAAAGGGGTTTCTTCGTGCTCGCACATATCATAAATACAGCTTATAAATTTTGTAGGATTTTGCAGATTTTTTTCATCAATTCCTTTCGGATAAGAAAGCCTCAGTGTATGTCTTGCTCTTGTCATACCCACATAGAAAAGTTTTGCATGCTCTGCTTCTTCGATTGCCCTTATTTCTTCTTCTGTTTTAAATTCATTTGGCGGCAAAGGAATATCAGGAGTCAGTGAAACTTTTTTTCCTTCCCAGTTTCCATCAATTAAGTTTGGCATATAAACATAATCAAATTCTCTGCCTTTTGAACCATGATACGTTAAAAGCTGAACTGCATTCTTTGTGAAAGGTGATTCATCTGTTTTTATTGCAAGTTTTTCATCACTTTCACAGAGTTCAAGATATTCTATAAAGTATTCAAGACTAATTTTCTTTTCCGCATCAGAGAAATCTATTGCCTCATCAGTAAGTTTCTGGAATCCAGCAATATTATCAACTTTATTTTCATCAATTTCTATATAGTATTTAAATATTTCGGTTTTGTTACCAATTTCCAGAATAACATTTTTCAGAGTTTCAACACTTTTATATTTCTGAAGATGTTTATATGTTGAAAAAATCTTTCTTACATCTTCCCACTTTACGTACTCTTTCTCGTCAGAATTCGCAATAATATAATCCATAAAGTTTTCATAATCTGTTTTTCCGTTATCTTTAAGTTCGCAGTCATATCTGTACTTCTTCAGATTTAAGGTTTGAAAATCCTTTGCGTTGATTACAAATGGTTGTGACAAAAGCAGCTTAAAGAACTTGTCCGAATATAAATCAGGATTTACAAGGAATTGCATATAATTAAACAAAATCTGTGATGCTCTTATGTTAAAAATGCTTTTTCCTTCTTTGAGTTCATAATTAACTCCTTTATTTTTCAGAATGTCGGCAAAAACACTTAACTCATCATGAGTCCTTGCCAGAATAGCTATTTCAGAAAGTTTTTTTTCATTTTTATCATTAAGCGGCAGTTCATCAGAATCAATAAGTTTTCTGATTTCTTCCGCTATGTCATTATTTTCCTGTAAATTATCTGCATAAGCATATACTCTTACGGGAATATTCTTGTCTTTTACTTCATCAGAAAAAGCCAAAAGCTTTTTATTAATCCCGTTTTTTCCTTCAAGTCTGTATCTCGAATCCTGTTGGTTTGCAACAACATGAGCTGCATCTAAAATATTTTGGGTGGAACGTCTGTTTTCAATAAGACATACACTTTGCGGATTGTATTTTTCAATAAATTTATCAATGGTGTCAATTCTTGCACCCTGAAATCCGTATATTATCTGGTCATCATCACAAACAACAAACAAATTGCCCTCATCTTTTATATCGGTGAGTAAAAACAAAAGTTCGTTCTGGTTTGGGTTTGTGTCCTGATATTCGTCAACAATTATGTAATCATATCTGCTTGATACATCATGCAAATACACCGAGTCCTCTTTGAATCTTTCAAGAACATTGTTAATCATATCATCATAATCGATATAGATACCCATTTTTTCTTTATAATTTACATATACATCCCAGGCATCTTCGGCTTTTTTAATCATTTTTTCATACTTTGCAATCTCGTTTAAATCCTTTTTATAAATTTTTTCGTTGTTTGCTTTTTTTAAATTTAAATTATTAACCAGCCGTTCATATTCCATTTTCCAGGCAGGATTATTTTCCATATTGTAATCAAATTGTTTTCTGCTTGTCATATTATATTTCTTGAATTTTTTTACCATGCTCTGAATAGTAGAAAAAGCATACCTGTTTAACGGATTATTTTGCGTACCTCTGAAGGACTCCGGATTAACCTCTGTAATGCTCTCTTTAAGAATCTTTGTTGCCATTGCATTACTTATTACTCTGTAATTTCCTGCTATTCCGAAAGCTTCCGGTTCTTCGGAAATTAACTCGTTACAAAAGCCATGATAAGTATAAATATTAACTTTTAATGACTGATTATTTAATTCTTTACGAACCCTGTTCCTCATTTCTGTTGCACCGGCATCCGAAAAAGTCAGACATAAAATTCTGTCCGAATTTACGTTTTTGGAAATTAAATACTTAATTTTTTCAACGACGGTAAATGTTTTTCCGGTTCCCGGTCCTGCTATAACCAAAAGTTTATTTGCTTCTGATTCAATACATTTTTTTTGTTCTTTATTAGGTTCCAAAATTTTTTCTTCTTTTTTTTCTAAAGCACTTTTCATAATAATCCTTTCCGAATCGTCTCATTTTACATTATACAATATACAACATGCTTGTGACAAATTCGGACGCATTGTTTATAAAAATTGCGGGAACTTTAATATTAAAATTCCCGCAATCAAAAATTATTTAATTTGGTTTATTCTTCGGAATCAACAAACTTGAATACCAAAGCAGCAGCAAGTGCTGCAACAAGGTTAGTAACAGTTATTAATACAACACTTGTCCAGCATGCAATTCTGATTAAACCTAAACCGAGTGCTACAGCCGGATTGAAAGCTCCAAAGCATAATATACCGCCGACAGCAAATGCACCGACTAAAACAGTCGAACCTATTGCCAAACCGTAATATGAATTACCTTCTGTTTTCTTGGATGTAGCAACCTGAAGAACTACATAGCATAATGCAAATGTAAATAAAAATTCGCCAATTACTACTTGCAACCAGTCAAACGGACAACCTGCAAATGCCGGTAGTAACGCATCCTTAGCCAGTAATAATGCGGCACATGTTGCACCTAAGAATTGTGAAATCCAATATGGAACAAGTTGTTTCCATTCCAAAGCACCTCTGATTGCAGCTGCAAGTGATACAGCCGGATTGTAATGTCCGCCTGATATGTGTCCGCCTGCATATACCATAATCATTAAAGCAAAGCCGATTGACAACGGAGCAATTACACCTGCTTCCGAACCGAATAGAACTGCTGATACTACTGTAAATACAAGAAAGAATGTACCAATAAATTCAACCAGATACTTTTTAAAATTTTCTTTCATTATTTTCTCCTTCTATTAACTATTGGCGGAGTAAAACCGCCTGTCATACAGAACTAATAAAATATATTTTAAAGACCAAAATCATGTTACAAAACTTTTCAAATTTTTGCAACATGGTAATTTTTTAAAATGCATTTTTTTGATTATTAATTAATCGTGCATTTTTTATAATTTTTGCCCAATTTTGTGTTTTGTCTTTTAGTCCTGTAGATTTTTCAGCTTCGGCATACAAAATATCAAAAGTATTTTGTATATCGTTTTCATCAGTTATACCATCGGCTTTTATTTCGGATATAAGTTTCTTTGTTTCGTCTATCATAGAATAGAAATCTTTAAGTGTTGTCACACCCATGAGATTTTCCAGTTCATATTGTTTCTCTCTTGCCGAATCTTCAAGGGCATTGTCAAAGTTTTTTGTTATAAGAGTAAAATTTTTATAATGAGAATCGCCCAATGTGCCGTCATAGTAATTATTTATTGCATAAATATATTTGCCGGCATCAAAGTTATCAATACTGACATGCTTTGACATCTCTTTGTAAAAATCATGGTTTACCTTGGGCTTTTTATCCGGTGTATTATAAAAAACTTTAATCAGTTTTTCGAACTTTTCTCCGCCCAGTTTCTTATATAATTTTACAAAAACTTCCATGTGATCAAGTTCGTGCCTTAATATACACATAACTGCTTCATCTGAAAATTCTGAGTCCGGTTTTTGACAAAATTTCTTATCAAATGTAATTTTACCCAAAGCCGGCGAATATGCGGCATAACCCTTTCCGCCCAAATCACTGTCAATACATTCCACCAAATTAGCCGGTAAGTCCATGTCTTTTAGTATAATATCCTTTGCATTCGTTAACTTTTCATCCAAAGTTCCGTCAAGTAATTTTAATTGACGTGCAACGTATGGTGTTGAACCTTTAGAATGACGTTGAATTTCCACCGAGCAAAAATTTATCGGATAATTAGGAATCTCAGTAACGACAAGAAAACTCTGCTCTTTTTGTTGTTTTTGAGCTGTATTCAATACATTTCTGTTTAAATATTTTATGTTTTGAATATTCAAAGGGGTTATCATTACAACCTCACCACATTTCTTTCATGTATTAATATAAAAAACAACCGAAATATAAAGTTGCTTAATTGTAAAATTTTTTTTACAATTCAACATACCACCGTAATACTTGTACAACTTGCTTGCAAGTATTGTCCATGATATAATAGTTTCGTGTCTTAAGAAAAAGGGAGAATAATTATGGCAAAATATGTATGTTCTGTATGCGGTTATACAGTAGAAGGCGATGCACCTGAAACATGTCCTGTTTGCGGTGCGGTAAAAGAAGTTTTTACAAGAGTGGAAGACGGGAAAAAAGAATATGCCGATGAACACAGAATCGGTATTGCTAAAGACCTTGATCCTCAAATAATGGAAGGTTTAAGAGCAAACTTTAACGGAGAATGTGCCGAAGTCGGTATGTATCTTGCAATGTCAAGACAAGCTGACAGAGAAGGTTATCCTGAAGTTGCAGAAGCATTTAAAAGATATGCTTTTGAAGAAGCTGACCACGCATCAAGATTTGCAGAATTGTTGGGTGAAGTTGTTACAAATTCAACAAGACGCAACTTAGAAATGAGAGCTGAAGCAGAATTTGGTGCTTGTGACGGCAAATTAAAACTTGCAAAACGTGCAAAAGAATTGAACCTTGATGCAATACATGACACAGTTCATGAAATGGCTAAAGATGAAGCTCGTCACGGCAGAGGCTTTGACGGATTGCTTGCAAGATATTTTGCAGGTTAATTTTATTAATGGTAAAAAAGTCCGGTTATTATATAGCCGGACTTTTTTTTATTATTTTTTATCAAAATAAATTTAACTGAGGTGTCAAATTCTCAATATCAATTTCCGCCTCACGTTTTCTTGAAGCCAGATTTTTTGAAAAATCTTTTTGCATTTTATTCATAAGCTCTTGCGAGCGGGAAACCACCTGCTTTGGAAGTCCTGCCATTTTTGCGACCTGAATACCATAACTTTTGCTTGCTCCGCCCGGAACAATCTTTCTCAAAAATTCTATTTCTCCGTTTTCTTCACTGACAGTAATTCTGTAATTTTTAATTTGCGGATACGTTTTTGTCATTACATTAAGTTCATGATAGTGTGTCGCAAAAATACATCTGGCTTGTATTGAATTTGCAATATACTCAGCAACAGCCCAGGCAATAGCAACACCGTCATAAGTGCTTGTTCCTCTGCCGATTTCATCAATAAGTATAAGGCTTCTTTCTGTCGCATTGTTAAGAATACAAGCTGTTTCGGTCATTTCAACCATGAAAGTTGATTTACCCATTGTTAAATCGTCACTTGCACCTACACGGGTAAAAATTTTATCTATAATTCCGATTTCCGCATAATCTGCAGGCACAAAAGAACCTGTTTGTGCAAGAATCGCAATAAGTGCATTTTGACGCATATAAGTTGATTTTCCAGCCATATTTGGTCCGGTTAAAATCATAAACTGAACTCCGGCATCACCGGCAGAAGACAGTTCAATATCGTTAGGGACATACGTTCCCAACGGCAAAATCTGCTCTAAAACGGCATGCCTTCCGTTTTTAACAATAAAATTACCGCCTTCGTTTAATACGGGACATACATAATTATGTTCGGAAGCAGCAGATGCAAAAGATGTAAATACATCCAATTTTGCTATACAGTCTGCCGTATCACGAATAATAGTAACAAATTCTTTTGAATAATTCCTGAAATCGCAAAACAGTTTATATTCAAGTTCAAATGCTTTTACCTGAGCAGTCAGAACTTCATCTTCATGTTTTTTCAACTCTTCGGTAATATATCTTTCACCATTAGTCAAAGTTTGTTTTCTGACATAATCCTGAGGAACTTTATCCAAATTGGAATTTGTAACCTCAATATAATAACCGAAAACCCTGTTATAACCTACTTTTAGTATGTTTATACCGGTACGTTCTTTTTCTTTTTGTTCAAAATCCTTCAGCCAGTTTTCACCGTTGTACATCAAATCCCGCAGATAATCGAGCTCTGTGCTTACACCTTCTTTTAAAATACCGCCTTCTTTTATGACTTGCGGAGCATCTTCTTTGATTGTTTTTTCAATCATTTCAGTATAATCATTAAGTGCATCCAGATGTTCTTCAATCACTTCAAAAATAGGCAGATTAATAGATTTAGCCGTTTCAACCAGCTCCGGCAGAAACATTAAAGACGATTTTAAACTTAAAAAATCTTTTGGGGTTGCCGTTGTATTGCTCAGTTTTGTTGAAAGCCGCTGAATATCATAAATATTTCTCAATAGAGCCTGAAGTCTAAATCTGGCTTCCGAGGCATCAAGTATTTTTTTAACAACCTCTTGCCGCTTCAAAATTCTGTTCAGGTCTTTTAGCGGCTGGCAAATCCATGACTTAAGAAGTCTGGCACCCATGTTTGTAACAGTTTTATCTACAGCCCACAAAAGAGAACCATATTTATTTTTTTCCCGTAAAGTTTCTGTTAATTCAAGATTTTTTCTGGTTCCCGCATCTAATGAAACATATTCCGAAAGTTCATAGATTTGTATTCTTTCAAATTTCGGAAAACCGTCTTTCATATTTTCCCAGATATAAGCCAGAAGCCCTGCCGCAGTTCTGAAACCAAGCGGACAGGAATTATATCCGATTGCGTCAGGAGTTGATATTTTAAATACCTGCATTAAATTAGACAAGGCAAAATTTTCCTCAAAAACTTTCGCAGGCACTTTTGAGCAGTTATAAAGATTAAGAATTTCCTCCGGTAAATCGGGAGTTTCTTCAGGTACAATCTGAAAAGGCTGTAATTTGAGTTTTTTTGCGGGTGCAATTACTTCAGAGGGCTGTATTCTTGCAAGCTCGGTTATTAATGTTTCATAATCAAGCTGAGCTGCCTTAAACTCTCCTGTTGAGATGTCTGTGTATGCAAATCCCCATTTATCTTTCTCGCTATATACGGCACACATATAGTTATTGCTGTTTTGATTCAGCAAATTTGATTCGTAAAGCGTTCCCGGAGTAATTACTCTTACTACACCCCTTTTTACTATCCCTTTTGCTAATTTTGGATCCTCAAGCTGCTCACAAATTGCTACTTTTATACCTTTGTTAACAAGCTTTTCAAGATATCCTTCAACTGCTTTTACCGGTATGCCTGCAAGCGGAATCCTTCCCAATTTGCCGCATTCTCTCCCTGTCAGTGTTACCTCCAGCTCTCTTGACATAACAGATGCATCCTCAAAAAAGGTTTCATAAAAATCACCCATTCTGTATAAAAGCAGACAATCAGGATTTTCCTTCTTAATCTCAAGGAATCTCTGCATTGCCGGTGTTAAGTCCTCAGGCGATACATCAACAGTATTTATAAGATTAATCTCTGGTTTTGCCATACCAAAATTTTATCACAAAAAACCATTTATAATTCTCTTATTCTTATTATTTGTAACTTTCAATGTTTTAAAATTTATGCTAAAATTTACGAATAAAGAGGATAAAATTATGACAAACGGTTTAGAATTTGATCCCGGTTTTGCACCATATATAATGGCATTTCAGGGAACTGTTGATTATTTATATAATGATATAAACAAATTTAAAAATTTTTCGCAAAAGAAAACAAAATTTCGCCAGTATTACAAAAAATTTTTAGAACTTTTTTATAACAACCTTGGTTTTTATGCAGGTTGTCTGATGTGGGCTGCATACATAAAAGAACAGGAAAAACAACCTATACTGAACAATTACTGTTTGGGACAGGAGTATAATGAGGACGAAAACACCGGAGAAACAGATTTTATGATTACGTTTGCAGAACTGTTTCCGAAAGATGTCAAATATTTTATGGGCGAAACTTATGAATTTGAACCATACGTTAAAAACCTGTTAGATATGTACAGAGAGTTTTTAATAATTAATAAAGGATTTATTAACACTAAAGAGAATACTGACATAGAATTGCCCAAAAACATGAATACTAAAGATGCAAAAAACTTTAAAGAGTATATTGATGCATCTATTAAAACAGGTGATTTGAAAAAGCTGACAGAGCATTTTGTATAAATTACGTGAATTATTGGTCGATTAACTTAAAATCTTCGCCAAGTTCATCTTCAAGAAGTTTGGCAAAATCAGAAAATTTTATTCCCAAAGCCTCGGCAATTTTCCAAACTGTTATAAATTTACAATCAACAATGCCATTTTCTATTCTTGAAAGATTACCATTGCCAATATCATAAGAATTAGCAAGCATATTGCCGGAAAGCCCGGTCAATTCATTACGCAATTCCTTGATTTTCTTACCGAGAACTTTTCTTAATTGTAAAGTTTTTTCTGTCCTGTATTGCATATATGTATAATATGACTTATACTGGCTTTGTGTTATGCATACATGTATAAGGATGGGTATATGAATGATATTTATGAAAACTATATTGAAGAATTAAGCGAGCATTTACAGCATGTTGAAGATATACATAAACTTGTATCAATGCTGATTAAGTTTTGTGAAACACACCCTGATGATAACGGCATGTATGAAATTTCAGGAATTGCACTCGTTATTGAAGAAAAACTCAATAATTTGGGAAAAGATATTTACCATGATATTCATAAATATGATCATCCCCTTACAGAAAAAGAACTTGCAGAACAAATTAAGTTAATCAGAAACACAGATTAAATAAATTTAATAATTCTTGACATCAAATCTTCTTTTTTTCGCATGCCGCTGAAACGGTCAACCTCTTTACCGTCTTTTAAAATCAAAAATGTAGGAAAAGAATTAATATTAAATTGTGCCGCAATACCGGCTTCTTTATCCGCATCTACCTGTCCTATCCAGACCTTTTCCATTTTTTCCAGTTCAGGCTCCTGTTTTTTACAATATCCGCACCATGATGTACGAAATTCTATCAGTTTTACTCCGTTTTTTGTTTCATCACTAAAATTATTAACATTGAGCTCTTTTAACATAGTCTGTTCCTCCTCTTATAATTTATATCAGCAGTTAATAACTCAAAATTCCCCACAAGGCTATGTGTTTGTGTATCAAAAAAATGATGAAAATGTGCTAACTTAAAAATATGAAAACAGCCTTTATGTTTTTTATTACTTTTCTGCTAATACTTCCTGCTTCCGCCAAAACAACTGCATCATCAGGGTTTGCGGAAAAACAATATGCCATGCAAAATAAGCTCAACAGAGTACATATTAACGTTAAAGCGGAACATCAGACTGAATACCATCAAAAAATATGCGATACTGAAGTTTTTGTATTAGTGTACGGATATGGTGATATGAAACTCAAAGAATGCGGAAAATACAGAGTTACATACCTTGCATTGTTAGACCGCAACCGCAATCCTGTCTGGAGTTCTGTTACTTTGTTTGATATATATGAATAGGACGCAGTTCCGGGTATCTTGTATCGACAAACACCGTTCCGCCTCTGTAGTTATTATTTATACTATGATGCCTTGCTCTCGGGCAGGTAATACTCGGTGTCCTTGACGGTCGCCAGCTGTATGAGGGAAAGAAAGCCCCTCTCGGATAATATAATCCGTTATTTCCGTAATATCCGGAGCGAAATGTTCCGATAGGCATCATATTTTCATCATAATAAGTCCTTGAATACTCGGTCAGAGTTTTTTGAGAAGGAACTTCGTCTAATAGTTTTTCGGGCTGCTCAACTTTATTATCTTTGAAATCATATAAAACATAATTTTCGCCTTCTTTGCGATATGTTCCGACACGATTTCCGTATTCGTCATACACTTTTATTGCGTATGCAAATGTTTCGCTTAAAGATAATAAAAAGATTAATAATAAAACAATTGTTTTTTTCATAATGACTCCGCAACAATACAACGATTATTCTACCACCAAAGTTCATTTTATGTTAGAATAAAAGCAGATAACATTTCATATAGAACCGAGGATTACAGTATGTCAATAAAAAAAGTCGTCAAGTACGGAACACCGTCTTTAAGAGTACCGTCAAAAGAAGTTCATAAAGTATCACAAAAAATCAAAGTATTGGTAGATGATTTGCTTGATACTATGTATGCCCAAAATGGTGTAGGACTTGCCGCACCGCAGATTGGCGAAAATGTGAGAGTGTTTGTTATTGATGTTTCAACAAATGATGAACCGCTAAATCCTATGGTATTTATTAATCCGAAAATTATAAAAAAATCAGGCGCCGTAATAAGCCATGAGGGATGTTTAAGTTTTCCGGAAGCATTTACTGACGTAAAAAGATATGCAAATGTTATGGTAAAAGCACTTGACAGAAACGGCCGTTCATTTGTTCTTGAAGCAAAAGACGGAACACTTCTTGCCAGATGCATTCAGCACGAATTTGACCACCTTGACGGAATTTTATTTATAGACCACGTTATTAACAGATTCGATGCAGAGTCGGAACTTTCAAAAAATAATCTTCCTCCGCTTGAAGTTGAAAAAATTCTTGATGAACCGGATTTGGAGCCTGAAATAGAAAAACTTTTGGAAGAAAAAGCAAAAAAGGATGATAATGCAGAAAATTAGTATAGTATTCTTCGGAACACCGGATATCGGTTTACCCTCACTTGAACATTTTTATAATTCCGATAAATTTGAAGTCCTTGCCGTTGTTACTCAACCTGATAAGCCTTCAGGCAGAGGGCAGAAACTTATGCCAAGCCCGATAAAACAGTGTGCATTGGAGCATGGAACAAAAGTTTTTCAACCCAAAAGCATAAGAAAAGAGCCTGAAATAATTGAGGCACTAAAAGAGCTTAAGCCTGACTTCTTTGTAACTTTTGCATTCGGACAAATTTTATCACAGGAAGTTCTTGATATACCAAAATATGAAACCATAAATTTGCATGTATCACTTCTGCCCAAATACAGAGGTGCAAACCCGATTCAAAGGGCAATAATTAACGGTGATAAAATGACGGGAATTTGTACAATGATTACGGAGTTAGGACTTGACTGCGGTGATATCTGTATGAAAGAGCCTATAGAAATAACTCCGAAAATGAACTGTGTAGAACTTTTTGAGATTTGCGCTTCACACTCACCGGAACTTCTTGAAAAAACACTTACCGGTATAAAAGAGGGAACACTGAAACCGGAAAAACAGTGCGAAGACGGTTTATGTTTTGCAGACAAACTTAAAAAAGAAGAATGCCAAATTGACTGGTCAAAATCCGCACAGGAAATCCATAACCTTGTAAGAGGTGTTTATAAATGTCCCGGAGCCTTCTTTAATTACAACAATAAAATAATTAAAGTTATGGAAACAGAACCTTTGGATGAAATTTTAGAAGGTTCGGAAGGTGAATTTGTAAGAATATCAAAGCTCGGCATTGATGTTAAAACAGGAAACGGACTTCTGCGTCTAATTAAAGTTAAACCCGAAGGCAAGGGAGAAATGTTCGCAAGAGATTGGGCAAACGGTCTGAAAAATTAATACTGTTCCGTTTACATATTCTCACCATTCCAAAATAAAAAGCCGCTTTTTCAAGCAGCTTTGATTATTTTTCCTTTTTCCTTTTTTAATCCGCAGATAAATTTAATTTACCTGCTTTTTCCCAACTTCCGTCTTATTGAGCCTGCTGATTAACATTCCATGCTAATCCAGCAATGCATCCAAAATTGCAGCATTTTTTGCAGCCAGTGTGCTGCTTTTTACTCTGCTTTTGTACATATAGCTCCGCAGGGCTTCTCGTATAAGCTCTGAACGGGTTCGATTCTCACCCACCGCAACCTGATCTATCCTGTCCAGGAATTCTTCAGGCATTGAAATTAATACTCTAGCCATATATTTCTCCTTTATTATTTTATTATATCTGATGATATCCTATATATATAAAGTACAAATAACAAAAAAAATTGCCTTTTTTATTTCTTTTGTTAAGTTTTGTAAACTTTATACTTCTTCAAAAGAATCTATCATTATATCGACGATAGCTGTCCCTTTATGTTTTATTGCTTTACTGATAGCCGGAATAAGTTCATCATGCCCCGTTACTCTTATTGCAAATAAATCATAAGCCTCTGCAATTTTAACAAAATCCGGATTTGTCATCTGAACCTGATAGCAATTTTTGTACAATTTTTCCTGGATTTGACGCACCATGCCCAAATATCCGTTGTTCATAATAATAATTTTTATCGGAATATTATGCTCACGACATGTTGCAAGCTCCTGAAGATTCATTTGAAATGAGCCGTCACCTGTTATATTAAGAACCAAATTATCGGGGTTTGCAATATGAGCTCCTATTGCAGCCGGAAGCCCAAAACCCATAGTTCCTAAGCCGCCTGAAGTTATAAATTTGCCGGGAGAATTGAAATTATAAAATTGTGCCGTTAACATCTGGTGCTGACCTACATCCGTAACAACAATCGGGTTATATTGCTTAGTATATTCCGAAAGTGTTGCAAGTACATAAGATGAATGAAGGCAATTTTGCTCATTGTCATCTGAAATAAATTCTTCTTTAATCGCCTTTGTCTGTTTAATCCACTGGTCGTCAGTTTTATAGACAATATCTCTGTTTAAATATTGATTTAAAAATTCTTTTACATCAGCCTTAATCTGCAACTCAAAATTATCGGATATTAAGTTCAGGTTTACACTTGCGATTTTTGTATTTTCGCCGAAGTTCATTTTTTTGCATGTGGAACGGTCTGAAAAAGCGGCACCGAATGATATAAGCAAATCGCAATTTCTGAGAACGGTATTTGCAGAATATGCACCGTTTATACCAACCATACCCATGTATAAACTGTTGTCAGACGGGTAAATTCCTATTCCCATAAGTGTAGAAACAAGCGGCAGATTGTATTTTGTTACAAATTCAATAATTTCTTTTGATGCATTTAATGCCCCTCCACCCACTAAAACAAGAGGTTTTTTGGCATCAGACAAGAGTTTATTTAATTTTTCAACAGCATAAGAATAATTTTTTGTTTTTAAATCATTTTCAACTATATTGATAGTTCTGCTGCGATATTCGGATTCAAGAATATCCCTTGGAAGTGCTATAACAACAGGACCTTTAACTCCTGTATTAGCGACATGAAAAGCTTCCTCCAAAACCTGTTTTATATCGTCATCTTTTGATAAAACATAAACTTTTTTAGCACATGATTCACTCATTGCTTTGATATTTACTTTTTGGAATATTTTTCCGTTACTGCCTGATGTAGGAACATCACCAGCCAAAACAATTAACGGAGTAGAGTCCGTGTAAGCATTTGCAATCCCCGTAATTGTATTTGTATAACCGGGACCTGAGGTTACCAATACAACTCCTACTTTGCCGCTTGTTCGGGCATAACCTTCAGCAGCATGTACAGCCGCCTGCTCATGTCTTACCAGATAATGAGTTATTTTATCAGTACATGAAAGCTCGTTATAAATACTCAAAACGGCAGCTCCGGGGTAACCGAAAACACTGTCCGTACCAAGCTCGATAAGTGTTTCTACAAGCACTGATGCTGTGGTCTTTGTCTTTGTTTTTTGTACTGTATTTAATAAACTTGTCATAGCAAAGATATTATATCTCAATGAAAAAATTAAGTATAGGCTTTAGTATTTTTATCCGGTTATATCTCTATAGTCTTTTTAAGCCTTTTTGTACAGTACAAATCATTTACATCATATAATAAAGCGGTGCTTACAGGTTTATCAGCCCTGATGGCAGATTCTATTGCCCTTATTGTGCTTAATAAATTTTCCCTGTCATGTTTATACATCAGGATACCGTTATCAGTTTGATAAACATTTTCTTTAATTATCTGTATCCTTTCCATGATTTCAAAATTAGACAAACCTTTATACAAAAACGTATTTTCTTTTTCGCCGTTGTATGTTCCTTTTTTAATGTAAGAAATCACACCGTAACTATGGTTAAAATTAACATCACGATAATCTGCCCTGTATTGTTTATCTATTGTTTTAAATTTATTTTTAGGTGTAACAGCCTTTTTGGCAAGATATTCAAGTACTATTTTCAAATTTGAATTAGGATTTTCGTTATATTCAACCGCATGAATTAATGCACCAAAAGTAAATTCAAATTGTGCAAATGCTGCTTTATCAACTATTTTGTGTCTTTTCATAAGTAAACTGATTGATGAAAGATTACTTTCCAAAATCCTGCATTTCTGTGCCTTATCCGTATTATCCTTTTTGTCGGATATTTTACCTGAAGCAGAAATTAAATTTTGAATTTCGGACTCCAAAGCTGCATCTTTATACCGGCAGTCCTTTATACCGGCACCGGCAAGACCTAATACACTAAGCCCTGTAAGTGCAGACCACAATTCCAGAGAGTTAAAATTATCCTTCTTGAAAGAAGTTTCTGTATATACCGTCTGAGTTTTTTCAGGCTCCGGCTTTTCGGAATATTTATGAATAACCGAATTCGCAAGCATTGCCGTTGTTATAACAGTTGATAAACCCATAGTTTTTACTAATTTGTTCATATATTTAAACCTTTAAATTTAATACTTTGTTAAACTAAAACCCGTAAATATAAAATTTGCCAATTTTTTAATACAGTTGACAACAAAATATTTCTAATTTATAATGACCTTGTATCGATATATCGATACAAGGTCATAAAGGGATAAAATGATTAAACAAAATTCTTTAAAATTGAATAGACGTTGGTGGCGCGGGTTAGTATAACTGCCCATTTTGTCATATCTGTTCAATATCAATATAGGCTTTTTGGGTAGTAAAAAGTGCCGCTAAGTTTATATTGGAGAAAATAAAATGTCAGACAATTTAAAAATCTTAATCAACACACTACCGAAAAAAATGAAGCCCGTCGCAAGATTCCTCAGACATCAGGAAGGTGCGTCAGGTTTATCAACCACAAGATATATTCAGGATGTATCAACCTGTCTTGTTCCAAAAGCAATATTCTCAAGAAGTATTGAAGATTTAACCGAAAATACTTTTCTGGAAACATCGGAAGAAGCTCTTATTTACCTGTCTCCTGCAATACTTGGCGAACATATTGCAAGAAAAGGATTTTCAAAAAATTTACCGGATAATTTAAAAAAAGAAGTTGCAGAAACGGGAGTTAATCTCTTAAAAAAAGCCGAAAGCAATCCGCTTTTAAGAAACAACAATAAAAAAATTATACCGGTAAAAGCTGCAATTGCACTTGCTGCAACGGCAATTCCTCTGACAGAATTTTCTTTAAACTACATAAAAAACCTCGTTACACTTAAATTGTTTAACAAAAGTGATTTTAAAAATATAGCCTCGCTGGAAAATAATAAAGAGGACAAAGCACATCAGGAAAAAGTAAAACAAAGTGCAAAAAAACATATTGCAGGTGCAGCAATCACTTATACAGGCTTACTGGGATTAGCCGGACTTTTGGCAACAAGGGGCAAAAATTCAAAAACATTACAAAAAATTTCAGAATTTATTGTCGCTCCCGGAAATAAATTATTTTCAAAAAATGAAAAAGCAAAAAACTTCGTAAATAAATACTTCAATATGGACTTTAATAAAAGCAAAAACGGCAAACTGGTATTGAGCAAAGGACAGCTGACAACATGTGTTCTTGTCGGCGGCTGCGGCTACTTTGGTGCATCGGCAGACAGAGGAAAAGAAAACCTTAAAGAAACTGCAACACGTTTTCCACTCGTTGCACTTTATGTAATAACAGGCAGCGAGCTTGTTGAAAAAGGATTTAAAAATTTCCTTTTCAACAAAGGAAAATGCAAAGATGTTTTAAATTCGAAAAAAGAAGTTACACCGTTTGAGCAGCTTGATAAGCTGGCTGAAAAACTCGCAAAAGAAAAAGGAACTACAATCGAACAGGAGTTTAAATCATTAATTAAACAAAAAGGCATTATTTTTGGACTTCCGTATCTGTTTGCTTTGTTTGTAATGGGATTTTTCGTTGCAGGCATGACAGTACACGCAACAAAAAGAAGATACGAAAAAGAACACAAAATAGCAGCTTAATATTAAAAAGGGAACTTATTCAAATTCGTTTGCAATTATATTAACACCGGCTGGGTAATTTCAAACATTTTATTTATACATGCCATTGCTTTTTGAGAAGTTTCAATATCAAGATTTATTTCATTTTCCTCTCTTAAAAGCGAATTGTAAATGTCCTCTAAGGTATTCCATTTCATATTTTGACATACAAGAGTATCCTTAAGAAGATAGAAGGTTTTATTTTTGTAATCTCTTTTAAGCCTGTCAAAAACACCTTTTTCCGTTGCGATTGTATATTCGCTGAAATCGGTATTTTTAACATATTCCATAATTTCTTTTGTGCTGCCGACAAAATCTGAAATAGAAGAAACTGTCTGATGACATTCGGGATGTGCAAGAATTTTGGAATTCGGATGTTCAGCTCTCGACTTTTCAATGTCTTCAGCTCTTAATCTCAAATGTGTCGGACAAAAACCGTTATATGTTGTAACTTTTATTTTACCGTTCAGTTTTGCTTCAACCCACTTACCCAAATACGTATCCGGCAGGAATAAAACTTCTTTTACCCCTTCCCGTTCCGCTATATTGTTTACTACAGTCAAGGCATTGGAGCTGGTACAGCATACATCACATTCCGCTTTAATTGCAGCTGTTGAATTTACATAACATACGGCAGGTACTCCGGGATGTTGTGATTTAAACTGTCTGAGCGAATCAACATTTATCATATTAGCCATAAAACAACCGGCTTCGAGCCTCGGAAGCAAAACTTTTTTATCGGGCGAAAGCAGTTTTGCGGTTTCTGCCATAAATGAAACCCCGGCAAAAACAATTATATCTGCATTAGTTTCTTTTGCTTTACGGCTGAGATACAGAGAATCACCAACAAAATCAGCCACTTCATCAATCTCAACATTCTGGTAGCAGTGTGCCAAAACAACTGCATTTTTTTCTTTCTTCAAAGTTTTAATTTTATCGACCAGTGCTTCCATTTTTTGCCCGTTAATCTGAGTTAAAACAAAATATTTATCTAATATTAAGACATAGATAGGTGTTAAAGTCAATTATTACTTTTTGATTTTGCGTACTTATGATTATAATATTCTATTAAACCTATATGAAGTAAAGTACAGACACCCGAGAATAGTGCCAGCGGTTTATGATATTTTCTGAAAGATTTATTTTTACTCACTCCGCTTGCAATTGCCAGACCAACTCCGGCAGCTGACATATAACCTGTTGATTTGGGTGTTATAAATGAATATATTTTTTCTGTTTTCATAAAGTTAAACTATCATAAAACAACTATAACAACAATATTTTATAACGTGAAAGCCTCGGGCTCTTTTTCTGCCCCGGATTCCGTTTTAAAAATTCTTTTAATACTTTTCTTGCTTTCAGGTAATGCTTATTTTTTATATAAATATTTGCAAGGCTTATTGAAAAGTTTATATTGTCGGGAAATTCTGATATAAGATATTTGTATTCTTCTATAGCTTCATTCTGCTTGTTTTGTTTTAAAAAGAGTTCTGCCATAAGAATATGTAAATCCGGTTCATCTTTTATTTCTTTTGCTCTGTCCAAATATACATTTGCAATCTCAAAACTTCCGTCATAAAAATGCGTAACAGCTAAATTGTAATATACAAGATATTTTGTTGCATCATCACCGGCTACACGAAGAGCTTTTTCCAAACAGGTAATCGCTTTTGCATATTCTTTCTGATTAACAAGTGTCTGCGCATAATCAATATAACCTGCCGGAATAGAAGGTGCTTTCTGTATGTATCTTTTTGCCTCATTTTTTTTGGCATAATTAATTTCCGTATTACTTCCCAAAATCAGATACGGAATATAGCTGTACTTTAATTCATGTGCATTTGTGATATCGGGTTTTATTTTATATAAAAGTTCAAGAGTAGCTTTATCTGAACTGTTAATATATTTTTTGTCATCTTTTGCTTTAACATTTTTGTCGCTTGTCATATACATTATGCTGGTCGCATCATCACTGTGTCCCAGAAAACCGAGAGCATGGAATATTTCATGGAGCGAAGTATTGTACATTTGGTTTGGAGAAAAAAGATTTCCTTCTATATCATATATGCTCAATTCCATATCCATTTTTTCAAGCCTGTCATGATTAACCGTTGGCACAGTATAGGCAATTACATATTTTTCACCGATTTTTGGACTTTTTACCTGACGTTTTACAAAAGATACTATAATATCCGCCTTTGGAGAAGCAACTCTGTCAAATTTAATTCTTACCGAACTTGCCCTTTCCCATTCGTCAAAAGCCAAATCTACAGCTTCAACAAGCTCATCCGGAACACCCCTTGTGTTTTTAAAGGTATAAGTTATCGGCAATTTGCCCCAATGCATTATTTTCCCGCTATAAGGAGCTCTTTTAACATAATTGTCCGGATATTTGTTGTGTATTTCCCGTTTCAGATTATATAAAAAATACTTTGCGGACTGAGATGCAGAATCCTTAATTTCATCCTCGGCAAACTCTGCAATTTTTGTTTGAGAATCTATTGATAAAGGCGAATTAATCAGAATGTTTATGTATGATGTTCTGAACTTTGCATCTTTATTACCTAAACTATACGATTTTTCATAGGCATTAATTGCTTTTTGAACATTGTTATTTTTTGCATTAATATCACCAAGCCAGGCATATAATTCTTTTGAATTGCTTCCTACATAAAAAATCAGAGCTGAAACGATAAAAAAGAGTACAAACAAATAAAGTGTTATTTTGTTAGTTCTGCTCCTCATTTAACTCCTCTGCGTTATTTTTATTTTGCTCCGGAGCTTCTTCAGGATCGTCCTTTACTCCGTTATCAATATTTAATGTTTTAACCAATGCTCGGATATCTCCTTTGATTTTGAAATATTCCGTAAATTTTGGTGTTGTTTTAATGTTATAAGAACGTCCGTTTTTATCTTTGTGACGCGAAATTAACCCTTTTTCAATAAGCTCCTGAACATGCTCATATGCGTTTGAGCCTCTGAGTTCTTTAAGAACAGACTGTCTTATTGGTTCTTTCAGGGCAATTACGGTCAAAGTTCGTAAAACCGGAGGTTTTAATTCTACCGGACACAGTTTTTCGACAATATCAAGATGCTCTTGTTTTACCTGCAAAATATAACCGTTTTCATCATCGATTTCTAATGCACCGTCACGGGAAGCATAATCCATTATAAGCTCTAAAAGAGCCTCCTCAACAGCTTCGGGTTCTTCACCCAAAATTTCTGAAATATCCGATATTTGCAGGACTTTAGCTGTTATGAACAGAACAGCTTCAATCCTTGATTTCAACTGCTCCATTTTCTGCCTCTTGTTCAGCAATTACACCCTGTGCATTTTCTATATTTTCATTAAATGAATCGACATCATTATCATCTGCATTGATATTTGTATTTTCTCTTTTTATTACATATAAATCAGAATAAAATTCATCCTGCTCCAAATCATAATCACTATTTTGAGTTAAAAACAGCAGTGATATGTATGCGCTTATTCTGTCCATACCTAAAAGTGTCAATTCATTGAGTTCAATTTTATCCTGTCTGCCTAAAATTTCTTCTAGGTTTGCTTTTAATCTCTGTACACCTTCTTTGATATATTCATCGTGAGCCATGCTGATAATATCTTCCGGTGTCATTCTTGCATAATTTCTGATTCTTCTTATAGCTCTTTCGTGAGCATTTTTAAGAGATTGTTTCTTATCAAGCTGTTCATAAAATTCCAATTGGCGAATCAAATCACGCAGGGTTACGACACGGCTGTGATTTAATCTTACACTTGTACGTCGCTGCAGAGCTTCATCAATTGATACCACATTACTTGTTTGGCTGAAAGTATCTTCATCTCCGCCCGAATAATCAAGCTCTCCTTCCTCTAACCAATCTGCTTCCTGTGGTGCCTGGGGAGTAAAGTCAGCAATATCAATTCCTTCAAGCACGTTCGATTTTAATCTCAAAAGAACAGCCGCAAATAAAAGTGTTCTGCCGGTCATTCTGAGATTCTGAGATTTTGACTGAAAAAGATGAGTAAGATACTTGTCAGTAACATCAACAATATCAACAGCCCACGGATTAAGCTTACCCTGTTTTGCCATGTTTACAAGGATATCTATTCCGTCAACTTCGGCTTCCTGAACGTATTTTTTTTCTTTTTCATCTTGTGTACTTTCAGGTGTATTTATTTTATTATTAAAACTTTCTATATTGCTATTTGCCACCATAATTATTCTCTGTTTTTATATACAGGAGTCGGGACTGTATGAATATTTATCGCATGTACCTATTATCCCAAGCTTATTTTACACTATATCTTTTCTTCTGCAATCCTCTATTTTAAGGAGTTTTAACCTGACGATTAAATTATACGAAAATTCAACTATCCGTCCCTTTTGCAAGTATAACATACTAAATTAAAATTAACAAAATGTTACACGAATTTAACCTGTTCGGTGTTTAAAAAATACCTTGTTTAAGTTAAGATTATGAAAATATTGTATCATAAGGAGTAAAAATGTACGACATAAGAAGATTAAACGAGGACGTTATTTATTTGGGTTGTTCGGACAGAAGACTTAAATTATTTGAAAGTGCTTATCCTATACCAAACGGTATTTCATATAATTCATTTCTGATAAAAGATGAACAAACCGTACTTTTGGACACAGTGGATAAAGCTTGTTCGGCACAGTTTTTTCAGAATTTGGAAGCCGCACTGGACGGCAGAGAGCTTGATTATCTGATTATTCAGCACATGGAGCCTGACCACTGTGCATTGATTGAAGATGTTGTTTCAATTTATCCTGAATTAAAAATCGTTTGTACGACTAAAACTGTTGCTTTGATAAAACAATTTTTTGATTTTGATGTCGAATCAAGAGTTCTGACTGTTAAAGAAGGTGATACTCTAAAAACCGGCAGACATGAGTTTGTATTTACTCCTGCACCGATGGTTCATTGGCCGGAGGTTATGGTAAGTTATGATAAAACCGATAAAGCTCTCTATTCTGCTGATGCTTTTGGTTCTTTTGGTGCAATAAACGGTAATCTGCTTGATACGGGAATTGATTTTGAGAAAGATTATCTTGATGAATTCCGAAGATATTACACAAATATTGTCGGTAAGTATGGTGCGCAGGTTCAAATGCTTTTGAAAAAGTTGTCAAACCTGGATGTTAAAACAATTTATCCGCTGCACGGACTTTTTATAAAAGAGAATATTAATAAAGTTATTGATAAATATGATATCTGGTCAAAATATGAACCGGAAGAAAAATCAGTGCTTATTGCTTATTCTTCAGTGTACGGCGGAACGGAAAATGCAGTAAATATCTTAGCCGGAAGACTTGCCGACAGAGGAATTAAAAGAATAAAAATCTATGATGTTTCCCAAACTCATTCATCTTATGTTCTTTCAGATGCATTTAAGTATTCGCATATTGTTTTTGCGACTACTACATATAACAACGGAATATTTGAATCAATGGAGCATTTGCTGCACGATATTGCAGCTCACGCACTTCAAAACCGTAAAGTTGTACTGATTCAAAACGGTTCCTGGGCGCCAACATGCGGAGGCGCTATGAAAACGATTTTGGAAACACTTAAAGGAACTGAAATTATTGATGAATCAATTTGTATAAAATCCGCATTGAAAGAAGAACAGCTTGACGAATTAGATGTCTTGGCGGATAAAATTGTTCAAAGTATAGGTAATATTTGATAATAAAACAGTGTTTATAAGGCGGAATAAATTTCCGTCACCAGCAAAAAGGAGAAAATTATGAAAAAATTTGTATGTTCTGTTTGTGGTTATGTTTATGATCCGGCAGCCGGAGATCCGGACAACGGAATTAATCCGGGAACAGCTTTTGAGGATTTACCCGAAGATTGGACTTGTCCGCTTTGTTCCGTAGGAAAAGACATGTTTAACGAAGAATAATTTTTAAAAGCCCCGAATTGATACAATTCGGGGCTTTTTTAATTGTAAATTTTATTAACATTAGATCTGTAATATTTGCAAATTTTATTAAAGTGTGTATGATATAGATATGGTTGAATGTTTAGAGGAGTTGTATTCGGAAGTTCCGCCGACAAAACTGAGGAACATCAATGAAAAATTTTGTCCCGCACAGACTTCGCCTTTCTGGCTTTGGGTTGCGGACAGATATTTTTACGGCATGCTGGAAAACAGATTCCACGGTTTCTATTACAAGGGTTCTGATAAATTTTATACACAAAAAGCTCCCGATACACCCGTAATACTTTTTGCTCCGCACCACAACTGGTGGGACGGAATTGTCGGTTACAATATCTGCAACAGAATTTTTAAAAAAGAAATCCGTATTATGATAGAGGAGTTGAACAGATTTCCTTTAATAAGACGCGGCGGAGCATTCAGTGTAAATAAAAAATCTCCGCAAGCATCCATGCCGGCATTAAAGTATGCGGTTGAAACTATTGGCGATCCTAACAACATTTTATACATATTTCCCGAAGGAATTATTAAACCCCCTAACCACCGACCGTTAAACTTACAGACAGGAATGACTTATATTGCGGAAAAAGCGGTTAAAAAGTACGGAAAAGTAGCACTTATGCCGGTTGCCGTTAATTACTATTTCCTGAGGGATAACCGTCCCGAAGTTTTGGTAGAATTCGGTGATATTATTACTCTGACAGACGACCGCCCCGACAGAAAAGAATACACATTATATCTGGCGAAAGTTTTGGAAGATTTGTGCGACAAACAAATAGAAGACGTTCATACCGGTAATTTTGAAGGGTATTATACTTTATTTCAAAGTAAATTAAAGTGGTACAGAAGGATAGAACAACGGCTCAAAAAAATTGATGTAAAAAGAAATTCGGGAGTTTAACTCTTTATTAGCCGTTAAATACAAGCTTGCCGTCAGGACCGACAGTCCATTTATTAGTTAAACGGAATACTCTGAAATGTCCGTGTTCGCCTTTACCACTTCCGGCACTACCCGAATATCCTCCCCAATCAAGGTTATCGGTTTCATCTGCATAAGCCTGACCGTTACCATTCGTGATAGATATATGTCCTTTTTGGTTTGTAAATTTTTCATCAGAACCCGGTACCCAAATTACAATATATCCTGCAGGAAGTTTTGGTAAATCTGTACTGTTAATTTGTCTGCCGCCTCCGTTACCAAGATCAATCCATTTGACTTCTTCAAACATGTCTTTATGATTTTCAAAGAATTCGGCTGCTCTTTTTGGTGCTCCTACAAACTCGGAGAAATTTTTAATTCCGGCTGCATACATAGCATCTCTGAATCCGTCAAGACAATATCCGCCGGGTTGCTTGCCTTGAGCAATTGCCTGCTGTGTCTTATTAGCCGAAACTTTCCGAGCATGTTCTGCTAGTGCTGCAGATGCAGCTGAAGTTCCTGAGGTATTCACTCCTCTGTCAGGAATATTGCCTACAAAACCGCGGCGTACACTATAGGCTGAAAACTGCATGGTATTATTATTCAATTTAACTGCATTTTTGTTGTCGCTTGATAATTTAACCAGTTTTGATTTTGAATTCAAATACTCCCGTTTAAAGTTATACTCCGAACGTCTGATATCTGCTTTAAATTTGTTACCGAGAACCCTGGCTTCTTCAGCACTTATACCATCAGAGAATTTTACATTACTGCTGCTTTCTATTTTTTGTTTTAATTCTCTCAAATTTTTCAGCAATTTATCCACATCACTTTGAGTCAGTGATGCAACTTCTTCCGCTGATAAACCAAATTCAAAAGCCAGTTCTTTCTTTTCAACAGCTTCTATTAATGCCCGTTTGCTTTTTGGATAAATTTTTGTATTTTTTCTCAAACCTTCTATCAGAATTATCATTTCTTCAGTTTTATTGACGGGTTTATTAGAATACATCATTGGCATAAAGATAATTGAACCCATCGGACCATTGTTATCCATTGGTGTAAATGAACTATTATTTGATTGTTTTTTAGAATTTAATTGTTTTTTGATTTTTGATGCTATAATAGCCTTTTCTCTGTCCGCAGGATTTTCTTCAATTCTGTATTTTTTGATATATTTCCGTACATTATTTGTATAACGATTTCCTGCAGGATCAGCTGTACCTCGTCTTATCGCAGCACCGCCGTTATTCCAGTAATAACATATTGCATCCTCATCAGTAACTTTGTTAACATAGGACTTTGTGTTATATGTTTTCTCCAAAATACCGGTTCTGTGGTTCATTTCCCAGCCTTCATTTGAAACAATCCTGCCGTTTGCAGCTTCTATTGAATTTTGAACAGTCTGGCTCTGAATCCTATTATAAATTGTTGCAAGAATTGCCATTGTAGCCATTGCACACTTATCAATATTGCCTGATATATCACGACCTTTTGTTATATCTAATTTTTCAGTAAATAATTTATATATTTCAGGTTCTTTTTCAGGATTAAGCCAAAGTCCTAATTTAATTTGAGTCATTCCAAAAGAATATTCACCGCCAAAAACTCCATCGTTTATGTTTCCGCCAAGAGTATCAGGCACAGATAGAATTGGTTTATAACACCCTAAAGAATCATAGGGCATATTATCAAAATTAGTTTCTTGTTCGGCAATAGCCATAGCTAATAGAGCAAGTTTATTATAAGTATCATTATCAATGTTCATTAATTGCATTAAGGTTTTTTTATTATGTTCTAATGCATCGGCAAATTTTCTGGCTTCTTCACTTGCATTAGAAGGCACTTTTAAATCCATCTTAACAGGTTCGGTAATTCCTGTGTTTTGCGGTTTTTTAACACTGCCATGTTTTAATAGTTTTACCTCTTTTAATTCGGTTTTTCCTGTTTTTATGTTTTTGCCGTATACTTCAAGTGTTTCTTTTCCGTCCTTATAGTATATGGTGGACTGTATTTTATTTCCTGATTTATCATATTCTTCAACAACTTTTGTAATACCTGCTTCCACAAACATATTACCATTGGTAATGGTTTTTATTTTCCCTCCACCGGGTCTTTCTGTCACAATTTCTTTTGTATTATCAGAAGGAAGTACCGATGAATACCCGTCCATTGCTGTAATAATAGCTTTGCTTACATTGTCCATCCAGGCAGCAAGTTTTTTAATATCGGTTATATTTTGATAAGCGGTATTGATTGCGATTCTGAGTTTCTTTGCTTGTGTAACAAGTTTTGCACACAACTGTTCTTTAATATCTTTTACACTCAAACCAATCCATTCCGAATTTATATCTTCAGCAAGGCTTGTCTTATAATTTTTCTTGTATGTTTGCACTACAAAAGCAACATTTGAAGGCGAAATTTGCTTTAATATACCTTTTGTTACACTATTATCCTTATTGTCCCATAAATTTTGTGCTATAGATCTCCAACCGCCTTCATAAGAATCATGCAAAGCACCATAAAGTTCTCTGGCAATTTTAACGGAATCCTGCCTTAATTGTGCTGTGTCTTCGTATTCAACTCTCTTACGGGAAGTTTCATAATCGGCATTACTTACGTAAGCAGGATTGTGTTTCTTCTCTGCCTCAAGAATTTTTGGATAAGCAACATTTAACCAATCATAAATTTTTCCGGGGTTATTTATACATTTTTGAGCATCACCGTAGTATATGCCGTTTACACCAAGCTGTTTTGCTCTTGTACATAAATTATGGCAAATCATGTTATAAACTACCTTGCCATTTTTATCACCGTTTTCTATTAATGCTCTGGATAAATGTTTGCCATAGGTATCGTGGTACATTTTTATTACAAAAGCAACATTTTGCGGTGTAATTCTCTTGAGAACGGGATCATTCGGAGACGGTTTTTGACCGAGTGTTTTTACAATCTGCATTGATTCATCATAAACTTTTTGAGCAGCAGCACTTTGAGCTTCTGTCGGGCCCTGCGGCCTTTGCGGCTCCATGGGAGGTTTGCGGGGAACTTCCGGAGTTCTGCTGACCGGCGGAGTTTTTGGTCTTGATGGCGGAGTTTCCGGCCGTTCTGGCGTTTCCGGCTGTTCGGAATCTTCCGGAGGAGATGGTGACGCAGGTTCTCCTCTGTGTCCGCCTCGACGACCAAGCCGCCTGGACTCATTATAATTGTTATTTATATCTTCTGTTTCATCAAGATACTCACCACTCTGCCTTAATGCCTCTATTTTATCCTGAAAATCACCGTTTATTTGAATCATATCACCGACTCTTAAACCGTATTTATACCATAAGCCCTGTCTTTGAGCCGTTGCCTTTATATCCTGAGCCAGATTTTTTGCTTCATCACCGGTAAGTCCCATTTTTTGAGCAATAATTTGCGGAGTATCTCCATACTGAACAATATACATCGTTTTTGTTCTGAATTTGTCTGCTAAACCCTGAATGGCATTTTGAATTTGCGTAAATGTTTCCGAAGTAAAATTTTGAGCTTCTTCTTCGGTAAGTCCGTCATCACCAAATGATACATCACCATTCAAGTACATTTGAAGCAACTGTTCTTTTTGCAACAGATTGATAACACCTTTTTCGAACAGACTGTTAATGCTTTTTTCCGTCTGCTCACGAATTTCGCACTTTTGTGCTTCGTATGATTGGTATTTTACTTCGCCGATATTATCCATATAATCGCCTAATTTATTTTCCCTACTGAATGTATCGGCAAAATCGGCGAAATCTTTAACTATTTGCCGATATTTTTACATTTCTTTACAAAATGTGCAATTTTAACTAAAAAAACTACTTTTAATATATAAGATTTGGAGATTTATATGGGAATTGACAGAGCGGGAATTAAGCTGACTGACGTAATTATAGGCTATGGTAAAAGGCTTATTGAAACAAAACCGTATTTTCCGAAAGGACCTCTGAGATATGTAACAGAGCCGCAAGCTAACGGAATCGGACTGCTAAAAAGTATGACAAAAGAAGAAGCAAAAGAGATGCTGACTTTTTGCCGTATAAAACCGTTTTCGGCTCGTGACAGACAGGTCGCCATGAAAATTAACGGTCAGGATGTTCTCGGCACATGGATTGAAGGCGGCGGAAGCAAATGTGCATATCGTGTCAAACTAAACGGAGAAGAAGTGTGCGTTTTACTGCCGCATGCTAACTGGGGGGCTGCTGTTAACGAACCGCAAAACATGCTGGAGCTGAAAAAACTCGGACTTGTTACAAATGATTACTGTAAAATAATTCCTGTCGAAGTTAACGGTAGCACAATACCGGCACTCATATCCAAGCCTTATGACAAACACTCTTTCAAAATATTTGATAAAAAGAACCCTAATGATGCTCTGGAAAAATATTTTGATATAAACAAAATGAGTGAAGAAAATATTGAAGAAATTTTTACTCCGTTAATCAAAGATATTAAAACACTTATTGATAATAATATTCATATTGCTTATGACTCTTTTAATATTGCACTTAAGGACGGAAAGCTGAGATTGTATTTAAACGACTTGCCTTATGAAAAACTTGTTCGGAAAGGAAATAATGACGAGTTATTTAAAATATATACAGACTACGCAACAGAAGCAGTTGCAGCATCTTTCAGCTGGAGTGCCGCAAGAAAAAATCCGTTTGTTAATTCACTGGGCAGTATAGCGGGAACTGACAAAATATACCCGAAGCTTCTTGATTTATACCGCAAGCTGTAATCGTAAGATTTTTCTTTTATAATTAGCAGATTTGGTGTAGAATAAAACTATGAAAAAACATGTTATAGCTTATCTGCATACACACTGGGACAGAGAATGGTACAGAGAATTTGAAATATTCAGACTGCGTCTTTTAAGAGTTTTTGACAATATTCTTGAACTTCTTGTTAAAAATAAAATACCGTCTTTTTATTTTGACGGACAGGTAAGTGCCCTTGAAGATTACCTGAAACTTCGCCCCGAAATGGAAGAAACGGTACAAATGCTGGTAAAGCACAAAAAACTTTTTATCGGACCGTTTTATTGCCTGATAGATGAATTTTTAACCGACAAAACCTGTTTTGAAAAGAACCTCGAAATAGGAATAAAAACTGCAAAGAAATACGGATGTAACGATTTTATCGGTTATTTGCCGGATACATTCGGACACAGCAAAAATGCTGTTGATATACTTATGGACTACGGAATTGATAAATGTATGGTCTGGCGCGGATGCGGAGATTTCCCTTCTGAATTTAAATGGTGCGGAATGGATACCGTAAACCTGGTAAGGGGATATTTTCATGATGTATTCTCCATAAAAACAGACCTGAAAACAAAAGCAGAAATTCTTAAAAAAGAACTGGATAAAATTGCCGAAAAATCAGGAGAAAAGTATTTGCTGCTGCCGATAGGTGCAGACCATCTCGGAGTTGAACCTGATATAACAGAGCAGATTGCTGCAATAAATGAAATTCTGAAGGATGATTATTACATCACACTGGGTTCGCCATTTGATTACTTTGGACGGGTTGACGGAACTTTTGACAGGTTCAAATGGAATGATGAACTTCGGGATAATTCAAAAACCTTCACTTTGCAGGGGTGTTATTCTTCAAGACTTGATTTGAAAAAATTGAATGTAGAATGTACCTATAAACTTGATTTAGTTTCACGGCTTGTAAAAAATGAAAGAGAAGAAAAGAATTACGATACAGTGCTTGAACACGCATATAAAATGCTGCTCCAAAACCAGGCACATGACAGTATTTGCGGATGCTCAACCGATGATGTCCACAGAGAAAACAAAATTCGATATAAAAAAATTCTTCAGATTGCGAACGGAATTATCGATGAAATAAAATTTAAAAATGAATTTAGCAAGAAAAAAATTTTAAACCTTTCGGACAGACCTTTCACAGGTATTGTAGAATTTGAATCAGCAGAACCGCAGGACGGCTATGAAAAAATATCTTTCAGAAAAGGTTTTGATTCCGAACTTCTTGCAGATACACAGAGAATACCTGTAACAGAAGATTATAAAAATATTTATAAATATCTGGCAGAAGTTGAAAATATTAAACCGAATGAAACAGAATTTATTATGCCTGTTTTTTCACAAACAGATTTAAATATAACAGATTGTAGTCTGGAAAATTCAAATATGAGTTTACAAATAAAAAATGAAAAAATTTTTATAAACGGCATAAGATTCGGAATAATAGATTTCACTGATTTGGGAGACAGTTATAACAATGCCCCTGATGCCAATGATTACGGAACAGAATTCAGGGTGCTGCGTTCAAAAATTGTTATGAATACACAATCAAGGGCTGCTTTAAAAATTGACTTTGAAAGCAAATGGGATGTTGTATCTGTAATTGCAACCTTAGATAAACATTCTGCTAATATCAAACTGGAATACAATTGGGAAAACTCACGGAAGAACCATCTTTTATGTGCTTATTATATGCTGGGCGATGTTATAAGCACGGTTTATTCAGAAGATATGAACACTCTCATAAAACGGACATTTGATTCAGATTATGATATAAGAAAAAATCTTCCTTCGCAAAAAGGTATTGAAGCAAAAACAAATACCGCTCCGATGCAGAGAGGACTACTTATAGACGAAGCAATAAATAATATAGGAGTTATTACCAAGGGGCTCACCCAGTATGAAATATTCAAAAATTTTCTTTTGATTCCTATTTTGAGAGCAACAGGGCAAATCTCCAATCCGCAAAATCCGGCAAGAACAACACCGGCAGGTCCTCCGTTAGAAGTCGAAGACTTACAAATGCTGGGTAAAAACAATGCAGAAATGTACGTTTTCTTCGGTAATGAAAATGCGTTTTATGATACACTAAATCAAGTCTATAACTATATTATAGTTTAAATTATGCAATACCTCGTTCAATATCATTTTTAATGAATGTTTTATTAATCTGCTTGTTTTTTTGAGCTGTAAGCGTACTGTACTCCTGCCCATACTTTGGTTTTTTTATCATTGCCCAAAGTTGTCCCGGAGTTATTGTTTCTGTTTGTGATAATCCGGATTTCCTTCTGGCATTTGCTATATGGCATTTTAAATAATCAAGTTGCTTTACACCTGGCAATTTTGCAAATCCGTTTAAACTTATTTTTTGATTTATACCCGGAATTTTGTAATCGATGGCAGCATCCTTTACAGTCTGTAATGAAGGCCTGTCGAGCTGGAATAACCCTCTGTATTTTCCGTCTGCCCCGGAAGACTTAGGGTTAAGCGAAGATTCACCTGCCAGTACAGCAATAACTTCATCCATAGTTTGTTCTTCTTTTGAAGAATAATTCTTGCGATTGAAATCACAATCCCGAACTGAACAATGCATTTCCTTAATTACATCATATAACCGGCTGTAAAAATCTTTTCCCAGCGGTGATTGCCTAAATGCAGAAGACCATTTATTATGCATTTTATTAACTAAATATTCTTTTTTTGTTACGGTATCACCTTTTATTTTACTGCTGCTGACAGTATTTGCTGCACTTTGATTTATATTTTGTTGATTGCTTATTTGTGGGTTTGATTTTATATCAACCAAATCGTCATACCATTTAGTAGCAATTTTATCTACTGATTCTCCTGTCGCTTTAGACTCTCTGTCCAGATATTTTTTTATTGATGCTGTTGCATTAAATACTGAAATTTTTATCGTAACATTATCTTTTGCTCCGTACATCTGAACTGCGTAATCTTTCCAAATTTTCGCATCAATATAGTTATCATTTGGATTGCTGTCCAATTGATTCATCCTGCTAACAATTTTTGATGCCAAATCATTAATATTAGCCATAGTCATATCCTCTTGTATATATAAAGTATATATATCACATGTAATTGCCCATGTTTTCATTGCTTGTTTACAAAAGTTTACAAAATTGAATGAGTATAGCAATTTATTTGTAACTATTTTATTAACTTTGTTCATTACATTTACTCAGATATTATTTCGGTGTAAAATGGAAACCATGGAAAATTACAAAAATATAGCTATTATTCTGGCTTCCGGGAGTTCGGAGAGATTAAACAATTTGGATACCGTTAAACAGTTTGTAAAAATTGCGGGAAAAACGGTAATAGAACACACACTGGATGTTTTTGAAAAGAATCGGAATATTGACGATATTATCATTGTAACAAGAGAAGATTACAGAAACTTTTGCACTGATATTGTGAATAAAAATAATTATAAAAAAGTTCGGAAAATATTGGCAGGCGGTGCAACAAGACAAGAAAGCTCCTATATTGCATTAATGTCATTAAACGAGGATGATAACACAAATATCCTTATACATGATGCCGTCAGACCGTTTATTTCCAACAGAATTATCAATGATTGTATAGATGCACTTCAAAGATATAAGGCGGTTGATGTTGCTATTCCTTCTGCCGATACAATCATTCAGGTTGATGACAAAGATTTTATTGAAGATATTCCTAAACGTAAATTTTTAAGACGCGGACAAACTCCACAGGCATTTAAGCTTGGTGTAATTAAAAAAGCTCATCTGCTTGCCCAAAATGAAAAAAATATTGAAGTAACCGATGATTGCGGACTGATTAAAAAATTTAATCTCTGCAATATTTATGTTGTAAACGGTGAAGATTCCAATATAAAAATAACTTATCCTATAGACATAGAAATAGCGGATAAGTTGTTTCAGATAAGAAATTTTGATATTCCCAATACAAAACTTGAAAATCTCAAAGATAAAGTTTTGGTTGTTTTCGGCTCATCAAGGGGAATCGGAAAAGATATTACTGAAATTGCAAAACATCAGGGAGCAAAAGTTTACGGATTTTCACGACAGAATGGCGGAGTAGATGTAACAGATTTTGAAAAAGTTCGGAAAGCTTTGAAAGAAGTTTATAAATCAGAAGGACAAATTGATTATGTAATAAATACTGCCGGAATTCTGAAAATGGGCAGGCTTGAAAACCGTGATATCAAAGACATTACAGAAGATATAAATATAAATTATATAGGGAGCATTAATGTTTTAAAATCTGCAATATCATATTTAAAACAAACTTGCGGCAGCATTTTAATGTTTGCATCAAGTTCTTACACAAGAGGCAGGGCGGATTTTTCAATTTATTCATCAACTAAAGCCGCTCTTGTCAACCTGACACAGGCTGCGGCTCAGGAGCATTTGCAGGATAACGTTAAAATAAACATTATTAATCCGGAAAGAACCGCAACACCAATGAGATTTGAGAATTTTGGTGCAGAACCTCCGGAAACTCTATTAAAATCAAAAACAGTTGCTATTGCGGCATTACTGACTGTTTTGTCTAATGTTTCCGGACAGGTTATCAATATAACAAAGAACAAAGAAGAAGAATTAGCAGAATTTTTGAGGGCATAAATGCAGCAATATCAGCAATTTTTGTATAATGAGGAGTTAAAGGGCTATACTGACTATCTGAAAAGTATTCGGTTTGAAGACAAACTTTTGTTTTTATCAAAAAAATACAACAAAAAAAGAATACTGATATACGGAAATGGTATTTTGTTTAATGTTATCTGCCAAAATTATGACTTATCGAAGTACTTAAATATTTGTGCAGTCAGCGATTTAAGATACGAAAAAAATCCGACAGATAAATATATGGGCTATAAAGCCGTGAAACCTGCAGATATCAAAGAAGCAGAAGCTGATGTTATCCTTGTAACAACTGTAAATCCTGTTGAGATAAAAAATTTTCTTATAAAAAATAATTTTGTAAAAAAAGGAACAATTATTGAACCTCTCATTCAGGATTTTTTTGGAGACAAAGCTAATAAGTTTATACACAAATGCTCAATTGCGCTAAAATATCTCAAAGAAACAAAAAACATTTTCAACTGCCTGAAATATTTTATTTTCCTGAACGAAACCGAATATCAGACAAAAAATAATTATATTGATGTTTTGAAAAATTTACGCAAAGACAAATCAAGAAAAATACGGGTTGCATTTTTATGCGAGGAAAACCCTAAATGGGGATATCAGTCAATATATGACGAAATGAAAAAAGATGATAATTTTGAAGTACTTCCTATAATAAATTTGCCTATTATTACATACAGAAGGCAGGAATTTTTACAGAAGAAAAATATTGAATTCTTTAAATCATTTGGGATGGAGTCAATAGATGGTTTTGATTATGAAAATAATATCTACAAATCACTTGAGAAAATAAAGCCTGATATTGTATTTTACCAACAGCCCTGGTATATGATACATTCTCAAATTCCTGAAGTAGTGAGCAAATATGCTCTCACATGCATAATTTCATACGGATTTACTTCAATAGACACACAATCCTGGGGTTCTGAGGCAATAAGGAAAAACAGCGGAAACCTATGGAAAATGTTCGCAGAAAGTGAATACCATAACAAATTTTATCAAAAAGCAGCAGAACTTAAACACAAAGATATTATGGTAACAAAAGGATATCCGAAGCTTGATAACTACAGAATGCCTATAGACCAAAGATTTGAAGACTTGTGGAAAGATTCGGAGAAAGAAGAAAAGCACAGAATAATTTGGGCTCCGCATCATTCAATAGAAAAATACGGTTTTGAAATGTCTAATTTTAAAGAACAGTATCTTTATTTTCTTGAACTTGCAAAAAAACATCCGGAATACAATTTCGTTGTGAAACCACACCCGTCACTCAGATATAAATGTATTACGGAGAAATTTTTGACGGAAAAAGAATATGACGACTATATTGCTGAATGGAATTCTTTGGGCAATGCGGTTGTCTACACTGACGGAAACTATTTTGATATCTTCAAAACTTCAGATGTGTTAATAACAGACAGTTCTTCGTTTTTGGCAGAGTACTTCTATTCAGGAAAACCGATTATATTCTTTGAAAGTCCAAACAGGGCAGGATTTAACAAATTCGGATTAAAAATTAAAAAAGGTTTTTATACTCTTGCAAAAACCGAAGACACTGAGGAACTGTTATATAAACTTTTAATTAAAAAAGAAGATAAACTTAAAACATTAAGAGCAAAAATCATTAAACAAGAGTTTTATTATCCGGAATCAGGGATAGGCAAAAACATTGTGAATTATTTGAAAAAACAAACAGAAAGGTTATAATTAAGGATATGGAACATCAGAAGCTGCCTCAAAATCCAATTGCAGTCGTATTGACTTTGCTCGGTACAAAATGGAAATTTCTTACAGTAAAAAACCTTCTGCAAAAAGATATGAGATTTAATGAACTGAAAAAAAGTTTGGGATGTACATCAAAATCTCTTACTTTATGTCTGAAAGAACTTGAAAAAGACGGAGTTGTGTTCAGAGAAAAAGACAGTGACGAATTCAATAAAGTTACATATTATTTAACCGACATCGGCTATTCGCTGCATCCGGTTATCAAATCAATGGAACAATGGGGAAAAGAATATAAAAAACTAAGAAAATTACAGGAGAAATATTCCTCAGTAACAGAAAAATAGGAGAAAGTAATGGATATTAAATACTTAGGTCACAGCGCATTTGAAATTAGTACAAATAATCATAAAATATTAATAGATCCTTTTTTGGTTTGCGCACCCAATTACAAACCTGAAGGAGTTACTGATATATTTGTAACACACGGTCACGGTGACCATCTCGGAAGTGCAATAGAAATTTCAAAAAGAACAGGAGCAAAAATAACTGCGGTTTTTGAACTGGCAAATTATTGTGCAAAGAAAGGTGCTTCAACAATCGACATGGGACTTGGTTCTTGGAGAGAATATGAATGGGGAAGCGCAATTTTGGTTCCGGCTTTTCATTCAAGCACAACTCCTGACGGGCAATATGCCGGCTGTCCTTGCGGAGTAGTAATAAAAGCTGATGATAAAACAATATACCATGCCGGTGATACCTGTCTTAACAATGAAATGAAAATGATTGGAGAAGTATATAGTCCTGATATTGTAATGCTTCCGATTGGCGGGAAATATACAATGGATATTGAACATTCGGTTATTGCTTCAGAATGGCTTGGAGCTTCCACAATAATTCCTATGCACTACAACACTTTTGATGCAATTAAAGTTGATATAGAAGAATTTTCAAGACAGATTCGTGAAGTAGGAAAATTCCCTCTTATTCTTCCAATAGCATCTTAAAAAATTCTAATATGCTTTTATAAGAAAAATTTTTATTCCGTTATCCAAACGTTCAACACGTTTTACATAATGATAGTCAGCGGCAGAAGTTAAAATCAGAACTACTGCGGGTGGTTTGCCTGTCATTTTTGAATAATAAAGTGATTGTCCGATACTTTCTGCCCATTTTTTGGCAAAATCAAATTCTATTGCATAATCTTTTGTAAGACAGTCAACCCTTGTCATATCCCAAAGAACGGCTTCTTTTCTGCCAAAATCGGAAGTACACCACTGGTCAACATAATATGACTCGGGTTTATTCGGCATCATAGTCTGGATATCGTACCATTTTTGCGGTACGCAGTTTAACCCGACATAGTATAATCCTGTCGCCATAAGAAAAAGTGTTATACCAAAGCTGATAATTTTACCTTTTCCTATTGTTTGTTTTTTCTTCCTCGCCATACTTTTATTATCGGTAAAATTTTAAAAAAGACAAGAATATTTATGAGTTTTAAATATTGATTTTACATTTTATTATTTTTCAGGCAATTTTTCGGAAGAAAAATACTTTATATAAACAGGTTGGCAATGTGAAAAGGTTGAATTGTGTCTATAGAAATAAATAGTATTACCCAAAATAAAATAAATAAACAAAACAATAACAAAAATGCCGCATTTAAGAGCAATCCGCTACTGCAGGACAAAGTCGAGTTATCATCAAAGAAAAAAGAATTATCAAACGGCTCAAAAATTGGTATTGGAATCGGTATTGCAACGGTAATCGGCTTAGGCATTGAATTAACTATAGGCAAAGGGAAACACCTGAAAACTATATGGGAAAAAGTTCGTGGTAAAAAACCGCCCAAAAAACCTGATGGTAATCCAAAAACAAATGTTTTGCCGCAAATTGCTGATTTTAAAAACATTGATGAAGCAAAAGCATGGTTTGATAATTTTGGAATAAAAACAGAATTCAGAGATGTTTCAAATAGCGACTTAGTACATATAAACAAAATAGCAAAAGATTTTGCTGAACTGGATAGATTAGGGGTTACTGTTTCAAAACCTGATTCACTTGTAATATCTGACTGGAACAAAAAAAATGAATTAATAAGATTATTAACAGAAAGAAATATTAACCCGGATTTAGGCTTTAGTTACGCTTGGGGATATGCACCTATAAGTACTGACGGAACAATAAATATATTTTTAAACATTAATAAATTATCGAATATTGCTAAAGGCAACATAGTTCAACATGAAATTGGACATCAAAGCAGACATATAGAAGATTCTGTACTAAAATAAATAATTTAGATAATTTAGGAAGTAAAAAGTTAGAAATACTTGGCTACCCTACTAGCTTACAACATAACAATTTATTTAATGAAATTAAGAGTGATTACTGTAAAACTGCTGATAATGCAGAATTTATAGGTTCTTTACGCAACGATGGAGACTTTTGCTATAATAATCTTGTTTTAAGTGGTAAAGGAATAACCGATTTGTTTAATAGAGAGGTTACAAAGGGATACAACTATAAAGATTATGAAGCAGATGAATATGTTGCAGATATTTTTAAATTTTTGACCACAGGTAAAACATTTTCAGATGAGGTTATGCTTGCATATGACTTTATTGGCGGCGGTCGGGTTCCAAATTTGATAATAAAAGGCAAATCCTATGATGATTATATAAAGAGCTTATATGATAATCCTGAAATGGTACAAAAATTAAAAAATATGGTTAAACCCAAAATAATAGCCAAAAATACAGAAGGACAAACTATATTAAAAGATTTTAACAAAGAAGAACTAGACGATTTAATGGAACAATGGCAATCTATATTTAGTCCGTCAGCTTCGTGAGAGCATTGAAGTAAAAGAACTTGTATAAATTTTTATAATTTAAGTAATGTAAACCCTTTTCTTTACATTCAAAATCATGTTTGATATAATTATGTTGTGAATAGTTTCTTAAAAAAGAACGGTCATTTATACCCGTTCTTTTTTATTTTAAGGACGGGGTAAATATTAAAATACATATTTACCGACATAGCTTAAAACAAGGAGGCTTATGAAACAGGACATTAACAGGCACGAAGTTTTGGAAAAAATTACACCGCTCATTGAAAATACGGCTATGAGGTTCGGGTATATTCCGATTGAAATTGAATTCATCAAAGAAAATCATCGCTGGTTTTTAAGAATTTACCTCTATTCAAGAGAAAAAGATGTTACACTTGATGACTGCGAAAATGTTACACGTTCATTGAATGACTTTCTGGATGAGTTAATTCCTGTAAAATACTACCTTGAAGTATCATCTCCCGGCTTGGAGAGAAAATTCAAATCAGATAAAGAATTTGTTTATTTTCAGGGCAGAAGAATAAGTTTAAAACTAAGAGAACCTTTAGAAGGTGAAACAGAAAAAATATTCAAAGGTGAAATAATAGACTGGGATGATAATGAAGGTCTGACATTCTTCAGATTTGAAGACGGAGAAGAACTTCATATTCCAAAAGAGAATATTCAGTCAGCAAAATTATATATAGATTAAAAATTTAATAAGTAAACAGAAAGGATAAAACAAATGATTAAAATCGGAACAGCATTATTTGAAGCTTGTGAAGAACTGGAAAGAGAAAGAGGTATATCCAAAGACGTAATTATATCATCTCTTTGCGATGCTCTTGTTGCAGCTTACAAAAAACACATGCACGTAAAAGAAGCAGCTAATATAGAAGCAATTTTTGACGAACAAACAGGTGAAATTGGTGTATTTTCAACAAAAACAGTTGTTAAAAAAGTAGAAGATCCCGATATGGAAATCTCTTTAACAGATGCACAGGAAATTGATGACGAAGTTGAAATTGATGACGAAGTTAAAATTGAAGTAACACCTGAACAATTCGGAAGAATTGCCGCTCAGTCAGCAAAACAGGTTATTACACAAAGAATCAGAGATGCCGAAAGAAACAATATTCTTAACGAATTCTTAGAAAAGAAAGGTACTCTGACAACAGGTATTATTCAAAGAGTTGAAAACAGAAACGTTATAGTAAACATTGGAAAAACCGATGCTATCATGCCGCAGAGAGAACAAATTCCAAGAGAATATTACAAACCCGGTAACAGAATCAGAGTATTTGTTCTTAACGTAAAAGAAACAAACAGACTTCCGCAGGTTATTGTTTCCCATGCACACCCTGAAATCGTAAGAGAATTGTTTGAACTTGAAGTTCCGGAGATTGAAGACGGAATTGTTGAAATCAAGTCAATTTCACGTGAAGCAGGTTTCAGAACCAAAATAGCAGTTTGGTCAAATGATCCTGAAGTCGATTCCGTAGGCGCCTGCATAGGACCAAGAGGTAACAGAATTCAGACAATTGTCGGTGAATTAAAGAATGAAAAAATCGATATCGTTCGCTGGTCACCGGATCCTGTTGAATATATTGTAAACGCAATTTCTCCGGCAAGAGTAGTTTCTGTTGATATTATGACAGATGATGATGAAACAAAGGATGCATTAGTTGTTGTTCCTGATGATCAGTTATCACTTGCCATAGGACGTGAAGGACAAAACGTAAGACTTGCTCACAGATTAACAGGCTGGAAAATTGATATTAAATCAGTTTCTCAAATGGAAGATGAAGAAGCTCGCAAAACTTCTAATTATGAATACGAAGAAGAACCTGAAGTTGAAAGAGCAGTAGATTCTGAAGAAATTGAAGAAGAAATTGAAGAAGAAATGAGCCAGCAGGCTTATGACGAAGAAGATCTCGCTCAGGAAGAAGTTGAAGAGTCCGAAGAAGAAAATTCAGAAGAATAATTTTCAAGCAAAAAATAATAAAAAGACGTTCATGAAAATATGAACGTCTTTTTATTATGTAACAAATTGTAACAAACAAAAGCACATGCGTTATATAAAATATATATTGTGGTATATACAAACATAATCTCTTTTCTTTATTTTCTCCTCCACTCCTTTATCTAACGAGTTAATGCCGCAACGATTTGCGGCTTTTTGTTTTGTTGTCTTTATTTTTACGGGCAGTACATAAACATAAGTACCGCAAATAATATTTTTGTGGTAATCTTATATTTATGCAAGTCGTTTCTGAGTTAGTCGAAATAGATAATAACAATAAAATAACAACCAAATACATAGAAAATGAGTTAACAAAACGCAACATTAACCCTTTGAGATGGGCTGTTGTATTTGTTAGTGATAAAATAATAAAGGTTAGTGTAGCAAATTTAAAGAATTAAAAGGGTTAAATTATGACTATGACACAATTAAAATGCGATATCAAAGATATAAACCTTGCTGAACAAGGTAAAAATAATATCGAATGGGCAATGAAAGATATGCCCGTGCTGGAACAAATCAAAAAAAGATTTTTTGAAGAACAACCATTCAAAGGCTTACGTTTGGCAGCCTGCTCTCATGTAACAAAAGAAACGGCAGCATTATGTATAACAATGCAGGCTGGCGGAGCTGATGCAATTCTTGTTGCATCAAACCCCCTTTCTACTCAGGATGATGTTGCTGCTGCACTTGTTAAATATTATAATATTCCGGTTTTTGCAATATCAGGAGAAAGTGTTGAACAATACAAAGCTCATATAAGAGAAGCTATTACCCACCAGCCTCATTTAATTATTGAGGACGGATGTGATTTGGTTTCAATGCTTCATGATGAATATCCGGGATTAGCAGATAGAGTAATCGGTTCTACTGAAGAAACAACAACAGGCATAATAAGACTTCAAGCCATGGAAAGGGAAGGTATACTTAAATTCCCGGCTGTTGGTGTAAATACAAGTTTAACAAAACATCTTTACGATAACAGATATGGCACCGGACAGAGTGCTATGGACGGAATAATGAGAGCAGCAAATATCCTTATTGCCGGTAAGACAGTTGTAATATCAGGATACGGCTGGTGCGGCAAAGGTTGTGCATTAAGGGCAAAAGCTTTAGGTGCTAACGTAATTGTCTGTGAAGTAGATCCGCTAAAAGCTCTTGAAGCAGCTATGGAAGGTTACAGAGTAATGCCAATAGCAAAAGCTGCTTTGGAAGGTGATATTTTCTTAACTGTTACCGGTGACAAACATGTTGTTGATATTCAACACCTGTTAACAATGAAAGACGGTGCTATGGTTGCTAACGCAGGTCACTTTGATTGGGAAGTCAACGTAAACGGGTTAAAAGAATTCACTACGGAAATTAAACGTATAAGACCATACTTGGATGAATATAAACTTAATAACGGTAAGTCAATATATGTTCTTGCAGAAGGCAGACTTGTAAATCTTGGTGCGGCAGAAGGTCATCCGGCATCAGTTATGGATATGAGTTTTGCAAATCAGGCTCTCGGTATGGAATACATAGTCAAGAATCAGGGTAAACTGGCTAATAAACTTCATACTCTTCCCGAAAGTGTTGATAAGAGTATTGCCGAATTAAAACTAAAAACAATGGGAATTTCTATTGATGTTTTAACACCTGAACAGGAAGAATATCTAAACAGTTGGAAACTGTAATAGAAAGAAGCATAAATAAAAAGAGTTTGTTTAATATTTAAACAAACTCTTTTTTAATTAATTTTGCATAATAAAAACTGACTCTTTTTTTATTCCCTCGAGTCAGTATAAGTATTTTCTCTAATAATTTTGGGAGGAGATTTGGGGATAGTTGATAAGAGCATGCTACAATAAATTTTATATACATGTAATACATGTCAAGAAAATTTTTACAAAACTTAACATTGGATAATTCGTTAAAAATTTTCAAATTCCTCAAAACCACGTCTGAAACACATTTGTGCTTTTATAACAACAATTCGTAAAAATAATATATTAAAAATTTTTATTAAGTTTTGTTTACAAACAACTAATAAAAAATATTAAAATTTATGTTTACAAAAATTCTTATTCACCTGTTAACTTATTCACTTCTTTATATCGTTATAGTATATTATTGTTATGAATAAGAAATTTATAATTACATTGTGCTGTATGACTGTTTTTACAGTATCTGCACAGCAGGGGATTGCATCAGGCATGGGAGCTTTTGCCGAACATTATAATGCTGCCCAGAACTATATGAAACAAGAACAATATTCTTCAGCTATAGTTGAATTCAGAAAAGCCATGAAGATTAACTATCTGGACAATTCTGCAAGAATAGGAATTGTTAATTCATATTTGGCAAGAGGCTCATATTACGCAAATACCGAGAAAAATTTTGAAAAAGCAGCTAACGATTTCAGAAGTGCATTATTTTATTTAAAAATGTATCCCCAAGATAATCAGGATATTCAGAACTCTGCCGGCATGATTCAGTCTGCAAGCAATAACCTTAACCAGTGTCTCAAAGTTATTAGTTTTGATACAACTCCTGATTCCAGATACAATAAAGCCGAACAGTTAAGAGCTGTCGCAAATTTTTCGGCAGCAGCATATGAATTTTCAAAAGCAGCTGAAAGTGATAAATATGCTTCTGATGCGAACTCACAAATTGCTGATTTAATGAAACTGCTTGGTAATACAAAACGAGCAGCAGATTATTATAAAATTGCATTACAAAAAAATCCGAATGACAGCGGATTAAAATTAAAATATGCAAGAACACTTGATTTAACCGGACAGTATGACAGTGCCGTTGATGCCTATAACAAGGCTTTGGCTGATGCAAAAGGCGACATGGAAATATTGTACGGACTGGAAAGAATTTATTTAAAAAAACTTGCACAAACCCCTAATGATGCGGAACTAAATGCAAACTTAGGTGCAATAAAACAAGCTCAGGGAGATTTTGAATCAGCTCTCAATTATTATGGTAAAGCAGAAAGACTTAGTCCGCAAAATACCACAACCAGACTGAATGTAGGAACACTTTACCAGCAAAAAAAAGATTACCAAAAAGCAATTCTTGCCTATGATTCGGTTCTCACAATAGAGCCGGGTAATACAAAAGCTATGCAATATAAAGCACAGGCATTAGCAGAAATGGGTGATACACAGGGAGCAATGCGTTTGTATTCTTCCGTACTTTCAGTAGAGCCGCAAAATGCAGAAGCAAGGGCTGCTGTTACGGAATTGGTCAAGAAAAGCATGACACCGCAGGAATTTATATCATATCTTGATAAAAATGGTTTGGTTTTTGATTTGTATGATTATGCATACAAATTACACAAAGATAACGATATAGATAACGCAATTTACGCATACCGTGCATATATACAAAATGACCAGACCAAAGCTGATGCATACACCAATCTGGCAATATGCTATGCTTCAAAAGATGATTACGGTGCCGCTATAACGACACTGAATGTTGCAAAAACAAAATTTCCGGGCAATGCGGATGTTGCCAGAACAATGAAAGAAGTCAAAAACGACTACAATGCAACCAGAATATCAAGTGCTGCCGAAAGCTACAACAATAAAGAATATAAAAAAGCAATAAAACAGTATCTTGAAATTGAACCGGCAACAGAAGCTACAATACTTGGTGCAGCAGCATCTTATCAGGCATTGGGTGAATATGATAATGCCATTGAATATTATAAAAAAGCTGAAGTTATAAACCCTAAAAATTCGGAAATTCCGTACTATATCGGGTATATCTATTCCGAAAAACAAAACTGGACAGATGCTGAAATATACCTTAAAAAAGCGATTGCTTTAAATCCTCAGTCTGAAGCAAAAAATCTTTTAAGCTACGTACAGCAAAACAGTACGGTTGGTATTCTGAATCAGGGTATTGAGTTATTTGAAAAAAAGGATATTGCCAAAGCACTTGAAAAATTTAACGAAGCAATAAAAATAGATGCAAAAAATGCCTATGCTTATTACTACAGAGCTATGATTTATGATGAACAAAAACAAACAAATCAGGCGATAAACGATTATTTGTTTGTAATTAAGAATTCTGAAGAATTTCCGATTGTTAATTATATGCTTGCTATAGACTATGATTCACTAAATAACTACAAAGAAGCATACAAATATTACAAGCAGTTCTCAGTAAAATATACAACTGATGATGAATATTTAAAATATGCAAAATCAAGAATGAAAGAACTGGAATCATATGCAGGTTAAAGAGTTAATTTCTGCCCGTGTTTCTTTGGCTCCCATGGCCGGCATAACTGATTATGTGTTAAGGTCTTTGGTACGGGAAAATTCGCCATCTGCCCTGCTTACAACTGAGATGATAAGTTCGGAATTTTTAACACAGTCCAAGGGCGGAGATATTATCATGCGTAATGAAAATCATTCGCCTATTTCATATCAATTAAGCGGACACAAGCCAAAAATGATTGCCGATTGTGCAAAATATCTGGAACAATATGCTGATATGATTGACATTAATATGGGCTGTCCCGTAAACAAAGTTGTTAAAGGAACTGACGGTTGTGCGTTAATGCGTAATACGGATTTGGCATGCGAGATTGTCAAAACGGTCAAAGCAAATATATCGATTCCGCTTAGTGTAAAATTCAGGTTAGGCTATACTTTTGATGAGATGAATTATGTGGAATTCGGTCAGGCAATGCAAAATGCAGGAGCGGATTTTATAACAATTCACGCAAGAACCCGTTCGCAAATGTATGGCGGAAAAGCTGACTGGAAAAAAATTGCGGAATTAAAAAGAAATGTAGATATTCCTGTTTTTGCAAACGGAGATGTCGTATCTATAGAAACTGCAGTCGATTGTCTTGAACAATCTCAGGCAGATGGTGTTGCAATCGGTCGTGCCGCATTGGGAGATGTAACACTTATAGGCAGAATTGAACAATATCTTAATAAAGGTATTTATCTGCCACCGCCGACATTAGAAGAAAAAGTCGAAACTCTTAAAAAACATTTAACCCAAGAAGTTGAACTCAGAGGTGAAAATGTTGGTGTTAAATTTGTGAGGAAATTTTATCCGTACTATTTAAACGGATTTCAGGGTGCTTCAAAACTGAGGGGCGAGATTGTACTCATTGATAATTTAAAAGACGTATTCAAAAAACTTGACTCGGCAATACTTGTTCATAGTTAACAATATTGATTAAAAAATATGATAAGTGATAGAATTAATTTATGATTTTAGAAAATAACGATACAATCGGAATAATAGCTTTATCCGGAGAGTGTGACAGAGAAAAAGTTGAATTATCAAAAAAGTACTTTGAAACTTTGGGATACAAAGTTAAACTTTCAAAAAATATTTTTGATACAAATCGTTATTTGGCAGGAAATGACGATACAAAAGTTGATGAATTACACTCATTTTTTGAAGATAAAGATATTAAATTAATTTTATGTGCAAGGGGCGGATACGGTTGCATAAGACTTATTAACAAAATAAATTACAATATAATAAAATCAAACCCAAAACCTTTTTGCGGTTTTTCTGATATAACCGCTCTACTGCTTATGATATACAAAAATACCGGTTTGGTAACTTATCATTCTCCTATGGCTTGCAGCGATTTTGCTCTGAATATCAATGAAAAAACCAAAAATAATTTTTTCAAAGCAATTTGCGGTAACAATTTAGAATTTGAAGGAACAAAAATATACAACAACGGTTCTGCTGAAGGAATACTGTGGGGAGGAAACCTTGCAACCGTCGTATCATTATGCGGACAGGATTTTATTCCTGACGGGCACTTTTTATTTTTTGCAGAAGAACTAAATGAACCGGTTTATAAAATTGATAAAATGTTTCAGCAGTTATTAAATATTCCTCAATTTACAAAAAACTGCAAAGGTATAATTTTGGGGGATTTTTTGGATGTTGATAATGAAAGCTGGCTACAAGAATATTTTGAAGAATTGAGCAAACGCACCAAATTACCTGTTGCCGGGGGCTTTAAGATAACTCATTCGGAAGAGAAAATAACATTACCTGTCGGAAAACCGGCAAAACTTGAAGACAAAAAGCTTTATATCGGTTAAATAAAGAATAATTTATTCTATTGTAACAATATTGCGATAAGCTAAAAAATCTGATATCATGAAATTGTATTAAGAATAGTTTTTATGCAAGTTAGGGCGATATCGTATTACCAACCACATTTATATAGGAGCAAATTATCTGTGTCAAAACCACAGCAGCATCATCGACCTCGAATAACTGAAGAAAATTACCTCTATTACTATTATAATATCCCATTTCAGGGTTCTACTTCGGCAGGAAAACCACTCAGAAAACTTAAGGATATAACCTGTCCGTACCGTGGAATCAAAATTATACCCGGAACAGCTCTCAGGGGTTTTGAAAAGAATCTTGAAAAATGTCATAACTCATTAGATATTGTAAGTTTACTCGGGCATTATTATGACAGCTTGCTGCCCACAGAAAAATCGATGTATGCAATATTTAAAGATTTTTCACAGTTAAATCCGGATGACGATATCAGAAATTGTTTACAAATGATTTATACTAACTGTCTTACAAAACTTAAACTTGAAGAATTGATGGTGCTTGATGATGTTGATATTATGTCTAGAAAACTCTCTCCCGGTACGGCACTAAAACTTCGGGCAAAAACCACAAAATGCAGACAAATTATTATTGATAACAAACAACAAGATACATTTAAACGTAAAATATTTTTGAATTCTTTAGAAGAGATTATTCCAAACGAGAATGAAAGAGAAATTTTTGCGGACATAAAAAATAAAGCCCTCTTTCTGCCAACATCAGGCAGCAGTAAAAACGCATTTGTTGTTAAATATTCAAGACGGGATCAGATAGAAGCGGCAAGACGTTTATTTATCGGCTCAACCGGTTCAATTGAACACGTAACTCCCGAATCTTTAGGCGGAATAAACACCATTGGTAACTTTTTACTGACAACTGCAGACGGAAACAGATACCGTGAAAACATGCCGCTTACCGAATATATCAAAAGGCATCCGAACATTCCTATATATGCTCAGCAATATATAGATGATGTCGTCAGAAATATCCATGAAGGAGGACTTCAGGGAAATGAAACATATCCGTATAAAATAAAGAAAAAGCTTATGGATGAATCAAACGGAAGGATTATGGTAAGTCTGTCAAAATACAAATATACGGAAGAAGACGCTGCAGAGGCGGTAAAGGAGTATGAAAACCGCTGGAAAAAGTATAAAGCATAGTATTTGTACTATTGTTTAAAATTTGCTAATATGTATTATAATAGTATTTATAATACAAAACGGAAGGGGAGCATTATGAAAAAGTTATTTATTACATTGGCAATATTGACTACAGGATTAATTTTAACAAACACTGCAATTGCAGAAGACGTAACAGAACCTACAACGGCAGAATCAACCTGGGAAACTGTTTCTGTTATGTCACAGGCAGCAGCTGAAAAAACTGCAGAAAGTGTAAAATCCGGTTCAAAGAAAGCAGGAAAATTTATTAAAGAAAAATCAGTAAGTGCTGCCGAAAAAGCAACTCCGCATATAAAAAGCGGTGCAGAAAAAGCAAAAAAAGCAACAGTAAGAGGAGCTAACAAAGTTTCAAATGCTACTGCCAAAGGCATCAAAAAAGCCGGAGCAAAAATGCAAAAATCTGCAGATAAAACAATAGAAAAAACCGATAAGGTTCTGGAAGAAACCGCACCAAAATGTAAATGCAAATGTTCGTGCGGAAATGATTGTAACTGCAAAGAAAATAATTCATGTGACTAAAAAGCAAAATTTTATTTTTGGTGTTTTTGTATAGGTATGATTGTATCACCTGTACAAAATATTTATGCAAGACAAAATTTTAAGGCTAACAACAGATGGATTACAGACCGTTTAGGGATTCCTATTTATAAAACCACGACTTATTGTTTTCGTGATGATATTGATTGGGAAAACTTAATAAAATTTCTGTGCATGAAATATCGTGATGTTCCGATAGTTAATGTAGTTGCACATGCCTGTTCTAATGGCATGGAACCGTTGTCATTTCTGATGGCTCTTTTGGTGCATGCCCCTCAGGATTTGAAAAAATTCACTCCAATAATCGCAAAAGATTTGAATGCAGACAACATATATATGGCTAAAAAGAATATTTTCCCCATATCTGCGGAAGATTTTTTCAGGATTCAGGAAAATACAAAATGCAAATATCTTAATTTTATTGAATTGGAGAAATATAAAAATGATGTAAATCAGGCTTTATTGATGAAACCTAAGAAAATTCTTACTGATAACATTATTTTTGAACAGGGAAATATTTTTGATGACGTTCCAAAACTTTCGCCGGAAAATACAATTTTATTCTGCCGTAATATGTGGATGTATTTAAATAAACAAGAAAAAACAAAACTTGCTGAATTACTTGGTAAAAGACTTGAAAAAAGTTCAACTGTAATTCTGGGTTATCTTGATGTATATAATGCTGAAGCTGATAAATTTTTATTAAGGGAAGGTTTCCACCGGTGCAACAATATGTACGGTACACAAAATTATCTGTTCTCAAAATAAAAATTTATACCATCTTATCTACTTTAGAACCTATTTTTACAAAATTGGAATAGTAGTAATTAAATACCAAAACTGCTATATAGGTTACAAAATAAAACTTAATTAATGTAAATATAAAGTATAATATAACGTTTGTACTTAAAAACATAGCAAACATTGATATTATTGTATGAAGAACTATTATGAATAAAAATAAAACAACATTATTTAAAAATCTGTAGCTGAACAAATCCCTAAAACATACCCAATATGCTACAAAAGGATTTTTCTTTTTGAATAATACTGCCGGAGAATAAAACATATTAATAAATGAAATTACTGTAGTTGTTCCGAAAAGCAGCAAATTCCAAGCCTCTATTTTCACTAACTGCTCATGTGTAAGTGAAGCTGCAAATTCCTTCATTGCCGTAATTGTTGTCATTGCATTATAAATCTGTTCGTATGATACATTTGGATTTCCGATAAATTTAACACCCAATATACAAGCTATAACAGTTAAAATTATACTTACAATACAAATATTGATAATTACACAGGGTATAATTAAAAAATATTCACCGACACCTGCGGGAAAATCCATAATAAGAGCATCCGCATTTTCACTGTCAGGATCTTTAACAGCCTTTGCAACCATATAAAGCCAACCGGATAAAAATGCACTGAGCATAAGGAAAAACAGAACAAATGTAATTATAGAACTTATGATTCCGTTATTTCCTGAAAATATCAGATATAAACTTGACAACAACGAGAAAAATATCAAAGGAGTTGCCAAAACCAAAAATTTGTTTGTTATTTTAAAACTGTCAGATATTATTTTCAACATTAAAACCCAAAGCCCCTTTTCATTACTTTTTTAATATACAACAAATAATTAATTATATCAATTTTTCAATATCTTGCTTTGGTGTTGAAATAATATGTATTCCGGCCAGTTCGCAAACAGATTTGATAACAGCAGGATTAATAAATGTGCAGCATTTTGTGTTCCAAAAAATATTAATATTTTTATTTTCGGATAAATATATCAAATCGGTAACGGTATGTCTTTTGCATAACGGCATAAATACACTGACTGTTTTTTTGCCTGCTGCTTTTTCCGCAATATATGAAAGAGCATAGTTGTCATAAGGAGCATTTATACTAAACAGATTATCCTTGGCTTTGCAGCAATACATTGATATTACAAAGAAATTTTCAGGGATATGCTCCTTAAGAGTTCTGTAATATTCCGTCATAAAGTTGTCGCCTTCCGGATTCCCGAGAATGACAACTCCTGTATAGGCTTCATTTTCAAAATACTGATTTAATTTATTTAAAACCTCATTATAATTAAATCCTATCAGCTCAGAGTCACAAACTTTTCCGGTTTTAAAGCCTTTTGAAGCCTCTGCGGATTGTATAACTTCGGAATAATCATTGTTTTGTATTCTAATAACTCCTCTGGAATGTACAAAATCTGTTGAAAAAAGCCGTCCTCTGTATAAATTTTCCACATTATATAACGAATTTCTGGTTAATATAATAGGACCGGGGAAAGTTGAAAAATCCAAAAGGCAGTTTTCATAACCCATACCATACTGCCCCTTTAAATTTGAATATTCTTTCAAACGAGGAAAGGTATGAGCAATAAGCATTTCATCATGAGTATAAATATCATATTCTTTTAATGCTTTAAGTATTTTTTCCAATTCAGATATATCTGAACCGACTACAAGCACAGCTTTACCTGATTTTGTAGTATATGAAACTTCCGCAGCGGTTTGTTCCCCATAATAATCTTCTTGTGCGGCACGTATTTTTTTCATTAATTCATAATCTGAATTTGCAATGTCAAAAATTTGTAATTTTATATCATCAACCCCCGCATTAAATTCAATTAGTGAATTTAGGGTAAGCAGAAGGGTTTCATAGTATTCATCCGTATTAATATTATAACTGAATGCACTGATTATATTAATACATAAACTCTTTATTATTAAGAATAAAATTTCGTAAAGATTCAATTTTTCAGCAGAAAAATTTTTACCGGATTTACTAAATTCCTTTTCGCCCAGTTTTATATAACTAATAATGTCATCATTCTTTTTACAACGGATAAAAGGTTTTAAAATATCTGCCTTACACCCTTGCTGTTTGCAGACGGATTTATATTTTGAAATAGCTGCATCCGTTGTTTTTTCAAAAGAATTTTTTAAAGAATAGAAGTCTGTTTCTGAAAATTCAATATTAGAAGCCAGAATTGACACGGAAAAAAGAATCAGTTTTTTTATATTTTCCGTTTCTTTTTCCGAATCCCTTATTTTCAGAGCATAGTATGCCAAATGCTTGATATACCTGAATATAACCCTCTGCAAAGAAGTTGTTTTCGGATTTGTTGAACAAACTCCTCTTGCAGAACAGTTATTGTACTTATATTCATTAAAATTACCGTTCATAATAAAAACAATATAGCCTTAAAAATCTTTTTTTATATTCCCGAGAAGAGTAGTTTTTCCTTTTGTAACAAAATGTGCCATATATATTGACATTATTGAGCTTTTTTAATATGTTTTATTTGTGTGTTTATTACATATAGGGTTATTCAATGAAAAAAAACATTAGCCAACTTACAAATCAATATTTTTAAAGTATAGGAAGTATGGATTGTAAGAACTTTTGAACATTTCAAAAGTAATCAGGAGAGAGAAGGGGAGAATTAAACTTTAAAGTTTAATTCTCTTTTTTTGTGCTAATATTAAAAAAAACGGAGAATTAAACATGTTTAGTACGGATATAATTTACCAAGTCGTCACATTTTCAATCGGAGATACAAAATCAGGCACAAAAATGGGAAAGCTTCAGTTGCGTGATACGGAAAATGATGAGATTCTAAACTGTATTTTGTGGGAAGAAGCACTTAACCGTATGGATGCAAAATTGTTTCGCTCCGGTAATGAATTAAGAATTGTATCCGGTTCTTTTAATGAAAAATATAACAATTGCCTGGTACAAGTACTTGAACTTGTAAAAGAAGCAAAAACAGGATTAAATGAAGAAGAACGTGAGCAGGAATATAAAGCAATTATAGAATATATAAACAAAATCAAAGATGAAAAATTGCGTAATTTTGTACTTGATATTTACACAAAAAATAAAGAAGAAATTTTAATAGCACCTGCAGCAAAACTTATGCACCACAATTACATAGGCGGACTTATGGTGCATATTCACGAATGTCTTAAATATGCAGAAACAGTGTCCGGAATGTTTTTCCAGAGAATTAATAAGGATGAGGTATTTGCTGCCTGCCTGCTTCATGATATCGGAAAAATTTATGAATACCTTGTCGATTTAGAATCCGGACTTATTGATTATGATGAAGAATTCAGAAAAGAATGGATATCACATTCACAGTACGGATTTTCTCTATGTATGAATGCAGGTTTTAAACGTGTGGCAAGAATGATTGCGGCACACCACGGACGTGCCGACTGGGGTGCAATTATAGACTTAGATTCCAAAGATTTAGAGCCTATAATGTACCTGATTCACCACATAGACGATTTGTCTGCAAAATTCGGAAAAACAAACGTTGCTATGCTTGGTTCTGATTAGGTTGATTTTCTGATGATTCCGAAGGTGTTTCCGGTGATTCGGAAACAATTTCTATTGCCTCAAAAACTTCTTTAAGATTTGTTCCGTCAAGTTTAATAAGCGGTAATTGATACTCCTCGGCAATTTTTCTGACTTTCGGATCATAATCAATTGCTATAGTTTTAACCTCGGATTTTATTCCGACAACATTTGCATGAAACCTCATTGCCACAAGATATTCCAAGCCGGAGATTCTGTCTATTACATCGTCTAATGTAAGACTCTCACATACCATAACGTTGTCTGCACCATTTTGCTTAAGCATAGTGCCGAATTTCCAGCAAATATCCGAATCGTACGAATCCTGCAAAGAAATAATTTCAAAATTTTTTTCTTTAAATTTTTGACTCAATTCTTTTGCAAGATTTTCCAAAAAATCTTTATTTTCATATAGTTGAGGGCATTCTCTTATTTGTATGCCGACTGTTCCGGTTTGATGCTTTGGTGTAATGTTCATGCCAAAAACAGGATCATTTACAAGTTCGGCATCAATTCCCCAGCTTTTCAGTAACATCTGTGATTGGAAATCACGTACTGATATCTTTTCAACATTTCTTAATACTTTTTTTGTTAAGAATTTGCCTATACGTGATTTAATAGGACCAATACCCTGTGCAAGCAACTGGACTTTTTTCCCGAAAAACAATGCCGTACATATAACACACAAATAGTAAATAAGACTTCTTAAACTGGTTACATCCTGCAATACACTGCCTCCGCCAAATATCAAAATATCGGACTCATCAATGGATTTAATAAAATTAAATCTGCCGCAGGCATCTACATCATGAAGCATTTTTGTATTGTTCGGATTTGCCGAAATCATGGTAATTTTTTCAGCACCTTCATCTTTAAGCCTTTGCGCTAATACCCTTGCAATTGCTTCATCCCCAAAATTATCGAATCCGATATAACCGGAAACAACATATTTCATACTTGTACATTCTCCATTACATTTTTCATATATGGAATCGACTGAATTGCACCATAGTTTTGTGTCTGTAAACCGGAAACAACAGATGCAAATTTTGTAGCCTCTGCAGGTGAATAACCTTTGGTTATTGCATATAAATAGCCACCGTTAAACACATCACCGGATGCGGTAACATCCACTGCTTTAGTTGTATTATAGAATTCGGTAAAACTAACCTCTCCGTTATATCCGGTGTAATAACCGTTATCAATATGTGATTTTATGACAACTATTTTTACACCTTTATTCCAGAAATGTTTCATTATCATATCAATTGAATCCATGTCATAAAGACGCACCGCATCTCCTTTAAGACTGAGAAATATTATGTCTGTAAACTCTACAATTTCTTCCATAAACTCTTTTGTGTCGGCAGAGTTCATAAAACAAGATGTATAATTAGGATCATAAGCAGTAATAACTTCGTTTTCTCTCGCAATTTTGTAACTTTCACGAACAAGCTCGCGCGAGCTTGCACTCAATGATTGCACTATACCTGTAGAATATATGAGTTTAAGATTTTTTATATATTCTTCAGGGAAATCTTCTATTGAAAGTTTTGTTGCAGCTGTTTTCCGCTTATAATACAAAAGTTCTTTTTTATCCTGATTGTAAGAAATAATATACATACCATTTTGTTCATCATTTGTTTTGATTAATGATGTATCTATATTTTCTTTTCTCAGGCTCGAAATAATAAATTCAGAGAAACCGTCATTTCCGACCTTGGTAACATAAGTACAACTGCCGCCAAGACGTGATATTGCAACTGCTGTCGTAACCGTATCACCGCCAAAATACTTGTTTAAAGTAGAACTTTCTGCCAGAGAGCCGTTAGATGTCAGTTCAATCAAACACTCGCCGATTATCCCTATATCTATTTTTTGTTCCATTTTTGATAACCTTTTATCTCTCTTAAAATATCTTTTGTCCTTTGCGTAATGACATTTGGTTCAAAACCCTGATAAAAATCACGTCCCACACCGACTGCAACTGCCCCGGCTCTTATATATGTAGCAACTTCGTTTAACTTTATATTACCCATAGGCATAAGCCTTAGAAACGGCATTTGTCTGAGTATATCTTCTATGTACCGTACACCGCCCATTGCCGCTGTTGGAAATAATTTTATTAAAGGTATTCTTGTTTTCCAAGCATTATAAGCTTCATTAGCAGTTGTTGCACCGGCAATAAACGGCACACGCTTGTTTTTTGATATTTTTATTAAACTCATTTGAAAAATGGGTGAAGAAAACATAATTGCACCGCTTTCAAAAGCGGCATCTGCCTGTAGTGATGTAATTATTCCGCCTGCACATACATGCGCAAATTTTGAAACTTCCTGTATTGCTTCATATATTGAAGGATGTTCAACATTCATTTCAATAACCCTTATACCGCCGGCAACCAATGCTTTCGCTGTCTGGACCGCAAAATCGGCATCCTTGCATCTTATAATCGGATATATTTTATCCTCCGATATCATTTGTATGTAATTATCACTCATTTGTATGTGTCCTTTTCCCCTAAAATATTATATCATAAAATTGTATTACAAAAATTCAGGAAGCTATGAACAAATTTAAGTTTGCATTATTAACATTAATAACAATTATTTTATTATGTATAGTATACTTTATTACTTACACTTTTGTCGAGCCAAAAGTGTATGATTATATGGTTAAAAATGTACTTACGGAAAAACTGCCGTTTGATAATGTCAAGAATGTCTACGGACATGACGACATTATTCTGATTATTACGGATAAAGATACGGTTAAAAAATACCGATGGCCATGGAAACGTGAATTATATTGCAAAGTACTGAATTATTTTTACGAGTATGCAAAACCAAAAGTATTTTTCCATGATTCACTTCTACTTTCACTTGATGAAGAAAATCCTGAATCCGATAAAAAATATTTTGATTCTATACATCGTTTTGAAAATATGGTAGAAGGTTTTATGCCTAATTTATTTGATTACGAAGACAAGAAAAAAGGAGCTGAATACGATAAAAACTTTACGGAAAAATATGGAATAAAAGCAGAATTAAATATAGATAAATATCCCGATTTGTACGAAAGCATTTTGATGTTTCCGCAGCCATATTTTGATGCAGTTAATAATGCAGGAAGTGTCAGGATTTTTGCAGGATTTATCACCGGAAATCTTCACTCTTACGCAAGGGATGCCGTTTACAGAAATAACGAGTATATAACTTATTATAAGGGTTCAATACTTCCTTCCGCATCAATGAAAGTATTTTTACTGGCAAATAATAATCCCAAAATGATTATCAGAAATAACTATACCGAATTCCCCGAATTAAACTATAAAATAAGACATAAAATCACTGATGAGCAAATTTTTTATCCGACCAAATATTACAAATTCAGAAAAGACAGTTCGTATTCACATATCAAATATTCGGCTTTGGATATAATGGATTCTTATGACAATATTAAACAGGGCAAGAAGCCTATCGTAGATCCATCCGTATTTAAAGATAAAATAATTGTATATGGTGCCTACGTACCTGCTGGCGACGGATTAAACGACAAGAAAACAACCCCGATGTCAAAAAATCACGCAGGTTCAGATGTTCAGGCAACAAATATTGATAATATTATTCATAATGACTTTCTGAAAATAATACCTATGTGGGTAAATATACTTTTTACAATAATTTTTATGTTGGTTGTTTATTTCAGTATAAAATCACACAAAATCATTAAAGCTATAAGCTATTCGCTGCTTGTAATACTGACAATCATTATATCCGGCAGTACCTGCTATTATTACGGAATTGTTATTCCGATAATTACCCCAATCGTAATGTGTATTGTTACAATGATTATCGCCTATGTCCACAGATATATTATTGAAGAAAAAAACAAGGAAAAAGTTGAAAATGCACTTGGAAAATACATGTCGGAAGACGTAAAGAAACGAGTTCTGCAAAACATTGATAATCTTGGTTTAGGCGGCAAAAAAAGTACGGCAACAGTATTATTTTCAGATATAAGAGGATTTACGTCACTTTCGGAAAGTATGTCCGCACAAAAAGTATCTCAGCTTCTTAATGAATATTTCTCGGCAATGGAACCGATAGTATCCAAATACAACGGTATTATTAATAAATTTATCGGTGATGCCATAATGGCAGTATTCGGCGAACCCATACAGGATGAAAATCACCCGAAAAATGCAGTAAAATGCGGATTTGAGATGCTTAATAAAGTCAAAGAACTTAATAAAAAATGGGAATCTGAAGGTAATATACCTATACAAATAGGTATTGGAATAAGTACCGGGGAAGTTTTTGTCGGAAATATAGGTTCCGAAAAACGTATGGAATATACCGTTATAGGTGATACTGTAAATTTGGCAAGCAGGCTGGAATCATATAATAAAATTTACAAAACACACATTCTTATAAGCTCCAAAACCTATGAAAATGCTGCTGATATTATTACCGTTAATAAAATATCAAATGCCGAAATCAGAGGTAAGGCTGCCAAAATTGATATTTATGAAGTTACTGACTGCAAATATAATATTTAATTAACAAAGTATATTTCAAATATTTAATAAATGTAAACAAATGTAACAATTGTTCCAAAAACACTAAAGTTTTAAAAAAAACTGCCGTTAATAGAAATATAGATATCTGCATAGCGAGACATTTAAGGAAGTAGTATGGCAAATAAAACAACAGTATTTTATCTGGGATATTGTGCAACTGCCCAATCAGCACAAGTTATTAATGATAATTCGCCGACAATAGACGATAATCCAACTCCACAACGTTCGGAAGTGAATAAAGAAGTTGTTAATGAAAAACCGACAGTACAAAATAATTATATAAATATGTATGGCAATTTAAGCGGTGGCATGAGAATATAGTTTAAATTGCAAAAAAAAGTTGTAAGTGGTTTCAGATAAGCATTCCTGAAGCCATTTTTGTATGTTTTATTCTGAAACGGCATCATTATCGGGAGCAGAATTTATTTGTCTTTTAAATGAACAGGTTCGATTTGAACAAAACTCTATTTCGCCGTTTTTAGTTGCTCTTTTCAATAATAATTCTCCGCACTCAGGACATTTATTTCCCGTGGGTTCATCCCAAAGAGCATAAGAGCATTCCGGATATCTGTTGCAGCCGAAGAAAATTTTACCATGCTTTGATTTTTTCTCAATTATTACACCTTCTCCACATTTCGGACATTTTACACCGGTTGAACGAACATATTTTTTACGGTTTCCGCATTCTTTGCACTCAAAATATTTTCCGTAAGGTCCGATTTTTATGCTCATGGCTCCGCCGCATTTATCACATTTTTCATCAGAAGTCTGTTCGGCATTTTGTTCGGAATCTTCTTCACCGGCAGTATCAAGCTCGTTCATATTATTCAGTGAGATTATTGTTTTACATTCCGGGTAGCCTGAACAACCTAAGAACTGGGTTCCGAAACGGCTTGTTTTTACAAGCATAACTCTGCCGCAGTTCGGACATTTTTTGTCACTCTCTATTGTTACACGTTTTGCATCCTTCATTACGGAAGAAACAACCTCCATAAACGGGGTGTAAAATTCCTGCAAAACAACATTCCATATCAGTTTCTTTTCTGCAATAAGGTCAAGTTTCTCTTCCATGCCGGCTGTAAACTTATAATCCATAATATTTGAGAATTGGTCAACAAGCTGCTTGCAGACAGTTCTGCCTAAAAGTGTAGGAATAAGAGCTTTATCCTTCTTTTCAACGTACTTTCTTGTCTGAATAACCGTAATTATTGTTGCATAAGTAGACGGACGTCCTATTCCGTGTTCTTCCAAGGCTTTTACAAGAGAAGCTTCATTGTATCTCGGCGGCGGCTGCGTAAAGTGCTGTTTCGGAGTCACTTCTTTGCAGATAACCTTGTCGCCTTCATTTAAGTCGGGAATCTTTGTTTCTGTTTCCTGTTCTTCCTCCTCAGCATCATTATAGAGTTTTAAGAAACCGTCAAATACAACTTTGCTCGTTCCTGCTTTCAGATTGTAATCACCCGCTTTAATATCAATGGTTTTATTGGCAATTGTAGCAGCCTGCATCTCTGAGGACATGAATTTTTCCCAGATTAATTTATACAATCTGTACTGGTCATTATCGAGGTACGGTTTTAAACTTTCCGGAGTTCTGTCAGGATAAGACGGTCTGATTGCTTCGTGTGCATCCTGAACATTTTGTTTGCCTTTTACATAAATATTTGTTTTTTCAGGATAATATTCTTTACCATAGTTATTCAAAATAAAATCTTTTGCAGCAGCATGTGCATCATCTGATATACGGACACTGTCAGTTCTCATATAGGTAATCAAACCAACAGGGGTTCCGTCTATTTCCATACCTTCATAGAGTTTTTGTGCCACCTGCATTGTTTTCTGAACTCCAAAACCGAGTTTTGTGCTTGCGGCTCTCTGAAGTGTTGACGTTATAAACGGTGCTGTAGGTTTGCGTTTTGTTTCTTTTTTGGTAACTTTTTCCACAATACATTCTGTTTGGGGATTAAGTAAAACTTCTTTTATCCTTGTTGCTTCTTCTTCGTTATTTATATCGAACTTTTTGCCCTTGTACTTATTGACTTCCGCTTCAAATAATTTACCCCCTTTGTCCATAATTGTATGAACAGACCAGTATTCTTTCGGAACAAAAGCTTCTATTTCTTCTTCTCTTTCGCAAATCATACGGAGTGCAACAGATTGAACACGTCCTGCTGAAAGGTGATAGTTGCCCAGTTGTTTCCACAGAACGGGTGAAAGTTTATAACCTACAAGTTTATCGAGAATTTGCCTTGTCTGTTGAGCTTTAACCCTGTCCATATCAATCTCCCGAGAATGTTCAACGGCATATTTTACAGCCTTTGGAGTTATTTCGTTAAACTCAATTCTCTGAACTTTTTCATCACCCACAGGAAGAAGTTCTCTAACGTGCCATGCAATAGCTTCCCCCTCACGGTCAGGGTCTGATGCAAGCAAAACTTTGTCGGAACGTTTTGCCAAATCACTCAGTTTTGCCACAACTTTTTTCTTATCCGGAATAACAACATAGGTCGGTTTAAATCCGTTATGGACATCAAAGCCTAATACATTTTCCGGCAAATTTCTTACATGTCCGAAACTTGCTTCAATCTGATAGCCTTCACCAAGAATTTTTTTTATGGTTTTGGATTTAGCCGGTGACTCGACTATTACCAAAACTTTTTCTTTTTTAGACTTAATTTCTTTCTTCTCTGCAACCGATGCTGTCATTATTATTTATTAACCCCTTTATACCTGTCTCCGTCCGTAAACTCTATTAATCCTTCGATTTCCATCATAGTCAGGGTATTTAAAAGCTCTTCCGTTTCAATATTTGTTTTAGCCTGAATTTCATCAAAACACAAAGGTTCAATACCTATTATATCAGAAATTATTTTATATACATGATTTTGTTCCAAAATCTGATTGTTGTTACATTCTGCAGATGATTTCTTTTCTTTTATTATTTGCCAGTTGAGTGCATTTAAAACATCTTCTCCCGATGTTATCATCGTTGCACCGTTTTTGAGGAGTTTATATACACCTTCCGTGTTTTTGTTATTAATTGAACCCGGAATACACATTAGTTCTCTGCCCTGTTCAAGAGTTAAATTAGCGGATATTAAGGCACCGCTCTTTATCGCAGCCTCACCAACAACGGTTCCGTATGATAAGCCGGTAACAATTCTGTTTCTTTGCGGAAATCTGAATTTTACAGGTTCAAAAGTCGGAAAATATTCGGTAACAACCGCTCCGCATCCGTGTTCAAGTTTTTCATATAAATCTCTGTTAGAAGACGGGTATTTAAAATCAAATCCGCTTGCAATTACACCTATGGTTTTAAGATTGTTTTCAATTGCACTCCTGTGAGAGGTTGCATCAATACCCTCCGCAAGACCGGAAACTATACAAATATCGGTATTTCTGAAATCATTAATTACGGATTTGATACTATCCTTGCCGTTTGAACTTGCCCTTCTCGAACCGACAAAAGCAACAGTACGTTCTAAATTGCAGGAAAATAAATCTCCTTTATAATAAAGCACCATTGGCGGATTGTGGATTTGACTTAACATATATGGATATTTTGCATCGTCAAACGTTAGTACATTTATACCACGGTTTTCAACTTCTTCATAAACTTTTTCAACATCAATTTTGTCACGCAGTTTTAAGAAAGTTTCAGCCTTTTTAACATTTAAACCTTCAATATTTTCAAAATCTTTCTTTGAACAATTAAAAGCCTGTTCAATATCGCCATAATAATTAAACAACCTTTGGATAAAAGTTGAATCAATTTGTTCTATGGAAGAAAATGCAATCCAGAATTTCTGTTTCATAAAAGAGATTGTAACATAAAATAAAAAACAGTAATTCAGGTTTTTTATTTTTAGATTTCAAAATTATTTACAAAAAAAGGTGACTTTTCAGTCACCTTTTTATTGTTTAAAAGATTTATTACAAACTAAAATCAGGTTCGGCAGGAAGAACATTAGGAATATTATTTATCCATTTCTTAGCTTCGTCACTTGCCTGAGTCCAGTTAACAGATAACAAACCTCTCTGAACCCATACAAGTTCTTTGAAAAATTCATATTGTGAATTAACTGCATCTGCTTTTGCTTTAAAATACAAATCGTGAGCATCAGCTAACTGTGTAACATTTGCTTCACCTCTTAAGTATCTTGCTTTAACCATGTCATAGTTTTCTTGTTCAGCAAACATAGCCTTATATGATTTTTCAATCATAAAGTATTTTGAGATTGCGCGGTTAACAACAGAACGAACCTGCATTTCTATTTCTGTATTAACTTCTTCCAAATATGCATTTAATTCGTTAAGTTCGGATTTACATCTTGCTATTTCCGCAATCTTATGTCCGCCTTCAATAGGTTTCCATTGAGCACCAATAAAGAATCTGAATGATTGTTCTTTAAGTCCTAAATATGGAGAATCAGCAAAGCTTGAATTAAATGCATCCGCAGCTTTATCTAATGCGTATGCGGCAGGAGCGCCACCTTTCACATAAGCAGCTTGTGTTCCTGCAGACGTAGCGGCAGCTGTTGCTCCTTTTATCTGATTATGACCTGATTCTTCATACGGTAAATGTCTGCCAAACTGTGTTTGGTACTCTAAAGACATCTTTGCATTCGGCATAAAGAATTTTTGTCCGTAATTTGACATTTCAGCTTTCTTCATAGCGATTGCAGCTTTTAACTTAGTTGTTTCAGGTGAAAGATACTGAACCTCTTTAATCAACATATCTGTAAACTGACCGAGTTTTTTAGGATCACGAACGTGGTCTATAATATGCAAATCAGATGAGAAGAAAGCCGGATCGTTTGCAGTAAGCGGTTTGAAGTTAAAGTCTTCTTTCTGGTTTTTATTCAAAAGTTTACTGATTTGAATTTTTAAGTTTTTGTATGAAGCCTGCATTGCAAGAAGTTTCTTTTCAGCTTCACTGACTTCACCTGCCCAACGGAACACTTCTTCATATCCGCATTTGCCTGTTTTTTCACGAACACGTGCCATTGCAAGGTTTTCTCTTGTTTCCTGTACGTATTCTTCCTGAATCTTTATCATATTTCCAAGCATTAAAGTTTCAATGTATAAGTTAGCTACCTGATACTCTGTGTTTGCTTTAGTTAAATCAGATTCAGCCTTATCAAATTTGAGTTTTTTATGCTTTACAATAATATTTGTTACCAAATCAGGAGAATACAAAACCTGATCCATACCGATTGTAAACGCACCTACATTTGTAGGAACATTAGAATATGAATTAGCATAACCGCTGTTGTATGTTTGATAACCCAAATCAAGTCTTAACGTAGGTAAGTATCTCAAATATGCACTTGCTACAGAACGTCTTGCCGCATTGATTAAGTAATTTTTTCTAATCATATCCAAGTTAGAATCATCCAGTGTTCTGATTAAAGAATCCAAATCATAAGTAGGCAACTGCTTATGTGAGATAACCGTTGCATTATTTAATAAACGAAGTGCAGGTGTGTATCCGAGAGCTTCGCCGGTATCAGCATTGTAGAAAATTACCTTGTCATCATAGAAAGGTATTTTTTCGTTCTTTACAGCCTGACCGTGAAGAACTCCGTGGATATTAAATGATGTAGCTTCTGCTAATTTTTTATCAACATCAGCAGTTGATGCACCTAACATAGCTCCCAAATCAACATCTTCTTTACCGACAGATGAGAAAGTGGGAAGTTTTTTTGCCAATAATTGATTATATAAATCTTTTCTTTGTGCTGAAGAAAGATTATACAAAGGTGTTATAAATGCCGAATCCACATCCTTAGGTATCTTAGAAAGTGATGCACTTATATTTGAATTAACCGGAACTACAACAAATGCCAAATCACATTTTTTATCTTTTAATTTTTTGGAAATGAATGAATTCCAGTCTGTTCTTGTTTTATAATATGTTTCGTTCATCAAAATTGCCGTCTTCTTTATTTGCGGATTAAGTGTTTTGAAAGTTACAAAATCACTTGTCATTTGCTGAACAGGATTAAAGAAATGATCACCGAAATCTCTTAAACCGTATTGGTCAATTGTAATAACATATTTTTTCTTATCTTTTTTATCTGCATAATAGTTACTTGACAGATAACCTAAAGAAATAACCATTCTGGCACGAGATGCCAAAGCCTTTTCTGATGCTGCTTTTGCTCCGGCTTCAGTCCAGTTGCCGGTAAATACTAAGTCTTTAGGAAAGTTTGCCACATAATCAGGCAGTAATTGTAACTTAATTGTTTTTTGGAACTTCTCTAAAACCTGTTGATTTTTATCAGATGGTCCGTCAAAAACAAAGGCCAATTCAATTGGCTTAGCATTCGGAGCCGCATGAATATGAGATTTTGCAGCTATTGCCATTTGCTGCATTTGCTGCTGAGCAGCTTTTTGAGAAGCGGCAGCCTGTTGTTTTGCTTTGACATGAGCATCATTCTGCTGAACCGTTGCAGCCTGAGTTGTCTGAGCGGATTTTGCCGCAATTTTATTACCGTTTTTTGATATTTTTGGAGCCGCAGATACAACACCCGTGTACATAGAAAATATCATTAACGACAGTAATGTAGTTAAAAATTTCTTCATAAATTTATACTCCCAATTTATAATTCTTATTTCTCAAAAAATATCGGTTGTATTTTACAACCATATAAAAGTATAATACAAAAAAATTTTAAGATAGAGTAATTTGTAACAAAATGTAAATAACATGGCAATTTTAACAGGGTTAAACTGTTTATATATGTAAGGGATATTCGGGAAAATGGCATTTTTTAGAGACTTAAATTTAGGATTCATTTCCGGGATGAACAACTGGTTCATGCCGACTTTGCCACGTTTTAATTATGTAATCCCCAATATTTTTCCTGTTTTCAGAGCTCCTGTATATCCTGTAATACAGCCCCTTCCGAATATTTGGTTTAACTGGCTGCCAAGACCTGTAATTATGCCGATATTTCAGTACAGAATGCCGACACCCGCTTTAAAACCACGTATAAATACGGATTTTTCATTTAATTACCATACCCCGAGAATTAGCACACCGCCTAAGCCAAAAGCTAGTAATCCTGCACCGTCAACCGGCAGCAGCAGAAGCAGTAGTAGCCAAAGCAGTATAACCCGAAGTAATACAAATTCACCATCAAGCGGAAAAAAGATAGATAATTCATATTCTTCGCTTACTAAGGCACAGGCGGAACGTAAAGCCAGTTCTGATACTAACTTAGAACGATTGAGCGGAGGAAAAAACTGGTCCGTTGCTGATACTTTCTGGACGGATATTCCCTATGCAAAAAAAGGAACGGGGCAAATTTTAGACAGAGTTTCAAACATGCTCGGAGAAAAACTCGTTATAACTTCAGCCCTGGGAACCGGACAAAAGGGAAATCCGCATGTAAGACAAGGATATAAGAGCCACCATAATGCCGAAAACCCGAAACTTGACATCAGGACAAACGGAAATGCAAGACAGTTTGCCGAGCGACTAAGAGCAACAGGTTACTTTAGCCATGTACTGCCGGAAGGAGATCATGTTGATGTACAGATTGATCCGTCTAAATTCAGACAATTCAGTACATTAGCATAAAATAATAGACTTTCCATTGTCCGAAAAGTCTATTAACCCTAAATCTCCAACCCCAAATTGTTGTTTTTCCTCAAATCTCTCTTTAATATTAATTTGGATAAATGATAAATACTTAATACTGATTTTTTTGGATTTTCTAAATCTCTCTTTTTGTTTTTTTACTTAAATCTATGAGTAAAAATTATTATTTACTCCTCCTCCTTAAGTTTAGTAGCCATCACTCCTTTCGTCTATGTGATTATAGTAATTCTGCAAAATAGATTTATCAAGTAACAAAATTCCCAAAAAATTTTACAATCGACCATGCCGCCCATGCCTATTAAGCAAAATTCAAATTAACAAAAGTTTACTTCAAATTTCATTAAAAAGTTATTGACAATTTGTTTTCGTTGATTTATATACACTCCTCAAATGTGCTTATGTTGCTTAATAGTTTGGTTTATGTTAGTATCAAGGAAAGAAATAAGAGTAAACAGTAAATTAAGGAGTTTCCTATGATTTCAGTAAACGATTTAAAAAATGGCTTAACATTAGAGCTTGATAACGGGCTTTGGACAGTAGTTGAATTTTTACATGTAAAACCCGGAAAAGGAGCAGCTTTTGTAAGAACAAAACTTAAAAACGTAGAATCTGGCAACGTTGTTGAAAGAACATTCAGAGCTGGTGAAAAAGTTGCCAAAGCTATGTTAGACAGAAGAGAAATGCAGTATCTGTATAAAGAAGGTAACGATTACGTTATGATGGATAATGAAACCTATGAACAAATACAGGTTACTGAAGAACAAGTTGGTGACGGTAAAAAATATCTTAAAGAAAACATGATTGTTCAGATATTAAAGCATGATACCAGAATTATCGGTGTTGATATACCGGCTCACGTAGAATTGGAAGTTGTTGATACTCCGCCGGCTGAAAAAGGTAATACGGCTCAGGGAGGTACAAAACCTGCAACTCTTGAAACAGGAGCTGTTGTTAACGTTCCGTTCTTCGTATCAAATGGCGATGTTATAAGAGTTGATACCAGAACAAACGAATATTTGGACAGATGCTAGGGAAAGTAAAACGGTAATTAAGTGGTTTTCGTACCACTTATTAACCTTTCCTTAAAGGAGAATAAAAATGGATTTTAAACCCGAATATATTGAAAAATTAGCTAAAATTATTACAGATAACGGTTTGACCGAAATTTCGCTTGAAGATGGCGAACAGGCAATTACAATCAGAAAAGATTTGCCGGAAGTAATAACAAGCATGCCGGCAGTATCTGCGGCAGCACCTGTTGTTCAATCCGCACCTGTTGCATCTGCAGAGCAAAAAGATGAACCGGCCGAAAACGGTAAAGCAATTACTTCACCAATGGTTGGTACGTTTTATTCAGCTCCGTCACCTGACGCATTACCGTTTGTAGAAGTCGGAACAGAAATTGCTGTAGGTGATGTTGTCTGTATAATAGAAGCAATGAAGTTAATGAACGAAATCAAGTCTGAACAAGCCGGAAAAGTTGTTAAAATATGCGTTAAAAACGGTGATCCTGTTGAATTCGGACAAGTTTTGATGTATGTAGAATAAAAAGCAGCAGCCGGAGCACAGCTACAGTAAGGTATTGTGAGAACAATGCCGACAGACAGCGGAACTCTGCGGTATAGCTGCAGTAGTATTTGATTACACAGACGGCTGCGATAGTTAACAAGGGATAATTTAAGAAAAATGTTTAAACGAGTATTAATAGCAAACAGGGGAGAAATTGCGGTAAGAGTTATAAGAGCATGCAGAGAGCTGGGGATTCCTACAGTTGCGATATATTCACAGGCTGATGCACAATCTCTTCATGTCAGGTTAGCAACAGATGCTTATTGTATAGGTCCTGCACCAAGCACACAAAGTTATTTAAATATTCCGACAATAATATCAACAGCCTTAATGGCAGGCTGTGATGCTATTCACCCCGGATACGGTTTTTTGTCAGAAAGAGCCGAATTTGCAGAAATATGCAATATGTATAATATAAAATTTATCGGACCGACGGCTGAAGCAATGAGAAAAATGGGAGATAAGGCTACAGCCCGTAAAACGATGATAGACAACAACGTGCCCGTAACACCCGGAACAGGTATAGTCAAAACCGCACAAGAAGTTATGGATTTTGCCCACAAGGTCGGATATCCTATCATTCTTAAAGCTACCGCAGGCGGCGGCGGAAAAGGCATGAGAGTTGTAAGAGAGGATGACGAAGTAGAAGCAAACCTCAATTTATGCAGACAGGAAGCAGAAAATTTCTTTGGTAATCCTGATGTATATGCAGAAAAATTTCTTGAAAATCCAAGACATATTGAAGTACAAATTTTAGGTGACTCTTTCGGTAACGTAATTCACCTCGGAGAACGTGATTGTTCTATTCAAAGACGACACCAAAAACTTTTAGAAGAAGCTCCTTCTCCGGCAATAGATGAAGAAACTCGTAAAGAAATGGGTGCTGCTGCAGTTAGGGCTGCAAAAGCAATTAACTATGAAGGAGCAGGTACATGCGAATTTTTGCTTGACCATGACGGAAAATGGTATTTTATGGAAATGAATACCAGAGTTCAGGTTGAACACTGTGTAACTGAAATGATTTCTCAAATAGATATTGTCAGAGAACAAATACTTATTGCCTCAGGAGAAAAGCTCGGATATACGCAGGATGATGTTAAATTAAGAGGGCATGCTATTGAATGCCGTATTAATGCGGAAGATTCTGAAAATGATTTTATGCCATGTCCGGGAAAAATTGACGGTTATTTTGCACCCGGAGGATTTGGCATAAGAGTTGATTCTCATATTTATCCGGGATATTCAATTCCGCCATATTATGATTCAATGCTCGGAAAACTCATTTGCTGGGGTGAGAACAGAAAACAGGCAAGAAGAAGAATGTATCAGGCATTAAAAGAGTATGTTATAACCGGTGTAAAAACAACAATTCCTTTCCATCAACAGATTATTGAGGACGAAGTTTTTAAAAGCGGTAAATTTAATACCGGATTCATTGAAGAGTTTTATAAAAGAAAAGAAAAAGAAGAATAAAGCCGGTAAACGTTTAAAATATCGTTTTAAGTTGCCCTAAGAATACTATACTGGTATAATATACCCATAGAAGAGGTTTATTATGAAAAAAACATTGGTAAAATATCCGTTTTTAACGAACGAAGTAGAGATATATGAGCAGGATAACGGACATAAGATAGTTTTAGCCCACAAAGACGGTGATATGGTTAATGTTTCATCCTGGGTAAAAACAGGTTCTATAAACGAAAATGATAAAAATAACGGAATCTCTCATTTTCTTGAACATTTAATGTTTAAGGGAACACATAAGCATAAAGCAGGTGAGTTTGATAAGATTTTAGAGTCAAAAGGTGCAATAGTTAATGCTGCAACCTGGAAAGACTATACGTTTTATTATGTTACCTTGCCAAAGGGTGACGGTGATGAAAACTTCAATACTGCAATAGAACTCCATGCAGATATGATGACTGATCCTGTAATACCTGATTATGAAATGGGAGCAGTATTTGATATAAATGATAAAAGTGTAACGGATAAGAGAGAACGTCACGTTGTTATTGAAGAAATCAGAATGAGAAAAGATCAGCCATGGACAAAGGTCTATAATGCGGTTAATAATTCAATGTATTCTTCACACCCATACAAACGTGATGTTATAGGTACTCCTGAAATAATTTCTCAAATTTCCAGAGATGAAATAATGAATTATTACAGAACCTATTATTCACCAAAAAATGTTACAACAATTGTTGTTGGTGATTTTGATTCCGAAACAATATTACAAAAAGTCATAAATGAATTTCATTGGGGGGAAAGACCTGAACCGCCTGAACGAAACATAACTCCTGATGAGCCCGTACAAGAAACCGTATATGTAGAAAATGATGCTAATATCAATTCTATGTTTATGATGTATGGATTTTTAGGACCTCAGGCAAAAGATTTAAAAAATGTTATTGCACTTGAAATGCTTGCAATAATACTGGGCGAAGGAACAAGTTCAAGACTGTACCAAAACTTAATAGAAAATCAAACAGAACAGATTTTTAACATTATTGATGCAGAAAATTATACTTTCCGTGACGGATGTAATTTGTTTATTCAGGCAAACTTAAATCCTGAATATAAGGATAAGGCTATTGAACTTATTAATAAAGAAATAGAATTATTAAAAGAAAATATTACAGAACGGGAATTAAACAAAGCAAAGAAAAAATTGAAATCACGTTTTGCATGTGATATTGAAACAGTTTCTGATATAGGAGAAACCATCGGTTATTATATGACTGTATGTGATGATTTGGCTTTGGCAGAATCATATATTCCTGTTTGTGAAAGTATTACAAAAGAGTATTTGCAGGATACAGCAAAGCAATATCTTGGTTTGAATAATGCGGTTATTTCAATTCTGCATCCTCAAAAGCAGCAATAACAAAGAATTTTAAGCACGATAGCAGGTTGTTATTTCACCGTTTTTATTTTTGATAAATTCAATCTGATTAAGGTATTGTCCGAATTCGTTATAAACTATTGTTCTGCCTGATTCGGGGTTATAGTAACAAATTCTTCTTTGTATGTTGTTATTATCATCATAGAATTTTACAAACGTAAGCTTTCCTTCGTTAATATTTTTAACTCTTGCCTTGTTTTCCAAATGTTCAAGAGTTGGTTTAATGCCTTTCAGCATTTTTATATCTTTCTCCGCATTACCGAAACGGAATGCTTCAGCATATAATTTATCATTGCTCTTCTTAACAATACCGGGGAGCTTTTGACTGGGTTCTGTCTGTTCGCAATAACTTGTTTCTCTGAATGCACCGGCATACAAATCCCATTCTTTTTTGTCATAACCTATAATATTTCCGTCTTTATCGGATACAAATTTGCAAGTTACAATATTTTTCTCGTTTAAATTATTTGCATCCAAATTAGCCCGTAGCTTGTAAAGAGTTTTTTCAACTGCATCATAATAAAATGCATTGTCGTTGATGTAAAACATTTCAGTATATATATCACTTTCGGGAACCTTTTTTGATAAACATACAAAAGCTCCGACGTGTTGAGCATCAGTGATTTTCGGATTCAGCTCGTATGTGGAAATGTCTACTGCGCGCATCATAATATCCTGCCGTTTTAAATCGTTAACACAGTCTATATATGCACCAAGACTGTTGAATTCTTTCGGATTATATACTAAGCGCTTTGCAACATAATCCCGAAGATATTCTTTAGGGACTTCATAAGGACTTGTTATCGTGAAAAATCCTTTCTGACCGGTTGCTATATCTATTTTTAATCCGTTGTTGTTTATATATGTAATACCTTTTTGTTTTATTAACTCTTGCGGTTTTAATGATTCTTCAACCCTTTTTTTTGCATAATCTGCAACTTCTTTTACTGTTCCTACAAGCGGAGCAGCTGTTTCTTTTATTGCATCGGATAATTTTCCTTTACCATATATCATTTCTTTTCTGATATAGTAATCTTTTTTGTTTGCACAAAAATTTGGTTGCTTGTTTTGTTGATATAAATTAATTGGTGATATAAACATATTAAGTTCCTGTTATATAGCTATTTGATATTATATAAAAACAAAAAAAATTTTTTTTGCTAGTTTGCATAAAAAAATACGATATCAGCAGATATCGTATTTTTTTGTATTAAATGATTTTTCTTATATATGAACATGAATCTTTTCCTGAATATTCTCCTGAGCTTTTCGTGAAAAATCTGACGGCATAGACATTGTCCCGACACTTGTTCTTGGTGCTGTATGAGATTCTTCAACAGGGGTATATTCAACAAGATTTTCTTCAGCTTTTGTTTCAATCGGCTGACTGACCTGTGCTGAACCTAAAGATGAATGGAATGTTCTTGAGATTACATCATCCTGCTGCTCTTTTGTAAGCTTAATAAAATTAACTGCATATCCTGAAACACGAACGGTTAATTGCGGATATTTTTCCGGATGTGCCTGTGCGTCAAGCAGAGTTTCTCTGTTAAATACATTGACATTAAGATGGTGTCCGCCTTTTTCTACATATCCGTCAAGTAAATTTATTAAATTTTCTTCCTGTTGAGTTATCATTTTATTCTCCTTTTATATTATCTATTCAAGTCCTTTAACCCCTTCACAACAACCGCAGTCAAGTGAAATATCCAAATCACCCATAAATACTTCATCTTTACCCAAAGCATTTGGAATAATTGAGAAGGTATTTGATATACCGTCTTGCGCATCTGCAAACGGAAGTTTTGCGACGGATGCAAGAGATGCAACAGCACCGTTTGTATCTCGTCCGTGCATCGGATTTGCTCCCGGGGCAAGCGGAACACCTTGTTTTCTGCCATCAGGTGTACAGCCTGTTTTCTTTCCGTAAACAACATTTGATGTAATTGTCAGAATCGACATTGTAGGAATTGAATTTCTGTATGTTTCATGAGTTCGTATCATGTTCATAAACTTATGAACAATATCAACTGCAATAGAATCTACTCTGTCATCGTTGTTTCCGTATTTGGGGTAATCTCCTTCGACTTCATAATCAACAACTATACCGTTTTCGTCACGTATTGTTTTAACTTTTGCATACTTAATTGCTGAAAGTGAATCGGCAACAACCGACAAGCCGGCAATACCTGTTGCAAAATACCTTTTTACATCCCTGTCATGAAGTGCCATTTGAGCACGTTCATAACAATATTTGTCATGCATATAATGAATAACATTTAAAGTATTGACGTACAACCAGGAAAGCCAATCAAGCATGCTGTCATACCTTTCCATTACTTCATCATAATCAAGGTATTCTGAAGTTATCGGTCTGTATTTTGGTCCTACTTGCTCTTTCAGTCTTTCATCAACACCGCCGTTAATTGCATACAACAAACATTTTGCAAGGTTTGCTCTTGCACCAAAGAACTGCATTTCTTTACCGACTACCATTGAAGATACACAGCAGGCAATTGCATAATCATCACCATGAACCTGACGCATCATATCATCATTTTCGTACTGAATAGATGATGTTTTTATAGAAATATGTGCTGCATATTGTTTAAAGTTCTGCGGCAATCTTGTTGACCAAAGAACTGTTAAATTTGGCTCAGGTGCTGTTCCGAGATTTTCAAGTGTGTGAAGATAACGGAAGGAGTTTTTTGTAACCATATGTCTGCCATCAACACCAATTCCGCCGATAGATTCCGTAACCCACGTCGGATCGCCCGAGAAAAGTGCGTTATACTCAGGAGTTCTTGCAAACTTTATCAATCTTAACTTCATAATAAAATGATCTATAAGCTCCTGAGCCTCTTCTTCGGTTATAATACCGTCACGCAAATCTCTTTCAATAAATATATCGAGGAAGGTAGAAGTTCTTCCGATACTCATAGCAGCACCGTTTTGTTCTTTTACTGCTGACAGGTAACCAAAATATAACCATTGAACAGCTTCTCGTGCATTTCTTGCAGGCTTTGAAATATCCAAACCGTATATATTACCAAGCTCCTTCATTTCATGAAGTGCTCTGATTTGCTCTGCAAGTTCTTCTTTTAATTGTATTTTTTCAGGTGTCATTGTACCGTGGACAGAGGCATGCTGCTCCATTTTATCTTCAATTAATCTGTCAATACCATAAAGAGCAACCCTTCTGTAATCACCTATAATTCTTCCTCTGCCGTACGCATCAGGAAGCCCTGTTAAAATTCCTGCATGGCGAGCCGCACGCATTTCAGGTGTATAAACATCAAATACACCCTGATTATGAGTTTTTCTGTACTTTCTGAAAATCTCGGAGATTTCACTGTCAACCTTATAGTCATAAGCTTCACATGCGCTTTCAGCCATTCTTATTCCGCCAAACGGTTGAAGTGCGCGTTTAAGCGGTTTATCAGTTTGTAAACCTACAATTTTTTCAAGCGGTTTATCAATGTATCCGGCTTCGTGAGAAGTTATTGTAGATACGATTTTTGTATCCATATCAAGAACACCCATATTTTCACGTTCCTGCTTGAATAATTCGCAGCATTCTTCCCACAATTTTTTGGTAGCTTCTGTAGGTTCTGCCAAAAAACTTGAATCACCATCGTACGGTGTATAGTTCTTCTGTATAAAATCCCTTACATTAATCTCTTTTTGCCATTTACCGCCAATAAATTCTGTTGTGGAATATCTTTCGGTACTTTCTTCTTCCATTGTTATCATTTTATGTTTTTCTCCTTAACCCCCAAATGTTAATGGTCTTTTATTATAACATTTCAGGTTTATTTTTTCAAAGATTATTAACTTATATAAATTGTCAATTTTACAATTATCATTTAAGACATGCTTGCCGTTAACAACATTTCTGTTTCTTTTTCATCAAAAACAAAATTACCGTTGTGTTCGTCTTCGCATTTTCTGCAAAGTCCTCTGAAGGTTATATCCATTGAAGTTATTTTACAGTCCGTAAATTCTTCTGCCTTGGCAATCAAGTCCTTTCCAATATTCATTGGAATATCATAAATTTTTCCGCAGCAACTGCAAATAAAGTGATAATGCGGTTCAAGGCAGCTGTCAAAATGAGAAGAACCGTCTAAACCTACAATTTTTCGTATAATTCCTTTTTCAGCAAACTTATTAAGATTACGATATACTGTAGCAACACCGATTTCGGCATGCTCTTTATGAATATATTGATATAATTCATCAGCTGTCGGATGAATTTTATGCTCATCTAAAGCACGCAAAATTATATCTTTTTGCTTTGAGTTCCTCATAATCTCACTTCCCATAATGATAATTATTATCATTATCATTATTGTTGAAATTTTAGTTTTTGTCAATAGAATATTAAAAATTGTTATAATTTGAAATTAATAGGTTGCTACTGCAATTAAAGGGGAACTTAGCGAAACCTCGATTGGTGTGGAAGCAGGGATTTCCGCATCCGGTCCTTTTTGGCACAGTTTCGTTATTCCTGAGCATGCCCCGCATGTTACTGCTATTGCACCAATTACTATTCCGGCTCCGCCTGTTAAAACCGTGCAGGCACCAATTATTGCAATCTCAATAACGGAACGTGCAATAACAGACCACTTGCCGGATTCTGAAATTATAAATTCTACTGCTTTTGTTGATATTGTATAAACTTGTTTTTCCGTAGTTATAATTTTATTGAATTTGATTTTTATTTTTCCGCCCCTCATACATCCTGAGCCGCGTCTTGCCGTAGTAATATTTCCTGATATTATACTTCCTTTTTTTGCTACAACAGCCCCGTCAACTTTCAAATCTTCATCGAGTATTGCTTCTACGGTATCGTTTTTCTGTGCGGAAAGAGTGTCAAGCTGTGTCTGTAATGTAACGGGCAAGGTTGTTCCTTTATCTATTTTTACAACTTTACCGCTCATATTATCATCAAAAAATACATATTTTGATGTTTCTTCCGGTTTATTTGCCTGCTGAATATCCTTATCATCGGTTAATGCATAGCTATTGGTAACAGTAAGCAGAATTATCAAAAACAAAAGAACTAAACGCATAATTACCCCACCTTTTTCACATACTATATCTAATATAACGATTTTCTTAATCAAATGTTCAAAAAAATTTTTTATGTAAATATTTGTAAAAATCTTATTCATTATAAGCAAATTTTTATATTGATAGGTTTTAATAGAAATGAAAATGTGTAGTTTTGAAAGGAATATATAGTATGGTACAACCTGTTGATTTTACAAAGCCGATTTATAATGCAGTAAACATTAATATTAAGAAGCCGGAAGTTAATGCGGAAAACAAAGTTACAAACCCGTTAGAAGTTAATTTTGATAACGGCATATATAATGCGGTAAAAATAGATATAGACAATCCGCGCGTTAATACTCAGCCAAAACAAATTTATGAATACCCGCAGGCAAATGAAATTATAACCTATGATATGCTTAATATACAGCCGTTAGAACTGCCAAACGGCACAGCTAAATGCGAAGGGGAAAATTGTAAGCAGGAACAAAAAACAGAAGAACTCTCAAATGAAGAAGTTCCTTCGTTTTTTTTACCTGAAGCAAACTACACAACATTAGAAGCGGAAAAAGCTCCCGCACAAGAAGAAGACAAAACAGAAAACGCAGCAGCTGAAGTTTCATTTCACGGAGCAGCACAGGATGTAAAAAGACCTGAAATAATTCCTTCAGTAGATATTCTTCCGAATGTTGATATCTCAGTAGTTACATCTAACCTTGCTAATCCGGACAAAGATGTACAGGCACTTCAAATGGAAGAAATTGTAAGATTGTACGGTACCGATAAAAAACTTGCAAAAGATTTTGTTGTAAGTGATGTATTTACAAATCTTATAAATATAACAAAAGAAGACTCTTCTCATTTGGCTCCTCCTACAAAAAAACAACAAGAACTTCGTTTAAAGTATTTCGCAAACTTTGTTGCTGAAAAACAGGACGAAAAAGCAAAAGATAATCCGCCATATAAATTAACGGATAAAGAAAAAGCTTATGCTCTTCAGTTGTCTCCGCTTGAACTTGTAGAACGCAATAAAGACTATGCATTAACCTGCCTTGGAGCATTAGCGGATTTATTTATTGAAGATTATAAAGAAAAAGAAGGAAAAATTATTCCTATAACAGATACACCGGGTGTTTCCGCTATTGTTGATTCTCTCAGAAAGAGTACGGATACCGGAGTTAAACTTGCCGCAATAGATGCTTTAAGAAATATAGAACGTCCTGAATATAAAAAGGAACTGGAAGCTATATTTACAATTGCATCTACAGACAAAGATATTGTGGTTTCAAAATCAGCATCAAGAGCTCTTGCTGAACTGAAACAAATTCAATAAATTTACTTTCATTACACGCTACACATTTATAGAACCTGTACCCATCCGGTACAGGTTTCTTAACAATTTTCAAAACATATACATTTACTTCATTTTGAGATAGAATTATCACATAAATAATTTGCCAAAGGAGATTATTATGATAATGATAACCGTTAGTATGCTGCTAAGTTTGGTATTATGCCTGCTTTTTGGCATTCCGTATATAGATTTTTTAAGAAAAAAAACAATAGGACAGTATGTTCTTGACCTTGCACCCGAAGCTCATGCAAAAAAGCAAGGAACACCCACAACAGGCGGTGTTTTTATTATAGCAGCCATCATTTTAAGTTCGATAATAACTCTGTATATGGCACAAATAATGGGAAATTCTGCATGGATTATTCTGATAACTCTCACTTTTATGGCTTTTGCAGGACTGCAAGATGATTATTTAAAAATAAAAGGCAAAGAAAATAAGGGTTTAAGCCCCAGAGGAAAGCTTGTTAGACAGATATTAATTGCACTTATCCCTTCATTGTATGCAATGCAGCACTACGGAACAGTAATAACATTGGGTTCTTTGAGCTTTGATATCGGTTTCTTTTATCCTATCTTGGCAGTATTTATAATAACCGGAGCCTCTAACGCATATAATCTTACCGACGGATTAGACGGACTTGCCGCATCAACAGGGATTCCTGCATTTATTGCCTGCGGGATTCTGGCATTCTTTAACGGACACAATGATGTTGCAATAATTTCAGCATCAGTAATCGGTGCATTAATTGGTTTTTTAAAGTACAACAAACCAAAAGCAGAAGTTTTTATGGGTGATACCGGTTCTCTTGCTCTTGGAGGGCTTTTGGGTACATTGGCAGTTATAGGACGATTTGAACTTTTACTTGCGGTTTTCGGCGGAGTTTTTGTAATGGAAACACTGTCTGTTATTATACAGGTTACAAGCTATAAACTGACAGGGAAAAGGGTTTTTAAAATGTCTCCGATACATCACCATTTCGAACTGTGCGGACACAGTGAGATAAGAATTGTTAATGAATTTACTGCCGTATCACTGATTCTGGCTATCGTTGCAATAGCTTTAAATCTTTATATATAAAAGATTATATATTATTTGGTGTGTTAAATAATGGTTTATGTAAAAACTTTTGCCCTCACTTTATAGGGTGAGGGATAGGGTGGGGGCTGTTTTTGTTAATGGTATATCCCCCAACCGAGTTTCCAGGTTTCGAAACAAAGTTTCTCAACAGGAATCTCTGCCTTCCCCCATCAGGAGAAGGAAAGTATTATTTCTGAAAAAATTAAATAATAATATTATAAAAATAAAAAAGGGGTGGCATTCCGCCACCCCTTTTTTGTAATTCATACTACAGTTCTGAAGTACAATGCGGACATCTTTTTGCATTGATAGGAATCTGTGTGCAGCAATACGGACATTCTTTTTCAGTTGCCGCTTCTTCTGCTGCTTCTTCTTTACAAGCTTTGTCTTTAATCGTATTAACAAATTTGATTATTGCAAAAATAGCACAAGCAACGATTAAAAAGCTGATTACAGTATTCAGGAACAAACCGTAATTAATAGTTACCGCACCTGCTGCTGTTGCCGCATCAAGACTGTCATATTTTGTTCCCATAGGATAAATTTGGAAATATAAGCTTGAAAAATCTACTTTTCCCAAAAGAACACCTATCGGAGGCATAATAATGTCTTTTACAAGAGAGTCAACTATCTTACCGAATGCAGCACCAATTATAATACCGACTGCCATGTCCATAACATTTCCGCGTAAGATAAAATCTCTTAATTCTTTTCCTAAATTTTTAAACATAAAAAACTCCTAATATTCTGCTACCATCTAATATTAACAAAAATTATTATAACATTCAATCCAAAAAAATTCATCAAAAAAACACATTATGTAAAAATGTATCGATGTGATATAATTTAAACTATGATAGAACTTTTAATTTTATTTGAACTAAACAAAAGTGTTTTAACAATGTATGGTGTTTCTAAAGAGATTAGAGGCGATTTTTCCGTACTGACAACCCCAAGTTACGGAACAATAAAACCGGCTCTGAGACGTCTTGAAAAGAACGGGTTTGTTAAAACTCAGAAAACAATATCCTCGGGCGGCAGACCTTCGACTTACTATTCGATTACAAAAGACGGAGTAGAAGAACTAAAACGTCTGATTATGGAGCCGCCGCTTGAAAATCCTATTCAGTTTTTGCCGATGGCAAGAGTGAAAATAGCATGTGCCGATATTCTCGAACCCCAAAACCAATTAGAAATGATTCGGAATCTGAAAACAAAAGCCGAAAGCATACTTATTGATACACAAAACCTTATAGCTTTCAAAGATTTATCTTTTTTCCCAAAAATGGTTTTTGATAATTTAATTTGTGAATGTAAAAATTTCATATCATTATTAGAAGGATTTGAAAATGCCTGCTCTGGTAAGTGATATTATTTCCGGTTCAATTGCAGAAGAACTTGAAATAGAGAAAGGTGATATCGTTCTCTCCATTGATGGAGAGAAAATGCAGGACATGATTGATTATAAGTTTTTGTGCAAAAACGAACTTATAACAATTGAAATTCAAAAACAAAACGGTGAAATTGAAGAAATTGAACTCGAAAAAGATTATGACGAAGATTTGGGAATTGTTTTTGAGAGTGCTGTTTTTGATAAAGTTAAACCTTGCCTGAATAATTGTATTTTTTGTTTTGTATCACAGCAGCCAAAAGGGCTCAGAAATACCTTATATGTAAAAGACGATGACTACAGATTATCATATCTTCAGGGAACATATATAACTACAACAAACTTAACCGAAGCCGACAAAGAAAGAATTGCAAGACTTCATTTGGGACCTTTTTACATATCGGTACATACAACCAACCCGGATTTAAGGGTTAAAATGCTTAAAAATCCCAATGCCGGAAAAATAATGGAAAATCTTAAATGGTTTAAAAAAAATAAAATCCCATTCCATGTACAGATAGTTTTGTGTCCCGGATATAATGACGGAACAGAGCTTGAAAGGACACTAAAAGACCTGTCAACACTGGGAAGTTCGCTTTTATCAGTCGCAATCGTTCCTGTAGGAATTACCCAATTCAGAAAAGATGAACTGAAAACCGTTGATTCAAAAGTTGCAGAAAAAACATTGGAAATTGCATCCAAATACAAAAAAGTTTGCTGTTCAGACGAATTCTTTTTACTGAGCGGTAAACCTATTCCGAATAGTAAATATTACGGAAATTTTTCGCAACTTGATGACGGAGTCGGTTCTCTGAGAACAATTATGGATGATTTTGACTGTCTGGAACTTCCGAAAGCCATAAAAAAACCTTTAACAATTTGTTTCGCCTGTTCGATGGCGGCAGAAACCGCATTTGATTATATTTCAAAAGGTCTTAATAAAGTAAAAAATCTTACATGTTTTGTAAACCCCGTAAAATCTACATACTGGGGTAAAAATATTACTGTTGCGGGACTTATTACTTCAGAAGATTTAATTAACTCAATAAAAGATGTCAAAGCAGATTATATTTTTGTTCCCGCAGTAATGCTAAAACCATATACAAACCTGTTTCTTGACGGAAATTCACTTGATTATGTAAAGGAAAAGACAGGTAAAAATATTGTTGTAACGTACAATAATTATTCCGTAGCAGAAATTTTAGATTATCTAGGATAAGAAAATTCAGGAAACTATATAAAATACGACAGCATAAGTCTTTACTATACCGGCAGACTATAGCAATTTTATAAACCTCGGTAAATAATTTATCGGAATAAAAAATATCTGATTGAAAAATTTTTTTCATTTAATACACAAGTTGTGTAAAGTTTTGTAACAATTTTTTATTATTTCTGAAATTTTTAAAAATTATAATACTTTATATATATGTATAGAAAAATAGGTATAATTTCATGGGCTACGAAAATTCAGTACAATTCTATAGCAATCAAAATCCATATGATAAATGGAATGCTGCTTATGCAAACTATAATCAGCATAAAATTGATACTGAAAAAGGTCAAACCGGATATACTCCGGCAGTAGATCCGTTAAGTTCGAACTTCTTTGTTAATCCGACGGCTATATATACAGGCGGTAATGGAGGTTATGGCAGTGTTGCAGATGACCGTAGACCGAATATTGAAAACTTCGCTCAGAAAACATACTATACAAATGGTGAAGGAGCTTTTGAATTTACAAAAACTCTGATTGCTTAAAAAGAAATTGTGTTAATTGATAATTGTAAAAAGACCTCGAAAGAGGTTTTTTTATTGCATGAATAACTCGCTTATCCTAAAATTTAGATATGTTCAGTTATGAAGAAGCAATAGAGTTTATTACAAGTAAGGATAATTTTTATATTGATTTGGGTTTGGAAAGAATCTCAAAAGTCCTTGAGATGTTTGGGAATCCTCAGGAAAGTCTGAAAATTATTCATGTTGCGGGTACAAACGGCAAAGGCTCTGTCTGTGCAATGCTTGAAAGTATATTAAGGGAAGCAGGATATAAAACTGGTTTATACACAAGTCCGCACATTTGGGAATACACGGAAAGAATTCAGATATGCGGAAGGCAGATTCCGAAAGAAGATTTTGCGTATTATGTTGATAAAATAAGTAACTGTAAAATACATTTAACCGAATTTGAAATCTTAACAGTTATTATGTTTTTATACTTTAAAGAGCAGGGAATTGATGTTGCCGTTATAGAAACAGGTCTTGGTGGACGGCTTGATGCAACAAATGTAATTAAAAAGAATCTCTGTTCAATAATAACTCATATCGATTTAGACCATACAGACCGACTTGGTGACACCAAAGACAAAATCGCTTATGAAAAAGCAGGAATAATAAAACCCGATTGTCCCGTTATTACAAGCATGGGATATGAAGTTATAAAAGACAGGGCAGACGAGTTAAACTCATTACTTATATTTGTTTCACCATTTGTTCAACAGGAATTTACTGATGCACTTTCTCTTAAAGGGCAGCATCAGATTGAAAATCTTGCACTTGCGATTACGGCAATTCAGCATTTATTCCCTGAAATATCAAACAAAACAATTATTGAAGGACTGAAAAAAGTTAAGCACCCATGCCGGTTTGAATATATAAAAGACAAAAACTTAATCATTGATGCTTCACATAACCCAAACGGAATACAGGCTTTAAGAGATAATCTTGATACATATTTCCCTAATCCGTCGAGAAGATTTGTTTTTGGCTGCCTTAAAACAAAAGACTACAAAAAAATGATGGAAATTCTTTTTCGTCCTGAGGATGAAATATACTTAAATGAATTTGACTATCCTAATGCCTGTACTTATAAAGAACTGGCGGAATCGTGTCCTTATGAAGCAAAAAAGTATTGTAATTCTTATTTACCCCCGACAGATAAATTGAATATTATATGCGGTTCTTTTTATATGATAAGTCAAATGAGATTCATAGCAATTAATTAATTTACACCTGCACATTTACCACCACATATTTATTTTCCCTCCCCACATATTTACCCCCAAAATATTTACCCCCAAAAAATATTTACCCCCACCAAAAAAAATATTTACCCCCCCCCCGGACACTTGAGGTTTTAAAATGAGTGTGTTAAAATGCCGGTGTGGATTTATATTACAATAGTGTGGTTTATTTATAGGAGTTAATGTATGGAAATTAAACATTATGACTATGATACGTTTGAAAATGAATCTGAAATCAGCGGCATTGTTGAAAAAAATAAGTCTAAAATTTTTGACTATGTAAGCCAGCCTGATTTGTGGAACACACCAATCAGAGTTTCAGCCAAAAAGAAAATTGTATTTAGTCATTAATATTAAATTTTATGCATTCCGGATGTTTTTTACAGTAGCTTGTTAACCTCATCATTCTGTCAAGAATGGTTTGCGATACGATATGCTCAATTTTGCATCCGTTTTCTTCTGCCTCATCAGGAGAAACTAATAACACTATTTCAAAAAAATCTTTGAGAATATTGTGCTTGCTGTAAACTTTTATGGCCTCCTCTTTACCGAGAGGTGTCAGGGTAATAATTCCATAGCTTTTGTACTCAATAAGTTTCCTCTCAACCAGCTTTGAGAGTGCTTCTGAGACTGACGCACGGGAGATATTGAGATTGCGCGCCAGCCCTGCACCCTTCAGTTGTGTCTTATTAAGTTCTGCAATGTAGATTGCTTCAATATAATCTTCCAATCCTGATGATAAATTTTTACTGTTCATATTTTGATTATATTGTAAGGCATGCCTAACACTTTGTCAAGTAAAAATTTTTTGTTTGTATACAAACAAAAACTGCCGTAATAACGAGCAATTACGACAGAATGTGTACTATATAAATAACTTCACACTATTTATGTTACCCAGAATTTCGTAGAACCCTGAAGGTTTGATGAATTATTAAACTGCATATTTACACTCGGTGCAGCAGTTTCCTGATTATTAGAAATTGACTTGTCGCTTACAGCATTTATTGCTGCACTTGAATTTATAGATTTTAAGTATTTATTAATATCCAGATTATTTAGCATTAATACTCCTGTGTATATATAATTTATATACGGCACAAATTCAAAAAACTTTAGGGTTTTCGGCCGGAGTATATAATTTTTGTTACAATACTTTACAAAAAACATCAAAATACCGCATTTTTCAAACATACGGTTTAAACAGGAGATGATGCAGCAAGGCACACTATATCCGAAATATTTTCGCTTTTAAGAGTTTTTATCATTTCTTCGAAAGTGGAACCTGTCGAGCAAATATCATCAATAATTAATATTGGCATATCTAATAACTTTTCTTTATTAACTTTGAATGCACCGGAAAGATTCTTTATTCTTTCCGGACGGGATAATTTATACTGTGGTTTCGTATCTTTTATGCGTTCTATTAATTCATTATTAAAAGTAAAACCTGTTAATTTACAGAATTCCTCTGCTATAAGCTCTGTTTGATTATATTTTCGTTTTCTTTTTCTGCTTTTGTGCATAGGAACCGGAACAACCTGAAATTGTTTTTCAATTCCGGTCTGTTCAAAGTATTCATACATAAATTTTGCCAAATAATATGCAAGTTCTTTTTGATTATGGTATTTTATGCCCCTGATAAGTTTTTGAAGGTATTTGTCATATACTCCGCAGGAATATACATTTATACCGCTAATAATCCGCTGAACCTGAATATCAGCGAAATAAAGCTCGTTGTAGCAATCAGAACACATTTTTACAGATTGTTTGGATTTACCGCAAAAATAACATTTCTTTCTGTAAATTAAATCTATAATTGAGTTTAAGAACTTTATCATAATACTATTTTTAATTATATTGTTTATTTATTATATTAAAATCTTCATCCCAAACCAGTTCGCCTTTTGGTTCTATTCCGTGATATACATACGTATTTTCTATAAATTTAGGGTTAAACAGATTTTTCCGTCCAAGAATTTTAATAATTTCCGGCAGCAGTTTTGTACTTCCTGCAAGAGTTCCGGCTGCAGATTTTGCTTCTTTTCCGTCATAATAAATAGCAGAATCGGCAAAAATTGTTTCTTTTATATCACTATAAGTAATTGGTAATGCATCACTGATTAATAAAATTTTATTTACCGGTTTGGTTTTAAATATAAGTTTTAAAGCATCGTCAATTACATGAACTCCGTCAGCAATAACTTCCGTATAAACTTCATCGTCCAAAAGTGCCGATAAAGCTGTTGAAGGCATTTTATGGGATATACCCGACATTGCATTAAACATATGCGTTACACCGTCCGGTTTTAATTCGCCGGATGCCCAACCGGTACAGTGTCCTGCCTGAACTTTTACCCCATTACTTTTCAAATACATAATCAAACCTTTGTCTGATTCGGGAGCTAAGGTTACAATTTTAATAAATTCATCCTCAATTTTTTTATAATTATCTTCTGTTAAAGGTAAAAAATGTTCTGCATTGTGGATTCCGCGTTTTTCAGGATTAAGAAAAATTCCTTCAAGGTGAATACCCAATATTCCGCTGCTTTTTTTTGAAGCTTGCTTTATAACATCAATTTGTTTTTTGGTATTTTCAACAGAATCTGTCACAAGTGTAGGGAAAAAACCTGCAATACCGATTTCTCTTAATTTATATGAAAGCTCTATTATTTCATCCGCACCGGCTTTGTTAAAATCAACACCGTACGCACCATGAAAATGCTGTTCTATGATAGGTAAAGTTTTCATTATTCACCAATAAATATTTCTCTGACTTTTTCTCTGTCATCAAAATGTATTGTTTCATTTGCAAGAATCTGATAATCTTCATGTCCCTTGCCTGCAACAATAACAACATCATTAGCATTTGCAAGCTTGTATGCCTGTTTTATGGCAAGCTCTCTGTCCGGCTCCACTATAACATTGCTTACACTCTTGAACCCTGCAAGAATATCAGTAATAATTTGCTGCGGATCTTCTGAACGAGGATTATCACTGGTAACAATAACCTTGTCGGCCAGCTCCTCTGCAATAGCACCCATTTTTGGACGTTTTGTTGCATCTCTGTCTCCGCCGCATCCGAAAATGCAAATCAGTTCGCCACCCTGCGGAGTTATACCTCTTGCCGCATTTAAAACATTCTGCAAGCCGTCAGGTGTATGAGCATAATCCACAATTACGGTAGGTTTATTTACAACTATTTCAAATCTTCCGGCAACACCTTTAACCTGCTCAAGTGTTTTGATTGAATTTTCTATATTAAATCCTAATGCATAAGCAGCCGTCAAAGCAGCAAGAACGTTATAAACCGAGAACATTCCGTTCATCTGAAGGCTTATATCATATTTTTTACCCTGAATATCGCAGACAAACTTAGCTCCGTCATTGTTAAATTCGATAGATATCGCTCTTACATCAGCTTCGGATTTTATACCGTATGTTAAAAGTCTTGCTTTTGGTGAAACTACCTGCATAAATTTTCCGGCATATTCATCATCCGCATTGATAATTGCAAAGTCACCGGTATATAAGTCTTCAAATAATTTTGCTTTAGCTTTAAAATAATTATTCATTGTTATATGGAAATCAAGATGATCCTGAGTTAAATTTGTCAGGATTGCACCGTTAAAATCACAATAGTCAACCCTGTGTTGAGCAAGAGCATGCGAACTTACTTCCATGACAACATTTGGTATATTCTTTTTATAAATAGTGTAGAACAATTCCTGTAATTCAGGTGCCTGCGGAGTTGTGTGTTTTACATCGTGATATGTATCATCAGAACTGTATTTATTACCAAGTGTACCAATAAGAGCACATTTAAGATTTTCGGCTTCATACAATTTCTGAATAAGATGTGTTACTGTTGTTTTGCCGTTTGTTCCGGTTACACCGATTAAATTTAATTTTTGAGACGGAGAAACATAAAATATATCAGCGATTTGAGCAAGTGCTTCCTGTGTATTTGAAACAACAATCTGCGGAATATCAAGATTAAGCCTTCTTTCTACAATACATATACATGCACCGTTTGTAACAGCTTCTTCTGCATATTCATGCCCGTCAACATGCTCACCTGTCAAACAAACGAAAACATAGTCACGTTGTGTATTTTTTGAGTTATATGAAATACCCTGAATTTCAGTACAGAATCCATCTATATCAACAAGCTCCAGATAATCAATATTATCTATTATCGTTCTCAATCTCATTTTTTATCCCTTTCATAAAACAATTATATTATAATTTATTATACCCTAAATTCACCAATTTTGTCTGGTTGTAAATTCAAAATTCGCGCAATCTGAGTGGAAATTTCTTTAAATATAGGTGCGGCAACGGTGTTACCCCAAATTTCACCACCCTGAGCAGAGTCAACTATTACATAAATTAAAACCTGAGGATTTGTTGAAGGCATATATCCTACAATAGAAGTATATAATTTATTGGTATAACCTGCACCGTTTTCTTTTGGCTTAATTGAAGTACCGGTTTTTGCCGCAATGTTGTAACTCGGATTTTTAATAGGCGAATGACCGCGATTAATGCTTTCTGTAAGAAGTTCCGTAACAATTCTTGCATTTTCGGGTGCCATTACCTGAACCTTTTTAATTTTTTCAGCCGCTTCTTCGGGAGAATATTTTATTACATGCGGTGTAACACGAACTCCGTCATTAGCAAGTGCCGATACAGCAGATACCATCTGTATTGCCGTTACGGACGAACCATATCCGTAGCCCATTGAAGCATGGTCTGATGCATCCCACCTTGAAGGTGCTTTTAGCAAACCTACAGATTCACCCGGTAAATCTATGCCGGTTTTGTCCCCAAAACCGAATTTTTTAAGCATATTGTAATATTCGTGTTTTTCCATCATCTGTGCAATCATTACCGAAGCAACGTTGCTTGAATGTTCAAATAAATATACCAAATCTATAAGCCCCGGATTCGGACGTCTTGCATAATCGTAATTTTTTATCGTCCACCAGCCAACTTTAATTTTTCCTGTGTCGTTTATACGTGAGTATTTATTAATTTTCCCCAGTTCTATTGCAGATGCAACTGTAATGGTTTTAAATGTTGAACCGGGCGGAAATACATCTGTCAGAGTCCAGTTTTTTGTCTGAAAAACTGATGCACTCTTAAAATTGTTCGGATCAAAATACGGATAAACCGCATAAGCTAATATTTCACCATTTCTGGGATTCATAACTATAACAGCACCACGCAGAGCATGAAACTTTTCTATAGATTTCATTAATTCTTTTTCACAAACATGTTGAACTGCAGCATCAATAGTCAGTGTAATATCACTCCCTCTTACAGGTTTTGTAGCAGCTACAGGATCAGTTGTAATATTATAGATAACTTTACCGCCCGGAGTCATTTCAAATTCCGCTGTTTTTTTAACACTTTCCAGTTTATCTGCAGCTGTTTGTTCAACTCCGGCAGCAACATCGGCATCGAAATTATAATATCCGAGAACATGGGCAGCAAGCGAACCCTGCGGATACGTTCTTACACTTTTTTTATCCATCGGGATTTCCCTGAGATTAAGTTTTGCTATTTCATCTTTTGTATGCCTGTCAACATTTTTCTTTAATGAAACCAATGATGTATTTTGCCGTAATTTTTCGGTTAAATCGTACTGAGAAATTTTAAGTATCGGAGCCAGCAATTTTGCAAGTTCTTCCGGTTTATGTACGTAATCTGCACGACGAGCAAAAATATCATAATAAACGGTATCAGTTGCAAGTTTTATTCCATTTCGGTCATAAATATCTCCGCGCATAACAAAAGAACTTGCTCTTCTCTGTTTTCTTGCCTTGTCACGATATCCTTTATAATCAAGTATCTGCACAAAGAACAGGTATGCAATAAACCAGATTAACAGGATCAGAAAAAATATCTGGAACCCGAAAAGGCGGTTTAAAAACATTTTATTTTTACCGTTGTTATTGCTATTTCGTCTGTTAATCCCCATAACTACATAATATCACAACAGAAGTTAAAGGTTAATATGTTAAAGATAATTAAGCAAGTCTAACTGTGCTATTATTTTTCCGCCAAACAAAATTACTCCGATTGAAATACTTACCACAGTTGCAAACATTACAGCTCCGGCAGAAATATCTTTTGCCATACCGACCATTCTGGAATAACGATTATGATAAATCGAATCAAGAGCAAATTCTATTGCCGTATTAAGCATCTCGGTACAAATTACCATAGCAATTGCAATAAGAAGGATACAGTATTCGACACCCGTAAATTCCAGCATAAAACCGGCTAAAAGGACAATGGCAGCAACCGTAACATGGACACGAATATTAACTTCACTTCTTACTGCAAGATTAAATCCTTTTCTGGCATTCTTAAATGTGTTATTAAAACCCTGAGATTTAAATTTTGTCATATTCAATACACCCGAGAGCTTTCTTTTGTTCTTCTACAACAAAATTGTACTCCTCTTCGCTTTGATGGTCAAACCCTAATAAATGCATAAGTCCGTGACTTATCAAAAACATAAGCTCCTGTTTTTCATTTTTTGAACCGCTTATATCACGGTTTGTCCCTTCAAGAACTTTATCCATTGCAATTATTATTTCACCCAGATTTATATCACCGTCAAAAATAAAACTGTTTTCATCGTCCGCAAAAATAGCAAACGTTATAATATCAGCCGGATAATCTTTATTTCTGTATTCTCTGTTCAGTTCGTGTGTTTTTTCCGAATCACAAAAAACAATATCCAAAGTTATTGAATCAAATTCCTTTTTATAAAGACAGGATTTGCTGCCGATATCGGATATAAAAAACTCTAAAAGATGTCTTGTTTTTTCTATAACATCTCTTTCGTCAAGACTATAATTTTCATAAATGTTTTCTGTAAAAATATTTATTTCAGTCATTTATTAAGTTTTGCATAAACAAAAATTAAAATATAGTGGAAATTTAAATTTTTGGTGTATAATATAAACAATAGAAATCCACGTTTTATGTGTGTATCATTAAAATTTAAAATAACATTTACAAATCAAATTATGGAGTATCAACTATGCAAATTCAACGAATCAACAACTCAACCAATTTTAAAGGTCTTGACATTGAAAATGTCAGCGTTCTGGACAGAGAATTTTTTGTAAGAGGTAATTATAGAGAACTTTCCCGGCTCGGCAATGATTATGACATTTGTCTTACATCTTTTGAAAGCAAAAAAACCGGGCTTGCATACATTAATGTAATAGTAAAACCTCTAAAAAAAGGTATGGGCTTTTTTAAGCAATTGTTCAGACCTGAAGGGGAAAGCAATTTTAAATTATCTTTTAACACAGAAGAAGCTCATGCAGGAATAATTAGTTCTGTTAAGGATGCTATTAAAGATTTACATTTAAAAGTTAATCATATTGGCAAAAAACTTTAAAATACTTAGCGATTTTGTTTAAGGACAATTCTCTTTTATTATAGTTGTTGGTAAAATTCACAAGCCGATGTATAAGATGTGCAAAGATATACAATGTCCCCAAACAAAAATATCAATATACGAACAGGGCTTTTTTCCCTGGTAAAAAGAAGAACGGAACTTTGTTTCGAAACTTGGAAGCTCGGTTGGGGAATATACCATTAACAAAATCAGCCTCCACCCTATCCCTCCCCCTATAAAGGGAGGGCAAAAGTCTTTACATACAACACAACACCTAAATATATAACTTAATACATTATTTCTTAATTTCAAAATATATTAAGTTGCAGAATGGTATTAGTTCTTGTATAATAAACTGTGATATGAATAACGGGAAGAAACTATCACTTGCTATTTATTGGCATATGCATCAACCGGTTTATGAACTGGAAGGAACATATCTTTTGCCATGGGTAAGACTTCACGCAGTAAAAGATTATTTGGATATGGCACTTTACCTTGAAAAATTCCCGAAACTAAAATTAAATTTTAACATTGTCCCTGCTCTTTTGGATGCAATTATTGACTACGGTGAAAAAGATTATAAAGATATACATTCAGTATTAACTGCGACAGATACGGATAATCTGAGCGATGACGAAAAGTCATTTATTATAAATAACTTTTTCAACGCAAAATTTGAAACAATGGTTTACAAAAATGAAACTTTCAGAAATCTTTACCAAAAAAGATTTTCTAAAGAAAATTTTTCTATAAATGATTTTAACTCTCAGGAATATGCGGATTTAATGGCTGTATTTAACCTTGTATGGATAGATCCGATGCATTACGAAAGATATCCCAGATTAAAGGAGTTAGCCGACAAAAAGAATTGTTACACCTTAGAGGACAGAATCGAAATACTCGAAATTCAAAAGCAGATAATTAGAGAAATTATCCCAACCTACAAAAAATACATTCGGGAAGGAAGGGTAGAATTAACTACAAGTCCTTATTATCATACAATTTTACCGATTCTTATTGATGTAAAAAGCTCTGCCAAAACCGGTTTAACAACAGCAGGATTGCCTAATAGTCTCGGAATGCTTGATGATGCAAAACTGCAAATTAAAGCAGGACTGGACAGAATTGAAGATGTTTTTGGAATTCGTCCGAAAGGAATGTGGCCTCCCGAACTTTGTATCGGCCCAAAAACACTTTCATTATTTGCAAGAGAAGGTATTAAATGGACAATCTCTGATGAAGGTGTACTCTCAAATTCTATTAATTTTGATTTTATTAGAGATTTTAAAGGAAATCTGAGCGATCCGTATCACTTGCTGAAGATTTATCAGTATAAAACCCGAGGTGCCAATATTGATATAGTTTTCCGTGACCGTTCTATTCCGCATCTTATAAATTTTGAATATGCCGGTATAAATCCGGATATGGCAGCAAGTGATTTTTATGAAAAAATTAAAACAATACAAAATAAACTACTGGTTTCTCCCGATAATTCGCATCTGCTCACAATTGCTGCAGATTGTGAAAATTGCTGGGAAAATTATCAGAATGACGGAATTGAATTCCTTGAAAAAATATATTCCCAAATTGAAAATGATGAAAGTCTGGAAACAGTTTTAATAAGTGACTATATCGAAAATGAAAAACACAAAAAAGAACTTAAAAAGATATTTTCTGGCTCATGGATTGATAAAACTTTTCAGTATTGGATTGGAGAACCGGAAAAAAATAAAGCCTGGTTATATTTGAAAAATACAAAAGATGCACTCAATAACTTTATAAAACATAACAAAAACCATCCGGCAATACCTCAGGCAACAAGAGAGCTGCTGATATCCGAAGGAAGTGACTGGTTCTGGTGGTACGGAGAACCTAATAACTCAGGACAGGATTTTTTGTTTGATTATATGTTCAGAGAACGGCTAAAACATGTATATACAACACTTGGAATTGATTATCCGGAATATTTGAACAATACAATTATTACCAAAATAGAAGTTCCGTTTAAGTATCCCAAAAAAAATATTTCGCCGAGTATGGACGGTCTAAACAAAAGCTCTGATGAGTGGTACAACGCAGGAACAATAAGCCTGCTTGACGGTCCTGTTTTCAGAGAAAACAAAAATGTTGATAAAATTGATTTCGGGTGTGATACAGATAACATATATTTCAGGCTTTATGTGAATAAAGGTGCCGGAGATATAAGTTTTGTTGAAAGAATAAATCAGTTTTATATTTATACACGTAATGCCTCAAAAGTAGGCAATAGAGCCCATATAAGACTTATAAGCCGGACTGATAACCCTTATCCTATTCTTACGGAAAAATTTGAACACGAATTAACTTTAACACTTGTAAAAGATACTTTGTATCCGCTCAGGCTGACAACGGTAATTCATCCTGATATATGGACTCTTGATAATCCGGAAGGAATCAAAATGACTTATGAAGATGTTATAGACGTCTTAATTCCTTTTGAAAAATTAGGTATTGATAAGGGCGAAACAGTGGAATTTTTTATGGCTAATACTGATTCTGCCGTTAAAAATACATATCTTCCCCAAGAGGTTTTACTTTCTATGTCAAGAGATTACTAAACAGTTTGATGTGTTGTCTTTTTTTGTTAACATGTAATTTATGAGATATAAATGGCTTCATAAATATAACAATAAAAAAGTTATCATTTTTTTTAACGGCTGGGGGATGGATGAAAGTGTTGTAAAACATCTCGATAATGAAGATTTCGACATATTAATGTTTTATGATTACAACACAATCGACACTGATTTTGACAGGAATGAACTAAACAACTATTCTCAAAAATATTTGGTATCATGGTCAATGGGTGTTATGACGGCAACATTATTTGATATTGAATATCAGTCAAAAACCGCTATAAACGGCACATTAAAACCTATAGACGACCGGTACGGAATCCCCGAAAGAATTTATAATTTAACATTAAAAGGATTCTCGCCAAAAGGAGCAGAACGTTTCATCAAATCAATGTTTTATGAAGATTGTGTACTTCCTGAAGTTAAAAGAGAGTTTGAAAATCAAAAATCAGAACTTGAAGCACTAACACATTACCACTCTGATTTGAACTTCAGATACGATAAAATTATTATATCCGAGTATGATAAAATAATTCCTGCAAAAAACCAGACTTCATTTTGGAATATTGAACCTAACATTAAAAGCGGACACGCTCCGTTTATTTGTTTTAAAAAGTGGGGCGAACTTTTATGAACAAGGAGCTTATAAAACAACGTTTTAACAAAAAACTTAATTTATATAATGAAAATGCGAGGATTCAAAAACAGATGGCAGAAAAACTGCTGAGTTATTTGCCGGAAAATGATTATGGTTCGGTATTAGAGATTGGCTGCGGAACAGGTTTACTTACTGAATATGCCTGTAAAAAAATAAACAGTACCTCATATTATGCTCTTGATATCGTTTCAGATTGCGAAAAATATATAAAAAAAATCAACAGCAACATTAAATTTATATCATCAGATATTGAAGAATATGCAAAAAATTCTGATAAAAAATTTGATTTGATAGTTTCAAATGCATCACTTCAATGGATTGATAACCTGCCGGATTTTATTTTAAAACTAGCCGGTATGCTTAATACAGACGGAACATTATTATTTTCGACATTCGGAATTGAAAATTTTCGGGAGATATTCTATGTTTTGGGAAAAACTCTGCCATACTACACGATAAAAGAACTAAACAATTTTTTTAAAAAATTCAATCCGGTTATTGAAGAAGAAATACGTATAATGGCTTTTAAAACCCCTAAAGATGTCTTAAAACACATACAAAATACCGGTGTCAATGCTATATCAACAGAAGTGTGGACAAAAAAAGACTTATCGGATTTTGAGAAAAAATACAATAATTTTTGTTCAAACAGACCAACGTTAACATATAATCCTGTTTACATAATGTTAAAAGCATAACATTTAACACTGTGAAAATGCTTGCACCAAAAGAGTTTTAGGCAAACAGACAATCATCTGTTTGTAAATTTTTGTAACAAAAAACAAATAAACTCTAAAGTTTTTCTAAAAAATGCCGATAACAAAAATGTAAGTAAAAAGATGAATGAAAAATCAAGTATAGTTGTTTTTTAGGGAAAACGTAAATAGGTAGTAGTACAGTCAAATTTAAGGAGCAAACAAATGGGACACCACGATGAATATGAAATGTTAATTCAATATTCCGAGATGACCACATTTGATTTCAATTCGGAGGAATTTCAAAAGGTCAGAAAAGATTACATTGATTGCAAAAATGCAATCAGTAATTTTGCAGAAAATTTCAAATCTTTGTTTAAGAGATTCAGACCAAACAGAATTTACTAAAATATTATAAATGAGGATACAGTGTATGTCTAAAAAAGAATTTAACAATAACTGTTTCTCGCCTAATTGGCTTGAAATAGACACAAATGGGGCGGAAAGCTACCGGACTGAAGTAAATAAGGAGGAACGCCTAGAGAGTAAACAACGCAAAGATTTAAAAACTTTATTAAAAGAACTTGATGAAATCAAGGAAAACATTGAAAGAGCTGTTGAAAAACAGCGACGTCTGGCAAATCTTATGGGATTTTATACCGGAGAACTCGCGAGATAACCTGTAATTTGTCAGAGCAAAATTTAAGCGAAAGCAGACGGAAGTTATGAGATTCCGTCTGTTTTTGTGTTATGATTGCTGAAAAGAGGGTTATGTTTTGTCTGAGTGTATGCTGAATTTGCTAACAAAAAAAAGTGTTAATCCGGATAATACCGGGAATATTTATATAGAGGGAGATAATATTGATGCTCTCAGAATATTACTGAACACTCACAAAAACAAAATAAGGGTTATATATATTGATCCTCCCTATAATACAGGAAAACGATTTATTTATAAGGATTTTCATAAAGATTGGCATGATATGATTCTTGCAAGGCTTGAACTTGCACAACAACTGCTCAGTGACGACGGAATTATATTTATATCTATTGATGAAAACGAAGTACATAAACTTAAAGAAATATGCAATAAAATTTTCGGAAAAGAAAATTTTATAACAACATTTATCTGGGAAAAAACACAGCATTTCGGCAGACAAAAACTTAATTCATATTCTAATGCGGAATATATAATTTGTTATGCAAAAAAATTGTACAATAAAAAGACAAAAGAACTGCTTGTTGAGAGAATCAGCGACAGCTTACTGGATGCACCATTATATAATGCCTCAAATAATATAACAACAGTAACATTTCCCAAGGGAACCGTTAAATTTAATATTAAAGACGGAATCTATAAAAAAACAAATTCAAAGTTGTATGAATTAACTACACCGGTTAAGGTTTTAAACGGTTTTAATTCAGACTCCTTTTCTTTAAGATTTCGTTCCAGATGGTCAGCTGAGAATGTTATTAAAGAGATAAAGAAAGGAACAACTTTTTGGATAAAGACAGAGGCTTTTGCTGTTCGTGCCGTATATGGCAATAACAAGTTTACCAAAATAGCTCCTAAGCAAATAATATTTACTAATCAAAAAAACGGACAATGTACTTATTCCCGATTCGGAGAAAGAGTTACAACAACCGAAACCGCTACAAGTGAATTAAGCAAAATCATGGATTCGGCTTTGTTTGATTATCCAAAACCGCTTTCGCTTATATCGTACTTGTTGTCTTTAATTTTTGATGAAAAAAGTAATAACTTTTCTAAGGATTTTACCGTTTTGGATTTTTTCTCAGGCTCAGGTACAACAGCCCATGCCTGTATGCACTTAAATTCCCTTGACGGTGGAAAAAGACAATTTATACTGGTTCAAAGACCTGATATTATAGATGAAAAAAATAAGAGCTCAAATAACAAATATAAAACTTTATGTGATATCGGAGAAGAAAGAATAAAAAAAGCCGGAAAAATTATAAGTAATAATTTTCCGAAAGTTGATACCGGCTTCAGGGTATATGAAATTAAAAAAACATAGGTATCAGTTGTTTATAAAACCGTTTATTACGGCTGATACGACAACTCTTTGACTTATATTTGCAATTGTGTTTATAATCGTATAGGAGCATATTATGAAAGAGATTAAGGCACAGCATTACGTTGATACAGTAATATTTTCAATAGACCACATTATACGTAATCTAAAACGTGAATTAAAACAAAAAATTGACAGTCTTAATATCGGTATTACGGGAGAACAGTTTGTAGTTTTGGACACAATAGACTGTTTTAATGAAATTTATCAACAGAAATTGTCGGAATTGTTAATGAAAGATAAATCAAACACCACAAGAATTTTAAAAGTTCTTGAAAATAAAGGTTTAATTGCACGTTCAGCAGGAAATGTAAATAACCGCCTTGTTTATTTTTTACATGTTACCGACAAAGGAAAAAAAATAGTTAGTGATAATATGCCCAAAATTAAACAGTTTATAACAGATATTTTTGAAAATATATCTGATGAAGAAATTGATTTATTGCATGTACTGAGTACAAAATTCCAATCAGACTTATCTAATATTCAGGATATTAATTAATCGCTTGAATTATTATTTTTTATGATTCTGAAAATATACAACAAGGTACCGATTGTCAAAATTGCCCCGATAATTTCTGCTGTCTTAAGCGGAAGATTAAATCCGATTTTTTCGGAAAATATAAATGACATTGTAATAAACACATAAAAAAGAGCCGGGAGCAACGTTATAAGATAATTTTTTTTGTTTTTGGCAAGAAAAATTGTTCCGCAGCATAATACAGGAATCGCAATCAGCTGATTAAAGAAGGTAAAATATCTCCAAATCAGAGAAAAGCTGTTCGCATTTGTTTTTGCCCAAATAAGTATTGACAAAACACATATAATTATAGGAATTACAATAATTAATCGATTACTTATTTTTTTCTGTTCAATTTTTAACGCATCCGCAATTGTAATTCGCAACCCTCTGAGTGCTGTATCACCTGATGTAACAGGCAATATTATTATCGCAAGTGTTACAAGAAAAGCCAGGTTAAGCGGCACAAATTTATTTGCAATAATATTAACAACGTTAACCGTTCCTACAATATTTGCCGGCACAAGATTAAGACTATAAACATCCATAGCAGCTGCTGCCCAAATAATGGCAATTAGTGACTCTAAGCACATCATTCCGTAGAAAATTATTTTTCCGTCTTTTTCATTATTGACCGTTCTGGATATAATTGTAGCCTGTGTCGAATGAAACCCTGATAAAAGACCGCAGCTTACAGTCATAAAAAACATCGGAATCAGAGGAAGATTATTCGGGTGCAGATTATATTTTGCCAAACTGAAATTTTGCAAATTTACACCGTTTATAAAAAATCCTGCTAACACAAGCCCCGTTCCGAGAATAAGCATTAAACCCAATACGGGATAAAATTTCCCGATAATTTTATCTATAGGAAACAGAGTTGCCATAATAAAATAAAGCAAAATGGTAATATAAGTTCCCAAAACAACCGGATTTGTTATAACAAATTCTTTTATACCAAAAAATCTTTCCGCAAATAAATCACCTGCAGTATATACAAAAACAGTAGCAAGCAAAAGAAGCATAACGGCAACAATTACCATAAATATTTTAAAAACTTTCTCTCCAAGATATATTTTTATTAATCCCGTAATTTGTGCTCCTTTATGCCTTATAGAAAGCATTCCGGCAAAATAATCATGGACACCGCCTGCAACAATACATCCCAAAGGAATGAGAATAAATGCAACAGGTCCGAAAAGAATCCCCTGAATTGCACCAATAATCGGTCCCATGCCTGCAATATTAAGCAAATGAATTAAAGCATTCCTTCCTTTAGACATCGGAACATAGTCTACACCGTCTTTCATAGTATTAGCAGGTGTACTCTCATCTGACGGAGAAAAGATTTTTTCAATAAATTTTGAATAAAAAATATACCCAAAGAATAAAATAAAAATTCCAAATAAAAAAGTTTTCATAACAACATTATATATAAGAATCAGATTTGAAACAATAATAACTCTTGCAAAGATAAAAATATTCTTTTAAAATTAAAACAAGACAAGAACATCTGTATATCAGACTTTTTTATTGTCGGAAAAGGGGTTTTTATGACAGAGAAAAAAAGAATATTAATAGTTGATGATGATACCGAAATCAGAGATTTGCTTGAATTTGATATTTCTTCAAGCGGATATTTTACCGATACTGCCGTAGATGGTATGGACGGATTAAATAAAGCCCTGAATAATAAATATGACCTGATTCTTTTAGATGTTATGATGCCAAAAATGAACGGATTTGATGTTTGCAAAAATATTCGTCAGGCAAAAATTAATGTACCTATATTAATGCTCACTGCAAAAGGAACTATAGGAGATAAAACAAGTGGGTTTGACAGCGGTGCCGATGATTATCTGGTAAAACCTTTCGATATACAGGAAGTTTTATTAAGAATAAGAGTGTTGCTCAGGCGGAATCAGCCGGTACCTGAAACATCTGCTATTTCAGAGATTCTTGAAGCAGGTGATATAGAAATATTACCGGATACTCTGGAAACTGTTATTCTGAACAAAAAAATTAAACTTACCCCGACAGAATTTGAAATACTTTATTGTCTGATGCAGCATTTTAATAAATCTGTTACTTTGGCAACTTTGCTTGAGGAGGTTTGGGGTTACTCAAGCGACGAAGATGTCAGAATGCTGAGAGTTCATGTAGGTGCATTAAGAAATAAAATAGAACCTGATGCAAAAAGTCCAAAATATCTTCATACGGTAACAAATGTCGGATATAAATTAACACCGTTCGGAGAATAATTACAGATACAAGGAGAAAATATGGAGCTGAACAAATACATTGAACATACACTTTTGAAGCAGGATGCACAACAAAATGAAATAAAAAAACTTTTGGATGAGGCTGTAAAATATAAATTTTTAGGTGTGTGCGTAAATCCGTGCAATGTAGCTTTTGCAAAAGAATATTTAAACGGAACGAATGTTAAAGTTGTTACGGTTATAGGTTTTCCTCTTGGTCAGTCAACAACGGAAGTCAAAATTCTGGAAACAATCGATGCGATTAAAAACGGTGCTGATGAAATTGACATGGTACTTAACTGCGGAAAGTTAAAAGAAGGAAAATATGATTATATTGTTGATGAAATATCCAAGATTAAGTTTGCCTGCCAGGGACATGCCTTAAAGGTTATACTGGAAACAGATTTATTATCAAAAGAAGAAATTGTCAAAGCTTGCGAATTATGCATTAAGGGAAATGCAGATTTTGTAAAAACTTCTACAGGATTTGTTAAAAACGGTGTAGGTGCTAAACCTGAAGACGTAGCATTGATGTATAGTATCGTGAAGGATTCCGGCTTGGGAGTAAAGGCATCCGGAGGAATCCGTGATAAAGAAGCCGCTTTAAAGATGATAGAAGCAGGGGCGGTAAGACTGGGAACAAGCTCCGGAGTCAGCATCTGCAGCTCATCAAATTAAAAATTATGATAAAAAAAGCAGTATTGTCATTAATATGGATATATCAAAAAGTTACTTCATTTATGCCGCACAGATGCAGATTTTATCCGTCCTGTTCGGAATATATGAAAATTGCTATAATGCGTTTTGGACTGCTAAAAGGCGGATGGCTCGGAGTTAAGAGAATATGCAGATGCCACCCGTTAAATGAAGGCGGATACGATCCTGTTCCGGAGGAGGCTTAAACATGGCAGATAAGATAATTATTTTTTCAGGGAAACAATATTCAGGCAAAGATACTGCAGCAAAAATTTTAATGCAGGAAATGCCGGATTTTAAAAGATGTGCTATGGGAGATATTATTAAAATTGAATATGGAAAACTGCATAATATTTCATTTGCAGAAATTGAAAATAACAAATCTAAATATCGTCAGGGGTTAATTGACTTGGGCAATCTCGGCAGGGCAAAAAATCCTGACTACTGGCTTGAAAAAATTATTTCACAGAGCGGTAACATTGTTGTAACAGATGTTCGTATGAAACATGAATATGAAGTTTTTAAATCTGCCGGTGCAATTTCCATAAGAATAGAGGCTGACCGTGATATAAGAGAAAAACGCGGCGGAAAACTTGTCGGCGAAGATGATGTTACGGAAACAGAGCTTGATAACATTAAAGACTGGAATTTTATAATCGATAATAATAATGACTATGAAACACTGCAGAAAGCAGTTTTGGGTATAAAAAACCAAATAATAGCATACGGCAACTAGTGTATATTATTTTGTTAATAAATATGTTATAATAAATAAAGTTTAAAAGTTGGAGTTTTATATGCCTAACATTGATTTAGATGATGAATTCTTAGAATTGTTTTATAGCGTAACCAGTTCCAAAGTTCCTGCTGATATTAATATTCAGCAATTAAAGTTACAGCTTATAGACATAATTGATATCATTAGAGAATTAAATGCTAATGCAAAAAAACCATACAAAAGTGAAGCTCTCGGCAACATGGAAGATGAAGAAGCTACAGGACCGGCAATTTTGGTTGTTGATGATTTAGGTGTAATAACATATCAGCTTAAAGTCCTCCTTTCCAAATTTGAACTGGATGTCGACTGCTCACAGGAAATCTATGATGCGGTTAACAAATATAAAAAACGCAAATATGATTATGTTGTTATGGATTTGTTTATTCCGACCGAAAGAGAAGGTTTTATTCTTTTAACAGAACTGCGTAAACTGGCAGCAAGTTATGATGTAAAAACTGTTATCGGTGTAATAACTGCGTCTTCAAGAAAAGAAATTGAGCAACAATGCCGTTCAAGAGGTGCCGACTTCTTCCTTGAAAAAAATAATGAATGGCAGACAAAACTTTTCAGCATTATGGACGGATACATAAATGCCGACAAAGAACCGGATGACGATTTTTAGAAAATCCTTCCTGCATTTATTACATATTTAGTTATATTGATACTGACATTTTTGTACTGTAAAATTATGGTATAATTATTATTGCAGTTGATAAAAAATTTTTATATTACTTGTCACAAGTGAGGGAAAATGCAGCGAGAAGAATTTATAAAAGCCAAAAGAATTGTCATAAAACTGGGTACAAATATTATCAGAAATGAGGTTGGAGAGGTTGCTCTTTCAAGAATATACTCCTTCATAGAAGATATCTCAAAACTGGTCAAACAGGGAAAAGAAGTAATTCTTGTAACTTCCGGTGCAGTAGGTTTGGGCAAGAAAAAACTCAACCTTGACTCAACTGCGGATGAAGGTGTAAAACAGGCTTGTGCCGCTATCGGTCAGAGCAAATTAATGTCATTTTATGAAAGCGGTTTTGGTGTATATGATATTCCTATTGCACAAATTCTTTTAACAGAAGATGATTTTTCACTCAGACATAAATATTTAAGTTTGCGAACAACAATGAATAAACTTTTGGAATTTGGTGTTGTTCCTGTTATAAATCAAAATGACACAGTTACACCCATACAAGCAAGTGCTGTTAATGCAGGTATGAAAGTAAACTTTTCCGACAATGATAAACTTTCCGCACTTGTTGCAAGCGAACTGGATGCTGACTTGTTAATTCTTTTGACAGATATTGACGGTTTATACACGTCTAATCCGAAAGAAAATAGTGATGCCGAACTTATCAAAGAAGTTGAAGCCGTTACGGATGATGTCTTAAAACTCGGAACAGATGCATCAGAAGGCGGCAGAGGCGGAATGAGAACAAAACTTGAAGCTGCAAAACTCGTAACACGTTTTGGCGGCAAAGTCCTTATCGCAAACGGCAAAGTTCCTTCTGTTATTTCCAAAATATTCAACGGTGAAGAACTTGGAACAATGTTTCTTCCCGCAAAAGGAAATCTGGCAGATAAAAAAAGATGGATTGGTTATGCAACCAACATCTTTGGCGGTCTGATTGTTAATGACGGAGCAAAAAAAGCTATTCTGGAACAGTTTTCCAGTCTGCTTCCTATCGGTATCATCAGTGTAGTCAATGAATTTAAGCAGGGTGAAGTTGTTTCAATCATGGATGAAAACAATATAGAATTTGCAAGAGGTATGGCAAATTACAGTTCTGCAGAATGCCGCAAAATTGTAGGCTCACATTCAAATGACATCGAAAACATACTCGGTTACAAAAACTACGATGCAGTAATAACACGTGATAATATTACAGAACTTGTTTAATCTATGACAAGAATGATGAGAATTGATTTTGCATTTCTGCAATCATCATATCCATAGAGGAGAATTTATTTTCAAGTCGTTTTCTGTATTTTTCAATTGCTGCAGTACCTTTAACAATTTTCTTTGAATAGTTTTCTTTCTGAGTGTTATAAGATCTGTTTGCAGATTCAAAATATCCGCTTGAAGATAATGCTCTGAATACATCTTTATATACTTCACCAAGTATTCCAACATTAGCCTCAGTACCATCACCTATTAACAAAAGCCTTACACCTTCTTCATCAGCATCAAAGGCGCGCATAAATTCTTCTTTATCAATAGAAAGCATTGTAATGTCACTGTTCGCTGTAGAAATATTATTGGCTGCCGCATTAGCCGTTTTAATACCTATCTGTGAAAGGTTTCTGTATGATGTTGTCAAACCTGAATAAGAACTCATTATTTTTGTACGTATGTCATTTCTGATAAGTTTTAACATTGACTGGCTTTTTAATTGTCCGGTTTTAGAAATAACCGAATCTACATTAGACATCAACTCATTATATCCGTCAATTACATTCTCAAGTGCATTTGATAATGTTTCTTTGTCACGTTTTACAGTCAGTTGTACAACAGAACCGTTTGATAATCCTTTAAGATTTATTGTCAAACCTTCTATATTTGTAGCATCTTTTGTGACTGTATTAGTAAATGATGTATAACGGGAGCCGTTTATTGTTATTATGGCATTTGAACCGATTTTTTGATTATCCATAACAAGAATATCACCATCAGTTAATCCCAAAAGTTCTGTAATGTTTGTAGTTCCGGATTCAATATTTACCGCAGAAGCACCTGTTACGGATGATTTTATAACAAGTTTACCGTCAATATTATCCCAGTATGCAGTTGCAAGAGAATTTTCACTGGAATTAATTTGTGAAACAATATCTGAAATAGTTGTTACACCTTCTGTTATATAAATATTTTCATCACCGACTTTGAAATAACCGTCAAGTACTTTCTGGAACAATTGTTTTGAACTGATTTTTCCGTCAACGGAAGAGCCTGTTAATCCTGTCGCAGTAACAAAGTTAGATGCTTCTGAACCGGTAGTGCTGCTGAAAGATAAAGATGCACCGTTTGTTGAATATATCTGCAAACATCCGTCTCTCAGACGGTCTTTTGCATCAAAATCTATATGAACATCACTGAACTGTGAGTTAATTTTTGTTTGAAGTGTTTCAAACGTATCACCGTCTTCAATTGTGATTGTCCTTTGTGTTCCATTTCTGTTTATATTGAACGTACCGCTTGTTATACCTACAGTACTCAATAAAGTACTCTTTTTCGCCGAAGTTCTGAACAAACCTTCTTCATCAAGAGAGGTTTTGTCATTAACTTTATACAGTTGTCTTGAACTTTCCAGTACGTTATTTTTTGCAGATGTCATACCTGTAATTGCAACGAAGTTACAAGTATCGCTTGTTGAACCTATACTTATATTTGCATTTGCATCAGAAGATTTAATTCTCAGATAACCGTCTTTCAGGAAACCGTTTTCATCAATATCAAAACTTAAATCATTGAATTTTTCACTTATTCTGGATTGCAGAGTTGCAACAGTATCGGTTTCATAAACATCTATGGTTTTCTTTTGACCATTTCTATATAATGAGAATTGACCTGTAGATATTGATAAAGTGCTCAATTTTGTTTGCAAACCGGCATAATTCGCTGCGGAAAGTTTGTCTTCTTTTTCTGTAACTACTTTTTCCAGAACTTGTTTATTATTTTGCGTTGATGAAAATCCACCCAGAGCCATCGGACCACTAAGTCCTATGAAGTCAGCAAATTTAGAAGTCGATTGGTCTGAAATAAAGTTTACGTCATCATATCCGCTTGAAATATAGAAGTTACCCTGCGTCATATATGCATTTATGCCAACAGCACCTAATTTTTCAATAAGAGAATTATAAGTATCGTCTTCCTCAACATTAACTGTTTTATAGTATCCGTTTACGGTAAATACAAGAGAGCCGGTAAATGCAGACGTTCCGGTAGTTGCAGCTGTTACCGTAGTTCCGTTTATTTGAATTGTTGAATTAATTCTGTCTGAACCTTTTGCAGCTTCTGTTTCTACCGTAACAATAGTATATCCGAGATTTGATGTATCCCAAACGTGATTTCCGCTGTATGTTTGCTGTTTAGGTGTTAATTTCAGTGCCGTCAATATTTGTGAGCCGCCTGCTATCTGCTCAAGATAAATATTACTGTCAGATGTCAAATAGGCTTTACCGTCTGATAATATGTTTCCTGTTATACCATATTGTGCCAGACCAATAATCTCATTATTGATAAATTCTTCCAGAGTAAGAGTTGAGTCAACCGTAATTGTTGTTGTTTCACCGTTTTGATGAAGTAATATCTGACCGTTACCGTGGCTATATCCGTTTATAGAACTTATTACGGTACCGCCGTTAATCTCAACTGCATCATCACCGTATCTCAAATAACCCGAATCAGTATTAGAATATACATTAATAGTTGTTGAGTCGTATGAATAATCTTCACCGACACTTAACTTCAAAGCTGTTTGTAAAACAGAACTCATACCTTTTATGTATGCACCGCTTTCTTCTAATTCACTGAGTCTAACCTTGTTGCCTACAATTTCAGCCTTTATACCATAGTTACTGTTATTAATTTTATCACAGAACCCCTGAACGGTAAGTTCTTTATTTATGTTAACGGAAACAATACCATATACAGGAGAATATATTACTACAGAACCGTCACTTGACATATTGTGTAAAGCAGTGGTCAGATTTATATCTGTGGTGGAAGTCATAGTCGTCGGTGCTGTTGTATAATATGTTTCTGCTACCGGCTGGAGAATACCTATATTTGTAGCAATATTACCGTCAACAAAATTACCGCTTGTTGAATTAAGCTTAATAACACCGTCATCAATAGTTCCTGTTATTCCGTATGAAGTAAGGATATTAAATAAATCCTGAACCGTAGAATCTCCTGTTAATGAAGTAATAGTGTCAACTACTTCACCTCCGTCACACTCTCTTATTACAAGTGTGTCGCCGGCATTTCTTACGGCACCTATCTGAGAAAGTGTTGAATCACGATGTACAAGCGTATCCTGCGTTGAATATACAATAGCCGTAGATGTCATTTTTGTCAGTGATACATGCGGTTTTTCGACCATTGACAATCCCATAGCTGTTGCTAAATTTCCGGCAAGCACATTCCCTTCCGTTCCGGAAGAGAATGTTATTACACCGTCTGCATCAATGGATGCTGAAATTCCGTATTCGGTTTGAAGTATATTGAATGCTTGTTCTAATGTGGTATCTTCTGTAAACAGACGACTTGTTCCGGTTGGTGTAATTGTAGTATTATCATTAGTAACAATTTTATAATTTAAGTTACTGCCTGTAATACCCATGTCTTTAAACTTTGTAGAAAGTTTAACTGCACCGTTATCTTCTGTTCTGGTAACAATCTCAATTGTATTTTCTGTTTTATATCCGGTATTAACATCCTGCAAATTGAATGCCTGCATTACACCTGATGCATCACTAACCAGTTTTATGCTTGCGTTTTCAGTATTTGCTGTTGCCATATTAATTGAAAATATACCGGTAGATTCATTATAGCTTGCTGCAATACCAATACTGTCAAGATTGTCAATAAAACTGGCTATTGTAGAATTTTCGTCTACTGAAATTGTACGCAGATGGTTATCAACAGAGAATGTAATATCAGCAGCATGAACATCTGTACTGCCATACTCATCTGTTATCAAATTAAATAATCTGGTATCCATTCTTGCGTATGGAGTTTCTGTTACTGTATAGCTCTTTTTAATTCCGCTGTTAACTTCTGTTGCGGAAGCTAACTGGTTTACTTCAATATTGTACGTTGTATTTTCGGCGGTATTGCTGGCAGTAGCGGTTAAAACAGATACATTGCTTGATTCGGCAATGTTTGAAGTAAATAAATCTCTTTGTGAAAACTTATTTGAATCGGTAATATTTAATAAAAGACTTTCAAAAGAACTGAAATAACTTTTTATGTTATTCAGCACAGACTGAGCTTCTGAAATCGCCGTTTTACTGGATTCAAGTTTTGTTATTTCTGCCTGTTTAACAGAAACAAGTGCTTCTACCCAAGAAGACGTATCCATGCCTGATGCTAAACCGCTGAAAGAGATTGCCATAATTACCTTTCTGTTTTAGATTATTGTGTTATTTAAAGTATACCTGATATTGAGTTTGTATGTTACTGTTCAATATGTTCATAGACATATATTTTTTCTCAAGTCGCTCACGGTATTTTTCTATTGCAGCATTACCTTTAACAATCTTATTATCTATTCTTTCAATCTGCTTGTCAAAGGAATTTTCTGTTCTTTCGAAATAACCGCCCGCACTGTCGAGAGTTTCATCAATAAAGGCTTCTAATCTGGTTAAAACACCTTCTTCAATGAGTTCGCCATCTTCATTAACTTTACCGATAAGTAATGTTCTTACGCTTTCTGAATCTGATTCAAATGCTTTTGCAAATTTATCATAATCCAGAGCGAGTTTGAAGATACCGCTTCCTACTGACAGATTTGTTGCATCTGCAGTATTTGTTACAATACCGATTGCAACAATATTTCTGAATGCAGAAGAGTTCTTGTTGGTACCGGTCAGAATTGATTTTATCTGATTTCTTATACGTTTCAACTCTGTATCATTCTGAAGTTCGCTCTTTGATGTTAATGTGCTGTTGATATTGTCAACTAATGCGTTATATCCGTCAATAACATCACTAATTGCAAGTGCCAGTGACTGAACATCTTTCTTAACGGATATTACGGTAGAGCTGCCTGCTGACATTCCTCTCAGGCTCAGTGTCATACCATCAATACCTGTTACATCGCTGCCCATTGTATTTGTAACAGCTGTGTATGTTGCACCGTTAATTGTAACTTTAGCATTCTTACCGTTTATCTGAGAATCAGTATTGATTGATGATACATTTTCACCGGTATCTTCATCAACATAACTCTTTGTAAATCCGAGAACATCAGTAATATTGCTTGAGCCTGATTCAAAGTTAATGTAGAAATCACCTGTATTTTTAGATTTGAATCTGAATTCGCCGGCAATATTATCCCAGTATGCAGTTACATTGGAATCAGGATTTGTATTAATCATGGAAACAAGTTCACCGATTGTTGTTGTTTCATCAATTGTAACTGTTGCATCACCTATAACGAAGTCACCTGTAGTAATATCACCATTTCTGAATAATCCGGATTCTGTAAGTTTGGAATTTTCATTAGCCTTATAGAAGGATCTTGTACTTGCAGTTGAACCGGTGCCATCACCCATAATACCTGTTATTGCACCAAAGTTACTTGTATCTTCGTTAGAACCGACAATGATATTTGAACCTTTCTGATAGATTTTTATAAATCCGTCTTCTAATTTAACGTTGATATTATTTTCATCGTCACCATTTACGTTCTGACCTAATGCTGCACGTAAACTATCCTGAATATCTTTAACAGTATCAGCTTTGTTGACCTGTATAGTTGCTTTTCTGCCGTCTTTGTATACACTCAGAGTACCGGTGCTGATATTGAATGCGCCCATTTTGGTTGTATCGTCCGCATAATTTACAACAGACAATGCTTTGGTTTCTGAGTATGTTGTTGTTGATATAATAGTTTTCGAACGGTCTGTCATAGAATATCCGCTGACGGAAGAATTCTGAACCAAACCAATCATTGCTGCCAGATTAGATGATGTAGCAGCCTGAACGATAGATACTGTATCAAAACCGCCTGTGAATGAGAATCTGCCGGCTTCTAATTTTGCACGTAAGCCTTTTTCTTCAAGTTTGTTAATTAAGGTTCCAAAAGTATCTTCCTGGTTAATTGTAACTGATTTATACTTGTCGTTAACACGGAAGGTAATTACACCGTTTGCTTCAAGCATACCTTCTGCAAATTCACTGAGCAGAGTATCTTCGGTTGCATAGTATGTGGTTTCACCGCTGATTGTTGTTGTCAGAGTCTTAGAATTCATTACGGTTGTACCTTCAACCTTAATTGAAACATCTGACATATTCAGTACATCAAGCAGGTTAGAACCGCCTTCTGCGCTCTTGACGTAAGTACCATCGTTTGATTTGAATGTAACTCTGCCGCCTGCAAGAACTTCTGCTTCTACACCATAATCGTGTAATACATTGAACAATTGTCCTAATGTCATTGAAGCTCTTACACTTATATTCTGTTCAAGTCCGTCTGCATAGTGGACAGTAATGTTACCATTTCCGCCTTCATATCCGTTCAGTTTTGATATTCTGGTGTTAAGTTTTGCGGTAACAGATTCATCTACATACTGAAGATTTCTTGAATTAGAGTTATCAAAGTTATCTAAGACACTTGTTTCTAAAGTACCGAGTGTAGAAGTTACATCATGGTAGATTGTTGTAGTGTATGTTCCTGCTTTAGAACCGGCAATAATCTGTTCGGAATCATAAGTATATACACCGTTTTCACCGGTAATAACTTTAAGAGCACCTTTCATTTCCGTATCCATACCGAGGATATAATATCCTTCATCGGCACGTGTCGGAGTGAATGTAATTCTTCCGGTGTGGTCTTCGATTGTTACATCAATACCATAGTCGCTGAACAGACGTTCTTTGAGTTCCTGCATTGTTGTATCGTGGTCGATTTCAATACTCTTACCACCTTCAGGAGTTGCAAGTGTCATTGTCATGTCTGCAAATATACTAAAGTTATCCAACCGCGTATCGTAGTTCAACAGAGTTGTATTCTGTCTTGTATAACCATCGCTGTTGAAGTTTATACTATAATCATACGATTCATAGTAATGACCGTCACCGACCTGATTTGATATCTTGAACTTATCCTGTATTTCCGAAGATATACCAAGAATATAAGTATATTCGTTACCGGTAAGGGTTATTTTGTTATTTGAATCAATATTAACCTGTATTCCGTATATATCATTACCTAAGACAGCACTCGCCTGCGTCTGCAGATTATGTATAGAACCGTAATTTTCAAGTTCAAACCTGAGTTCTTCGAAGGTTTCACCATCACGAACACCGTTGTCATTATTGTTGTATCCGCTGCCCGTCAACGTATGACCTGTACTTCCTGCAGTCCAGGTAATTACATAAGTTGAAGTTGTCTTTTGCATAAATACAGTATTATTTTTAATAATTCTGTCATCTGTTGAATCAGCAACAAAGGTTGTGTTGTTGTGTGTAACGATTGTAATATACTGATTCTGATAAATATCAAAGTTCTGCAGCCTCATGTTGTCATAGTTGACATAAGTGTATTCATTTACATTATTTGTAGTATTAGCATACTCTACGGTATAATTATATGACTTACCGTAAGAGGTGCCTTCTTTTGTACACGTGTCAATTTTAAGTTTTTGAGCAAGTGCATCGCTGACTTTGTTAACATAGGTGTATTCATCACCGGTAAAGTGCAGTTTGCCTTCACCATCTACATAAGCATCTATACTATAGTCTTCACTAATATTAAACATTTGACCGTATTCTGTAGATGCTGCCAGAAGTGACCTGTTAATGTCATCAAGGAATTCGCCCAAAGTTTCAGGTTTAGCATCTGAATCTTCCGTACCTAATGCACCTGCTGTCCAAGTAACTGTTATTGTTCGTGTTACCTTATTAACAGCACCATTACTTCTTGCCTGCTGTTCCCAACCGGTTTTTGTTGTATCCTGAGCATAAGTGTTGTTCAGGTGGATAACAATATCAACCGTTTGTGATTGGTTAATTGACATGTTTGCAAGAGTTGTATTTCTTTCGTTAAGGTATGTATAGTCTTTATAAGTATCGGCATTTGCACGATATATGATATCGTAACCATACGATGAACCGTAAGTTCCGTTTTCTTTCTTGTCACCTGATAAGTACATGAAGTTTTCAAGCGAATCGCTTACGTCATATAAATATGTAAATTCATTACCGACTGCTTTCAACTTACCGTTTTCGGGATCAACCGAGAATTGCATAAAGTAACCGGTGTCGATTGTTGTTGTATAAGTTTCATTTGTATCACCCGGTTTTACGGTTACGGTATGAACGGAGTGAGCAATATTGTTTGGAGCACCGTATTGGTCATATATATTTTTAAGTGCCTGGTTAACTTTTAATTCGTATTCGGAAAGGTTTTCGCCTTGTTCCCAAGTTACGGTGATTGTGTGGGTAACGTGTGATACACTTGTCATACCATCGGTGTTATCCTGAGCGAAGGTGTTATTCGTGTGGACAACAAAGGTCATTGACTGGTTGCCTGTAACCTGTGTTTTGTTACCAAGGTGGTCATAACGGATAAGGTTGCTAAGACGGGTATTTCTTTCGTTCATGTATGTGTAATCTCTTGCGTTTTCACCGTCTTTTGCAAGAGTATCGGAATCCGCACGATATGCAATAGTATAATTATACTGTTGTGTCTGAGCATTCAAATGTATATCATTTGTAAAGAAGCTGCCAAGGTTCTGAATATACGTATATTCATTACCCTTAATACTCAATTTTCCGTTTTGCGGGTCAACTCCGAATTCTAAGAAGTAAGCCGTGTCAAAACTCGTTGTATAATTATCTGTTGTAACACCCGGTTTGACCGTCATTGTATGAACGGAGTGAGCTATATCCTGCGGTGCGCCATATTGGTCATACAGAGCTTTCAGTTGTGTATTTACTCTATATTCAAATTCGCTGAGGCTTTCACCTTCTGTCCAAGTGAATTTTTGTGTGTATGTTACACCAACAGTATAGCTAGTGCTGGTAGCATCTGTGTTATCCTGAGTGAAGGTTTTGTGTGTATGAATTACAACATCAAAACTTCTTGCTGCAGCATTAGCAAGCGAATTTGTAGTGCCGATAGTGAAGTTGTTTACGGTACTGTTTCGTTCGTTCAGGAACGCATATTCAACTTCTTTGTCAGCATCGGAACGGTAATTAACGGTATAAGTATATGAATCGTTGTAATTGCCGTCTAAGTGCATAGCATTTTGAAGTACTCCGGATATAGACTGAACATAGGTGTATTCGTTACCCGTAAATTTCCATTTACCGGTGTTTGCATCAACTTCAAAGTGAATTGAATATCCGCTGTTTTTATAATCATCACAATGACTTTCATCAAGCTCTTTAACCTCAGTGCCCGAAGCCAGAGTTGTACCGAAGTTATCATTATCAGTTGGGATGCTGTATGGAATATCATCGTATTGTTCATATAAATGATACAAAGTTTCATTGACTTTATCTTCAAATTGTTCAAGAGTTTCACTTGTTGTCCAGGTAACTGTAATTGTTTTAGTTACATCTTTTGCTCTGACAACAGATGATTCGCTGACAGTTCCGCTGTTTGAAACGCCGGAAATAACTGAATCCGTGAAGTCCTGAGCAAAAGTATTATTTGTATGTATTACAAATGTCATTGTCTGATTAGAAGTAATGCTCAGGTTACCAAGTTTGGTATTTCTTCTGTTGAGGAAGGTTTGTTCTTGTACGTTATCTGCTTTATCGGTGTAGATAACATCATAACTATATTTGTCATGCTTGCTTTCGTCGTATTTCAGACCTGTTTTCTGAGTTAATCCTGCACTTACGCCTGACAGATATGCCCATTCATTTGTTTCAAGGTGTAAAACACCGTCTTTTTCAACCGTCAAATGAACTCCGCCTTCAGCCATTGTACCGACCATAGCATTTTCAATTTTTCTTTCAAAGTCGTACAAGCTTTCGCCGAGATCCCAAGTAACGGTGATTGTTTGTGTTGTATTTGAAGCATTTGTGTTGTCAGTCATGAAGGTTGAGTTGTTGTGAACAACAAATGTTAATGACTGAGCTGAAGAAAGTCCCATATTTGAGAGCTGGAATGTGTTTTCTGAACCGTTAGAATCGTTCAGGAAGATACTTTCAGCTGTGTTGTCGGATGCATCAGTGTAAACAATACTATAATCTTTTGTTTTCTGTTTGCTTGTATCATATTTAAGACCTGTTTTATCAATTAATCCCTGACTTGTACCGGTCATATATGCCCATTCGCCGGTCTTAACAGTGATATAACCATCTTTAGCGGTAATGCTTACCTGACCGTCATTCAGCGGATTGATAGCTTTCAGGGCATTTTCAACTTTCTTTTCAAACTGATACAAAGTTTCACCCGTTGTCCAGGTTAATGTGGTTGTTGTTACAACACTATGAGCATTTTTGTTGTCTGTTACAAAGTCTGCGTTATTATGCGTTGCAAATGTTATGGTTTGATCTGAATTTAAACCTAATTTTGACAGCGTCATTGTGTTTATGCTCTCGTTTGTATCATCAAGAAATGCTTTGTTTACAGTACCGTTTGAAGAAGCAATATATGCAATATTATAGTTATATCGTTTGTTGTTGCTGTCTTTGTATACCAAACCTGTTTTATTTGCCAATTGCGTGCTGACGCCTTCTAAGTATGCCCATTTACCGGTTGTTAAATGTAATTGACCATCTCCCTGAACAGTTAAATGTACATCACCTTCAGCATTAGTGCCTACCATAGCATTTTCGATTTTTCTTTCAAAGTCATATAAGCTTTCGGTAGTAGTCCAATCAACTGTAATAGTCTTAAGAACATTCTGAGCATTAGTGTTGTCTGTTGTAAAGGTCGTGTTCTCGTGTACAACAAATATTAATGACTGATTTGAAGAAATTCCCATATTTGAGAGCTGGAATGAGTTACCTGTGCCGTTCTCATCGTTCAGACGAATACTTTCAGCTTTTTGGTCATCCGCATCGGTTTTAACCATGCTATAACTTGTATCGACATTGTATTTTACCGCCAGTCCGAGAGTGTTCGTAAATCCGCTGCTTGCGGCAGACAAATATGCCCATTTGCCTGTAGTAACAGTTATTTTGCCGTCTTGAGCGGTTATACTGAAATTATTATAAGCAGCAACACCTTCATTATTCAGGGCATTTCTTACTTCTTTTTCAAAAGCACCCAGAGTTTCGTTGGTATTCCAAGTTAAAGTAATGGTTTTTGTTGTATTTTTAGCATTATCATTGTCTGTAACAAAGTTTTCGTTTTTGTGTACAACAAAAGTCAGAGTTTGGTCAGTAAGACCTAATTTTTTCAATGTACTTGTGCTATAATCAGGATCGTTTATTCCGATAGGACCGCGAGTATCATCAAGGTAACTCTGGTTACCGTTTCCTTTCGAGGAAGCGGTGTATTCCATTTCATAATCATCGGTTTGCCAGTTTGGTTTCAAACCTGTTTTAGTTCGCAATTCAGTACTTACACCTGTCAGATATGACCATTTACCTGTTTTAATGTTCAATCTGCCGTCAACTACCTCTCCGAATGTTACATCAGAAACACCATTGTGCTGAATAGTATTTTGTACTTTGGCTTCAAACTCAGCCAGAGTTTCTGATGTTGTCCATGTTACGGTAACAGTGCTAACAACCTTGTTAGCATTTGTGTTATCTACCGTAAATGTGCTGTTATTGTGTACAACAAATGTCAAAGTCTGCGCATTATTTATTCTGATATCGCTCAGCTTTATGTCCATATCACGCGGGTTCAGTAACATAGGTTCTGTAACTTTATCATCATCCTTTGCATACCTGACGGTGTAGTTGTAGGAAGAAGTGCCTAATGATGATAAATTCAGAGCACTCATAAGAGATGATGACATGCTCTCTACATATAAATGTTCACTGCCAAATATTCTGAATCTGCTGGGTGCTCCTTTTGTTCCAATACGTCCAAAACCTATACCGTTATCACTATTTTGTCCCCATGTATATGAAATTCCGGCATTGTCGAGTGCGGTCGTTATTTTAGTTTTCATATCAGCCGTAGTTTCATTGACACCCCAAGTGAAAGTAAATTTCTTTACACAATTATTTGCTTTGGTATTATCCTGAGCATAAGTATTGTTAGTGTGTGCAACAATGGTAAATGTCTGGGCTGAGTTGATTCCCAAATCTTTCAGTGTTGTAATTGCACCGTTGTAACTTGCTTTCACACCCGTTTTGTTGGAACTTGCTGTTGTAACAATACTGTAAGTAGTATTATTAGTATAGTAGCTGCTTGCTGATGTAGCAAGTTTTAATGCCGAGGCTAGGCTGCTGCTGATGCTTGAAACGAACGCTCTGTTACTACCGGTGAGTGTAACTTTGCCGGCAGAAAAATCATTGCTTGCTGAGAAGTCAGTTATTCCGTTGAGTGTACTGATTAAATCACCAACTTTTGTAGATGAGGTAAAGGTTTTTGTAATAGTTTCTGTTGCAATAGCTGTTTGTGTACCGGAATGCTCACTGTCTTTATAACGTGTAACCGATACTGATGTATTAGAGGTTACACCCAAATCATCAAGTGTTGTCTGACTGTTGAGTGTTGCATAGTTTGAAGCTCCGCTTGATTTTGCAGTTAGCGGCTTTAATGTCGTTGTCTGGGTAGATGTACCGAGTTTCAAAACATTACTTGAACCGGCAGAGCTCAGATATGCACCGCTGCCATTCGGACTAACCGTTACTTTGCCGTTACTCAAAGACATGGTCAGACCACCAACATTATTAAATGCAGACATAAAGTCGCCAAATGTCTGGCTTGTACTCCAGGTAACATTGGTTGATTGAACAGAGCCAAAATCAACATTATTGGTGTGTTTGGTTATTGTAAATACCTGATTTGAGCTTATACCTAATTCAGATAATTTTGTTGAAGTCTTTAATTCAACAACTGAGGTTGTTGTTGTATTTTCTACAGTTGTTGTTACAATCTTGGTTTTTACTCCGCTTTTTGTTTCAGTGGCGGAGGTATCGTATGAAAGTAAACTGATAGTTGACCAAGCACTGCCGTCTGAGTCTGACAGGCTGTAACCCAGCATTTTTTCCAGAACAACTCCGGTGTATTTCAGGAAGCCGGAATCTACACCCGAATTTTTATGTGATAATTTTACCTTGCCGCCTGATACTGATGCACTGATGCCCGGTGTTGAATTTAATATATTTAATGCATCCTGTACGGTAGTAGAATCTGTTACATTAATTGTAAGGTCAGGTTTAGTTTCCCAGGTAACACCGTTATATGTTCTGTGCCAGCCGGCAAGGGTTTGAGTACCTGTTGAAACACCTAAATCTACAAGTTTTGTAGAAGAACTTAGTGATACATTACCTGTGTTAGATTTTGTTATTCTGGCACTTAAACCACCTTTGTATTCAGTCGAAGATATAGATGATGTACCACCTTCAATACCAACGGCAGCACGCATAACACTACCGTTATAGGTTTCAGTCCAACCCGTAAATATTTTTAAAGTTCCGTTGTCCATGGAGATTGAAGTATTTACTCCATCACTTGCAAGCCAATTTTTAAAATCATCCCAAGTATGATCACCTACAGTATATGTTTTTAAAGTTTTTTGGGTACCTGAACCGTTAGAACCGCCATCCCAGTAATAATAGCATAAGCTAATCGTATTACCGCTAAAACCAGCCGTATCTTTAATTTTTGAACTGCCGGTTGCACTTCCTTCTATTGTTATTGTTTTTGTAACAGTTGTCGGAACAGTAATCGTATATTTTATTTTATCACTGCTTGTTGTGCTCTTACCATAGGTATATGTTGTATTGTTATCTTTACTGCCTAATCCGACTTTGCTTGCAATATCTCCCGATACATATCTGTTTTTGCTGCTTGACGCACTAAATGAACCATTAGCACCTACACTCATACTAATGTCATAGCCGCTAAGCCAGCTTTGTATATCTTTGAATGTACTTGACTCACCGAATGTTTTTGTTGCAATTACTGTTACAGTGGTTGTTGGTGTAGCACCCGTTGTAACAAGTCTGCTCTCATATATACTGAGGGTTTTATTAATACTGCTCCATTCGTTGGAGAAACGTTCATATATTGTGTCATTAATGTCAATTGCATAAGTAACAGCACTTGAACTTGTCTGGGTGTTACCGATTGTATGGGTATATGTTGTTTTGGTTGAACCTAAGCCCATTATGTCAACAACAGTACTAGCATTGCTGGTATCACCTTTAAATACAACATAGGCGCCTTTACTGGATAAACTTACATTACCATCGGTTACACTTAATGATATTGTGTATGCACTAAGCATTTCAGCATATTGTCTGATAGTTGTTTCCGCATTAAACTGTATATTACCTAATTTGCGTTCTTTTGTTTCGTGTGTTGCATAATCATAATACATTTCATAAATGTCTGCACCTAACATAATCGTATCATGATCACGCTTTAACTCTATAACTCTGCAATCCATATTGGCATCATACCAGATGCCTGAAGTGCTTTCTGTTACATTTGCACCATAGGTCCAAGTCTGTGAAATAACAGATTTACTTAAGCCGAACCAGGTGGCAATTTCACCTTCTACATAGTTATTACAATCAGAATCAATATTGATTACACCATCATCCAGTGACATAGAGATACCGTTTGCAGTAAGCCAGGTATCTAAATCGTCAAATGTTGTAGTCTCAGTAACTGTATAGTGTGCTACATGAGTTGTTTTGGTGGTTCCATTAGCATGGTCACGTTCGTCATGTCTGATAATCAGTTCTTTGTTTGTAACATTCCAGTTAGCTTTAGTAAATGTATCGGAAATACGGTCTGTTCCTCTCCTTGCTTTGAAGGTTACAGGAGTTGTTCCGGTTGCATCTGTGCCGTATGTCCAGGTTTGACTTGCTTTTGAAACATCAAAGCCCAAATCTTTAATAACAGAAGTAGCTATACCGTCTGCAAAATATATTACACCGTCTTTCGGTGTTGAACTTATATTTAATGAACCATTACTCTCGTTTATTGTCATGGTTATGTTATAATTTGCAAGGAATGTTTGTAAATCAGAATATTTGGTGGTATCTGTTATTACAAATGATGCTTTAGTCTCTGTTCCTTCTGTTAAGGTGCCAACATCATACGATGAAGTTTTGATATAAACTGTCTTTTGCTCAGTAGTTTTACTTGCCCATTCTGCATCTTTATACTTGTCCTGAATATAGTCATCTATATATATTCTATATTTGTTTTCTCCGGAGGTGGTACTTGTATTGGATGTCCAGGTCTGACTGACAGCTCCGTATGTCGGAGCAGAAACACCCCAGTGATCGGCAATTGCACCGGTCATAAAGAAGATATCCTGATATTGTACACCATCAACGGTTCTGATATTCTGAGCCTTAGAACTCATTGTTACGGCACCGTTTTTAATAGTTAAAGATATACCATAACCGCTAAGCCAATCAGCCAAGCCCTGGAATGTGGTTGTATCCGTTGCTGTCATAGTTGCCGTAGCCAGTATTGTTGTACTGCTTGTACTAGTCTGTATAAGTGATTCATATTTGACAACTATTTTCTTATCGACATTTGTCCATTCACTCTTAGAGAAAGAGTTTTTGATATAGTCATCCATTTGGATACCTGTACCGCCAGTAGGACCATCGCCGGTACCACCTGTATATATACCGGATATGCCTGTAACATCGGTTCCATATATCCATGTCTGGTCTGTTGTTGTATTTTGGAAGCCTAAACCATTTGTAACAACACCGTCTATAAAATAGATATTACCGTCTGAATGCGGTGCAGAACTTACTGCTATAGTACCGTTACTATTTACATTCATGGTAATGCTGAAATTGTCTGCCAATGCTTTTTTAAGTGATGTTTTGGTTTTTGTTTGACCGTTTACTATAATTGATGAGTTTACATCTTCACCAAATTTAGTAGTATCCGTCAGTGTCATTGTACCCAAGATTGTAGTAACGGCGACACCTCTATTGACATCAAAATAAGAACTTTTTACATAAATAGTTTTGTCTACAGCTGCCCAATCCTCATCAGTGTACACATCCTGAACAAAGTCATCATCTCTGATTAAATATTTGTATAATTTGGTTGATGTATTATCAGTTGCATAAGTCCAGGTTTGTGAAATAGTACCGTAGGTTGTAGCTGAAATACCCCAGTGGTCAGGAATATCACCTGTTGCATAACAAATAGCCTGATGAGTTACACCGCCGGTAACTTGTGTTCCAATAGCATCAGATGCCATTTTTACGGCACCATTTTCAATAGTCAGAGTAATGCCGTAATCAGCCAAAGCTGTTTTAAGAGATTTACCATTTTTTGTTTGACCGTTTACTATAACAGTTGAGTCTACATCCTGACCGAATTTGGTTGTATCAGTTGCCGTAATGGTTGCTGTTATAAGTACTGTTGTAGATGCACTTGTTCCGTTATGAACAAGTGTAGAATATTTGATTACTATATTTTTGTTTGTACTATTTTTCCAAACATCTTCATAGAATGTATCTTTGATATAGTCGTCATACTGAATACCGCTTCCGGGAGAACCGCCGCTTCCGGCAAATTGTGAAGAAACACCAGTTGTATCGGTACCAAATGTCCAACTCTGACTTACTCTGCCTAATTCCATTGCGGATATACCATAGTGGTCAGGAATGTCACCGGTTATATAGTAAATGTGTCCGTCAGGTCCTTTAGCAGAACTCATGACAACTTTACCGCCTGAAACGGACAAAGTTATACCATAATCACTTAATGCTTTTGCAAGTGAAGTACCGGTTTTTGTAACACCGTTTACTTTAAGACTTGAATCGTAATTATCAGTTAATCTTGTTTCATAATCGACGGTAATTGTTGAAGCTGCAACTGTAACAGTCTGGTGTGTATCATGGTCGAGGTAAGAATATCTGACTACAATATCATGGTTAATCTCAGACCAGTTAGTGTTATCTATACCGTGATAATTATAGTCGGAATTGTAGGAGAACGTATCTGCGATTTTATCCGTACCTTTAATATCATACGTTACATTAGCACCACTGGATTCTGCTGTACTAAGTGTCCAGGTCTGAGTAAACGAATCAACTTTTGAACCAACATGGTCTATTACAGCACCCAGAGCATAGTACATTTGGTTGCTGTCTGCTGCTACTCTGTCTGAATTTAAGGTTACTATACCGTTCTTAACATCTAATGTTATACCGTATCTGGCTAATTCGGTAGCTAATGATGCACCTTTTTTCAATACACCGTCAACTATGATTTCAGATTCACTGGTGTCTTTGAATTTTGTATTGTCTGTAATTGTAAGGGTTGTATTAACTGTTGTTGTTGTGACTGTATGATTATCGTGGTTAAGCTGCTCATATACAATCTTAATGTTTTTGTTTGTACCATTCCAATCATTCTGTGTGAATGTATCTTTGATATAATCGCCGTTGCTGGTCTTGTATGTGATAGGAGCTGAACTTTGTGTTGTAATTGCACCGTGTGTCCAGGTCATTTGCTTAGTATCGAAGGTTACACCGTAATGGTTCGGAATACTTCCTTCTATCCAGCAGCAGTTTGAATCAAGAGTTAACACACCGTTTGTGATTCCCATTGTAATATTCAGTCTGGAATCAGTATTTGAGATTTCAGTACAACTTACACCAAGTGTATTAATCGTAGCAAGGAAATCACGTAAGTCTTCAAATTTTGTATTTTCATCTACGGTAAAGTTTGCGATGTTTTCGATTTTCATCGTTTGAGTTTCGTGATCCAAATAGTTATGCATTATCGCAATAGTTTTACCGCTATGACTTTTGCCTGAACTGTCAGTATATGATGCCAAACTGTTCCAATCGCTTAGTGTGAAGGTGTCTGACATATAATCGGTCATCTGAATAGCATGAAATACTGCAGCAGTACTTTCTGTTGCAGCAGTACCGGTTGTCCAGCTCTGATGCAAGGTACTTGTTGTCATACCATAGTGTCCGAGCATTTGTGTTACACCGGAAGGACCTGTGCCCGGAGTCATAATAGTAACACCGTTTTGGACTGTATAGTTTTGGAACGGTTCTTCAACCAAATAGTTCGTAATGCCTGAATCGATTGTTACTATACCGTCATTAATAGTTAAGTGGATATCATAACCTTCCAGAAAATCAGCCAAATCGTTAAATGTGGTTTGTTCATCAATCGTTATCTCTGTTACTTTCTGCTGAATGGTAACCTGATAAACACTGTTTCCGTCACCGCCGTCCTGGTGGTCAATATAGCTGGTGTATATTGACAATGTTTTATTAACATGTCCCCATTCATCATCGGTATAAGTATCCGATATATAGTCTGTCATTTTGACAGCATAAGTTACACTTGCATAACTGGTGGTTTCTTCAAGACCTTGTGTCCAAGTCTGACCGACAGTACCGATTCCCAAGTGTAAATCGGTTATTGCACGACCTTCCAGGTGGAACGTATCATTTGAATCAATTGAAATTGTACCGTCATTATTAATTGCAAAAGATGCGGTTGTATCAATGGTTTCTGTGTACCATCTTGCAAAGTCTTCAAATGTTGTTCCAACCTGCATTGTTACAGAATTACCATCAGCAGTTCCGTCTTCCAGAATTGTTGTGATACTCGGCTTGATAGTAAATGTTCCTACTAATGTCTGAACCGTATGCTGATAAGTAGCATCACCCGCCGTATGGTCAACTGTCAGGCTGTATGCAGAAATAACCTTATCAGCATCAGAGTAGCTGTTCCAGCCGTTATCCCACAATACATCGGATATATAGTCAGTTTTTCTTACACGATAAGATACGGTATCCGTACTTACAACAGTAGTTGATGCACCGTGTGTCCATGTATATGTATCTGTGTGCCCTGTAATACCTAAGTATTCCGCAATCTTACCTTCAAAGTAGAAACAGTCGTTTGAATCAATAAATATCTGACCGTTATCATTAAACTTGAATGTTGATGTCGGATCTTTTTCTTTATACCAATTTATTAAATCCTGGAATTGTGTTCCTTTTTGTACGGAACCGTCAGAACCAATAGAATTCTTTTCTATTACGGTATAATAATAAGTTTGATTAGTGCCGTATCTGTCAGTGTGAGTAACTTTAAGAATTTTATCAGCATCACTGTAGCTATCCCAAACATCCCATAAACAGTCTGATACCCAGTCTGTCGCACTTGCAACATATGAAACCATTGATGTTGAAGTTGTGCTTTGACCTTCCTTGATTGTAGTTGAATATTGATAATTTGTAGCAATTCCCATATTTTCGGCAATTGCACCGCCTATAATATTACCCGTATTGGATTCAAGAACAACAACGTTATTTTGTAATGCCGCAGCAATACCGTGTTGTGCCAAAACTGCAAATAAATCATCAACAGATGATTCCGCCGTCAATGTAGTTATTTCACTAATAAGTTCGTTATTTGCATTTAAAATCCTCAGTGTATCGGCATTTGATGTTACGGCACCTATATCTCCCAAAGAAGATGAGAAGTCTACCATCATCGTTTCCGTAGAATATGCCCCGACAGTAGAATAAGATTTTGTATCCGTTTGATAAGAATTATCGGTTACAATAATTCCCAGCTGTTCGGCTAATCCGCCTGAAATGGTATTGCCGTTCTCTGATTCAATCAGTATTGAACCGTTTTCATCAAAAGTTGCACGCATACCATTCTCAGCTAATATACTGAATAAATCAGCAAATGTACCGTTCAAATCAATTGTGTGAGTTGTGAAACCACCATTTGCATCATTAATGATAAACTCAGCTTCAGTAATGCCAAAATCACTAATTGTAGCGGTTTCTGTTGCTATAACGGTGTTTGTAAAGTATGACAACATCTCCAATAAATCACTCATATATGAGGAATTTATGTTTGTCAAAGCCAAAGCCTCTACAATACCGGTATTTTTAATTCCGTCACCATCAATATCATCATTGATATTGTCGGCACTCAAGTCTACGGCAAACCAACCGTTTACCGCATCATAACTTGCACTGACACCAATTTTTTCAAATTTTTCAATCAATGTAGCTATTGTGTCATTGCTCTGTATTGTAATTGTTCTGGTTCCCTCTACTCCGTCAATATTAACTCCGAATACCCCTGCACTAATCCCTATACTGCTTAATAACGAGTCGTGTGAAGCAGTTGATTGTGTTGTAGTTATAATATTAGTAAAAAAGTTGCTTACAGCTTGCGTTTCAGTTGCCAGCTGATCTACAAAAACTTCGTAAGAAGCCTCTTGTGCTTCTGTTGTAACGGTTGCACTTGCAATCTCCGCATTGGTAGTTTCTGCTAAATTTTGTATAAATAAATCTAAAGAAGAAATCCCTAAATTTGAATTCGTAACTGTTGAAATAACACCCTTAAAAGACGCAAAGAAACTCTTGACGTTGTCCAAAATACTTGCAGTAGCTTCAAGTGTTTCTTTCTTCGCCTGATATGTATCCAAGCTGGCTTGTTTCATTTGAACAAGAGCTTCTATCCATGCTGATGTATCAACTCCGGACGCTTGTCCGCCGAATGATATAGACATTTTTCCTCGGGGGTTTTATGTATTACGTAACCATAGCTCAATACTTCGTCAACCGGACTCTGTATTAGTGGGGATAAGTTTTACAATCCATTTGCTAATCTAAGACAAAATACTATAACTACATGTACATTATACCATGTTTTTAACCTTTTTCAACATGTAAAATTAATAATTTTAAATTTTTGTTAAGAAATGTTAACGCAATTTATTTCTATTAAGCACACAGTGCATTTCGCCGGACAAATTTTTGAAAGTTTACATATATGTTTTCGGAGTTGATTTTTCGAAAAACTTTCTGATTCCGGATTTCAGACCGTCAACATCCTTTAAAAAACCCTGCATTATATCTTCTGCGTGGTATCGGTAACTTTCGTCTAAAAATGTACAGTAATGCGGATCACCATAGAATTTTACTGTTGTAAAATTGATTACATTTTTCCGATTTTCAATGTTCATTTCATTAAGTTTTGTAGCATATATTTCTACATCCAAGCCAGAACGTATGAAATTGGTGTGTTTCGGTTTTATATTAACCCAGACATCATTTTTTTTGCATAATTCCTGAAAGTATTTATTTTCGTTAAATGCTTTCAGGAGTTTTTGTTCGATTTTTTCTCCCGCATCACCTATAATCGGTTTTAAATTTTTGCTGCATTCAAAGCTCTTTAATGCGTGAAATGATGTTTGATTATTTTGTATTCGTTGTACCTGCATCTTTTATATTTACCTCTTTACCACAGTTATCTATTTACCCCCTAAAACGGCGGCAAATCATCACCATATTCAGCACGAAGTCTTTCTTCTTCGGCTTTACTTATAGCTTCCCATTCGGCTTTTGCTTTTTCCATTCGTTCAAAGTATGCTTTTTTATCAACTTCTATTCTATTCCACAAATCTTCTATCAGTTCTTTTTGGTATTTCAAAATATCATCAAGTTGTTTTGATTCATTTTCACTTAATTCTGTTTTTGATGCGATATCATTAAACTTTTGGGCATTACGGCTGATTACTTGTTGAGCACGTTTTGGAATACTGTTCAACAATTCATAATCAGCTTCGGTAAATAAACCGTTTTGATATAAATTTTCTGCCTTATTAACAGCCTCTTCTATTTGCGGAAAATATTTTTTATGCCGCTCCATACCACGTTCAG
>JAEEGL016128692.1_pt1 | contig 193641 bp, 161 predicted proteins | sample 9134231 | NCBI WGS metagenome assembly JAEEGL01 (sample SAMN16246548, study PRJNA631951) | gut metagenome | biome: gut microbiome; feature: rumen; material: fiber-attached | host: Bos | place: Iran: Karaj | collected 2018-10 | reverse complement strand
TAAGAACTGAAGCCAGCATAGCCACACCCTGTTCTGTAAAGGCATAGGAAAGATATTTCGAGTGCCGGCCCCTTAAATCTTCATTCGCAATTTCTATGGTCACAAATTGTGACCTTAAAAATTTTTCTGAACAGATTTCCCATACATTTTCATTTTGAGATGGCGAAATGAGACGTGTCAGGTCACGTCTCTACAAATTCATAAATAAATTTTTCAAAACAATATTTTTGTTGACTCAACAATATTTATCATTAAAAACAATCTCAAGTTTTGGCTGGCAAAGATGGATAAAATAGTATTTTGTGTTTACGGAGAAAGACTATGCAAAAATTTTATTCTATTGGAGCCGAAACCGAGCAGATCGAGTTCAAGAAAAGTACCGGAGAACTGAAAGAAGCAGTGATTTCAATAGCATCAATTCTGAACAAACACGGCAGCGGCAAACTTTATTTCGGTGTCAAAAACAACGGAGAAGTAATCGGGCAGGAAATTTCGGAAAATACTCTGCGCGATGTGAGTCAGGCGATATCTTACCACATAAAACCTGCGATATACCCGGAAATAGCTGTGCAAACATATGGGGAACTCAAAGTCATCTGTGTGAAATTTAAGGGAAACCGTGCTCCGTATTTAGCATACAATCCACACGACCGGCGGTTTTCCGAAGGGACATACTCCAGAAGAGTTTTTTGACGGAAAGAAAAAAGCGATCCGCAGAAACAAACGAATTACAGGAGTGCTGTATTATTCCAAAGATATGGAAACTTTTGCTACCGGATTAAAACGAATCAAAAATCTTTGCGATGAAGCCGGATGCAAAGTCGATTTCAGAACTGAAAAAGATGATTTTGTAGTGGTTTTTTACCGGAATTTGAGAGAAACTTGGAATATTGGCGCCAAGAGTGACGCTAATCTTGACGCTAATGGCACTAATTTCGGAGTTAAAAACACAGAAAATTTATTGTCTGAAAAAACGATTGAATTGATTAAGAAAAATCCCAAAATAACACAAGTAGAACTGGCTGCAGAACTCAATGTTTCCAGAAGAACAATCCAACGATTGATGGCAGAATTGGCGCGAAACGGAAAAATTCAAAGAATTGGCGGAACAAGAGGAGAATGGATAGCGAAATGACCATTTTGAGATGGCGAAATGAGACGTGTCAGGTCCCGTCACTACAGAAGAAACCGGCAAAATTTCAATACGCGAAAAACAGAAAAGAGACTATCCACGCAACAAGCGTGATCTGAAGGAATCTATCCTTATAGACTATGTCTGTCGGACTTCCGCTTTTTTTCTCGACAAAAGTGATCTGCATGTATCTGAGAAGGCCGAGAATGACGAAGAATGTGGTGGCGTAGACGTTTTTCGAGCCGTAGTGCGCCTGAACTGCCGGATCGAGTGTGTAAAGCAGGTATGAAACGATGATCACGGCCGACATTATGCTCATGACTCCGTTGATGAATTCAAGGGAATATCCTGAAATCGACTTTCTGACATCAAGCCCGCTCTCAGCAAGGACAAGGTCGTCACGCCTTTTTGCGATCGCAAGGAAAAGGCTCAACAGGAAAGTCATGATTATGATCCAGTGCGAAGGAAGGATCCCTGCGACAGCGCCGTAATCAGTCCCGGAAAGAAGCCTGAGAAGAAATCCGGTCGAAACTGCGAAAATATCGAGGATCGCTATGTTTTTCATTCCCAAGGAGTAAAAAAGGTTTATGCCGAGATAAACGAGAATGATTATCCCCATTTTTGTTCCGGTGAAAAACGCGACGGAAAGTGCAACAGCAAGGAAAATTATGTCGGTGATCATTGCGACCTTTACCGAAACAGCGCCGCTTGCGATAGGTCTGAATTTCTTTTTCGGGTGGACTTTATCTTTTTCTATGTCGCGGATATCGTTGAAGATATAAATCGTGCTCGCCGCAAAGCAGAAAGAAACGAAAGCCATCGCGGCGCTTTGAAGCAGCGTGACATCGGTTATTTTTTTAGCGAAAAAAAGCGGAAAAAACACCAACAGATTTTTGATGTACTGATGCGGTCTAATCATTTTAAAAAATGCAGTCATGATCCTCTCCAAACAAAAAAGCGGAGAATTATAGCAGAAAATGAAGCCGGTGTGGAGAAAAAATTTTATCTCCTCACATAATCCCCGCATCTGAAACGCGAAGCGAATCTGTATTCATCAGCCAGGATCTTTTCTTTGATAAATTCCGCCGCGGGATGCTTGCAGCAGAGATCGTGGAATCTTAAAACGCCGCCGACATGCACGGTCTTATTCAGACAAATAGATTTTCCCGTTCCATCACGACTTCGGTCTCCGGATCGAAATTGGAAACACACATCTCGTTCAGGGTGAAATCGCCCTCGATATCGATAGTTCCGTCTTTATTGAAAGTCTATGTTTCTTCGACAAGAGGTCTTCTTCTGAAACGGCTTTCCGGCGGGCGCATACGGTTATATACCTCGGACAACTCATTGTATTTCCTGACAAATTCGTCAAGATCTTCCTTCGTTTTTCTTCTACAGGACTTCTTTTCAGGTCTTTTCTCCAAGTACTCCACTGCTCTCTTGCCCCCCATCGTCGTTCATCCACTTTTCCAGCTCTTTCAAGGCATCTTCTTTTGTCGCGTTCTCCTCAATAAGTCCGTATTTTTTCATGATTTCTTCCGCTTCATCAGTGTCGATGCCATAATGTTCCCTGATCTCTTTTTCTGTCATTTTTTCCTCCCTGTTTTGTCTTTATTGTTATTTTCCTCTTTTCTTCAGCAATTCCGGCATCTTTCGGCGTTATGACGCAGAACGGAAGTATGCGCGGGAAAGTGCTGAACAAAAATCATTTTGCACTATTATGTTGTTTTTATTTCTATCCTTAGAAATTGCCGTATTATACTGAATTTCTCTGAAAAAAATCAAGAAAAAATCTGCGATTCCCGCCATTTCTTTGCCGGAGCGCGCCTGCCCGCCCGCATTCCCCCGTAGAGACGTCATACTATGGCGTCTCACCTGATGGCGTGTGTCTCTTTTAGCGCAAAAAAAATGATTATTTTACTCATTAACTCAGGCATATAGCGCCTGAGATGGGAAAATCCGCGTGATTTATGAAAGTTTTTGCAAAAAAATGTTCGGTATAAAATTTTTTTCGGAAATTTCGGAAAAAAGGTTGATTATTCCTCACTTATGTGAATATTTTCCGTGCTACTATGAAAGAGGTAAAAATGAAAGCAGCAGATAAAAAAATAGGGACTTCAACGAAGTCCCGGATGCACACTCTGTGCGGCTGGTCAAGCCAGCGATTTGAGTCAAACTTTTATTTGAACTCGCAGTGTAATTCCATAGGGGTCTCAATCCAAGCTGCACTATTCTTTCACGGTTTGCGTGTTTGAGAGCAGTGTTATTTCTTAGGGGTCTACTTATACCGTTGCCAAAATCCCCTTTCTTATTTCAACAGCACAACCATCTAATTTTATTGAATGATTTTTGAAATTTTGATGTTAGACAATGTTGAGTCGGAGAATGAGGAAATGCGTTAAGAAGGAACAATTATAAAACTGCAAAATATCGGATTATAAAACTTGAATAAAATATTTTTCTAATTATAATACTAAAGAACTTTTTTGAGGTGACCGATAATGGATAAAATGCAAATTGTAAAAATTAAAGAAAATTTTGACAAAACCATTCACAATGTAGTAGCAACCATATATTTTAGGGACAAAACATGGAAAATGAAATTTTAACGCCGCAAATAAAAATCGAAGACAAAATCCTGATGATCCGCGGTCAGCACGTGATGATTGACCGTGACCTGGCAGAACTTTACGGGGTCGAGACGAAAAGGCTTAATGAGCAAGTCCGCAGAAACATTGCAAGGTTTCCCGAGCACTTTATGTTCCAACTTACAAAAGAAGAAACTTTGTTGATTGACTCACGTTCAAAGTCGCAAATTGCGACTTTGAACGCAAAAGGAAATCTTCGAGGAACAAATGTCAAAAAACTTCCTTATGCTTTTACAGAGCAGGGTGTAGCAATGCTTTCAGCAGTTCTGAAAAGCGATACAGCCATTCAGACAAGTATCATGATCATGGAAGCTTTTGTCACTCTACGTCATTTTTTACAAAACAATTACAAACTTTTTGCTGCAATCGATTCAATCAAGAAGCATCAGTTGGAACACGACATTCATTTGATCGAATCAGACAAACGCATTGACGAACTTTTCGACAAGATGGACAGATACAGGATCGAATACAGGCAGGGAATCTTTTTCAAGGGACAGATTTTCGATGCCTATGCAAAATTCGAGTCTTTTATCACGGAAGCTGAGAAAGAGATCCTTCTGATCGACAACTATGTTGATCTCTCTGTTTTGGAAAGACTCACAAAAAAGCAGAAAGATGTAAAAGTTACGATTTATACCCGTTCTAAAACTGAAATATCGGCATTGGATATTCAAAAATTCAACGAACAATATCCGCCAGTTACACTCAAATATACGGAAAACATCCACGATAGATTTTTAATAATCGACGACAAGATCCTTTACCATATCGGAGCATCGCTAAAGGATCTGGCAAAGAAGTGCTTCGGTTTTGAGATCATGGATTCATCGTGGATCGCAGAAATCCTGCGGAATTTGTGATTTATCAGATTTGATTAAAGTGCGTATTCGACTCTGATGTCGATCGGGATCTCTACGAGTTTGTCGAGTGCGTCGAGGATGTCTTTTCCGGGTTCTGCGTACTTCTTGAGGAATGCTTCAGCCTCTTCCGGAGTTGCTTCCGCTTCGATCCTGCAAAGCTCGTAAAGAAGCGATTCCGCTGCTTCTACCAGATTGGTTGAGTCAGTTTCAAAGTCGCCGTTCGGGAGGACTTTGATAACGCCCTTCTCCTTCAGCCAGTTGTATTCAACGACGTTTGCTGCGCCGTGAGCTTCGTGAACGCCGAATCTCATCGAGCGGAAAAGACCTGCGAAGAAGCTGTTGAGGATGCGTTCTTTGTCGAATCCAGGAATTCCGTATTTTCCGCCGCATTTAAGGAGCGAGTAAAGGCTTCCTGTGTCGGCTTTCGCCTCTTCGACAGCGGTGTAGTTCTTGCCTATCGCCTTTGCGACCGGCGTGCCGTCCTTTCTGTATGCAGGTCCCAGGCCGTGGCTGACTTCGTGCATAAGAACAAAGTAGAAGTAAGGATCGAAATCGGCGTGGATCTTGCCGTGTGAAACTTCTTCCGCGATTTTTACGGTGCAGGTGTCGAACTTAGCCTTCATGATGTTGTAGATCATGATCTGTTTCCAGCCGACATTTCCGCGTACCCATGCGTCGTTCGGAAGGTTGAACGCGCTCGCCATGATGCCCTGAGCCGCTTCGCCGCCGGTGTAGATCTGGTGAACGACGATCATCGGAGCCATGCCGCCGACAGCCGCTTTAGACTCAGCCGGAAGCGGGAAAATCTCGGAAATTTTGTTAAGGTTCTGCTCGATTTCGTGAAGTCTCGCCCCTTTTTCGTGGTCAACGACCATGAGGAAAGCCTCGTAAGTCGCCTTGATTCCCATAAAATCGTCTGCATAGACTTCGAACGGGCCGATAACAGGGTCGATCGGAACGTTTTTCATGCGGACCCATGTCGCGTCGGAATCACGGTAATTGCCCGTTACAAGACCTTCGGCGCGTGCAAGCAAGTATTCTTTAAGTTCCTGATTTTCCACAGCATTTGCTGCAGCTTCCATATTGTCGAATATGTCAGCGAGCTCTTCAGCATAGTAAACATGGTAAGGAACAGCCTTGAGTTTGCCGTTTTCGCGGACAACGACCGAATAGTTGTCCGTCATAAGCTCTTTTTCCTCTTCGCTCATTTCCGAAAGAGCCTTTTCCCACTCTTCTTTCGTGATATCTACAGGGTAGAAAGCGCATGTGCGCGGCCTGTCGTTGTATTCCGGGAAAAGCGATTTGTAGTTTTCAAGCTGTCCCCAAGGACCCATGAAAAGTTTGAAGAAATCCTTCTTTTCCTCGTCGTTTCCAGCCATAACTTCGTCGTAAACCTCGGGAAGACCTTCGCTCTGCTGGCGGAGAAAGATCCTCGTGATGCCGTCCATCGCCTTTTTAAGGTAAGGAAGGGCGTTTTTAACGTCATCCGTAAGAGTCGAATGATCGTAATCGATCGAAACTTTTTTGAATTTTGCAACTGCTTCTGCAACCTTTGACATGATTTCCTCCAAAAAATCTGTTGTTAAAGAAACGAACGCAAAAGTCTATTCAAAGCCGGTTTTAAGTCAAAAATTGTTGCCGCAGCGCAGATATACTGCAAAATCTTGACTTCCATTTGATTTTCCCCTAAAATATTGCGGTTTTTTCGAGGTTTGTAATGTTTAAAACGATTGTCATAAAGATTTTATAGGAGAAAGATTATGAAAAAACTCTTTTTGATCGCACTACTTTTTATGTTTGCCGTGATTTCATGCGGGGCTGATGAAGATGATGAAACTGATTACGAATCTATAGATGACAGCACTTTAAGTAATGATTCGGATTCAGATACCGATACAGGTAAAAATGATCCTGTTGTTGAGGAAAAGGAAGCATGTGATAAAGAAAGGACTTTTAAGTGCAAAAAAGATCCGACTGACGGCACGGAATATTCCTATTACTGTACTGGCAACGACCCTTATTATTTATACAAATTTGAAGAATGCAGGGCCGGTTGCAACACATCAACCGGAAAATGCAACCCGTATAAAGATCCTGATACGGGACTCACATGGTCCTCTGTTGGAATAGACGAATCGCCAAATTCAGGTGAGGCATTTTATTGGGATGAAGCTCGCAAGTATTGCAACTCACTTGAAGAAAACGGTTTAACAGGCTGGCATTTGCCGAGTATTGATGAACTTAGAACTCTTATACAAAACTGCCCCAACACGGAACCAGGCGGTGCCTGTAAAGTAAGTGAAAAAAACGGTTGTTTATCAAAGTCCGAATGTTACTCATCATCAGATTGTAAATGTTCGAAAGATCAATCCGGCAAATACAGTAAACTTGGTTACTTTAGTTATGACCTCATTTGGTCTTCATCTACCTTTATCGGCAAAGATTATACTCATCCAGAAGGTGAAAAAAAAGCATGGTATGTGTTCTTCTCTAAAGCCACAATTGATGAAAAGGGTGCTGAATATCCTTATATCGGTTATGTCCGCTGCGTCTTAAAATAGCTCATTAAGCTTCATTTCAGTTCTACGAAGCAATTTCCACGGAACAAAACCAAATGAAGTAAGATTCCAAAATCAAGGTCATAATTTTTTCATTAAACTCTCAGTATCGATTTCCATTTTGCTGAAAGCGAACCACTTTTTGCCCAAATCCTTGAGCGAAGCCCCGATGTGGTAAACCGCGTCATCAATGCAGAGAAAGCGGTCGTGGGAATTGGTAAAAACTTCTAATTTTATTGGAGAATATTGTGAATTGTGCTTATCAATATCAAGCTGTAACTGAGGAGAAAGGCTTTTGGTCAGAATGCGGACATCAACGCCCTCACTATGCTTGTCGAGCATTTTCAGAACGCTGTCATCAATGTAATTATCGAATAATATTATCTGTTTTTTCGCACTGCGGATCAGGTCGCACACAAATGTATAGGCGTCAAAAATCTGTCCGTTGAAGAAAATCCCCTCGGCCGGCGGCAAAGCCGTGCGGACAAAAAAATCTATTTTTTCTTCCGTTTTGCTCATCCGGTTTTCCAGCCGTTCAAACCGTTGGTTGACGGAATAACCTTTAAGAAGATAGTCTTTTAAAACGCTGGTTGCCCACTTACGGAACATCGTAGCGTTAAAACTGTTTACGCGGTATCCGACAGAAAGAATGGCATCAAGATTATAAAATTTGGTTTTATAAAGTTTCCCGTCAGAGGCAGTATATTCCAAAATGGAATAAACTGAGTTTTCATCCAACTCGCCACTTTTGAAAATATTGTTCAGATGCTTGGAAATTGCAGGCTGTTTCACACCGAACAGAAAGGCTATCTGTGATTGTGTCAGCCACACCGAGTCATTGCTGATTCTAACCTCAAGATGAACAGCATTATTCGGCTGATACAAAACTATTTCATTTTCTTTAAAATTAGATTCAAAATAAATATCGTTTCCCATATCATTACCGAACAAAACATTTTTGTCAACTCGATGATATTGATTTTTAAACACAGATCAATAAAAATTTATTATAGAAATAAAAACATTTGCCGATTTGATAAAGAATCCAACTATCATAATTCCAAACAGTTCAAATTTAGGAAAACAGCAGATTTACAAGAAATGATTTATTTCTCTTATTCTTTCGGACAGTTGAGATCAACTCTGTCGGCACATTTCCATTCCGAGCCGTGATTTTCTTCTTCGACGCATTCACACCAGTCGACTTTCGTGACTCCGTCGGCACAAGTCCATTCCATTTTATCGCCGATTTCTTTTCCCCAGCAACCGTAACAAGTTGTGGCATCCTCCGCCCAGCCGCCGTCCCTGCACATCGCAGATAAGCACTTGTCAGAAATAACATCACCTTCGTTGTAAATCCTTCCTTCGCTGTCTTCGCACTGTGCCGGAGCTTCTTCGTCAGGTGTTTCGGTATCATCTGTTGTTTCGGTATCGGCAGGTTCTTCAGTTGTTTCTTCGTCGATCGGGAAAGCAGCTTTGTGGTTTTTGCCTTCGTAATTGATTTCGATTGTTTTGACCGAATCGATTTCTTCTGCACTTGAAGCGGTGTATTCTATCGGCATAAGATAGCAGCAATCGTCACATCCTGCAGCCAGATCAAGGTCTGTGTCACGCTCTAAAATGCTGACTTTCAGAACGTTGTTTTCAATTCCTTCAATTTTGTAGCCGTATTCCCAGTCGATACCGCAGTGCATCTCGCCAAACCAGTTGAATTTAATGGTTTTCTCTGCTTTTTCGGTGACTTCGACATACTCTTTGCAGGAAAATTCATCCTTTTGTTCGGTATAAATTCTGTCCCTGAAAGAAAAAGCAGGTTCATCGTGACGGCATTCGCCGACATCGACCGCCTTAAAATCATCTTCGTTTCCGTCTGCGGGCTCATTGCTGCTTTCCGAGCCGCAGCTTGTGACTAAAAACATCGCGAAAACCGCAGCTGACAAAATCAAAAATCTTTTCATCTTTTCCTCCTTAAAAAAACAAACTTTACATATATTTAGTACCACAAAATTCATTTTTTATTGAAAAAATTTTCCTTCACTTAGGAAAATTTGACAACTGGTTGATTTTATTAACGATATTTGAACGATTATTCTTTATACTGCTGATAGAAGTCGCCCGGCTGCGGCCCTTCGTTGTATTTTCTCATCCACTCCTGATACTGGGCGGTGTTTTCAAGCAGAGAGAGAATCTCTTTCATCTGTTTTTTGAAGCGCGGCATACGCTTACTGTCAAGCTGCGGAGTCGCAATCATCTTTACTTTCTGCGGATTGAGCCAGTTTCCCTTCGGATCTTTGATGCCTAAATGAAGATGCGGACCGGTGCTTCTTCCGGTGTTTCCGACCGAAGCTATTCTCTGACGCGCCGAAACCATCGTTCCAGGACGGACACTGAACGCGCTCAGGTGAAGATAGTAGGTCTCCGTGTTGTCAGCATGCTTTATCGTAACCTGCTTTCCGCCGAGCGGAGTCTCTTTTGTTTCACGGACTGTACCGGCTGCTACCGCATAGACCGGAGTTCCGACAGGTGCGCCGTAATCGACACCGTGGTGCATTGTCATTTTGCCGGTTATCGGATGACGTCTCATACCGAAAGGACTGGTGACGCGGATTGTATCAAGCGGAAGCCTCATCGCGCTCGGGATAAGCGCTTTTCCTTTATCGGTATAGTGCGCGTTGAAAGCCGATTTCGGATCTTCGTCCTCATATCTGAAAGCCTCGCTGAAACCCGCCTGTCTGCCGCGGTATGAAGCGTAAAGCACCTTCGACCCCGGAACCATTTCGCCGTGATAGTATCTGTCTTCGACTAAAATCCGGTATTCATCGCCCTTTCGAGCGTCAGTGCTGAAACTTACGATGCACTCAAGGATCCCGACCGTGACGGCGCGGATATTGCGTGTAACATCGTCCCTTTTGACAAGTGATTCGTTGAGAGTCGAGTCTATCTTCCCTTCGATTATCCTGAATCTGCGCTCAGTCGGAAGAAGTTTCGCGGTATATTTCAACTTTTTTTCGTTTGGGTCGCGCTTCAGAATGTGGAAAGTAACGATATCGGGATAGTAGACGAATTCCTCGACATTTCCCTCTTTGTCGAACTTCACTTTGAAGTCTTCTCCTGCCTTTATCTGAGTAAGATCGACGTCGTATCTGATCGCATTGCTTATTTCCATCGCATGTTTCAGCTGGAGTCCGGGGACCTTGAGCAAAGCCTCTTCTATTCCCTTTTTCGGAAGGATCTTGCCGTGCAGGAAGCCTTCGGCATCAGCTGTCGAATCTTTGTCCTTGACGACCTCGACATCAACTCCGCCCGTAATCTCACTGGATTCGATATCGTCACCTTCTTTCTGCGGCGCTGGACTTGATTCCGGTATGGCATCTCCGGCGGTTTCCTCATTTTCACGCATCTCGGCTGCTTTGCGGTGAGGATCGTCATTTTGCGGAGACGTTTTTTGTGGTGACGTTTCATGAAACGTCTGTACATTTTGTTCTACGGGTTTTTCATCGGTTTTCATTTGTTCTGCGGGTTTTTGTTCAACGGTTTTTTCCGCTGCTTCGGAATTTTCAGATGTCTCTCCGGCACCTGATTTATAAAAAACAACCAGAAGAATCAGCACAAGAATTACAGCAGAAAAAACCCAAACCGTAAAATTATGTTTTTTTTCATTATACATTTAAAACTCCGGCAAGTTCAAACTACATCAGCCTGAATTTCTCAAGCAAAGCCTTTTCGACATTCGGGGTAACGAAATGGGATAGATAGGTCCCGTTTTTCGAAGCGACCTCCTTGACGATGCTTGACGACAGAAACGAGTATTTGTCGGAAGTCATAAAGAACACAGATTCGATCTCCGGCTCCATCGCCCTGTTCGTCGAGGCCATAAGGAATTCGTATTCAAAATCGGAAACGGCGCGCAGACCGCGGATCATGGTGAACACATTGACCTGACGCGCAAAATCGACAAGAAGATCGTTGAATATCATGACAGTTATCGCAGGATCGTCCTTGAATATCTCTTCGATCTGCATTTTGCGCTCTTTAGGAGTGAAAAGGTTTTTCTTGCTCCCGTTCTCACCTATTGCGATATATATTTTGTCAAAAATCGTTCTGGCGCGCTTCACGATGTCGAGATGCCCGAGGGTGAAAGGATCGAAACTGCCCGGATAGATCGCAGTCTTAGCCATCACTCTTCCTCATCGTCTTCTTCGTTCTGTTCGTTCCGTTCTTTCTGTTCGTTCCGCTTTTTTTCCTCGCTCTCGATCTTCTCAAGAGCTTTGGCAGCTTTTTTGTAGAATTTATTATTCTTTGAGACTGTTTTCATAACTTCCTGAAAAAGTCTTTTCGCCTCTTCAGGATCGTCATCTATAACATACATTCCCTCTTCGTAAAGGTCTTCAGCCTCTTCTGTCGCTTCTTCAGGATCCTCGGTCTCAGCTTTTGAAGCCGGAGTACCGTTCTGAGAGCGGCCGGGCTTCTCGCTGGGCTTCGTACTGCTTGGCGGCAGATTCTGTTTGATGTAGTAGACCTCGTCTTCGATCATTTTTTTCTCATTGTAGTTATCGACATATTTCAAACAGCGCTTGAAATAGCGGAGAGCCTCGGCAAGGCTGCCTTTTTCCTTGTAAATGTAACCGAGTTTGCTCATCGAATCGACATCTTTTCTGTCACCGGCGAGAACTTTTTTGTAGTAGTTTATCGCCTTGTTCGTATCGCCGGAGTCGTAATACATGCCGGCAAGCAGTTTGACTGCAGCGCGGTTGCCTGACCTTTCAGCTTTTTTGAGGTAATCCATCGCCTTGCTGCGTTTCCCGAGCTGGAGATAACTTTCTCCGATCTCGAGATATGCCTCTTTCAGCAAGGATTTGTCAGTCACTTTGTTGAAACATCTGATAGCATCCTGATATTCATCGAGATTTTTATGGACGACACCTTTCATCAGCATAAGATCCTGATCTCCCGGGTCGAGCTTTTCAGCCGCCTCTATCTTTTCCAGAGCGCCTCTGTGGTCTCCGAGCTTCAAGAGGATCCTTGCATAGAGCATATAATTGTCGAAATTTTTCATATCAAGGACAACAGCCGTCTCGATATCCTTTTCGGCATCGGCATAGCGCTCCATCGTATAGAGTATCTTTGCCTTGAGGTAATAGACCGACGTTTTCTGCGAATCGAGTTCAAGTGAGCGGTTTATCGCAGCGAGCGCCTTTTCGTAATCTTTCACATGAGCATAGGAGTTTGCCAGAGAAGCATAGCTCTTATACATCCTCTTTTCGACGAAAGTCTTCTGCTCAAGCTCCGAAATCACGCTTTTCCATTTTCTCTCCTTTTCGAGAGAGTCGATGTAGGACTGCATATAATCATAGTTCAACGGATCGCTCTTGTAGGCCTTGAGAAGCATCTTTGTCGCTTCCGCATATTTTTTCTGGTCTTTGAGGAACTCGCCGTAGAAGAAGTATACCCTTTCATCACCCGCCGAATTTTTCTCATTGGCAATTTTGAAGTGTTCCGCCGCACTCTTGTAATCGGCATTTTTATGGTCGATCACAGCCTTTACCAGATGATACGGATACCTGTCTTTTCCGAGTTTTTCGAGAACGATCATTATCTGTTCAAGATCTTTCACTTTGTTGAAATCAAGCAGCAGGATCTGAGCTTTCGCGATATAAGGTTCGACATACGAAGGATCCGATTTTATCGAAAGGTCATAGAATTCGATAGCCTTCGCTTTGTCGCCGATATTCGAATAGATCTTCGCGACCCTCGCAAGAAGCTCCGGGTTCGTCAAAGTCTTGAGTTCAAGTTTCGCAAGTTCAAGATAGATCTTTTCCTTCTGGCCGAGAAGGACATAGACCTCAGTCTTTCCGATGATCGAAGAAGCATGCTTCGGATCTATTTTGAGGGCCATGTCATAGTATTCCATAGCCTTCGTCGAATCGGAGATCTGGACATAAAAATCAGCGATCTTCGTTATAGCTTCAGTATCAGTCTGATTTATTTCGACCGCCTTTTCGTAGTATCCTATCGCTTCACTGACATTCCCGCGTTTTGAAGCCATAGATGCAAGCATCTGATAATATTCGGCTTTTTGAAAATCTTCAGCTTTGGCAATGACATTATTGTCGATATTTTTGAGGAATTTTTCAGCTTCTGTGAGCCTGTTCTCGCTGTTCATGAGGATCTTCGATTTGAGCAGATACGCCTTGATGTAGTTCGGAGATTCCGAAATTATCCTGTTGATGAAAGCCATCGCCGACTGCGTGTCGCCGTTCTGATATTTCATATTGGCGAGAGCATACATGATCTTCACGCTTTTTCCGCCGCCCTGAATGAAACCTGTGTTGAAAAAGTTTTCCGCTTTTTCGAGATCGTTCTTGCCGCTTGCGATCAAACCGAGGATGTAGAAGACCTCCTGATCGTTCTTGTCGGTAAAGGGCTGCAGCATCTCGGCCGCCGTGTCATACTGTTTCTGTTCGTAAAGGCAGAGCGCTTTCGCCTTTACAAGGTCGATATTCCCCTGTGCATTCTTCATAGCGGAATCGATCTTATCGTTTATCGAAGCCGGCGATTCCACCTTTTTGTTGTATGAAATGAGGAGATTCATCTTGACCTGACCGTCAAGACCGACGGCACTCGGAGCCGAATCGTCAGGCTTTATGTACTGTTTCAGAATGCCGATACTGTTGATATAGTCTTCCGGCACATCTTTGTCCAAAGCCTCTCTGACATCAGCCAAAGTTCCTGTATTGACAGCGATCTGCTCGCTTATATTGTCGAGGATATCCGCAGAATTGTTGCGTTTTGAGTAGAAATAGTAAGCTCCGCCGGCGATTATCGCCAAGATCGCAAGCGTTGCAACTGAAGTCGCCGCATAAAAAAGAGCCGGACTGCCGCCGCGTCTCTTTCCCTTTTTGGGGGAGCCGCCCTGGACACCAGTCGCGGTATCGCTGAATTCGTCAGGGATATAGACATGCTCGACCTTGCTGTTCTCATCATCGAAATTGATATCAACTGCGGAATTTTCTTCTCTGTGGATGGCGGTTCCTTCCTCGAAAAGGAGGGAATCCATCGAATCGTCCACCTGATCAAGACCGAGAGAAGGTCCGGAAGATGAAAGATCTCCCTGAGCAGCTTCCGGCGCATCGCTGCCGTTCCAGTTCACACCGTCGTAGCTGATATCGTCGTCTTCGGAGATCTCGCCGTTTATCATAAGACTATCGACTTCCGATTCATCGACAGGACCTGTGACTTTTCCTGTGGCTTTGTTTCTGAAATAGATCTTCTGGCTTCCCTGAGCATTTTGAGCCTGTTTCGCCGCCGGAGCGTCACCAAAAAGCTCTTTCAGGAAATCGTCGGTCCCTTCGCTTTTACTGCCGGAGTTGTCTGACACATCGCCGAAAAGATCATCGGCCGCATCGTCACCGAAAAGGTCGTCAGCCGCCTGTTTCCCCGCATCGGAAGGAGTTCCGGCAGGTTTGTCGGCAAAAAGAGCGTCAAAATCGTCATCAGACTGCTTTCCAGTCTGCGGAGCGTCTGAAAAAAGCGCATCGGCATCTTTCTGCGCCGGGTCGTCGTCAAAAAGACTGTCATCAGTTTCATCGAAACGGTCCGAAGCAAGATCAAGGTCTGAACTGCCGCCGCCACCCAGCGAAACGCCTCCTGCATCCGACTGCTGCTGCGCACCAGATATCTCGTCGTGATATGAAGCGATATCGATCCCTCCGGCATCCTCAGATCCTTCTCCATTCTGAGGAGCTTCATCAGACTGCTGCCCGCTGAAATCACCGTCAAGAAGGGCATCGAGATTGTCCGCCGCCTGATTGCTGCTTGCCGGCATTGAGTCAAAAAGGGAATCGACGTCAGATGGATCGTTCCTGTTTTCGGAAATCCCGCTTTCCGGAAGTTCCGGCTCGTTCTCCGCTCCTTCCCTGAAGACTCTGAACTTGTTCCCGCATGCAGAACACTTTACCGGAAGTCCCTTTTCAGGCACTTTGGCATCGTCTATCTGATAGTTCGTATTGCAGTGAGGACACACGATTTTCATTGTTACACCCCTTTAGTTAGTTTATATGTTTGCCTTTTTGTTTACAACATTCAAAAACGAGAGCGTTCCCGCCCCTTTTTCTCCTTTCGCCCCCGCAAAGACCGTCTCGCGGTTGTATTTTTTGAAAAGTGTCGATAGTTTATCCTTTCCGCAGGTAAGGATCTTTCCGTCAACGAGCGACACATAGCCGAATACTTTTGAAAAATTCAACAGTTCCAGCAACTTATCAGTTGTCAGCTCGATCTGGGCTGCAAGCGTTTCAAGATCTATTCCGGCTTCGTTGACAGGATCCGCGCCGCCTTTCTCGACGACATACGGAAGAACTCCCGCAACAAGCCTTATATGCTGAGGTCCTGTTTCGGTCAAAGGCTCCTCCTTATCGTTGGCTCTCGCCGAATTTTTCATAAAAAGGGCGAACGACGCCTTTGCATTTCCGGCAAAAAATTCCTCGGCTTCGGCACTTTCCATAAGCTGAAGCAGAGTCTCTTCGCCTACCGTGACGCTGAATCGGGACGGTTTGCCGAAAAAGCACCCCTCTTCACCAAAAAAATCATCTTCCGACAGCAAAAAACTCTCGTCCTTGCTTTCAAGTTTGACACTGCCGCGCTTTATCAGAAAAAGATATGGTGAAAACTCTCCGGTCAGCAGAACAGTTTCTCCCGGCAGGAATTCCTTTTCCATCAATCAAGCCTCTCTTCTTTCTTTAACTTCAGTGAATTAGGGCACTTGCCTTCACATTCATCGGCACGCTTTATAAAAAGCCTGAATTTTTTCAAAGCATTCCCGGAAACGGTGTGCTCGATTTTGCATGCAATTTCGTCGGCTTCATCCTCTTCGAGATTGAGGATATCGCGGAAAAAATGTTTAAAAAGCTCATGTCGCGCAAGAATATCCTGAGCGATAGCCTTTCCTTCGTCTGTCAGAGTGACATAGCCGTTCATTTCGTGGTTGACAAGCCCTTTCTGGGTCAGAAGTTTGAGCGCTCTGGTGACTGTAGCGCGGCGTACGCCCAGTTTGCTCGAAAGTTCCATGTTTCTTGCAACGACTCTCTTTTCGGTAAGTTCAAGAATCGCCTCGAGGTAATCTTCCTGAGTCGAAGTCAGGTTTTTATCGTTAGTTTTTTCCGCCATTGCGTTTCACCTCATACAGATTTAAGGCATTTCCAACAATAATATCAGCAAGTTGCGATTTTTCTATATTTTTAAACTCTTCAATGCGGTCCGCAAAAACGATCTTTACAGTGTTCGTGTCGGCACCGAAAGGATCGAACTCAGCAGTCACTTGATTCGCCACAACAAAATCGAGACCCTTCTTCACGAGTTTTTTTCTCGCGTTTTCCTCAAGATTTTCGGTCTCGGCTGCAAAACCGATCCTGACAGCGCCCGGTCTCGTCCACTTCAACGATTCCGCAAGAATGTCTTTTGTCCTGAAAAATTCAGCAGTTACAGAATATTCGCCCTTTTTTATCTTTTGAGCGTTTTTTTTCGGAGAATAGTCTGCGATCGCGGCGCTCATCACGAAAATATCGGCATTTCCGGCATATTTTTCAACGGTCTCTGCAGTCTCTGCCGCTGTAACGGTCTTGACAACTGAATATCCGGGATTGAACTTAGGTTCAGCGTTGACACCGATAAAAGTAACATCTCCGCCCGATTTCAAAGCCGCTTCTGAAACAGCGAAGCCCGTTTTTCCTGAAGATCCGTTCGTCACAAAGCGCACCGGATCGAGATATTCCCGAGTCGCACCGCCGGTAACGAGCCACTTCACGCCGCCGCGTCTGACCGGATAAAAGATCTCTTCAAGTTTGAAGATTATCTCTTCAGGTTCGGCCATTCTCCCCTTTCCGCTCGTTCCGCAGGCCAGAAAACCGCTTCCCGGATCAGCGAAATGAACGTTTTCACGCTTTTTCAGCCTTTCGATATTTTCAAGATTCGCCGGATTTTCATACATCGCCGTATTCATCGCCGGAGCGAAAAGAACCGGAACAGTCGCCGCCGCAAGGATCGTAGAGGCAAGGTCATCGGCGATCCCGCATGAAGCCTTCGCAATAAGATTCGCCGTAGCCGGAGCTACGATCACAGCATCGACATCCTGAGCCAGCGTGATGTGTGTTATTTTGGAAGAGTCCCTGACCTCGAAAGAATCGAAAAGCGGAGTTTTTCCGGAAAGAGCCTCCCAAGCCGACCTTCCGATAAAATTCAAAGAGTTGGCAGTTCCTACGACCTGCACCGATGCGCCGAGTTTCGTCAGTTCTCGAAGAAGATAGACCGACTTGTAGGCCGCAATACCGCCCGAAACTACAAGAAGCAGATTTTTATTCTTGAAAATTTTTTCCGAAGTCATCTCAACCACCAGTCAAACAACAGACGCGGAATCTTACTCAAGAATATATAATATACAAAAATTTTTTATAAAATTTAAGGTCTGCCTGCAAATTTTAGGGAAGATCTAAACTCTTTCCAGAACTTTCGACATTCTTTCAAGGAAATCTTCGGTCTGAAGATGGTCGCCCAGAGTGACTCTGAAGAATCCTGGAAGCATTTTGAAGGAGCTTCTGTCGCGGACGAAAATATTTTCCTTTTCCATTTCTTCAAGAAGTTTCGGCAGATGCGGATGCTGCACCATGATATAGTTTGCCTTGCTGTCGAAAGCGGTAAGTCCGTGTTTGCGGAAGAAATCGAGCATTGCGAGTTTGCTGTTCCTGACATCGGTGACATATTTTTCCATATACTGCTTGTCATCAAGCGCCGCAGTCGCTGCGACCTGAGCCAGAACACTCACGCTTTTCGGATTGAACACTTTTGAAAGCTGCGCGATGAGCGAAAGGTTCGTGAGAAGATAGCCGACTCTGAGCCCGGCCAAAGCCCACGCCTTCGAAAAAGTCCTCGTTACGATCAGGTTCGGGTATGTGTCGATAAGGTCAAGGACTGTTTCACCGGCGAATTCATAGTAAGCTTCGTCAACTATGACTATGCAGTGGCTCGCGATGGTGCAGAGGGTCGAGATCTGCTGCTTTGAAAGAAGGACTCCCGTCGGATTGTTCGGATTGACGACATAGATCATTTTGGTCGCCGGGGTTATATTTTCAAGGACGGAAGCGATGTCCGGCTTGAAAGGATCAGGAGTCTCGACTTTTTTGACAACTGCGCCGCGAGTATGGATGTAAGTCAGAAAGTGAGTATAGGTCGGAAAAGGAACTACGACTTCATCTTTAGGATCGAGAAAGACCTTGCAGATGAGGTCAAGGGCATCGTCACTGCCGTTCGTGACAAGGATCTCCTCCATCGCACGGCCGGAATAGGCTGCAAGTTTGCGGCGGAGCTCCTTGCTCGAAAGTTCGGGATACCAGTTGAGCAGATTGTCATTGCATGCCAAAGCGTTTATTATAGCGTTTTTAACAGCGACCGAAGGGGGAAGAGTCGATTCGTTCCAGTCGAGTTTCAAGGGCGGAAGATCGCAGTTGGAAAGACCTGAAACAATTTTGTCGCGGCTTGAAATCGGCGAATAAGGCTCAAGATCCTCTATAAAATTTGATGCGAAATTTTTTTCGGTTCTACCGTAATAAGCGTTTCCTTTCATCTTTTTTCCTAAATCAAATCAACAAAAAATCGGCAACAATAAGCAAAAAATATGCCATTTCAAGCACTTGATTTCATTGATTTTTCTCGGCAAAGCATTGTAAAATATTTTTACATCGCAATTTTTGGTTAAAAAACTCTTTAAAATCAGAGTCCCTCTCTGACAGGCTGGGAATCGGAAGTGAAGACCGAACCGTTGCCGCAGAAAGAGGAATTCGAGAGATTTTCATCCAGCATACCGAGATCATCTATATCCCACGCATTTACAGCCGATGAATTTTTCCCGAAAAATATACTTTTAGAACCGAATCCCGCGACCTCGGAAGCAGCTATGTTCAAGCCGTTGTTGTTATTGAAAAGCGTCACGGAACCGAACTGCAGTTTAGAAGATGAATAAAGCGAGATCCCGTGACCGAAAGCGGCATCCGGAGCAAACAGACAGTTTCCTGTTTCAGTGCAGCTGCGGGGGCGGGTGTCCCTTATCTCTACATTCTCCAGCAAAACAGCCGCATCTATCGCAAGAATACCGCTTTCCCTGTTATCAGAAAAAAGACCGTTCCTCATTATCACCGACGCTCCGTCCTGGACAGCAGCCCCGACACCGAATTCGTATGTGCAGCTGTCCGACCTTGTCGAGATTATTTCGAAATCCTCGATATCGGCACTGCAGATCCCGTCAAGGAGGATCCCCGCCTTTTCAGCCGACACCACAGAAAGCCGTTTTATGAAACTTTCGCTTCCGTCCACGAGCTGCAGAGCAAAACCGTTTGCGCACAGGCCGTCGGAAAAGACCGATTTCACGGAAAGATCCTCGGCATAAAGCCGCGCACCGCGTGAAAAGAGTGCGTTTCCCCTGCTGTTTTCGACCAAAACCCTCTCCAGACAGGCGCTCACATTGCCGTCAAGCACGATCCCGCCCTGTTCTTCTCCGGTTTCAAGGATATTTTCTGCGGTAAAATCGACAAGTTTCAGATCCATCTCACCGCTTTCGGAAGAGACCAGTATAAAAGAGGCCGCAGTATCGGATACAGAACTGTTTTTTATCGTCACCGACGCTGAATTTTCGGCGTAGAAGCCGTGCCCTTCGTAGCTGCGGAGACCTCCGTAGACCCCGGAGATCCGCGAATCTTCGATATTGACCGAATTTTTTTCGCCGCTCTCTCCCCAGACTGCTATGCCGAAAGAGTTCACTCCGGAGATCTCGCTCCCGGAAATATCCAGCCTGCCGTTTCCAAAGGAGATACCGTAACTTATCCCTGAAGGAGCCTCGTCTATATCGCCTATAAAACTATCCGAGACCACCAGATCCGCACGGCATCCGCTTTCATCGGGACAGATGTTTATCCCCCCTTTCGCGCAGTGCGAAAGGACGCTTTTCCTGATCTCTGTCCTGCTTCCTTTTTCTGCATAGATACATCGCACGCTTCCAGAAAGCGAAACGTCCTCAATGACAAGTCCGGCATCGGGAAGGACTTCAACTACCGCGGCGCTCTCTGTGTCATTGCAGACGATCATTGTGTTTTCTGCACCTTTTCCAGAGATTTTCAGCTTTTTTCCGACTTTCAGACAGCCGCTGAAACAGCCTTCGCCCAGGGCAAGTTCTCCGTTTTCAGCCTCAGGCAGAGGAACACAGTCAGAATTTCTGCTGTATTTTTTTATTTCTGAAAAGACCGTTTTTCCCGGAGTGGACGGCTTTTGATATGAAACGGGCCTCTCTTCGCATTCATCCGCTGCTTCGCCTGAAAAACCGCCGTCACCCGCGTTCATCTCAGGAGCGTTTCCGGCGGATCCTCCGCAGGAAAGTGCAAAAAACGCAGTAAAAACCAGCAAAAAGCATCTCATTGCAGTTCAAAAAAAGTCTCTATTATAAAAAGTTTTTCTTCCCGCTTTATGTCGTCAGCCGAAAAATCGTTCCTCAGGATCCCTTCGCGGAGAGCCTCATCTTCGGCAGCATTCTGGACAACGAGCCCGAAACTCCCTTTTTCAGAAAAAAGAGAGAGATTTTTGAATGACGCACCGGCTGCAAGAGAGCCTTCACCGCCGTCAAGGATCACTCCTGCCCTGCTAAAACCGCTGACTGAAGTGTTTTCGACAACGACTGAATCTTCAGCAGCAAGAAAAGGATTCTTCACTACGATGCCGTCACCGACGCTCTCAAGCATGACATCGCGTTTTATGACATTTTCGACCGAGCTCTCCGATATACTGAGGAAAGTGTCCCCAAGGATCTCGACCGCAGCAGCACCGTTATCCGAAAGCCGACTGCCTGAAACGGAAAGAAAACCCCTTTCACCGCTTTGGTTCTGCGCCCAGAGAGCGGTGAAGCCGCATTTTGAAAGAGCCACATTTTCAAGACGGACATTGTGGGCTCCGTTTATCAGAATGCCTGTCCCGTCTGTCTTTTCCATTTTTGAATTTTTTATCAGGACATCGGATCTTCTGCCTGAGATAACGACACCGCGGCCTCCGAAGACGGAAGATGCCCTTATTCCCGAAAAGGAGAGATTGTCGATCTCGACCGAACTTCCCGAGATATAAAGTGCCGAAGAACCGGTTGCGACATCTTTGAACGAAAGATCCTTGAGCATGACTCCTGAAGTGTCAATGACAGCAAGAGTCTTCAAGTTGGTAGAGCCGTCTTTCCGCCCAAAGAGCCGGAGAGGCTTCGCAACAGTCACGGAACCTTCAAAGGTCCCGCTTTCGAGACAGATGCAGTTTGCAAAAGCAGCCGCAGAATCAACGAGGGCATCCTGAAACGAACTGATATCGTGCGCCATCCGGCACTTTCCTCCGCATTCTTCCGGCAGAGAATAATCCGCGGCGCCGTTTCCCGAACACGAGATCACAAAAATAAAAAGGATCACAAAACATAATTTGAACATTTTCCCACCATAAAAAATCAATCCACAAAATTTTCAATAACAATAAAAAAGTTTTTGTCAAATATTTTTTAAAATTTCATTATACAAGAGAAAAAATATTCAAATTTAAAAACCAGACATCTTTACTCGATCTAAAATACAAAGTTTAAAATTTGCATGAAAAAATCCTTTCGCTATATTTCAGCGGAACAGTTTTTTAAGGAGTGAAAAATGACATCACCCAGACTTGAAAGGTTGAAAAAGGAAGCAGGCGGACGGTTTTTCGTATCTCTTTCGGGAACAGCGCTCACAAAAAGCGAGATATCGATGCTGCGCGAAGTCTCTCCGTGCGGGATCATATATTTCAAACGGAACATCGAAAGCTGCGGATCGCTGCAAAGCCTTATCGGATCGACGAAATGTTTCGAATCGATACAGTTCCACTCGATAGATGAGGAAGGAGGAAGAGTCCGCAGACTGCCGAAAGACTACTACTCGCTTCCTTCAATGAAAGAACTCGCCGCCTGCGGGAAGGAAGCTGCCGCGGAAAAGATCGGCATCCTGGCTCAAAAACTGAGTGAGATCGGCATAAACATGGACATGGCGCCTAATGTCGACCTCAGAAGCGGAGAAGATGATTCGATAGTCGGAGACAGATCGTTCAGCGAAGATCCCGGAACAGTTTCAGAATTTGCCGCCATCTACATCAAAAAAATGCGCGAGGCAGGTGTCTTTCCCGTGATCAAGCACTTTCCCGGACACGGAACGACCGTCATAGACTCGCACTCGGAACTCCCGCTCATAAACAAGCCTTATGAAGACCTTTTCAGGGAGGATCTCGTTCCTTACCGCAGACTTGCGAACGCGGCCGGTTTTGTCATGAAAGCCCATCTTCTGCTACCGGAGATCAGTCCTCTTCCCGCATCACTCTCTCAGGAATGGGACAAGATCCTCCGGAAAGAGACCGGTTTTCTCGGAATTTCGATGACTGACGACATTGAAATGCACGCACTCGACATCTTCCCGGCAAAAGAAAAAACAGAACTTTTCTTCAAAAGCGGCACAGACAAGATCCTTATCTGTTCAGGCAGGGAAGAGACCATCCTTGAAATGCATGAGGCGGCCGTAAAATTATTGGAAAAATAAGTAAAACATATTACTTGATTTTATTTTTCACCTAACTATAATATACAGTCTTTTTTTTGAGTAGTTTTTTTATGGAGTCTAACTATGGCTACTATGAAAGTCGGAGAATACTTCTTAGATAAAGGGCTGATTTCCGAATCAGACATTTCTTTGGCTCTCTCTTTTCAAAAAAACCACCCCACTTATTTAGGCGAGATTTTGTTCAAACTCGGCAAGATTTCTGAAACGGAACTTCTTCAGTATCTCTCGAAACAGTTCAATGTGCAGTATATAACGAGCGAAAAACTTGAAAAAATGGCTGTGGTGAACCCCGCCGACATCATTCCTGTGAAAATGGCTATGGACAGGACCATTTTCCCGCTTAAATACAGCATCAACAATTACCGTCTCACCCTTCTCACCTACGAACCGCAGAACATAGTCCTTTTCGATGAGCTGAAGATCCTGCTTAACGGAGTCCAGACCGTAATTCCTGTCGTGGCGCCGTCCAATGTGATAAAAGCTCTTATCCTCAAACAGTACAGCAACGATGTCAATGCCTTCGACAGACTCGTCAGAAATACTGTGCAGGTAAACCAGAACATGGGGATGTTCTCAAATGAGACCATCATCAACCTTGAAAATCCGAACGACATCGAAATGGCGAACAGGATCCAGGATATCTCCACGATGGACGATGACAAGCTGCGTCAGGAAAACAGAGAAACTTTCTCGATGATCGTAAACAAGGCAGAGCTTTCGGACCAGAAACTCGATGTCACCGCGGTTACGACGTCAATGATGAGCAATATGCCGAGCTGGGTCCGCGAACAGGGAAACCAGCTGATCGAACTTCTCAGGGTCTTCTCGAACCTTCTCGATGTGGCGCGTGGAGACGAATATTTCGCTCATTCTCAAAGGGTCGCGATTCTGTGCAAAGAGATCGGCGAAGCAATACACCTTTCCGAAGTCGAGCTTTACGACCTCACGATCGCGGCATACCTCCACGATGTCGGCAAGAAAGTCCATCTTACCGCCCTTGATATAAAAAATCAGACAAGTCTGGAAAAGATGAAAAATTATTCTCTGGTCGTCACGAAACTTTTCACAGACGTCCAGCTTTCGAAACTGGCTCTCAACTGTCTCGAAAATATGTATGAGACCTATAACGGTCAAGGCTTTCCCCGCGGGCTCAAACTTAATGAGATCCCGATCGGTTCGCTCATCCTGCTCCTTGCAAACACCTACGATTTCATGACGAGGATCTCGAATATTCCGCCGAAAGAAGCTCTCCGGCAGTTGAAAGAGACCATGTTCTTCAGCGACAGGATAATCGAAGCTCTTGAGCAGACTCAGCAGATATCGGAAGCGAACTCGTCGCTGAAAAAGATCACCGCTATCGTTATCTCGCAGAAAAAATTCGACCTTGACGACATCGCCGACAAGTTCGGAAGAGTCAATGTCGATGTCATAAAAGCGAAGACCATAGAAAAGGCAGCACAGATAATCAAGGAGGAAAAGAACCGTCTCGGCTTCATCCTCTGTGACATAGACATGACCGACAGCGCGATCACTCCGCTCAGACTTCTTGCGGCGATCAAGCACAAAAAGGAGATATCGGAGATCCCGTTCTACCTTTTCTCGCAGTATTCGGTCGACAAAAACACAACTATCGCTGCAAACGCGCTCAAAGTTTCAGGCATTTTCGCAAATTATCACCCTGTCGAAATGACAAGAAAGATCGCGGACGAAATCAGGAAAAAAAGCTAATCAAAAGTCCTGAAATTGGGATGGTTTGACATCTCGAGCATCTCTTTATCGCCCCTTGAATCACCATAGGCATAGATATCGGAATATTTTTCGATGTCGTAAACTTCTTTGACTCTGTTCACTTTCTCCGCTTTGCGGCAGTTGGGACCGACGATTTTTCCGGTGTAGATCCCGTCTTTCACTTCAAGCCTCGTTCCGATCAGATTGATGCCGTATTCTTCGGTGAAAGGCCACAGCCAGTCTTCGGGAGAAGCCGAAACGAGCGAAACGTCAGCACCGTTTTCGAGATGCTTCCTTATCTCGTCGAGAGCTGATTTTCTGAGGAATTTTTTGACCCTTTTTTGATAAAAATCCTGTGCGACAGCGTGGAACTTTTCTTTTGTCCACCCTTTTATCGTCAACTTAAAGATATTTTCCTTAAATCTTTTCCGCGACATAAAACCTGCGAGACAGATCAAGGCATAAGGGAAAAACAGAACTAAGACAGATATCGTCCTGATACGACCGAACGCAAAGAACATGAACGGAAGAAAAGTGTCGGTATCTGTGATCGTTTTGTCAAAATCAAAAAGTGCCAAAGTCTTTTTTTGTTCCATGAGACCTCTTAAAAAAATAACGGTGAAGTATATTGAAAAATCATTTTAAAAAAAGGATTTTTGTATAGAGATATTGCAATAAAAAAAATATTATATAAATTCTCCTCTCAGCAAAGGAGGGGGAGATGACACAGAAAAAAATACTTATAATCCACACAGGCGGCACTTTCGTCATGGAATCGAACGAACAGGGGTTTCTCACCCCGGGGAATTACGCGCTTGACTATATTTCCGACAAGATCAAGCCGCTTTTCGACGCTGAGATCACACAGCATCAACTTTTCAACCTTGATTCCTCGCTCTTCAGGCCGGTACACTGGGTCAAGATCGCAGAGCATATCGCCGAAAACTACGCTCTTTACGACGGTTTTGTCGTTATCCACGGCACCGACACGATGGCCTACACCGCCTCGGCACTCTCTTTCATGCTGAAAAATCTCGGCAAACCGGTCGTCATGACAGGGGCGCAGCTTCCTTTGATCGACCGCAGGAGCGATGCGTTCATGAATCTCGTCGATGCGATGGAAGTGGCGATAAACAGCGATCTCAACGAGGTCGTCATCCTCTTCAATCATACCGTTTTCAGAGGGAACCGGGCAAAAAAGAAGGATGCGTGGGATTTCGACGCTTTCTACAGCCCGAATTACAACTCGCTCATAAAACTCGGGATCGGCATGGAGAGCAAAAAACACCGTTTCCTGCAGAAGCCGGCCGAAAAATTTGAAATAGACACGAGAGTCATGGAACAGGTCGTTATCATCCCGTTTTTTCCAGGCATCGACTTCTCGACTTTCTCTGTTATGGTAAGGGACAAAAAGGTCAAAGGCATCGTCATCGAAGCCTACGGCAGCGGCAACATCCCGAGCGACAACCCGGGGCTTGAGGAACTTTTCAAGGATGCCGCGGAAAACTGCGTTCCGATCGCGGTATGCAGCCAGTCTCCGATCGGGAAAGTCAATCTCCGCCTCTACGAAGTCGCTTCGAAAGCCGCATTCTACGGCCTTATAAGCGCAGTCGACATGACCCGTGAGGCCACTCTTGTAAAAATGATGGTCGCTTTGGGCAGATACTCCGACATAAACGAGATCAAACGCTTCATGATGAAAAACTGCGCCGGAGAAAAGGAAAACGAAAATGCTGGGTAACGAGCTTAAATATTCAGGATTCGCGGCAGTCATCGGAGTTCCGAACTCAGGGAAATCGACATTCGTAAACACCGTAGTCAAATCGAAGATCTCGATCGTCACCCCGAAAGCGCAGACGACGAGAAACAAAATACGCGGGATCTACAACGCCGAAGACACGCAGATCGTTTTCACCGACACTCCCGGAATAACCTCGACTGATTTCGGCAAACTCCTCAACAACTGGATGAATAAATACAGTTTTTCGGCCGCTCAGGATGCCGATTTCACGTTGTTTTTCGTCGATGTTTCGACACAGCACCCGGAAAAAGGGATCGGAGACGAGGAAGCTCACATTCTCAAAAACCTTTCCGTTAAAACGCCGGTGATCCTTGTAGCGAACAAAGCCGATGCCGTCAAACCGATGCGTGTCGACGATACGATCGCAGTTTACAAAAAGCATTTCAAATTCGCCGCAGCATACGCAATTTCAGCCAAAACAGGAGAGGGAACAGAAGAACTTCTCGAAGGCTTGAAGCAGTTCTGCAAACCGGGACCGCAGCTTTTTCCGGAAGATATGGAGACCGATCAGGAAGACAACTTCCTCGTTTCTGAAATAATCAGGGAAAAACTGTTCCTCGAACTTTCGCAGGAACTTCCCTACTCCGTCGTCGTCACAGTTGAAAGGATGCACGATCACAGAACAAAGGATATCCTGATGATCGATGCCACGATCCACGTAGCGAGAGACAGCCAGAAAGGGATCGTTCTCGGGAAAAAAGGGGCGACTTTGGGCAAGATCGGCTCCGCCGCAAGAAAAAATATCGAAGAAATCTACGGTTGTCAGGTGGGTCTGAGTCTTTTTGTCAGGGTCGAAGAAAAGTGGTTCGACAAAGAAAGGCTTCTTCAAAAAGTCGGTTTTGAAAAAGATTTCGACAGATAATCAAAGTTCTGAAAGCAGTCCGTAATAATACAAACTCGGGTAGGCGCCGGTGATATCAGCAGTTATCTCGCTTGCCGAATTGCTTAAAACAACGACTCTCGGCATGACATCGGTCTTTTCGAGCGAAAGTTCCTTCGGAGATGAAACGACCGCCATTTCAGGGACAACACCGCCGTATTCCTGACCTTCCTGAATATCATTTTCAAGGTAAAGACGGATGAAAAACACGCGGTTCCCGAAATAGGAGACCAGTTTGGCCGTCGTCTCCTTCATTTCAGGACATGCCTCGCACCATGAAGCTGAAAGTTCGATAAAAACTATGCTTTTCTGCGCTATTCTGCTCAGCGGATACTCCTCTTTCGTGTAGATGTCACGGACGATCACCTCATCTGCAAGCGATCTTTTCTTTTTCAGTTCAACAGGCTTCGGGCTATCTTCGGTCTGAACATCCTGATCTTCATCATTCCTGACTTTTTCGGTCGTGGCGCAGGAAAAAAAAGAAAAAATGAGAAAAAATAAGACAAAGACTGAACTAATTTTCATAAGTCGGCAGACATTGAGGTTCCTGACAAACACGGACTTCGCTGCCGTCATCTCCGGTAACTGCTACACAGTAAAGGGATGCGCACTGTTCACCACCGGTGCACGGAGTTCCGGCGCTTTTCGGCCATTGGCATGTATGCGACGAAGAATCGCAGTAAAGACCTCTGTCCGAATCACAGTATTCAGAACACTGAAGATTGGAATCAGCGGACATTTTCTGGCAGACATTCGCCGCGCCGCACTCAAGTTTCGAGAAACGGTTGCACTCAAGAACGATGTCGTTTCCGTTTTCATCCTGCTCCGGCTGGACCCCGCACGGAGAACCGACAGTATCGCTTATCCTCGAACGGGTGCAGAGATTGTCGACACAACTCAGGCCGACTACACATTCGTTGGTGTCGGTGCATGCAAGACCTTCGCTTTTTCTCTTGAGGCATACTCCGAAAGAATCGCCCTCTTTGACATAGCAGAAAAGGAACGTCGTGCAGTCACTGTTGCTCACACACGGATCGTTGACGACTCCGGTACTTGACTTCGAGCAGCCTGAAGAACGGCACTCGTATCCGATGACACACTTGTCAAGCGATGAATTGCAGGTCTGGTCGGGCTGTTTGTAGTCAACGCACGCTCCGGGGCAGACATCGCCGCGCATGTTGCACCAGCCGTTTTTGCACTCTTCATCCTGATTGCACTCCTGTCTGAGCTGTTTTGTCCCTTTGAAAACATTGGCGCACTCGGGAATGTCGAGGAGCTGAACATCAAGAGGATTGCACGGCTCCATCTGCGAGATCACAGAAAAACAACTTTCCGCCTGAGCCATGTCGAGTGAGATCCACCCCATTTCCTCAGCGTTCGCCAGCATTTCATACTTGTGCTTGAAAATTACAGATTCACCTTTATGAAAAGCTTCGAAAGGTTTCGCTGAATTCAATATCGTCCTCGGACAGAAAGAGAGATTCTCCTCGTTCACAAAACCGGACGCGCATTTAGATGCGGCGTTGCAGAGCGTGTCAAGATATCTTTCGAAAAAACCAGCAGTGTTCATCCCGCCGTCATTCGACTTGGAATCACCGCCGCCGCATGCGGAAAGCAGCGAAACTAAAGTGAGAACAAAAAACAGTTTTTTCATTTAAGCCTCCTGATTTATTTTGAATTTTCTACCGGTAATTTTCTGGCAGCCGGGGCATACGGGAAGTCCGCCGGGGATCTGCCTGCCGCATTCGCAGCACACGAACAAAGCGTGATCCGGGATCACCTCATCGAGGATATCCTGATCGCCTGAAAGCGAGTTCCTGATCTTCAACTTCTGCGCAGCGAGCGTGTTTGCGGCGACAGGTGAATTTTTCCCGTCATACTTGAGGTTCCCGTTGAAGAGCAGTTGAAAAAGCTCTTTGTAGTCACCGTCTGCGCTATAATTTATTTCACTGCCGCTATCAGGAAAATTCAAAAGAAGCGAACGCGCAAGGATCTCATGATATTCCCCTAAAGCGACGATCTTTTTAAGGTGATCCAGACTCTTCTTTGCATTTGAGTTTATAAGCACAGATAAATAGTCGGCAACAAGCGACTGAGAATCGTCTCCGCATTTTTTCGAAAAAGCGGAAAGCCACTTCAAAGCGCCGTTTTTGTTTTCAGCCCTTGTTCTGAAGAAAAAGTTCACCGCCCTCGCGTAGAAACGCTGCAAAACCGCATCATTTTTAGGATCGGTAAGCGAAATATACCTTTTGATTTCCTCAAGAGCGGCGTCGAAATCGCCTTCAGCCTCGTAAACTTCCGAAAGAAGAAGCGAAGCCGGAGCGTAATCGGCGCATTTCACAGCGTCTTTCAGCACAGAAAGAGCCTTTTTGTTCTGCTTCAGCACAATATAATCCCTCGCGATATGCTCTAAAACCATAGCGCGGAAAACACCTGTCGTAACCGGCCTGAAAAGAACATCGCGATGAAGCTCGAGAGCTTTTTCCGGATTTTTGTCACGCAGGATATCGCCGGCAAAAAGCCAGAAAACAGGTTCCTCGGGATAAGTTCCGGAAAGTTTTTTCAACTCGGCGAAATATTCTGCACGGTTATTCAGGTGACAGTCGCGCAGAGCATCGAAAAAATCCTGAACTTCAGACGGGAACTTGTAAGTCGAAGTATATTTTCTGCTTTTTTTTCTGAAGCGGTCAAAAAGCCACAAAGCAAGCTCCTAATTTTGTTCTTTATTTTCGTTTGCAGTCTCTTTTACCGGAAGATTTCCGCTGTTTTCCGACAAATCGGACGCATCAATATTGTCCAGTTTCTCGTTACGGATCGAGGAAAGCTCCGATTTGAGTTTTTTCAATTCCTTAAGCAGCTTTCTTTCTTTGCCCGACATGAAAATAATGTCGAGAAATACCGCCAGAACCGAAAAAATAACGCCGGCAAGGAAGCAGAAAAGCGAAAGTAGCCAGAGCTGGATATCCTTAACCGAAACAAAAATCAGATTGAGCGTAACGTTCGTATCGTTCACCCTTGCAAAATATGAGATCATGACAGCGATCAAAGCTATGACCAAAATAAAAAGCAGTTTTTTAACCAGTTTCATGTTTCACCTTCTTAAGTTAAACAAACAAAAAACGCGTTATTATAATCATAATTAAATTTTTCTGAATTTTTTATGATTTATCTGTGGTCAACGTTGAACCACCACTCGGCGCTGAGACCGAAATAGTGGAGAACGGAGTGTTTTGCGCGGTAATCTTCTTTGTTGTAAGAGTAGCGCGCGTCGTCATTCTGCAGTGCGAGAGTATAGACCAGACGCAGTTGAGGCCTGCCGTAGTTCCCGCCGCCGTAAGTGACGATCGGAATGAGGGAGAATTTCGTGACCTGCGGCACAGCGCTTTTGGTCTCGCCGTTGCTGAGCGTCTTAAGACCGTTCATATCCTTGAGCTGGTGCGAAACTTCGAAAGCGAGGTAAAAATTATCGTGGATGAAGAAGTGCGGACGAAGCGAGAAAGTGTATTCGACAAAATCGTCGTTGTCGTATTTGTTGCCGTCGGAATCCCTGAACGAGCGGACATAGCCGCCGAAGATCGCTCCGAACCAGCCGATCTCAAGATTTGATGTCACCGCAAAAAGGATCTCGCGGGCATCTTTTGTTTTGTAATCGGAATCGAATCCCCACGGAACGCTCATCAGGCCGTAAGCCGCGAGACCTCCCGAATATTTGAAGAAAATATCGGTAAAACTGTTCTTCGCATAGCCGAAAAATCCGAGTTGTGCGCCGAGAGACCAGCCGAAATCCTCAGGATATGCAATAGAGTTGTCCTCATCAAGAGGATCGTTGCTCTTTTCGCCTGAACTGATTCTCTGAAATTCGCCGATAAGTTTCCACTTCAAGCCCAGAGTGTCGGAAATATTGTATCTCTGCATATATTTGAGACCTGTGACGATGCGCTGTCTGTCCATCCATGTGATGCTTTCAGTGCCGAAAGTGTCGGAAACGACCTCTTTCGACTGATACTGCCAGTCGACCTCGAGACGGTTGAAACCGAAATAATATTCAAGCCCCCATGTATCGAAGTGGAGCGTGACGCCTCCGCCGTAGATATTGTCGTCGTCAAGAGGCCAGAAGTCGAGAAGATAGATGTCGTCACCGCGGTACATCCTGCTTCCTACCCAGAAACCGAGCGGTTTCCAGAAAACGTTTTCCGCTCTGACGAACAGGTTTCTGACCGTATTCAGTGCGATCCATTTTCCGTTGTCGTGGAAAAGCGATTCGGAAAAAGCAAGAGTCGAGACAAAGTCGAAAAGCGGACCGTTGTCGCCTATTTTCGGTAACAGATAGGCAAAATCGAGCTCGACATAACTTTCCTGCTCAAGCCTGCTGCCGTGACCGACTATATTCACCCATTTCGGTCTTCCGCCGCGAAGATCTGTCGCAGGCTGGACTCTGCCGTATGAACCGAAAACAAAACCGCGGCCGTCGTCCTTTTTCTTTTCCTTGCTCTCTTCACTCTTTTCTGCCGGAGCCGTCTCTTCTGCAGACGCCGCTGCAGCATCGTTCAATCCGGGCTTAGTCCCTTCCTCAGTCCCGGCAGTCTCCTCCGCGGCAAGGCAGAGAGGAGCGAAAAACAACATAAAAACAAACACACGCTTAAAAATAGAGTTCATGGTCGTCAACCTCACAAAAAAACCGCTAATATTAGCTTTATTTACAAGGTTGTCAAAAGAAGTTTCGGATTTTTCTCACAAAACCGTAACAGTCGTCACCATTTTACCGAGAATCCTGAAATCTTCGCGGCATGTGACGTTTATCGGCGAATATTTTTCGTTTTCCGGAAGAAGGAAGACTTCGCCTTTGCTGAGCGAAAGGCGCTTCAGCGTAGCATCGCTGTCGATAAGGGCTGCGATTATGTCTCCGTTTTCCGCCAGAGGCTGGCGTCTGATTATGACGAGATCTCCGTTGTTTATCCCGGCGTTTATCATACTGTCGCCGCGGACACGCAGAGCGAAGAACCTGCCCTTCCCGATGTTGCTCTCATCAACAAGAATCTCCCCTTCCATATTCTCATCGGCAAAAATAGGAACACCTGCTGCGATAGTGCCGATCACAGGAACTTTAACCAGTTTGACCGCACCGCTCTTTTGTGCAGGCATTTCATTTTCAGGCTGATCAAGGATACCGATAGTTCTCGCAGCACCTTTCTGACGGGTTATATACCTTTTTTTCTCAAGCCTTTCAAGCTGTTCAAAAACTGAAGTCTGCGTGATGCGCAGGATCTCAGAGATCTCCTTCGCGGTCGGAGAAAAGCCGTTTTCAGCAATAAAATCGCTGATAGTCTTAAGAACTTTTGCCTGGGATTCGGTAAGTCCGGCAGAATTGGACGCTTTCATTTTTCACCTCATAAAAAAACATTAACGCCGGATCATATACCTGGAATTTAAAAGGTCAAGAAAATTTTTGAATTATTCACACATACCTGTCGGATTCTCATCATAATACTTGCTGCCGCTCATCGTCATCAAAAGAGAGCACTGGCAGGCCAGTTTGTGAGTACCGGGCTCAGTGTAGCAGGCACCGTAAAGACCTAAAAGAGAATCATCGCAGAATCCTGACGGACAGGTCGCAGTGCAGCCGGGAGTGCTCAAGTTTGCCGGAGGATTATCGACATCGCATACCGTACACATGACGTTGTTCGGAATATCTGAAAGACTGCACACAACAGATTCGCCCAAACCGTTTGTCAGCCAGCCCTGTTCGCATTCACAGGTCGAAAAATTGCAGTGACCTGCAATAGTAGTCGTGCTGCCCAGCAAATTTGAACAAGAATACTCTTTAAAACATCTTTTTGCATTACATTCTTTGACGCATACATTGTTGTTGGAAACAAAACCATTCTCACAACCGCACTTTTCCGTGCCGTTTTCGACGACGCACGAAACTGCGTGTTCGCCGCAGAAATGGGCTACATCGCAGCTTTTGCAGTCCGCACCGGAATAATATTCATCGCACTGATTGCAGCCTGCTTCGTTGGTCGTATAATCGATCCCGCAGACTTTCGGCGCGGTGCAGGTCATATTCGTGCAGTCGGGTTTGCATTTGCCGTCACTGTTGCTCTTGAGATAACCTTCAACACAGCCCTCGCACCATCTTCCGGCCGAATGAGTCGACGTGGAGCATGTGCATTTGACAGTATCGCCCTCTTCACGGCAGCCGCTATTATTGCACGGATTCGGATTGCATGTCAGATTGACTACGCATGAGCGGATATCGGGATTTCCGTCTTCATCGTCACCCTCAGCCTCAAGGTGATAACCCTCTTTGCATTCCGAACAGTCTTCACCATTGTGATTTTCCTTGCAGGTGCATTTTCCAGTCGTAAAATCGCAGTCACCGAAACCGCTGCAAGCATTCGGACATGAGATAACATCATCAGGGACCTCGGCATCAACGTCATTTTCACTCGGCAAAACGCTGTCGTCAGGCAATTCGCCTTCCGGAGCATCGTTCTGTTCGGGAAGATCCGAAGTATCGTCCAGATCGCCGTCTGTCTCTGAAGGATCGTTCTCGGTTTCGGCACTCGGTGCACGGCAGACCGAATCAATGCATAAAAAACCGTTAGGACAGTCAAACGCAGTGACACAGGCATCATCCTCATCCGAAGAGCATGCTGCAAAGACAAGCAAAAACATCAAAACTAAGACCAACTTTAAATTTTTCATTTTCTCTCCTCCAACAAAACCGGACTATTTTACTCGAAACATATCATTTGTAAATGCAAATATTGCAGAAAACATTGAAAAAACTGCATTTATTTTCAAATCAGATCCGCTGCGAAGAGTAGATGCCAGCTATTCCCAGTTGTAGAAAATCGAAAGATAAGTCCCGCCGAACTTTTTGGTTTTCACACTCCAGCCTGCCTTTTGCCAAGCAGTCTCAGCGTTTCCTTCGACAACGATGACACAAACTTCGCCGACGATGCCTGAATCCGCGATCTTATCCAAAAGGGCCGGCATCCTATCGCCCAAAGCGTAAGGAGGATCTATAAAAATAGTATTGAATTTTTCATTGAGAGCAGCGAAATTCAAAGAAAAAGCATCGGCGTTTATGACATTCACCTGGTTTTTGATACCGAGAATATCCGCACTCTTTTTTATGGCCGAGGCAGCCTTAGGGTTTGATTCGATCAAAAAAGATTTGTAAAATCCGCGACTTATAGCCTCAAAAGCCAGGATCCCGCTACCAGAAAAAATATCGAGGAAATTCCTGTTTTCAAACTCTATCATTGAAAAAAGAGTGTTGAAGAAAGCACTTCTGACCTTCTCTTCAGTCGGCCTCAGATCTGTATCAGGAACTTTGATGTAGCGTCCTCTCAGGACACCGGATGATACCCTGAGATTCATGATTTAAAAGAAGAAAAAGAATGCGGCAGCCGCTGCGGCAAGGAGCAGAAGCACGACTGCGAGCACGACACAGACCCTGCAGACTTTGCAACCGCTTTTCTTCGGCTTTTCGACAGGCAGGCTCTCATCGATATTCACTTCGGTCAAAGTGACACGCTGAGTCGGACCGCTGCCTCTTGAATTCTGCGGACTGATGTTCCCGTCAGCACGCTCTTCCGAGCCGATAGGGAATTTCGATGCTTCAGCCGAAGAGGAGACATTCGAACTGCCGCACATCGGGCAGGCAGACATCTGCTCCGGAATATCGGCCGTAAATCCGCAGTTATTGCATACAAACTTCATAAAGCACCTAATTTATCGGTTTTGCCTTTATTACCGGTTTGCCGTCTTTGTCCTCAACCGAGAACTGAACATCAGAACATTTGTATTTTGCCATGATCGAAGCTTTGTTCGTTCTGACTTTGCCTATAAACGCCGTTTTTTCCTTATCACTGACAGTTTCACCGTGTTTGCGTTTTATCCTGCAGAAATCCTCCCACAGAGCATCGAACGGATTTGCCTGGTTCTGAACCACGGGACCAAGAGTGGGCGCGATCTGAGTCTTTTCGTTATCTTCGTCATCGTCGTCGGGAAGTGCAGGTTCAGGCGTCACTTCATGCTTCAAAGTCTCCTGTTTCACTTCACGGACAGATTCCTGCTGGAACTTCGGCGCCTCTTCTTCCGGCATCCGGGTGTCGTGGATCGGAGCCCGATCTTCTTTACCAGGCTTGAGATCCTCTATCGATTCTGTAGCAAAAGGATCCGGCAGAGCCTCGGAATCGAAATCATCCACAGCTTTTGCCGATGCACCTTTTCCCGATCTTCCGAGCGGAGAAGCGGGGATACCTTCGACATCCTCATTGAGTTCAAGGTATTTCTGGATAAGCTTGTTCATAGCCGAAACAACGATATCTGCACCGTTCGAATACCTTTTGAGGACGAGTTTTTCACCGACTCTCATCCTTGAAACATCGGACGCGAGGTTTTTGAGTATCTTATCGATCTCATGAGTAACTATGAACGTGAAGAAAAGCGCGACGAGTATCGCAACGACCGAATAAAGGATCGCAGTGTAAAGAACTTTGTCGTAGCTTTCCCAGCCAGGTATCATGGAAGTCATGGTCACGATCATGATTTTTTCGCCGCCGGCAAGGTCGTATGGCATCGAGAAAGCAGAAAGTCTCGTCCATGCGTTGAGCTCTTTCTGACCGCCGCTCGATAAAAGAGCCGCAATGTCGGCATCAAGAGCCGCTTTTCCGTATGAACTTTCTACAGCGGACCATACATCTCCCCCTTTTTCAGCAATGGATTCCGAGCCTTTGAAAGCTCTGACAGCCATCGGGAAGACCGAAAGAAGGTCATTGACGAACTTCTCGAAAGTTACCGCCGCAAACACCTTTCCCTCAGCAAGAACAGGAGCGACACCGATAAGATAAAGGTCGTTGCCAAGAGAGAAGAGACCGTCGGAAGCTACGCCGTCCTTCAAAGCTCTCTCAACTGCGGGGATGCCTGCGTAGGAACTCATCACTTTTGCTCCGTCGATCACAGCACCGTTGCCGTCAACTATCGCATACTCTTTATCCGAAACTATCTGCGAAACAAGTTTGCCCTTTTCGATTTTAAGCTGTCTGGCGATCTCGAAAGAATTGCCTATCAGGGAATAATTTCTGCTTTTAAGCTCGGACTCAGCCAGTTTGGCAATTTCCTTAGCCCCTTCCTGAACATCGATCTTAACGATAAAATCCTTGAAGAGAATAAAATTCGCGGCGGAAAGAGCCGTAATAACTACAGCCATCAGGAAAAAAACCTTTAATTTCAAGCCTAAATTTGTCATATACGTCTCCTTTCTTTAATCCATCGATGTCGAAATAGCGTTGAGATTGTTCACTCTGCCCTTTTCTATTTTGTAGATAAAACTTTGCGCTGCGTTCTGGACGACCATAAAATCTTCGGTATAAATATCTTTTGTTCCATAATAAATCTTCAGAGAGTAACTTCCCGGAGCGATGTCAGGAATGTCTTTGTTGTTGCTCCCTTCTTTCAGTCTCCAGACATAAGTCGTTCCGAGGACCTTGACGGAAGCGGTGTTCCACGGAAACATCTCGTCGGTCATCGTGTAGTCGCCGACTTCATTGAACGGATATTCGACCGAAGACTGAGGCTGGATCTCAAGCGAGGAGGCCTCTCCACCTTCATGTGCTATCGAGATCTTTCTCGGGAATTTCTCTGTGTTTTCAATAACGATAACGCCGCTTTTGGGGCAAAGAAGTTTTCTGCGGCTGAAATCAGCACCGGAAAGCTCGATCTTTTCCTTTTTAGCCTCGGAAGTCGAGTTGTATCCCTCAATGATGACAGAATACTGCTCTCTCTCTTTGCCTTTCGGCACTTCCACGACCGGAAAATTCCAATAGCCGTCACGGATATCGACCCTGTACTGATCACTCTTTTCATCACTTCTGCTGTAGTTGACCGTGAGTTTGATCATCGTCGCAGAAACGGAAAAAGGGATCATGACCGAAAATATAAAAATCAGTGTCAGAAATCTTTTCACATCACTCTCCTTTGTTTGCAGGAATAGCAGCTTTGATCTCTTTCAGGAAAGCCGAATTCGGATAAGTTTCGATGAGTTCTTCGAGAAGCTGGGTCGCACTGACGAAATCTTCGATCGTGATATAGAACTCAAGTTCGTCGAGCCTGTCCTGAGGAGGTTCGGCCGATTCGTCGTAAGCAGCCTCTTCCGCCTTTTCGGCAGGTTCCTGATTTTCGATTCCGTCATCCGGCTGGACATCAGCCTGACCTTCTTCGGGATGCTCAAGATTCGGAATACCGCCGAACAATTCACCCTCAGCATCCGATTCCGGATTGATAAAATCGTTCTCCTGTTCATCGATCAACTGCCTGCGGGCTGCGACTCTGATATCGTCTTTGCCGAGCATTTCTCCTGCATCACCGAGCAGATCACGCGCTTCGGCGATCCTTCCCTCCGAAAGTTTGAGATCTATGAGCGAACAAAGAAGCTCGCCGGCCTCATCGACTTTTCCCTGCTCGATATTGGCTTCGATCAGAACGTCGTAGGCGTCATCGGAATCCTCCCAGCCCTCAGCCGATTTTATCTTGTCGACCGCTTTGTCGAAAAGTTTGTAGGTGAGGAATGCGCGGGCTTCTTTCACTGCCGTGCGGACGGAGATCTTCTGCGGGACTTCCGCGTTTTCCGCTGCCGGATCGATATCGATCACGAGATCGTCCTTGGAATCTTCACGGTTCAGATCACCTGTCGTATCCTTTATCTTGTCAGAGATGATGTCGCGGAGCTTCGCATTCTCATTGAGGATGAAAAGAGCCTCCCTGTCGTTCGGATCAAGTTCAAGGATCCTGCGGTACATCTCGTCGCGTTCGCCGTAATTCTTGTGTTTGGAATGAACGACGGCTATCTGTTTGTAGATCGCGATAAGCTTCTGTGTTTCGCCGAGTTTGTCGAAAACGAAAGCGAGCTTCTCAAGGAATTCTATCGTGTCCGGATTGTCGACCACAAGTTTCTGCAGAACAATGAGAGCATTCGAATAGCTCCCTTTCTTGAGATAAAAATTGACTAGAGTCTTTCCGATCTCGGCATCGTTCCCTGTCGCCGTATAGAGAAGTTTCAGCACGGAAACATACTCGTTGACACGGTCGGTATTTTTCAGCGATTCTGCAAGCGGAACCAGGAGTTTCTCGGCATCGTGGTTCATCTCTTCGGAAATCAGCATATTCGCAAGTTTGACCGTGAGGTTGATGTTGCCGGGATAAAGCTCCAGCATCTTGCGGAGAATGTTTATTGCCGCGATCTTATTGCCGTTTTTCACATAGTAATTGACCGCCGTGTTGTAGCGCATAGCGGCGTCTTTGACAAGACCGCTCTGTTTGTCGTAGTCGGCAAGCAGGACATTGATTTTCCCGTGTTCCGGGCTGAGAAGAAGTGCCTGCTTCAAAACGGCCTTTGCCTTGTTGAGAAAACCTTTCCTTTCGAAAATGACGGCTACTTTCTCGTAAGTTTCTATCGCTTTCGTCTCTCTGCCGGCCCTTGCGTAAAGCTCTGCCAGACGGACATATGCTCTGTCGTCATCCGGATTTTTTCTGATAAGTTCTTCGAACTGCTCTATTTCAGAAACAGCCTTTTTGCCTTTGAGAAAAAATTTGCCGTTAGTATTACTTGACAATGTTCTACCTATTCAAAAATTATTTTTTTACCCTTTCAATGTAGGTGAATTCTTCAGTACTGATCTTGATGACATCACCGTTGGAAATGAAAAGCGGGACCATGACCTGACCGCCTGTCGACACTTTCGCAGGCTTGTACGAAGTCGTTACCGTGTCGCCTTTGAAACCGGGTTCGGTGTCGGTAACTTCGAGCTCGATGAACTGCGGAAGCTGGACGGAGATCGGGGAGCCGTTATAGAACTGAACTGTAACCTGAGTGTTTTCAGGCATATACGGGATAACATCTTCGATAACTTTTTCGTCGATCGGAAGCTGCTCGAACGATTCGTTATCCATAAAAATGTAGTGGTCGCCGTCCTGATAGAGGTATTCCATGTTTTTTTCCTCAAGGTCCGGGCTATCGACACGCTCTCCGGAAAGGAAAGTGTACTCAGCGATCGAACCGTTGAGAACGTTTCTGAGTTTAGTCTTGATGACAGCCCTTCTCTTCTGTTGAATGTGCTGCATCTCAACGATCTGATAAGGGATTCCCTCCATCTCGATCTTTAAACCTCTTCTAAATTCCGATGTCTGAATAGCCATGTTTTTCTCCTATAAAAATAAAGATTGATGAACTCCGTCCACAAAAAGCGGCAGAATCCTACTTAGCAAGCACTTTATTGTCAAGTTTTACTGCATTTTGCAGAATCGAGACCTCTGACGCTCCGTTTTTTCTGACCTCTGATGTAAAAAATTATTGATGTTGGCGCGTTTTTTATTAACATATCCGCGATATTGCTTTTTTTTAAGAGGCGTAAAAATGACAGTTATCGGAATCGATCTCGGCACGACCAACTCATGCGTCGCGGTCATCAGGAACGGAAAGCCGGAAGTCGTAAAGGACGACGGCGGCAAGGCGACGATCCCTTCGATCGTCAGTTTCATCAAGAACGATCTCACCGGAGAGATAGGCAAAGTCGTCGGTGCGCAGGCTCATCAGCAGATGTTCACGAACGCCGAAAACACAGTCTACTGCATAAAAAGGCTCGTCGGGCACGACTTCAAAAGCGCGTCCATAAGCCATATCCTCCCCTCACTCCCCTACAAAGTCATTCCCGGCCAGCAGGGGAACGGTCTTGAGATATACATACCCGCTCTCGGCAAAAATTTCTCGACTGAGGAGATCTCATCCTACATTCTGACCGAACTGCGCAGCATAGCCGAAAAATACACCGGCGAAACAATAACCAAAGCGGTCATCACCGTTCCGGCCTACTTCAACAACAAACAGCGTCAGGCGACAAAGGACGCGGCAGCGATCGCAGGGATCGAAGTCCTCAGGATCATCAACGAACCGACTGCGGCGGCGCTGGCTTACGGTTTTTCGAAATCGTTCTCCGAAGAAAAACTCCTCGCGGTCTTCGATTTCGGCGGCGGAACTTTCGATATCACCCTCATGGAGGTTTCCAAAGACACTTTCAATGTCGTAGCGACTGCAGGCAATACTTTCCTGGGCGGAGAAGACATCACGAACACGCTTCTCGACTATATGCTTGACGACCTGACGACAAGATACAACATCCCTGAGATCGACGACCAGCTCGTCATCCAAAGACTTCGCGATTATGCGGAAACAGCCAAGAAAAACCTCACGATCCAGACGAGCGTGACAGTCGAGATCCCCTACCTCACGGAGATAAACGGTTCCTTCATACATTATAAAACAGAGATCACCAGAGAAAAACTTGAGGAACTCGCACTTCCGTTCATTCAAAAAGCGATAAACACTTTTGACAAAACTTTGCAGGAAGTCGAACTCACGCCGGGAAATCTTGCCGGCATAATCCTCATCGGCGGTCAGACGAGAATGCCGCTCCTGCAGAACGAACTTGCGAAATTCTGCCCCGGCATACAGATCCTCAAGAACATCAACCCTGACGAAACGGTCGCCATCGGCGCAGCCATCCAGGCGAACTTCCTCGAGGAAGAGTCCGGCAACGACGGAATGCTTCTTCTTGACGTGACTCCGCACAACCTCGGGATCGCCGTAGGCAAAGATATGTTCTACACCCTCATTCAGAAAAATTCGACGGTTCCGACTTCCGTGGACGATATTTTCGTAACATCCCGCGACAATCAGGAAAAGGCCAAGATCCTGCTGCTTCAGGGAGATTCTCCGGTCGCTTCGGAAAACGAGATCCTCGGAGAATTCGAACTTGACGGTCTGCGTCCGGCGAAACGCGGCGAAGTCAAGATCAGGGTCACTTACGAAATCGACATCAACGGTATCGTCACAGTTCAGGCAATGGATATGGACACCGGCATTTCGCAGCGCATCACAGTCGCTTCCACCGGCAACATGACGAAAGAGGAACTTCAGAAAAAGATCGAAGAAAACTCTGACTACTACCTTGATCTCGCAGAAAAGACCATGGTCGAAGAGATCGTTCAGAGCATCGAAAACTATCTTTTCGAACTTGAGACGATGAAACCGAAACTTTACCAGATCTTCGCCAATTCAAAGATCGGAAACGACAAAATGGAAAAGATGGAGATCCTCATCGCAGGAACGAAGTCATACATCAAAAGCGACAAACTCGAGCTTGAAAAACTTCAGGACATAGAGACAAAACTCGACATTCTCAAAAACACCTACAAAAACCTTATAGACCACTCCGACGAGACTGCGGCTGCCGACGGCGGACTTTTTTAAGCCCCGCGAATTTTCCGAAAAGCGGCACCGGGCTACTGTTTTTTGACTAATTCAGTGATTTTTTTATCGAAATCAGGAACTCTGCGAAGGGCTGCATAGGCGTTTGCAAGGGCAAAGCCTTCCATGTTTCCGGTGTCGAAAACACGGGTCTTGGAATCGATCACATACCCGAGGATCCGTTCTTCGGCAAGCAGCGAGACCATAGCGTCGGTAAGCTGTATCTCGCCTCCGCGTCCGGGTCTTACATTTCTCAGGATCCCGGCGATCCTCGGCGTGAAAATGTATCTTCCCAGGATCGCAAGATTGGATTCTGTTTCACCGTCAGCCGGTTTTTCAATGAGTTTTTTGATATCTATGACACCGTTTTCCAGGTTCGTCCCTTCCGCGATGCCGTACATTCCGCGGGTCTCTGCCGGTACTTCCATGAGTGCAATGACCGAGCAGCCGTATTTTTCGCTGATACGCCCCATCTCACGCATCACGGTGCCTTCTCCTTCCGAAAAAATGAGCATGTCGGGAAGCATCACCGCAAAAGATTCTTCTTTCGGGACCGCAAAAGTCCCTTTCATGACAGCGTGTCCAAGGCCGAGCGGCGATTTCTGGCGCACAGAGATGACTTCTATCATGTCGTCAAGCGTCTCGACTTTCTCACGGACATTCTCCTTGAGATTTTTTATCGGAAATTTCGGATTTATCCTGTCAAAATGGTCAAGTATCGCCTCTTTCCCGCTGCCTGAAACAAAAACGACATTCGTTGCGCCGGCTTCGACAGACTCTTCGACGATATACTGGATCACAGGCTTGTCGAGAACAGGAAAAAGCTCCTTCGGGATGCACTTTGAGGCCGGCAGAAAGCGCGTGGCAAGCCCGGCCGCCGGAATGATCGAATACTTCATAGCCTACTCCCTTATGTTTCTTAAAAACTCTGCAGCATCTTCCGGCAGAGTCGGATTGACAAAGATCCCGTTTTCAAGACTGTCGGCAGTTATCACTGAAATGCGTGGGATTATCTCAAGATGCCAGTGATACGCAAGACTTTCGGCCTCAGCCTCGCTGCCGCTGTTCACCGGAAGATAGTTGAAGACCATGTTGTAAGCCGGTGAATTGAGCCCGTTTTTAAGTTTGACGGCGACACTTCTTAAGATCCTGGCGAAATCGTTTATCGCCGAAACAGGGTTGTCACTCAGGATCCGCCCGTGTTTTTTCGGAAGGATCATTATCTCAAACGGAAAGCGGCTTGCATACGGGCAGAATGCAACAAAATTGTCATGTTCCTCCACTATCCTTTTCCTGTTTGAAAGTTCCTGATCGGCGATGTCGCAAAGCAGACAGCGCTCCTTCATGCGGTAATATTCAAGACAGTTGTCGAGTTTAGCGCGGACGAAAGGGGGAATGAAAGGATATGCCTTTATTTCCGAATAGTTGTGGTCGATGGTCCCGCCCGCAGCAGCACCACGGCTCTTTATCACCGAGATGTAGCGGAAGCGTGTGTCCTTTCTAAGATCGGAGATACGGTCAAAAATGATCTTTATACCGTCGGCTATCTCCTCGACCGAAAGCTGGTCGAGACCGATACCGCTTTTGGGTGTTTCGACAACGACTTCATGCGCTCCGAGCCTCGACATTGAGTCGTAAAGCCCGTGCCCTTTGCCGTTTTTGTCATTTTCGACTCTAAGTATCGGATTTTTAGCAGGAAAGACTCGTGATGACCAGCCGCCGACAGCATAAAGAGGGTCGTTGTGCCGCAGAATATCCGGCCCTGTCGCCGATTCCAGCCCCGGCACAAAAGGATCCACATCGAACTTTGCCTCGTTCTCAGAACTTCCCGAAATCAGCGTCTTCACTTTTTCAGGGGCAAAAATCACCCAGATCTTATTGAGCGGGTCTCTTCTCAACATTCCTTCCGCCATGATTTTCTCCAAATTGAACAATCAAAAAACTCTGTTTTATAGCACAAAAACCATGCGGCGGCAACTTCAGAAAAGCGAAAGCTGTTCGATCGTGTGGTCAGCCGCTCCCGCTCTCGTGCTTGTTGTTTTCATAGCCTCAAAAACAGCCCGGTCGGTCACTGTCGTTTCAGGCATCATTTTTCCTTTGCAGGTGATGAAATAACGCGCCCTTTTGAGGACGACTCCTATCCGCTTCAAGTCATCGAAACCGAGCGAACCGCTTCTTCTTGCCGAAACTATCCTGACCGCGGACTGCCTGCCGATCCCCGGGACGCGGAGGATCATTTCGAACGAGGCAGAATTTATCTCCAGCGGAAAAAGGTGCATGTTCCGCATCGCCCAGACGGCTTTAGGATCGATCTCGTCGGAAAGGAACGGATCTTTCTCAGAAACGATCTCATCAGCCTGAAAGCCGTAAAAGCGCATGAGCCAGTCGGCCTGATAGAGCCTGTGCTCGCGGTCAAGCGGCGGAGTCGAGATTACAGGAAGCCGCTTATCGGAATTTACCGGCACGAATGCAGAAAAATAGACTCTTTTCATGTTGAATCTTTTATAAAAAGCCTCTGTCAACTTCACTATTTTGAAATCGCTTTCAGGTGTTGCTCCGACAATGAGCTGTGTCGTCTGCCCGGCCGGAGCAAAAACGGGGAGTTTTTTCGTCTTCTTCCTCTCCTCGCGGTTTTCAACTATGTCACCGCAGATTTCACCCATCGGCTTTATGATCGAATCCCTGCTCTTTTCGGTGAGAAGTTTCAGACTCTTTTCCGACGGAAGCTCGATGTTCACCGAAACTCTGTCGGCATAGAGCCCTGCTTCCTTGATGAGGGCCTCGCTTGCTCCGGGGATCACTTTAAGATGGATGTAGCCGTTGAAATTTTCCTCGGTGCGGAGTTTTTTCGCCGCCAAAAGCATCCGCTCCATCGTGTAATCGGCGTTTTTGACGATGCCGGAACTTAAAAAAAGCCCTTCGATATAGTTTCTTTTATAAAAATTCATCGTGAGCGAGACCAGCTCGTCAACAGTGAACGAAGCACGTTTTATGTCGTTGCTGCGCCTGTTTATGCAGTATGCGCAGTCGTTTATGCAGTAGTTCGTGAAAAGCACTTTGAGCAGACTTATGCACCTTCCGTCAGCCGACCAGCTGTGGCAGATCCCCGACTTGTGCCCGCTGCCTATACCGCCTGGAGTCCCGTGACGGTCGCTTCCGCTTGACGAACAGCTTGCGTCGAACTTTGCCGCAGCACCTAATATCTCAAGTTTTTCAATAAGTTCCATAAAACACCTTACGACCTTAAAAAACCAAAGCACCGTCTTTATAATACCTGAAATAAAAAAGGCAATTTTTTTAATGCCTGCAGATGATCACCGGATCACGGGATCACGACAGGGACCGGCGGCAGAATAACTTGCCTTTTCCGCGCTTTTTCCTAATATTGCCCGCAATTTGTTTATTCTTTTTTTTATGGAGGAAAATATGGAAAAAGTAAAACTTCTCATCATCGGCGCAGGTCCCGGCGGTTATGTCGCAGCGATCAGGGCTGCACAGCTCGGTCTTGAACCTGTTGTCGTCGAACGCGGATTTCTTGGCGGCACATGCCTCAACCGCGGCTGCATCCCGACAAAAGCACTCATTTCGGCAGCCGAGACTTTCAACTCGATTCTGAGCGCAGAAGCGTTCGGGATCACTGCAAATGCTGAATTTGACTGGACAAAAGTGATAGAACACGCAAAAGGCGCAGCGGCAAAGAACAGAATGGGTATCGCCTATCTTTTCAAGAAGAACAATATCCGCCACGTCCAGGGAGAGGCAAAATTCACTTCCCCGCACACCGTAAAAGTCGGAGAAAACGAATTTGAAGCCGAGAACATCATCATCGCAACAGGCTCGGTCGTCCGCGATTTCCCCAATTTTTCGATCGACAACAGAAAGATCATCAGCTCCGACCAGGCTCTTTTTCAGGCTAAACTGCCGAAAAGCCTCGCTATCATCGGCGGCGGCGTGATCGGAGTCGAACTCGGTTTCGTCTACCGCACTTTCGGAGTCGAAGTAACGATAATCGAAGCGATGAATACTATCATCCCGATGGAAGATGCTGACATTTCCAAAGAACTCACCAAAGAGTTTAAAAAGAAAAAGATCAAAATAATTACAGGCACTTCAGTTGAAAAAGCAGAAAAGACCGATAGCGGCGTGACCCTTACACTTGCAAACGGAAACGTCGTCGAGGCAGAGCAGGTCCTTTCATGCGTCGGACGTTCTCCGAACACCGCGAGACTCAGCCTCGAAGCTGCAGGGATCACTCCAGACAGGCGCGGATTCATTTCAGTCGATCAAAATTTCCGCACGAATGTTCCCGGAATCTATGCAGTCGGAGATGTCATCCCGACACCGATGCTGGCCCACACCGCCGAACACGAAGGGATCAGGGCTGTAGAACACATCGCCGGGATGAAAGACGCGGCGCCGATAGATTATTTCTACAATCCCGCATGCATCTACTGCACTCCGTCCATCGCTTCGATGGGTCTCCGCGAGGCGCAGGCAGTCGAAAAAGGGATTAAATTCAAAGTCGGCAAATTCCCCTTCAGCGCGAACGGAAAAGCTGTAGCGGCAAACCATACGACCGGATTCGTCAAAGTGCTGATCGACGAGGAAACGCACAAAATCATCGGCGTTCACATCATCGGTCACGGCGCGACCGACCTGATTTCGGAATTTATTCCGGCAATGAACGCAGGTCTTACTGCAGAAGAGATCGTCGAATCGATCCATCCGCATCCGACACTTTCAGAAGCATCGCTTGAAGCACTTTTAGGCGCTTTGGGAAGAGCTGTCCACATCTGATCATCACGCCGGTTCTTGTCGATATCCCGTAATATCGGCAAGATTTTGCGGCGGCGTTTAATATTTTGATCTATTCCACTCGAAATCGAGAAATATGACTTTTTTCCCGTCAGGGGAGATCTTTTTGAGCATTTTCACGACAGGACTTATATCGGCTGCGGTATTCAGCATGACGAACGGCCGGTCAATGACTGTCGGAGCATCCTTCAGCATGAGGGCGCGGAGCAGTTTGACTTTGAAGATCGTCTCGGAATCGAGCTGAAAAGTTTTTTTCTCTATTGAACCGGATATTTCAAGAAGATCGAGGAGGCGCACTATTTCAGCCCGGATAGAATCGTCTTTTTCGTCCGTCAGATAGCGCGGAACAAGCGAGATGTTGTCGTAAACACTCAAGTTGGAAAGCAGCGGAACATCCGGAGAAACAAAACCGGCACGCTCACCGCGCATCGCAGAGACACGCTCCTTGAGTTCAGTCTCGCTCACAAAGAATTCAGGAATAATCTCGCAACTAATAATACCACCTCCACAAAAACTATAGACATGAAAACGCCCATCATCCCGCGAAGCACCGAAACCGGGATGTCGGTCGTGCGGTATTGTGTTTTCCAGCCGTTGTAAAGCGGAATGACCGATATGAAAAACCCGAACACGATCGTTTTCATGTAGAAAATGATTATATCATAGACCGATATCGATTTCGTGATCATCTCGGAGAAGATCCCTGCACTCATCTCGAAAATGATGCTGCTGAAAATAAAACCGCTGAAAAGGACGATTATCGCAAAAAGCGAAGAAAGGACAGTTACGCTTATGATGAAACTGATGATCCTCGGCAGAAAAAGATAGATTACAGGGTCTATCCCGAACGACTCAAGCGCATCGATCTCGCGGTTGACCTTCATGACGGCGATCTCAGAATTGACGGCGGAAGAACTTCTCAGAGCGAGCAGGACAACTGTGATAAGAGGCGAAAACTCAAGAACGACAACGCCCATGACGATGTTTCCCAGATACTGGACAAGACCGAAACTTTTGACAGTCTGAAAAACGATCCCGATAAAGATGCTGCCGAAGACCGCGCTGAGGACGACAAAAAAGTTAAGCAGCTGATACGCCGTGAAAAATATCTGCATGACAAGGACATCGAACGCGGCACGGTTGAAAAACGACCCCTGCAGGAATTCGCGCAGACATTTCAGGCAGAATACGCAGAAACCAGAAACATTATTGAAAGTGCTCACCGCCTTAGCACCAAGCTGTTCAATGAAGTCCCGCACGGAATCCCCCGAAAATCAACGTTCGATTATATACTTTTGTTGTCAAAAATAAACTAAAATCTTGACTACAAAGAGAATTTCACTATAATCGCACGGCTTTTTTTGAGAGGGTGAAATGTTCGATCAGCTCACCGACAAACTTGAGGCGACTTTCAAAAAGTTGCGCGGTGTCGGCAAATTAACGGAAGACAACATCAAAGACGGAATAAGAGAACTCAAACTTTCTCTCCTAGAAGCCGACGTAAACTTCAAAGTCGTCAAGGAACTTGTTGAAAAGGTTAAGGAAAGAGCTCTCGGAACGGAAGTCGCGAAAAGCATAAATCCGGGTCAGATGTTCATCAAGATCTTCCACGAAGAACTTGTTTCGATGCTCGGAGAAGGCGACCATTCGCTCAATCTGAACGTCAGACCGCCGGCAGTCATCCTCATGGCGGGTCTTCAGGGAAGCGGTAAAACGACGACAGCAGGAAAGCTCGCATACCTTCTCAAAAACAAGATGAAAAAACGCGTCCTGCTCGTTCCGGCCGATGTTTACAGACCTGCCGCAATAGATCAGCTCAAGACTTTAGCAGCAAAAATAGAAGTTGACGTCTATCCGTCGGAAGTCGGCATGGATCCAGTCGATATCGCGGTAAAATCGATCGAATACGGCAGAAACAATGTCGCTGATGTCATCATAATCGATACCGCCGGCCGTCTTCAGGTCGATGAAGAGATGATGGACGAGATCACGAACATCAAAAACGCGGTCGAGCCTTCCGAGATCCTTTTCGTAGCCGATGCGATGACGGGTCAGGAAGCAGTAAATGTCGCGGCTGAATTTCATAAAAGACTTTCGATCACCGGCGTCGTCCTCACAAAAATGGACGGTGACGCAAGAGGCGGTGCTGCACTTTCGATCAACGCGGCGACCGGCGCTCCGCTCAAATTCGTCGGTATGGGCGAAAAGATCGAGCAGTTCGAAGTATTCCATCCCGAAAGGATCGCAGGCCGTATCGTAGGTTTGGGCGATGTCCTTTCGCTTGTTGAAAAGGCGACCGAAAAGATCAATGCCGAAGAAGCTGTCCGCCTTCAGAAAAAAATGGGAAGCAACGAGTTCGACCTTGAAGATTTCCTTGCACAGATGAAGATGGTGAGGAACATGGGGCCGATGGAAAACATGCTTGAAATGATCCCCGGCATGGGCAAGGCGATGAAACAGATGGAAGGAAAGGTCAACTTCGAGAAAGAGCTTTCCAAAATCGAAGCGATCATCTTCTCTATGACCAAAGAAGAACGCAGAAGACCGGAGATCCTCAACGCTTCGCGCCGCAGAAGGATCGCGAACGGCAGCGGAACAAAGGTCCAGGATATAAACCAGTTTATGAAGCAATACCTTGAAATGAAAAAAATGATGAAAAGCATAAATAGGCTCGGATTGGGCGGGCTTATGAAAAAGTTCAAGGGTTTAGGCAACTTAGTCAAATAATTTTTGGAGGATTTAATGAGCGTTAGTATCAGACTGACCAGAGGCGGTTCTAAGAAAAAACCTTCTTACAGAGTTGTTGTTCTTGACAGTAGAAAGAAAAGAGACAGCGACTATCTCGAAAGACTCGGGCACTACAATCCGTGTGTTGATCCGGCTGAAATCGTTATTGATGTTGAAAAGTACGATGAATGGATCAAAAAAGGTGCGCAGAGTTCCGATACCGTTGCTTCTCTCGTAAAAAAAGTAAGAAAGTAAGAAAAAAAACAAACTTTTTCTATTTTCGGAGGATTTTATGAAAGAACTCATTGAGCAGATCGCTATGAAATTGGTAGATCATCCTGAGGAAGTTTCAGTTACAGAGGTTGAAGGTGAAAATTCAACGATTCTTGAACTTAGAGTGGCAAAATCAGATATTGGTAAAGTTATCGGCAAAGAAGGAAGAATTGCAAAGGCAATAAGGGTTCTTCTCGGCGCGGCAACTTCACGTGAACAGAAAAGGTGCACTCTCGAAATAGTTGAAGATTGAAAAATATCCCATCTTTTAAAATCGTAGGAACTTTTTCAAAAGTTCTGAAAAAAGACGGTTCTCTTCTTTTCAAGCCAAAATTTAAAGACAGTGATTTTTTATTGGATTTTGACTGTCTTTATCACAGCGGGTTCGGGACAAAGTGGCATATTGCCTCGATAACAAAGACCGGCAAAGGTTTTATGATCCGATTCACAGAAGTAAAAACTTTCAAAGAAGCGGAATTTCTGGTCGGTGAAAAATTCGCTCTTCCGGAAACCGAGATCTTCGGCAGATCGCAGGATCTTATGATCGGAGAAAGCGTTTACGACAGAGACGGCATGATCTCAGGCAGGATCACCGCCTTCACTCCTACTCCGACCTACTCTCTCGCCGAGATAGAAAAATCGGACAAATCTTCTGAACTCGTCCCGTTTACAGAAAAATTTTTCAGGTTTGAAAAAGGAAAGATCGTCCTGATCGCAGAGCCTTAGTTTTTTCTCTTTTTAAGAAAAGCGGTCAGACCTTCCAGAGCGGCTGAATAAGTCTCCGTTCCAAGCCCGCATACCACTCCGACAGCGGCATCGCTCAGATAGGATCTGTGTCTGAACTCTTCACGGGCAAAGATGTTGGTGAGATGTGCTTCGACAAAAGGGATACTTGAACACAAAAGCGCATCACGCAGAAGAACGCTCGTGTGGGTGTAAGCTCCGGGATTTATCACGATACCGTCGCATTTCGCATTTACGATGATCTTTGCGAGTTCCCCTTCGCAGTATTCAGAGACCGCTTCGGTTTCGACTCCGAGCAGAGCCGCTTTTTCATAAAACGCACCGATAAGTTTTTCGCGCGTTCCCTTTTCACCGTAGATCTGCGGCTCTCTTTCGCCGATCTTATCAAGCAAAGGACCTTCAATGAGCAGAATCTTCATATTTCCTCCTCGTTCATTTCACGCCATTTTATTTCGGAATAGACCGAAAGCAGCCATGCGGCGACCGGCGACATATCGGCACAGAATACAGCCTGGGATATTTTAGCCACTTCGCTCCCGGGCTTTTTTTCGGCATATTCTTTCACCATTTCGGCCGCGGCCTCCCAGTTTTTCTGCCGGATAGCAATTATGATCATTGTTTCAGTAACCATTTTTCACCTCGATCATTCGATTCCGAAAGGTTTCAGCGCGCGCGGAAAAACGCCGTGCAGATAGCTTATGAGAACTCCGAAATTGGTCACAGGAACTCCTTTTTCTGCCGGGACCGCCTGACGCAGCAGCATCTCGCGGCGGTTCAGAGTGCACGCGCCGCAGTGGACTATCAGTTTGTAGTCGGTGAGATTTTCAGGATAATCGCGGCCTGCAGAAGTTTCGATTATGAGCCCGCCGCCGACTTTGTCGTTCAGCCATTTCGGTATCTTGACCCGTGCGATGTCGTCATCCTGAGAGTGGTGAGAACAGCTTTCGGCGATAAGAACTTTGTCGCCTGCTTTAAGGCTTTCGACCGTTTTTACAGCCTTTACCATTTCGGCGAGATTCCCTTTCTGCCTGATAGAAAGGATCGAAAACGACGTGAACGGAACATCTTCGGGAACTATCGGCGCGACCTTTGAAAAGACCTGCGAATCTGTAACGACGAGAGCGGGCTTGTTTTTGAGCGAATCGAGCGTTTTCTGCAGATTCTGAGGCTCGCACGAAAGCGCTATCCCGCCGCCGTCGAGAATGTCTCTCCAGGCTCTCACCTGCGGCATTATCATGCGCCCTTTGGGTGCACTCGAATCGATCGGGGTTATCATCAGAACGATGTCCCCCGGATTGATAAGATCGCGCAGAAAAGGCGGTTCCCATTCTGCGGGAGAGAGTTCCGTTATCTTTTTCGTGATCTTCTCTATCCCTTCGTTGTTTAAAGCACTTACGGCAATATATTCTTTGCCTTCGAGCCATTTTTTAACGCTTTCCGAAAGGGTCAGTTCCGACTTGTTTAGAACAAGAATGAGAGGGATCTTTTCATTTTCGCACTCATCAATAATGTTGTCTTCAAGCTCACCGGCAGCTCCGGCGGCATCGACAACAAGGATCACCATATCCGATTTTTTAAGATAACTTACTGATTTTTTTACCCTTTCAAGCCCCAAAGCATCTCCAGTGTCATCAAGTCCGGCAGTATCGATAATGAGCGCAGGACCGGTAGGGAAAAGTTCGATCGCCTTCATGACGGGATCGGTCGTCGTTCCCGGAACATCGGAAACGATAGCGACGTTCTGACCCGTGAAAGCGTTTATCAGAGAAGACTTTCCGGCATTCCTCCTGCCGAAGATCGAAATGCGGAGCCTGTCGCCAGTCATTACTCTTGCCATAATTTCCTCACAAAATATCGGTATAATCTTTAAAATATGTAAATTTCACGTTTTCGGAAGCGAGTTTTTCGGCAAGCTCGTCTGTCGCGTATATTTTGTCGGCGTATCTCGAACCGCAGAAATCGGTCTCGCCGTCACCGAAATAGATGGTTTCAAAACCTTCGTTCTTATACTTTTCGACGACTGCGCGCTTGCAGTTTGAGCAGTTTCTGTCACAGAGCGGAGGCAGTGCGTTTTGGCACGGCACAAGTTCCCAGTTTTTATCACCTAAATACTTGATATCGTTGATATAAGCCTCAACTTCGACATTGTTCATGAAAAGGTCGGCAAAACTTCTGAAACCGCCGCTTAAGATCACTATCTCGTCACCGTTCTCGCGGACTTTTTTCACAAAATCGAAGAAACCTTTTCTCACAGGAACATTTTTCTTAATAAAATCAAAGAGTTCTTCCTTTTCAGCCTTCATCGAATCAACTTCATCGACCAAAGTCTGATGACGCTCTTTTCTTCCGGCACGCATCTCGTTTTCAAGCTCACGCCAGTCAACGATGCAGTATTTGTCGAATGCAACGACCAGAGTGTCTAAAGCGGTCACTGTTCCGTCAAAATCAAGAATATAGCACTTTTTTCCGTTCATATTTCCCCGCATCATAAAAACGCGGCATTTTAAGCCCGTTTGACTCAATGGCAAGTTTTTGATACCCTGCCCCGCTTTTCGGAGGTTTTTATGCTTTTACTCAAAGGAATTTCAAAACAGTTTTCAGGTCAGACGATCCTCAACAATGTGGATCTGCCGCTTTCAAAGCACATAACGGCGCTTGTCGGCAAAAACGGCTCCGGCAAATCGACCCTGATGAAGATAATCGCCGGTATCGAATACAGTGACTCCGGCGAAATAACTTTCAAAAAAAATGCCTCGATCGAATATCTTCCGCAGCAGGCAGTCTACAATTTCAAAGGCTCGGTCTATGAAGAAGTCGCAAAAGGGCTCGATTCAAGCAGATACGATTCGCTTCTTGCCGAACAGTCGGGACTTCTTGAGAAGATCGCTGCCAGCAAAGACCCCGATGAAAAGCTGCTTATACGCCTGAACGAGATCGTTGAAGAGATCCACAGGATAGAAGTTAAGACCAAGCAGAAGAACTCGATAGAAACGATACTTTTGAACCTCGGTTTCAGGCGTGACGAGTGGGCACGCCCTGCTTCGACTCTCAGCGGCGGCTGGCAGATGCGCATAGCCTTGGCACGCGTCCTCGTGAAAGAACCCGACATCATAATGCTTGACGAGCCCACGAACTACCTCGACATCGTCACGATCGACTTTTTGACCGGCTGGCTCAAAAAATTCGACGGACAAGTGCTTTTGGTCTCTCACGACCGCGATTTTCTCAACAATGTCGCAGAAGAGACGTGGGAAATTTTTAACGGCGATATCTCGGTCTACAAAGGAAATTACGATTTTTACCTCAAAGAAAGAGATGCCAAAATTGCTCTCCTTGAAAAACAGCGTGAAAAACAGCTCAATGAAATCAAAGATTTACAAGATTACTACGACAAAAATCATACCAATGCGGCACACGCGGCGATGGCGCAGTCGAAACTGAAAACTTTGGAAAAACTCAAAAGCGAACTCATCGTTCTGCCGCCCAAAGCACCGACTATGACTTTCAGGCTTCCCGAACCCAGGCGCGGAGGCGAAATAGTTGCGGAACTCAGCGACATCACGCAGAGATTCGGCGATCTTGAAGTCATTTCCAACTACAAGAGGATAGTCAGGCGCGGAGAAAGGATCGCTCTAGTCGGAAGAAACGGATTCGGCAAGTCGACCCTCATCAACATCATCGGTCAGGAACTCGTTCCCACCGCCGGCAGCTGCAGGATCGGTGCAGGAATAGACATCTGCTATTTTCGTCAGCACGAGATCTCGAAACTGCCGCCCGACATGACGGTCCAGGGATTCGTCGAATCGATCGCCCCGTTTGAAATGATGACGAAAATCAAGAACATACTCGGCTGCTTCCTCTTTTTTGAAGACGACTGGGAAAAAAAGATCGCGGTCTTGAGCGGCGGAGAAAAAGTGCGGCTTGCCTTCATCAAATTCATAATGACTCCGGGCAACCTTCTCCTTCTCGACGAGCCGACCACCCACCTCGACATCGATTCGAAAGAGATCCTGCTCAACACACTGAAAAGCATACCGGCCACCATAATCTTCGTTTCACACGACTCCCACTTCATAAATTCGCTTGCCACCTCAGTCGTATATTTCAGGAAGCGAGGGGACATCTTCAACTTTGAAGGGACTTACGAAGAGTATCTCCAAATGTACGGGCACGAGATCATCGCCGAAGAAAGCAGCGCCGCAAAGCCGAAAAGCACAGGAAACAAACCTGACGACTCACAAGGAAAAGTTGATTTCGCGCAGCAGAAAGAAATGCGCAACCGCCTGAATAAATTAAAGAAAGAGATCGATTCCATTCAAGATAAAATAGAAACTCTCGAAAAAGAGAAAAGTGCTGTCTGCGACAAACTCTCCACTTCCGCATTCGACCAGACTCTCGCCTCACGCCTCGGCGAAATCGAGGACGAACTCCTTGAACTCATGGAAAAATGGGAAGAGAAAAGCATCGAACTTGAGAAGATGGGGTAAGTGTAAAACAGGTCATTAGCCTGCGGATGCCGGCATATACCTGTTATTTTTCAGGCTTCTCTGTTTTGTTCCTCCTGCAGAACGGCGCATCGGGACCCGGGATCATGCGTTCTATTTCACGAGTTTCTCGACGAAGGGAACATCGGCAGGCGAAAATTCGTAGGCAACGGCTTCTTCAGGCGTTATCCAGCGGATATCCCTGTGTTCGAGAAGTTTCGGAACTCCCTTCACGATCTTTGCCTCGAAAAGTGTGAGATGCACCGAAATATCGGGATAGACGAATGTCGATTCAGCGAATTTCCCCCCTGCTTCGAGCTCGATCTCAAGTTCTTCGCGGCATTCTCTCGCAAGCGCAGCTTCGGGCGTCTCCCCCGCTTCGACTTTTCCGCCCGGGAACTCCCACATCAAAGGACGCGATTTGTGTTCAGGGCGCTGACAGATCATGAATTTTTCACCGTCACGCACGAGTGCTGCGACAACTTCGACCATTTTTCCTCCTATTTCACGATATCGGTATTGATCATGTGACGCCAGAACCAGCCGAAAAAACTCTCCATCATCGGTTTGTATTCCTCAGGCTCGACTTTTCCGCCGGTCCCCATTATCGCATAGACCATATTGAGTTCATGCAGTTTGTAAGGCAGATCATGCAGGCCGCAGTTGAGATAAAAGTTGTGCCGTTTCACCCTTTCTTCGGGGTTGTCGCACTCTTCAAGCCAGTTTTCAAGCGCTAAAAACAGCCGTTTTCCCTTGTAATGTTCTATCATCGCCTTTACCGCCGCGGTGCCGAAACCCTTTCCGCGCTGTCTTTCGTCGATCGCGAAAAAGAAGAGATAGGCAAGGTCTCCTGAATGGACAAGATATGCGAAACCGACCCACAGATCACCTTCAAAAAGATTCCAGAAATCGGCTTTTCCCTGAACTGCACGCTTTTTCAGAAGCCGGAAAGGAAACCGCTCGTTTGCAGGAAAAGCGCTCAGATAAAGCTCTTCCACGCGTTTCATCTCAGCTTTTGTACTTTCAATTCTTACAAGTTTCATACTTCCTCCGCAGCAAAACAGCCGCTTTTACCACAATGTTTCCGGAACGGCAAATCCCTTGCCTTTTATCCGCTTTTCCCTAATATAAAGCGTTTTTTTGACGGAGGTCTCTGATGAAAAAATTCTTTTTGATTTTGGCTTTATGCACGGTTTTTGCAATTACTGCCTGCGGCAGCTCCAAAAAAACAAACAACGACGACGATTCGGGCGAGGCGCAGAACGACGAAGATGTCGCCGACACGGAACAAACTGACGCTATCGAACCTTCCGATGACAGCGATTCACAGCCTGTCGATACCGACACGACGCCGGAACAACCGGATGACGCCGATTCCGACAGTGATCAGGAACCGGATGACGCCGATCCGACTGATGATTCCAATGACGAAAAACCTGAAGGAGATACCCTTCCGGAAGAAGATTTCACGCTTGACGAAGAAGTCATCGCTGTTCCCGACGATCAGGTGAATAACCCTGATGCCGACTGCGTTTTCGGAACTTTTGTCGAATTCTGTGACGGAAACACGGCCGTCCGCTGCCTCGAAGGGAAAGTTTCTCACGAAAACTGCGCGGACAAGACCTGCATGACCACAAACGGTCTTCACTGCGGACGCATGGAAGGGAAAAATGTCGCAGGATGCCACGAAAGCTGCGAAACACCGAAGAAAGATGTGGTTTGCAAAAAATCCGATGTTGTCTCCGATTACAAAGCGGGCGGAACCTTATCTGCCGACCTATGTCTTGAAACAAGCAAAGGAAAACTCTCCTTCAAATTTACTGAACAGTGCGACACGCCGTGCAACGAAGAGGGAACAGATTTTATAAAACTGAATAAAGTTCCTGACGATCAGGACAATACATTTCTCGCAGAATGTGATTATGAAACCTTTGTCGAATTCTGCGACGGAAACACTGCCGTATACTGCGAGGGCACTGTTTCCAGAACAAACTGCTCAGGAAAAACCTGCATGACAACCATCGGTGTCTACGGCGAAGAATATGAAGGAAAAAACTATGCGTACTGCATGAATTCATGCGAAGGACCCGCTGATTTGGACGAAAAATCCTGCATCTTTAATATGGATTTAAATATTGCAATCATCAACAATGATTACTGCCTTGAAACGAGCGCAGGTTATCTTGAGTTCTGGAATGTCCCGACTGAATACTGCGAAAACGGCTGTGCCGAAGACGGCGAAACCTGCAAAACCGAATAATTTCCGCCGGCAGTTTATCGGGTTGATCCGCCGGATTTCCTTTTCAGCGCGACCCGCATAAACCAGAAATAGTAGCAGAGCATTATCGTTGCTGTGATGCTCCAGCTTATAGGATAGCATGCAAGAAGATTGCTGTAGGTCCTGTTCATCGTGAAAAAGGTGAAGACCCAGATGACACGCGTCACGCAGATGCCGAGAAGCGCGATCAGAGCCGGAGCGAGAGAATTGCCGTAACCGCGCAGACTTCCTGAAATAACATCGACTGAAAGGTTGAGTATCTGGAAAGAAGTGATGTAGAGGATCCTCGTCCTGCCGTATTCAATGACAGCGGGATCGCCGTTGAAAAGGCTCAAAAGCTCTCGAGAGAAAAATATTATCGGAAGAGCGAGCGCAAACATAAAAACGCAGTCCATCCAGAACGCATGCAGAGTCACTTTCCGGCAGCGGTCAAGCTTTCCGGCACCGTAATTCTGTCCGATGAAAGCGGTGCACGCCTGAGAAAAAGCGTTCACTATGAAGTAGACAAAGATCTCGGTATTGAAAGCGGCGGCCGATGCAGCCATGACGTCGGCACCGAGCGAGTTTATCGCAGACTGGATTATGATGTTCGAAAGGGCGAAGACCATGCTCTGGACACCTGCAGGAACGCCGATGCGCAGGATCTCAAGAAGAGATGCGTGATCCGCACCGATCTTGTGGAACTCTATCCCGACATCGCTTTTGGAACGCAGAAGAACGATGAACATCGCACCTGAACTCAGAATGTTTGCAATGACTGTGGCTATCGCGACCCCTTCCGCCCCCATTTTCAGAACGAGAACGAAAAACAGATTGAGCAGAACATTTATTATTCCCGCCGCGACAAGACAGACAAGCGGAGTGTTCGTATCGCCCTTCGAGCGGAAGATAGCCGACTCAAAGTTGTAGAGCAAAATCGCCGGAAGCCCCGAAATGTAGATACGAAAGTATGAAAGCGCCATCGGCAGCACCTCTTCAGGCACCGAAAGAAGCGACATTATGCGGTTTGAAACAGCAAGTGCAAGCAGCGCCATCACGCTTCCGCAGACAAGACTCAAAAACACCGCAGTGTGGACAGCCTTCTTCACGCCGTCACGGTCACCCTTCCCTATGCACCTGGCGATAACGACAGTCGCACCGGTCGATATCCCGACAAAAAGGTTGACGACGATACCTATGACAGGAGTGTTGCAGCCAACGGCCGCCATCGCGAATTTGCTTGCGAAACGCCCGACGACCATGACATCTGCCGCATTGAAAAACTGCTGCAGGATGCCCGTAAGAGCAAGAGGGATGGCGAACTGCAGGATCTTTGCGGCAAGCCCGCCGTTAAGCATGTCTATTTCACGTCTCATCGGAAAAAGCGCTCCCAAACACTCAAAAAGCGGCGAATTATCATGTTGAAAGTAAGAAAGTCAATAGGAATAAAAACTTGTGTCAGCGTCTGGGATTTTTCTTGTTTGCTCTGCATGAGGAACAGTTCCCGCATTCAGACCCCATTCCGCATCCGCAGTCGCCGCGCATACGTTTTCTTATGATGCTGACCAATGCAGATACGAACATTGTCAGAAGCAAGAGTGAGATTATGATCGTCGCCAGCATTACAGCCTCCTACATTCCGATCGCCTTGCCGATGAGATATACAGCAAGTGAACAGAGCCATGCGATCACGCACTGCCATACGACAACGCCTGCAGCCCATTTTGCACCGAGCTCGCGCTTTACTGAGGCGACAGCCGCAACACACGGAGTATAGAGCAGGCTGAAGACAAGAAGACTTGCAGCAGTGAGACTCGTCATCATAGTTTCAACGCCGCCTGCGAACAGGATCTCAAGAGTCGAGACCACACTTTCCTTTGCCATGAAGCCGCTGAAAAGCGCAACGACGATCTGCCAGTCACCGAGTCCTATCGGTTTCATGACCGGAGAGATAAGCCGAGCAACAGATGCGAGCATACTAAGTTCGGCATCCTCGACCAACTGAAGTTTCCAGTTGAAGCTCTGCATGAACCACACAACGATCGTTGCAACAAAAATCACCGTGAAAGCCCTTTGCAGGAAATCCTTCGCCTTTTCCCACAAAAGCTGCGCCGTATTCCGCACACCCGGCATGCGGTAGTTAGGAAGCTCCATTACGAAAGGCACCGCCTCGCCTTTGAAAAGCGTTCCTTTGTATAAAAACGCAATAAGTATCCCGACAAGTATCCCCAAAAGATAAAGGCCTGTCATGATGAGTCCGCCGTGTTTCGGGAAGAATGCGCTTACGAAAAAGGCATAGATCGGAAGTTTTGCCGTACAGCTCATAAAAGGAGTGAGAAGTATCGTCATTTTTCGGTCTCGTTCGCTCGGAAGCGTCCTTGTCGACATTATGGCAGGAACAGAACAGCCGAAACCGACCAAAAGAGGAACGATGCTCCTGCCCGAAAGTCCGATCTTGCGCAGCAGTTTATCCATAAAAAACGCGACACGAGCGATGTAGCCTGAATCTTCGAGCATTGAAAGAAAGAAAAAGAGCGTCACGATTATCGGCAGGAACGAAAGGACGCTCCCAAGCCCCGCAAAAATGCCGTCAATGATCAGGCTGTGAAGCACCTCGTTCACTCCTGCAGCCGCCAGACCGGCGTCAGTCACTTCCGTGAGACGGTCGATCAAACTCTCCAGAAGTTCCTGCAGCCACGCGCCGATAACATTGAACGTCAGGTAGAACATACTTCCCATGATCGCGATAAAACACGGGATAGCCGTCCATTTTCCTGTCAGCACATTGTCGATCTTCTGACTTCTCGCGCTCTCTTTGCTTTCGTGCGGCTTTTTGACAGTAGCTGAACACAGCCTGTAGATAAAAGAGAACCTCATATCGGCTATTGCCGCGCTCCGATCGAGACCACGCTCGCTCTCCATCTGCATGACGATGTGCTCAAGAGTCTCTTTTTCGTTTATGTCAAGGTCGAGTTTATGCAGGATCTGTTTGTCATCTTCCAGAAGTTTTGTCGCTGCGAACCGCACCGGGACACCTGCTTTTTCGGCATGGTCTTCGATCAGGTGGATCGTTCCGTGAAGCGCACGGTGGACTGCGCCGCCGTTGTCATCCTTGCCGCAGAAATCCTGACGCAGCGGACTTTCCTGAAATTTTGCGACGTGGATCGCGTGAGAAACCAGCTCTTCGACTCCCTGCCCCTTTTTCGCAGATATCGGAACGACGGGCACACCGAGCAGCGATTCCATTTTGTTCACATCGACCGAACCGCCGTTTGCCGTAACTTCGTCCATCATGTTGAGGGCGACGACGAGCGGGATGTTCAGCTCTAAAAGCTGCATCGTCAGATATAAGTTGCGCTCGATATTTGTGGCGTCAACGATGTTGATTATCGCGTGCGGCTTTTCGTTCAGGACAAAATCTCGCGAGATCAGTTCCTCGGCAGAGTAAGGCGACATTGAGTAAATGCCTGGCAGATCGGTGATCTGCGTATCCGCGTGCCCTTTGATGGCTCCCGATTTTCTGTCAACAGTGACGCCGGGAAAGTTCCCGACATGCTGATTTGATCCGGTGAGGCGGTTGAAAAGCGTCGTCTTTCCGCAGTTCTGGTTCCCGACAAGTGCAAATGTGAGGACTGTGCCGTCAGGAAGCGGGTTTTCGCTCTCTTTGTCATGGAATTTCCCGCTCTCTCCAAGGCCGGGATGTTCCGTGGAAAGCGGACCTGCGTCCACCTGGTTCTGCCGGAGCGCGGGATTCGCCGCATCCGCCTCAGTTACTTCGATCTGCTCTGCATCCGCCACACGCAGTGTCAGTTCGTATCCGTGCAGCCTGAATTCCATCGGATCTCCGAGAGGGGCGTATTTTACGAATGTTATCTCTGCTCCCGGAATTATCCCCATATCAAGAAAATGCTGACGGAGCTCTCCGTTTCCGCCGAGTTTTACGACTCTTGCGGTCTCTCCGGTCTTTATTTCGCGCAATGTTGTCATATTTTATGCCTTAAAAAATTTTTCAAAATTAAAGAACTTCCAAATTAGAGTAGAAAATAGTTGTTAGCAGAGACTAATTGTCAAGGAAAAATGAAAAAAATGATAAAATTGTCTTTTAGCAGGAAGACGAAAAAATCTGTTTGTTTTTATTCTTTTGTCTCTTCCCAGATGAAATCGAATGCGCCGCTCAGAGCAAGTGCGATGGAGTGGCTGTCAAGTGACTCGGAAACAGTCCCGTTCTTTTCGCCGTATCCGTGGAATGTGGTTTTGTTGAAGTCATAGTCGAGCTCGATCCCTGCGTAGTCGCAGAAGTTGTAGATGATTGCAATGTTCACACCGAGATTCGAATCATCCTTGCTGACTATATTCTCTGCATAGAACGGAGCTTTGAAGTATGAAACTCTCGCCATCATGTCAACATCCCAGAGCGTTGCGTAAGGCATTGCGAAAAGTCCCCATGAAGTCAATGAGGAATCAGCATCTTTTACGCCGTCGGAGATAAGTTTGCCGTTTTGGAAATCGGGGTTGTAAAGAGCGCGGTGAGTAAGGCCGAATTCGCCTTTGAAGCCGACGGAAATGTCATCGTTTACGTTGTAGCCGAGATCTGCGCCGATCGCCATGAGGACATTGTTTTTATCTTGATCAAGATCTTCGCCGTTTTTGTAGGAAGCGATCTCTTCTTCTTCAAAATTGTAAACATCGAAGCCGTAGTTTCTGTAAGCCTTGCCTACAACAAGAGAAGCTGCTGCGGTAGCGTAAAAATCGCCGGTTTTGTTGAAACGGATATCAGCCCCGAATGCCGGAGTGCGGAACAGGTTCGCTTCTCCGTCAAGCATCGTTTCGTTTGCTCCGTTGAAGGCGAAAAGTGTGACAGCAAGGTCGGATTCTTTCGAGAAAATGAGGTCTATACCGAGAGAAAAGCCGAGATCGTTGAAAGCTCCGCCGAAAAAGTCTTCTTTTATCGCCGAATTTGCGAAGGCGACTTCATGGTCATATCCCGTTTCGATACCGAAAGGCATTTCGAATAGACCAGCCTGAAGATTGACATCGAGTCCGAAAGTTCCCGCCGCATTCCTGAACGATGGATGCTGCATCCTGAAAGATACGTTTTTGATGACATCGAGCGTCATTCTGCCTTCGTCATCGACCGATCCGAAATCGACCATGGCGCGGCCGTTGAACATTCTGTCTCCGCCCTGCAGGTCAAGGATCAGGTTGTCGAGACCTATCTCGTAGCTCTCTTCCTTGTTGACATCGCCGTCTTCAATGTTGATCCCTGCCGAAACTCCGCCGAAAACAGTGGCGTTGAAATAGGGTCTGCGCTCAAAAGCGAGTTTGTTCTCTTCTTCTTCCGCTTCAGCAGCTTCTCCCTCAGCGGGAGCTTCTGCAGCCTCGACTGTTGATTCTTTTGTTTCTTCGTTTGCCTGAGATTCCTGAGCAAACAATGAAAAAGATACTGCGCAGCAAATCATTGCCGCAAAAAAGAAATTACGCATGAAAAACCTCCAATAAAAATAAGTTGTTAAAAAAATCCAAAAAAATAATTGTTGATTTGCATTTTTACATCATCCTTACCACTCGAATGTTGCCCAGCGGTCATTCATTTTGGGCAGCAGCAATGCGAACAGGTTTCCGCGGATGCTGTGTTTTTTCATCTCTTCGTTGAAGCTGTGTTCTTCGACAAGGCGGAATCCTTTGACGAGATCGGCTATTTCCTGACCAGAATCGGTGCCTGAGACAAAATGGGCGTTTGTGTTTTTTATGGTATCGTGAAACTTCTCGTTTTTTACCATAAGTTTGTTGTTCTGCTCTGCGATAAGTGTTCCTCCGTCGGGGAAATTTTCCTTCAGGATATTCAGAAAAGTCCGTATCTGTTCCATTGTGATATACATGAAAAGGCCTTCAGCAAGAAAAACGGGCTTTGTTTTTTTCTCTGAAAGGGCTTCCTGAACGGGTTTGCACCAGTCTGAATCCAATATGTTCCCGGCAATCATAGTCACTCTTTCTTTTTCAGGGAAAGCCTTTTTTCTTGCAGTGATCACATCAGGGAGATCCAGGTCGAACCAGAGGATTTTTCCGTTGTCAACGCGGGAGAACCGGTCGTCGAATCCGGCACCGAGATTGATGACCACAGTTTCGGGAGTTTTTATGATGATTTCCTTCAGCTGTCTGTCGAGCATGATCGTGCGGGCAATAACTCCTTCATGAGACATAAACTTGTCATATTTTGAGATGTCAATGCCTATAGTTTCAACGATCTCCACTGCTTTTTTGTCGGTTACACGCGGATTTTCACGCCTGCTTTCGCTTGCTTTTACCGCCAGCGGAATTAATGCCGTTGTCTGAACATCGCCTAACTGCAAATTCATCTTTGTCTCCATGTCATGAAATTTTAAAAGAGCAGATCAAAAAACGAAGGGAAAGAATCAATAGGGACGGTGCGGTTTATTAGTCCGAAAAGTTCTTTCCCTTTTATTACACGGAGGAGGTTGTTAGTTTTGTAAATATCAACGTTTTGCAATGCTCTTTATTCCGTATCCTGTGCTTTTGATTACTTTCCTCAATTCTTCCTCATCGAGCGGCTCGTCGCTTGTTATCTGCGTGAGGCCTGTTTTGTGCGACGATTTGACCTCTTTTACCTTGAAATTGTTGCGGATCGCGTCGTTGACATGACTTTCGCACATGCCGCACATCATTCCTTCGATTTCAAGGACTGTCAGGTGTTTTGAAGTGTGGCAGCTTCCTGACATCGGGCAGCAGCCGCAGTTGCATCCGCATGAGGATTTTCCCTGTTTCTTGTTTTTTACAAGATTGAGGATGATGGCGGCAACCACCGCCATCAATATTGCCAGCACAAGGATTGTTCCCATTATTTACCTGCCGTAACTGAAAGTTTTGTCGCTTCGCTGTATTGCTTGAAGAAAAGCATGTAGATCATTCCTGCAAGGCAAGCGAAAGCGGCTATCATGAATATTATGTTGAAGAGAGAGAAGTTGCCGGTGAACAGGTTGCCGAACTGGTTGATCATAAGTGCGACTGCATAAGCGAAACCGCACTGGTAGCCGATCGCGAACCAAGTCCATTTCGTGTTGTTCATTTCACGCTTGATAGCACCGATCGCAGCAAAACACGGAGCGCAGAGAAGGTTGAAGACCAGGAACGAATATCCGGTGATTCCCGTGAATGCCTGAGCCATAGCTTCCCAAGCCGTCATATCGCCTGCGCCGTAGAGAATGCCCATCGTGCCGACGATGTTTTCTTTTGCGACAAGTCCGGTGACCGATGCGACAGCCGCCTGCCAGCTTCCCCAGCCGAGCGGAGCGAAGATCCATGCAATGCCTTTGCCGATATATGCTAGGATCGAAGAATCGAGCTGGTCTTCGGCGAGCATTCCGAAACCTTCGTCAGTCCAGCCGAAGAATGAGGTGAACCATACGAGGATCGTTGAAACAAGGATGATCGTTCCCGCTTTTTTGATGAACGACCAGCCGCGCTCCCACATCGATCTGAGAACATTTCCGAATGTCGGCATGTGGTAAGCAGGAAGCTCCATTACGAAAGGAGCAGGGTTGCCTGCGAACATTTTCGTCTTTTTGAGCATGATGCCGGAGATGATGATCGCTGCCATTCCGACAAAGTATGCGCTTGTAGCGACCCATGCCGAGCCTCCGAAAATCGCACCTGCAACCATCGCGATGAAAGGAACTTTCGCGCCGCACGGGATGAAAGTCGTCGTCATGATCGTCATCCTGCGATCACGCTCGTTTTCTATAGTTCTGCTTGCCATGACGCCGGGGATGCCGCAGCCGGTTCCTACGAGCATCGGAATGAACGATTTGCCCGAAAGTCCGAATTTTCTGAAGATCCTGTCAAGGACGAAAGCGATACGCGCCATATATCCGCACGCTTCGACAAATGCGAGGAGGAAGAAGAGGACGAGCATCTGCGGGACAAATCCGAGGACCGCGCCGACTCCGGCAACGATACCGTCAAGGATGAGCCCTTTGAGCCACTCTGCGCAGCCGATCGCATCCAGTATTTTTTCAACGAGAACGGGAACTCCCGGGATCCATGCGCCGTAATCAGCCGGATCAGGTTCGTCGAATCCTTTTTCCTCGAAGTAGGAGAGAGCCTCTTTGAAAGACATTCCGTTTGCTTCGTTTTCCGCGTCGTCTTCCGCCACTTTGACTTCGCCGTCGTAGAAAACGTTGATATTTGAATGTTCGAGAGTTTCCTCGTCTTCGACGTCGTAAGCTATATACTGTTTTTCGGGCTGGAGTTCTTTTGCGGCTTTCATCGTTTCTTCCGCATTGATTTCTTCTTCGCCTTCTTCATTTTTTGCTGTTACGATGACTTCATAAGCGTCGAAAGCGTTGTGTGCTGCGCCGTATTTTTCAGCTTCTTCCTCGTAGTCGCCTGTTCCGATCCCGAACATGTGCCAGCCGTCGCCGAAAAGACAGTCGTTTGCCCAGTCAGTAGCGTCCGCGCCGACCGTTACCATTGAAATGTAGTAAATAAGGAACATGACGATCGCGAAGATCGGAAGGCCTAACCAGCGGTTCGTCACGATTTTATCGATTTTGTCAGAATTGGAGAGCTCGCCTGCATTCGCCTTTTTGTAGCTCGATTTCAGAATTTCGGCGATGTAGATGTAACGCTCGTTCGTGATGATGCTTTCCGCGTCGTCGTCGAGCTCTTTTTCGGCAGCCTTGATGTCCGCTTCGATGTGGTCGAGAAGACTTTTTTCGATTTTGAGCATTTCAAGGACTTTGTCGTCACGCTCGAAAACTTTGATCGCGTACCATCTCTGCTGTTCTTCGGGCATACCGTGGACAACAGCTTCCTCGATGTGGGCTATTGCGTGTTCGACAGGGCCCGAGAAAGAATGCTGAGGCAGGGTTTTTGTCTCTTTTGCCGCTTTGATTGCTGCTTCCGCCGCTTCTGTAATTCCGTCGCCTTTGAGAGCGGAAATCTCGACAATTCTGCATTTGAGCTGTCTCGAAAGTTCGGCAACATCTATTTTATCGCCCGATTTTTTGACGAGATCCATCATATTGAGAGCGATTACGACCGGAATCCCGAGTTCGACAAGCTGAGTCGTAAGGTAAAGGTTTCTTTCAAGGTTCGTCGCGTCGACGATGTTCAAAATTGCGTCGGGACGCTCGCCGATAAGATAGTTTCTCGCAACGACTTCTTCCAGAGTATAAGGTGAAAGCGAGTAGATTCCGGGAAGGTCCGTAATGATAACGCCTTCATGTTTTTTGAGTTTTCCCTCTTTTTTCTCGACTGTGACTCCCGGCCAGTTTCCAACGAACTGATTTGACCCTGTGAGAGCATTGAAAAGGGTGGTTTTTCCCGAATTCGGGTTTCCCGCAAGTGCGATTCTGATTTTTTCAGCCATTTTTTCCTCCCCTACTCGACTTCAATCATTTCGGCATCTTCTTTTCTCAAAGAGAGCTCGTAATTTCTGACAGTGACCTCGATCGGGTCGCCGAGAGGAGCGACTTTTCTGACGAAAATCTCAACTCCTTTCGTGACTCCCATGTCCATGATGCGCTTTTTGACGGCACCTTCGCCGTGAAGTTTTACAACTTTCACCGTTTCACCGATTTTTGCTTCGCGTAAAGTTTTCATTTTATATACCTCCAAAAATTAGACTTCAAACCATGATTTTGCGGGCCATATCCTCGTTTATCGCGACCCGGGACTCCTTTACTTTGACAATGATGTTTCCTGCAAGCGAATTTACGACAGTGACAGTCGATCCGACCGTAAATCCTAAATTTTCAAGATGATGTTTGACTTCATCATTTCCGCCGATCTTTTTTATGACCTGTTCTTCACCGGCATCTGCCAAAACTAAAGGTATCAATGTTTTCTCCACAAAAAGATTACCAATATTACATTTCTCATTATATTCAATGAGCAAAACCAAATTAGCTGACGCTAACAATAATTAGCCAAGACTAATTGTCAAGAAAAAAAATCTAAAAAAATGACCGAGCCTCTTTAACGCCCGCTTCTCACAAGGCTTTCAGCGGTTTTTTCGAAAAAAAACCCTTTACAAAAACATTTTTTTTCACTATTAACTTATGTTATTGTTTTTTGTTAATAGAGGTTGCTTCGTGTATAATGACAAAATCCACGGGCTCGGTCTGCTTTTCACATTCATTGCGCTTTTGATAACGACTGTTGTCTGCATAATCATCTATTCGGGCGGCGAAACTACGACTTTTCAAGGGTTTGCCGAATCGAATGAAACAATAATAAATTCAGAGACTCCGGTCAGCATCAAAAAGGTCCTCGTCATGGAGGGCGACACTGTCTACAAAGGGCAGAAACTCGCCGAGCTTGAAAGCCAGGAACTTGCGCTCCGCATAGCCGATATCCGCAGCCAGCTGCTTCAGATCGAGACAAAACGCGGAATGAGCGAAAAAGAGATCAAATCAAAAATCCTCCAGAACAAGGCGGAGGAACGGGCTGTAATAAGTGAACTCCGCGCACAGATACAGACCCTTGAAAACCAGCTCAAGATCAACAAAGTGCTCGCCGGCGGGCTTAAAAGCGTGAAGATATCCGATTCGGTCAAAAATCCGATAGAGATCCAGATCGAATCTCTTGAATCGGCCATTGTAGAGCGCAGAAAGGAGTTTGCCGAGATCAACCGGATGTACACAAAAATGCTTGAAAGCGGTGAGACTCCCGAAGGGGCGCAGGAAGAAAAACTGAAAGCCGAACTTGAATCGCTTGAGCGGCAGAATTCCGATATGGCAGTATATGCTCCCTTCGAAGGAATAATCGGCAGCGTATTCATCAAAAACGGGAACGGTGAGAAAGTTTTCTTCAAAGGGGGAGAAAAGATCGCAGCCTACAGCCCTATCCTTTCGATCGTCAACAAAGAACCGTCGTTTGTAAAAGGCTACATTCCCGAATCGCAGTTTTCCGTCATCAAGACAGGCGATAAAGTAACGGTATCGAACTCACACTCGCTGCAGCAGGTGACAGGCGTGGTCACAGGGCTCGGAGGCAGGATAATCCAGCTTCCGGTCCGCCTTCTGAGAAACCCGAACATCGCGCTCTGGGGAAGAGAGATCGTTATAAAGATCCCTGAAGACAACGGATTCATTCTCGGAGAAAAAGTTTCGATCACATACTCTCAGAATGTCTTGGGCAATCTTGCAAAGGTCTTTTCGGCGACACAGCCCAAACTTCTGGCCAAGGAAAAAAACAAAGATGAACTGAACAGATCACAGAATGACCCGGATCCAACGCGGAATGACACTGCGGAAAGAAATGCAGAGACGCTTTCTGAGACATCAATACAATGGAATGGGAACACAAAGATCGAGGCTTCAGGCGCAGTCTTCGTTCCTGAAACCGGAAAATTTCTGGTGGTTTCGGATGAGACCGAAAAAAAGACGCCCCTTCTTTTTGAAATCGGGAAAAACGGCGAAACGAAAACCATTCCGATAAAGAATCTAAATAAGATCAATGATCTGGAATCAATAGCGAAAGAACGTGAAAACACTTATCTCATAATGTCGTCGCTCAGCTACTCCAAAAAGGGAAAACTTAAACCTGAAAGAAGGATCCTCGCAAGGGTCTCGCTTTCAAGCGGCAATGCTGAATTTGAAAAAGCAGTCGATTTTTACGAGATCCTCAGGAATTTTGCCGAAAGATATGATACTGACGAAGCAAAGTTCATAAAAAAAGGGATCGCCGGAAGATCGATCGACATCGAAGGGATGTCCGTTCTCGAAGATTCGCTTTTCATCGCTTTCAAAGATCCGCTTTCGGAAAAAGGGAAAGGGGTGATTTTCGAAATAAGCGGCTATGAAACGATTTTTGCCGAAAAAAGGATCGCCGCAGAACAAATAAAGACAATTTCTGTGGATCTGCCGCCTGAAAGAAAGATCTCCGACCTGCATATACTTTCCAGGGACAGATTCTACTTCACAGCATCCTGCATGAGCGAAAAGTGCGGCGGGCTCTACCGCTTTGAAAACGGAAAAAGCGTGCCGCTGAAAGAGTTTCCCGAATTAAAACCTGAAGGGATCGCGCTTGATGACAGCGGAAATATTTTCATATTCTTCGACCTCGGTCAGAATGACAACTCGAAATTTCTGAATTTGGGCAGGATATGAGAAGTTTTTTTTCGTTTTTCTTCATTTTTTTTCTCCCTTTTATCCTTTTTTGCAAAGATCTGACTATCGCTGAATACATCGAAGCGGCAAAAGACGACCCGCGCCTGAAATCAAAAAAGGCCATGTCGGATTCAATCGATGATTCAAACGACACTCCCGGCATAAAAGGACTCGAATTCAGAAGCGAAACGGGGAATTTCGACATTATGGAGCAGAAATATGCCCTCAGGCTCTATTTCAAAGGATTCGGGGAAACAAGATCTTCACGGGAATTCGTTAAAAACATGCAGGCTCTGCATAAACTCGATTATATATCGGCACGCTCCGAAGTCCTGTTTGAAAGATACCGTGCCGTCGTCACCTACATCCAGCATAAAAAGGAGCTCAAGATCATAGAAACGATGCGTGAGCTTCTCAACGACAAGCTGTCGGTCACAGAAAAGATCGGCGACATAACCGGCGAAACGACAGAGATCGACAAAATGGATATCGAAGACAAAATCACTGAGATCGAAATGCGCAGGATCGAGGTGGAATCAACGGTCGAAACAATAGAAGCCATCGTAAAAAACGATATGGGCGAAGAGATGACGCCCGCTTTCGATAAAGAAAAAATAGTCTCTGTCGGAGATATCGAAAAATTTGCGCAGTCTTTGGATGATATCCACGGCGCGACCAAGGCAGAAAGCAGCTATCAGACACTCAGAGAGATAGTCGCCGGGAACGAGATCGCCCTGGAGCAGGCAAAAGAACGTGACTGGCTCAAATACATAGCCCTCGAATACAATACCGATGACCGCACCAAAAGACCGTCGCGCGGATTTTCGATAGGTTTCGCGATCACTATCCCGGGATTCAAAAACAATCAGACTTCCATTATAAAAAAGCAGATCAAGTCTCTTGAACAGAATTCCGATTTCGAATCGCAGAGCCGCATCAAGGAAACGGAGATCCGTATCGCCCTTCTGACGCTGAAACGTGAGATCAGGCAGTATAAGACCCTTGCCGAAAGAAAAGACGATATCGAGAAAAGCGGTATCCTTCAGAAATATTCTTCGATCGAAGGCGTGAACCCGATGATGGTCATAAAACTGAAAGAAAAGATCCTGAAAAAGGAGCTGAAACTGGCTGAACTCGAATTCAAGATCTACGAAAAATACATAAATCTGGCCTATCTCATGGGGCTCTACGAAGACTGGCAGTCAGGCAACTTTCTCAGCGGGGAAGGCAGATAATGGCAGCACACGCTCAAACCGACATCCCTTCAGTCCTGCAGAGATTCGAGTTCAAATACCACATCCCGCGCTCGATGATCCGGCCGATATCAGACTTTGTTAAGGCCTACTGCTTTCTGGATAAATACTCGGAGATGTCGCCGAGCGGATTTTACCGGATAAACAACCTCTATTTCGACTCCCCTTTTCACACTTTCCTCAACAACAGACTTGAAAAAAAGGAAAACCGCTTCAACATGAGGATCCGTTCCTACGGTGAAGATCCCAAGCCGCCATACTTCTGGGAGATCAAGTGCAAATTGAGGGAAAACAGGCAGAAATTCAGGGCAAAAGTAAAATCGGACGAGATAGAAAGACTTTTTTATTCGCCGAAAGCGTCCGACGAACTCGGTTTTTCAGGGACCGATGCTAAAAACATGGATCTTTTCCAGTCCCTCGCCCTTTCCTACAACGCGGAACCGCAGGTCATAACCCGCTACGACAGAATGGCGTGGATAAGCGAGACCGACGAATACGCAAGAGTCACTTTTGACGCGAATCTCCAATGCGCCGAAGAGCATACATTCAATGTCCGTCCGTGCCAGGAAAGAATGGAAAGTTATGATACCGCAACTATTTTCAGGCACGAAGCCCACTGCATACTTGAACTTAAAGGACAGGTGTCACACCTTCCGCTGTGGATGGTCGATCTTGTCAGGACTTTTGACCTCAAAAGGGTCGCTTTTTCAAAATTCAGATACGGAATGATGCGCATTTTAAGGAACAACTACCCCGACAGTGTCTGGTTCAATGTTTTTGACCAAGGAGATATATATGAGTGATTTTCTGACGAACAACCTTTCTTCTTCATCGCTTTCATCGCTGAGCGTGATCTATTCGACTGCTCTTGCCTTCATACTTTCGGTCTCGATCGGTCTCACCTACATCAAGACTTTCCGCGGACTTTCATATTCGCGCAATTTCGTGCAGGCCATCATGCTCTGTTCGATAATCACTTCAATGGTCATCCACGCGATAGGCGACAGCGTTGCGATCGGCATAGGCACTTTGGGCGCACTCTCAATCATCAGATTCAGGACGAACCTCAAAGATTCACGCGACATAGTCTTCATGTTCGCCGCGCTTTCCAGCGGTATAGCATGCGGAGTCGGTGCATACTTCATGGCTTTTGCCGGGATTCTCCTCTTTAATATAGCAGCATTCATCCTCTATCTCTCGCAGCTCAGCAAAGCCTCATATTTCGACGGGATACTCCGCTTCAACATCGGCAGCGACGAACTCGACATTCAGAAAATGGCAGAGATCCTGAAAAAGCACTGCAAAGTATTTGCCCTCATCACCTTGAAAGAGATTGCGGTCGGCGAAAGACTTGAATACGCATACCACATAAAAATGAAGCCGGAATCGACTTCGGAAGAACTTGTGAGCGAGCTTAAAAAAGAGATTCCGGCAATGAACAACGTGTCGCTTCTCCTGCAGGAAACAACAGTAGAGCTTTAAAAATATGAAAAACGAAAAATTTCGGAAAATCATAGAGATCTCACTTTTTATTTTTTTATTCTTTGTAATATTTTCAAGAGTTTATCTTGAAACTGCAGTGTTTGCCAAAAAACCGTTCTTCTCATATTTCGTAGCGACACACCACTGCGCGTGGTTCACTTTCGTATTCTTCTATTTCGCTCTCTGCGCACGCTATATCCTCGGGCTCAAACCTGACAAGATCCCCTATCTCGCTCTTTTCAGTCCTGTGATATACATTCCGCTGATTCATGCATTGATTTCCGGCTCAAAACTCAAGCTTCAGTACATACGCGGAGACTTTTCCAAAGCGCTTTTCGACATTCTTACTCTCTACAAATTCAGCGAACACGACAGTTTCTTCTTCTTCGAAATGCTCGCCATTCTCGTTATTTTCGCAGTTCTGAGCTACATTGTCTCACGCAGCGTTTTGAGGACTGTCCTCAACATAATCGTAGGTTTTTACGGCAGCATGTTCCTTGCCGGACTTCAGCTTTTCGGGGTGGCACGGCGCACAAAGGCGTATTTTCCGCTGAACACAGTTTTCAAAAACCACATCCTCCTTTCTTTAGTCTATTTCACGGCCGTGATCCTGGCATTTTCAATATGCTTCTTTCCTGAGATCAAAGAACTTGTAAAACGCAATTTCAAGCCTTTGGGAATAGCTTTGGTTCCAGGGATCCTCGCTCCGCTTGTCATGTTCTACTTCTGGCAGAAACCGTTGAATATTGCAGATCTCATCCTGCTGACAGTGACCTGCACAACGACTCTCTTTTCTCTGATTTTTCTGCAAAAAGAAACCAACCTGCCGGGCGGACGTTTTTTCCCGTTCGTTTTTTCTGTTTTTCCGCTTGTTTTGATATTAGGAATAATATTCAGAGATAAAGTTTTTATTTAAAGACCGCTCACGATCTTCCATTTACCGTCTTCTTTGACGAATTTCATCTTGTTGTTTTCCATAACTTTCTGGTTCGTCATTCCGTCAGGCTGGATAAAGGCGTTTTCCTCCGTCGGAGGGATAGAGCTCTTCATCTTGAAGCGGACTTCGTAAAAATATACCAGTTCGGCCTTGTCCTCGGCGTCGTTAATAAAGAAAAGATCCTTAATAATGCAGGTGATGCTGACCTTTTCAAGGCTGTGGTATGCATCTGAATTGAGTATTTCGATAAGTTTATCGTAATCTATATCGTCGGCAGCCTCATCCGTTCCGTTCGTATCGTAATAGTCCTTCGAAACATACTCAAGAAAGATCTCGGGATTCTGCTCCTTGAAGCCTTTGATGTAGTAGCCGAAAACAGTCAGGATCTCCTTTGAATCGGGCGTTTCCTCAATGTTCGTCCCCTTGATCATCTTTGGGCTGCACGCAACCGTCATAAACATCGAAAACACGATCATAAGCATCAAAATTTTTTTCATTTTATCCTCCAAAAATATTTATTCTTCCTCACTTTCCCTTTCTTCAGCCGCAGGTTTAGGCTGTTCAGATTCACCTTCTTCCTGACTTTCACGCGCCTTTTTGGCAGCTTCCATCTCTTCGCGGACTTTGCGGATCTCGTTCATGGCCGCTTCCTGAGCCTCTTTGATCCTGGCTTCTTCCTCCCTCCTGCTGCGTTCTTCCTGTTCTCTGCGCTCGCGCTCCTCTTTTTCGCGCTGCTCACGCTCTTCACGCATCTTTTCCTCGCGCTCTTTTGCAGCTTCTTCCTTCTGTTTGAGCTCCTCTTCCTTACGTTTGAGTTCGTCTTCCTTTTTCTTCAGATCGTCATTCTGTGACGCATTTCCCGCTGCCGGAGCCGGAGGCATAGGTTTCGGAACAGCTTCTCTCTGCGGCAGACGGTCTCCCCTCTGCTGACGCTGCGGTCTTGCCGAGGGCTTTTTCTGCTGGCGCTGCTCGGATCTCTGTTCATGTTCCTTTTTCTGCGTTCTGGACATCTGCGGCTTGTTCAAAAAGCCTTTAAGGGAAAATTCGAATGTGTTTTCCGCTTCGCCTTTGTATTGCGAAAGCTGGCTGACAAGCAGGTTGAGAGCAACATTTTCAGAAATCTTCGCCATATCAGGGACCTTCGCAGTCACTTCAAGATCGAGCCTCGAAGAGGAGAAATTCCTCGTATTCAAAGTGATCTTTCCGACTGCTTCAAGCTCAACAATCCCTTTTATCGAAAGGCGTTTTATCTCGGCTTTACTGTCAACGATCTCAGTCTCGAGTCCGACATCTCCAAGTATTATCTTGCCGACATCGAAATCTCCCATCGGAGTGGGCACTTTTCCGCGCAGGACGACATCTGTGCCGCTCAATTCCGCTTTTCCGTTATACTTCCCCTCTTTTGAACAAAGATCTCCAGCGCCGCTCAGTGTGCCTGTAAGCAGAACTTCTCCGAGCAAAGGCTTGAAGAGTGAAAGAGGGACTTCCGAGGCATCAAGCGAATAACAGGGATTCTCACTGGTATCAAAAGAAGCATCAAGTCCACCGCCCTGCGAGTTTATATCCTCGATATGGAGTTTTCCCGCAGGATGTCCGCCCAAAGTCGCAAATATCGACGGCGAGAACGAAAGTTCGGAAAAAGTGAGGACTTTGCTCCCCTTCTGCAGAAGCGTCCCTTCTTCGAACGAAACATTGCCCAGAAGCGATACATCGACATCTTCCGAGAGCAGGGCAAGATCCTTTATAAAAAGCTGCTCATTGATCTTGGATATAATGAAATCATCCGGAAAAAATATCTCGATCCCGAGCCACAGTCCGATAAGAACTGCAACATCCACGAACAGCACTATCTTGACCGCCGCCTGAACTTTTCCCGGGACCGGCAGATTCCTGATCCTGTCGAGCAGTTTGCGAAGTTTATTCTCCATTCGCAGTCTCCTTCTTCATTGCCGCAACAACAAGGGAAACATCATAATTCTGCTTGTTGAAACGCTTTTTGATGGTTATCGAGTCAACAAAGACATAACGCCCTTTGTTCTCAAGTCCGTAGAGGAAAGTCAAAGTCTGGTCGAGCGGCACTTCGCGGAGGCTGAGCTCGACTCTCTCGATGTTGATATCGCCTTTTTTACGCGGTTTTATCTCTTTTATCGAACTTATCGGGATACCCACGCTCTCCTTAACGGCCGAGATGTCCGAATTGAGGTTCACGCTGCTCGAATCTATGCCGTCCTGCATCTTCGTAGCCTGAGCCTGGGCCTTTTTGAACTGCTCCTTTTTGGAGACCATCTCCTGGATCATCTTTTCCTGTTCTACGATCGTATCCTTGCGGTCGTTGATCGCGGAACTCATAAAAAACCAGACTGTGACAAAGACAAATATCATAACGAAAGTCAGAAACGCAACGAGGACAGTGCGCTCGCGTTCGCTGAAATTGCTTATCGCCTCTATCAGTTTTTCTTTCATTTATCTCTCCTGATCGTTGTTCTCTTTTCCTTTTTTCTTCCCTTTCTTAGCCTTTGGATCCTCTTTTTTGGGAGCCGCATAGCTGAATGAAATATTGAAAGAGCTCTTGTCGCCCCTTGTGTTTATCTGCCCTCTGTTGATCTCGTCGATCATTTGATCGTTTTCAAGAAGTTCAGTGAATTTGTTGATGTCGTCCAGCGTGTTGCTCGTGCCTACGACCCTGATCTTCCCTTCCTCCTTTATCGAGATCTCAGAAACTTCGATAGTGCTCCCCTCGAAGGTGAAATAGGGAAAAATGACCTCCATTATGTAGAGCGCGCTGTATGGATAGACCGATTTTTTGTCAGCAATGTTCGCTTCGCCCTTTATCGACTTGTCCATGATCGACAAAGCCTGGCGCAGAGAGGGCATCTCCTTGCCGATGACCTCTTTCATCAGCGTTTTCGTTCTCTCCTCGCCGGCCGCTATCCTTTCATCGAGATACTTTATCCTCGCTTCCATGCCGGCAATAAGCAGGACGATCGCCGTCAGATAAAGCAGCACCGCTATTATCGCCCTCTTTTTCAGGAAAGCGAAACCTCCTTTGTATGCAAAATCGCCTGTCGCGAAATTCACCGTGCTGTCATTGTCAACAGATTCGGAGATCATCTCAAGCTGCATCGCGAAATCGTAAACTATGAACGATGAATCCGAAAAGAGAGATGGATCCATGCCGCGGACTATCTTGTCAGCCCCTTCAGGAAGCACTCCGCCGATAAAAACAGCCGTCTCTCCCGCATCTCCGGCAAAAGGAGCAAAAAATTCAAAGATCTTCTCGAAGAAAGAGATCACCGTCTTACGCATCCTCACTTCGATATCACTGAGTTCGCCCGGTTCGCTGAGATCGCCGGCGACACTGAGCCATGAATCAAGCTCAGCCTGAGGATCTTCGCCGCCGAAAATGGCGAGCATATCGCTTCTAAGCTCGTTCAGTCCGCCGTTCCTGACGATCTGTCCGTCGGCAAAAACCATGAGCGAATAGTCATCGTTTACGAAGATCGCCTTTTTCAGCGGAGTATCCGACTTGAAGAAGAGCGTCTCCTCCGGGACGATGCTCCTCACTTTCTCGCGGGCAGCATCATCAAAGTCCAAAAGAGCTTTGCGGACGACATCCTTCTCCACTGCAAAGACATTCATATCGCCGCTGCCCTTCTGAAAGTTTTTGACTTCGATCATCATATTCTCCTCTTTGAACGGAGTCTCTGATTCGATATCCTGCGCGACGATCTTCTTAAGATAGGAGTGCTTTACCGGAGGATAGTTTCTCGCATAGTAGAGCATCTCCCTGCCAGAGCAGACAAAATCTATGTAGTCAAAACTTTTGAAAAGTTCGGCGGCTGCACTTTTTTCGACGAATTCACTCTTTTCGAAGGTAGTTTTATTGTATTCCTTCGAGAAAGTATCTATCAAAAATCCGCCGTTTGCCGCTCTGCATGAAGCAAATTTCATTTTTTACCTCTTAAACTTATCCTTCTCTGTAGTAATAAATGTTGCCTTCGCGGTCGACGATCATCTCGACCCAGCTTTCGATCCCTTCCTTTATTCCGACAGCCTTGATGCGGTAGACGCTTCCTGTAGTATCGGCGACTTCGGAGACCGACTTGTCAAGATTGACACCTTCATCGGCGCATGCCTTTACAAAATCGTCAAGTTTGTTAAAGCCGTACTGCGCCCTTTTCGCGAGGATCTTTCCCAGAAGCTCGCGCATAGCGTCTTCGTTGTAGAAAACCGTAAGTGCCTTGTCCACGGCATAGGCTCTTATCAAGCCTTCGAGCATATCGTGGTTGGCCTTGTTCACATTGATCTTTCCGGTCGAATAGATCGTGATGTGCGGTTCAAGGATCTTGAAAACGAGATCGTCTACGCCGTAGACCATCATCAGTTCCTGCACTGTGTCGAATTTAGCATTCTTCACCTTGTATTCAGGCTCAAAATCATCATAGTTCGACTGCTCGTCGCCTCCTGTCATATACTTTGCGCCGTCGGTATACTTGTCATCGCCCATATCGACCCAGTCAACGATGTTCTGAATAAGCTCCTCTCTGTCGACATATTCCCTTCTTGAAGTGTTCTCAAGAAAAATGAAGTCGTAGAACTCAGGTTCTATCAACGCCTCAAGCATTTTGATGATCGCACCTTTCGTGCCGTAGGCGAGCTGGTTAAGGTTGATCTTGGTATCTTCCCCTTTGAACTCCACTTTGAAATCACCGGGGAACTGAAATATCGGGTCGCCGGTCTCAGTATAAGTGTGTTCGCCCTCCTCATCGTTCGTCGCTGCTCCGGCAGGCTTGTCTGTATCGGTCTTCGTTACGACATCTTCGATATCGACAAACGGACCGGCATCGGTGAAAGTGCGCAAAAGCGCCGTATCCATCGGGATTATGTCCCAGATCTCTATCTGATTCGAGAGGTTGAACTGCTTGAGGAGCCCTTCGACCTGTTTCTGGAGATCAAAAATGACGACTGCGAAGTTGACCGCGCTCGAAGCGAGAGCCTGGGCTTCAGCCTTGTGCTTGTAGTTCATCGCAAGGTCGAACTCTGTCTTTGCTTCATAGTTCATGTCGCTGACAATAGGAAGCATCACAGCTATCATCACAAGGACAAGAACAAGGGCAAACCCGCGCTTTTTACCTCCACGACCGGTTCCGCACCGTTTTTCCGAGCGGAGGCTTGACTTTATTTTGTCCAATAGATTCAACATCTTAAAAACTAAAAGGTTTAGTCATCTTAAGGTTTACAACAGTCTCTATCAGGTAATCTTCCTCGCCGAATGCGCCCTCTTTGGCTATCATGGTTATCTTTACTTTCGGCGGAAGAGAATTCACATTGTCGAGACTTTCGCTATTCCAGTGGTCGACCCACTCTTTTGTCGTCGTGTGCCAATACTCGAACTTGATGCTTTTGAACCCTTTCAGAACGGGGTAGACGTTGCCTCCGCGCTCGGGATCCTGATCGACCCAAAGGCTTTCCCTGCGCATGAGGACATTCTCTCCGTCGATGTTCTCTCCGTAGTATTCGATCTCAGTCTGGTCGCACTGTTTCATGCCGGCAGCCATTTTCACATGGTTTATCGCGGCAAAAGTCAGGTGGCTTACCGGATCGTCGTCCTCGCTCTTGAAAATGGTCTTGTGCGTCTCTTCCGGCGCACCTTTGTTGACGGTAAGATAAGCGTTTTTCAGATCACTGCGGATGAGTTCAAGAGTAAAATATATGCCGCGCTCCCTCTCAGTCACAGCCTTTATTTTGGCTCTGCCGCTCAGGAGGTTCGAAAACGAGAAATAGACCGATGTGACAAGTATCGCCGTAATGCTCATCGCAAGCAGCACTTCTATGAGAGTAAAGCCTTTTCTCATCATTTCACCTTGACGGCGCCGCCGTTAAGCATATTGCCGGGCTGCTGCGGAGATCCGCCTTTGTTCAGCCCTTCGAACCTGTTTTTCGGAGCATCTCCGCCTTTGCCCTTGCCGCCTTTTCCGTTGTTGCCGCTGTTGCCGCCGGTATACTGCTGGAACGTCTTCACAGTGCCGTCGGTCGTGAGGAACACGGTGAACACCACTTTCTCAGACTCTTTCACACCTTCACCCCAAAAGACCGAAACAGTGAGTTTGCGGATCCTTTCCTTGAAAAAATCCTCGATATTCCCTTTTGCCAGAGAGAGCATCGATGCGCTTTGGTCGAGATAGGAACCGTCGTCGGCACCTGTCGAGAAATCAGGAAGCGGTATAAAGACACGCTTTACCGAGTATTTCCAGCGGAAACCTTCATACTCTCTCTCCTCGAAATCGCCCTCTTCCTCGGTCTCGTCGTCAGGCAGGCCGTCCTCTCTGATTATCTCTTCGACATCGTGGAGCTTAAGGCGGCAGAGTTCCGTTCCGAGATAGATGTTGTGCACCTTTGAAGCATAGATGTAACTTGCCGATATTATTCTGGAGGCCGCAAAAAGGACACCTGAGAGGATAGTTATCGCCGCAAGGACTTCGATGAGCGAAAAACCTTTGGAAAATCTCATCACGACTTTCCCTCCGCATCCTCATCTTTCAGAAGATCCTTCATATCTTCGATCTCGTCTTCAAAGCTGCCGGATCCGATCTTCACATTGAGGAACATATCCGATGTGATGTAAACGAAACTCTCCTCTCCGTCAGCTGTCTCCTCGCCGATAGAAAGATAAAAAGGTTCGATCCTTCCCTCCGGAAAAATGTAGATGAAGACTTTAGGCTCCTTTCCCTTGTTGTCTGAGTCAAGGAAGTCGTTCCTCTTCACTACTTCAGGAGTGTGATAGGCAAAAAATCCGGTCACGATCAGGTTCTTCGAGAATTTCTTCTCGGCTGAATTTTTCGTGAACTGCGGTTTCAGGATCTCTTTCAAAGAGCGTCTTTCGGGAATAAAATTTTCATAGTTGTAGTAATCCGAATTTTCCAGGTCTTCCTCGGAAGAGAGGAGTTTCGCTTTCTGCAGAAGCGTTTCGGCATCGAGCGCCATACCCTTACCGGCAAAAGGATCGCTCGTTGTCCCGCTTTCCATCCTTTCAATGAGTTTTTCATTCTCCTCTTCCTTCGCAGCGGCAGCCTCACCAGTGAAAAGATAGAACTGTGTCTCGCTTTTCTCTGTCCAGTAAGAGCCTTTTTCCATGTCGATGACAAGGCGGACATATTCTTTGTTGCGCACCGCCTGCATGAAGCTGTAACGCAGGAAGGAGTTGAAACCGCCCATGTCCGCGCTTGCCTGATAACGTCCGAAACGGTTCACACCCGCAACGGAAAAGCCGGCGACGACGATCGCTATCGCCGCGACAGCAAGCATTTCGACCATGGAAAATCCGGATCTTTTCATAGTTATTCGTCTTCCCAGTTCGTTATATCGTCGTTCCCGCCCTCTTTGCCGTCTGGTCCGAAAGAGTAAAGGTCAAAGCCGTCTTCATTGTTTGAGCCGGGATAAATGTAGACATATTCGTTTCCCCACGGATCCTGCGGCACTTTCTTCTCTTTGAGGATCTTTTCTTCGACAAGTCTCGAAAGGCCGTCGTCACTGTCAGGATAGCGTCCGAACTCAGTTTTATAAAGATCAAGAGCATTTGAGATCGTGCCGATGTCTATCTTCGCCTGTTTTATCTTCGATTTGTCGAGATAGCCCATGACACCGACGCCGACCGCGCCCATGATCATCGTCATGATCGTGATGGTTACCATGATCTCAAGAAGCGAAAAGCCTTTTGAAGCCTCTTTTGCATTTGCTTTGATCAAAGCCTTAACAAAATTTCTGAACATAAAAACCTCCTGAAAAACCTTAAAAAAAACTAAAACCTATAAATTAAGCAACTCGAGTGCCACAAAATTTCATTAGTTATTTCAAGATATTACGAGAGCAAAAGAAATGCCAATTCGGCAATTTGACAATTTGTCAAAGAGTCTTTTCCCTAACCGACTGCATCGTTGAGCTGGAGTATCGGCATGACGACAGAGAAAACGATGAATCCGATAACGCCGGCAAGAGCGACGATCATCATAGGCTCGAGCATCGAAGTGAGTTTTTCCATCGTATACGTGACTTCCTTTTCGTAGGATGCCGCAAGAGTTTCAAGCATCTCCTCGAGTTCGCCGCTCTGTTCGCCTATCGCGATCATCTGAATGACGATGGGCGGAAATTCGCCGCTTCTCTTGAGCGGGACAGCGATGGATTCACCCTCTTTGATGTTTTCGCGGGCAACTCCGACCGCATTTTCAAGGATCTTGTTGTCAATGATCTTTTTGACAATATCGAGTGCGCTGAGTATCGGAACACCCGAGTGCAGAAGCGTCGAAAGAGTCTGAGCAAAACGGCTGATCGCGACCTGCCTGTTGACTCTGCCTAAAATCGGAGCGTTGATCTTGACCCTGCTCCACCAGAGCTCGCCCTTCGGGGTCTTGATGTATTTGTTGAATGCGACGACTCCTCCGAAGATCATTATCGCTATCAGCCACCACCAGCTTCCGATAAAACCGGAGAGCCACAGAAGGATCTTCGTTTGTATCGGCAGAGACATCTTTACATCTTCGAACATTTTGGAAAGCTTCGGGATTACGACCGTGAAAAGGACGCCGACGACTAAAACAGCTACGATCATAAGCACCATCGGGTAAGTCATAGCGCTCTTGACTTTGTTTTTGAGGTCGACCTGAGATTCCATGAAGCCGGCAAGCCTCATCAGAACTTTGTCCGTCGCGCCCGACTCCTCTCCGGCAGCGATCATGTTACAGAACAAGTCATCAAAAATATTAGGAAATTCCCTTGCACTTTTACTAAAACTGTAACCTTCGTTCATCTTACCCTTGATGATGATGAGAGCATCTTTCATTATCGGGTTTTCCTGCTGCTGAGCCACTGCGTCGATCGCCTCGACAAGAGGGATCTTCGCTTTCTGCAGCGTTGCAAGAAGACGTGTCATCGAAGCGACTTCGTCAAGCGGCACCTTCTTCGCGCCGAAAGAAAAGATCTTGCGGAGAAAATCAAAACTGAAGCCCTGGGCCTGCGACTTTTCACTTATTTCGGTGATATAGTAGCCTTCAGAAAGGAATTTCGTCTTGACCGCCGCTCTGTTGGGACTTTCGATCGTTCCCTTCTTCTCTTTGCCGTTTGCATCGATTATTTTGTAGGCAAAAAGCGGCATTACTTATCCTCCTGCGTTCTGAGAAGGACTTCTTCGGGCGATGTTATTCCTTTTATCGCCTTGAGAGCTCCGTCTTCACGGAGGTTGAGCATTCCGTTTGCCGCCGCTATCCTGCGGATATCGCTTGCATCCTTGCGCGCTACGACAGCCCTTCTGAGATCCTCGTCTATCATAAGAAGTTCGAAAATACCGCTTCTTCCTTTATATCCCGAATATCCGCATTCGGGGCAGCCCACCGCTTTGTAGAACGGATGATTCGCATATTCTTTCGGGTCAAGTCCAAGTTCTTCAAGGATAGCTGCCGGCGGGAAATAGGCCTCCTTGCATGCCGGGCAGAGCTTCCTGACAAGCCTCTGCGCGAGGACACCGACAACAGTCGACGAGATAAGGAAAGGTTCGATCCCCATATCGATAAGTCGTGTGAACGCCGTCGGAGCATCGTTCGTGTGGAGGGTCGAAAAAACAAGGTGACCGGTAAGAGACGCGTTGATCGCAATGTCCGCCGTTTCCTTGTCACGGATCTCACCGACCATGATGATGTCGGGGTCCTGGCGGAGGATCGAACGGAGACCGCTCGCGAAAGTAAGTCCTATCTTCGAATTGATGTGGATCTGATTGACACCTTTGATCTGATACTCGACCGGGTCTTCGACCGTGATTATCTTGACATCGGGCGAATTTATCTCGGTCAGAGCCGAATAAAGCGTCGTAGTTTTACCGCTTCCGGTAGGTCCTGTGACGAGGAAGATACCGTGTTTCATGTGGATTATCTTTCTCATCGTCTCAAGATCGCGCTTGGTGAAACCGCTCTCGTCAAGAGAGAGTTTCTGCGAACGTTTATCCAAAATACGGAGGACTATCGATTCGCCGTGGACGCTCGGAAGGGTCGAAACACGGAAGTCTATGTCGTTCCCGGCGATCTTGACCTTGATGTTACCGTCCTGCGGAAGTCTTTTTTCCGAAATGTTGAGGCGGCTCATGATCTTGATCCTTGTGATGAGACCTGCCTGAGCTGCCTTCGGAACGCGCTGGACGATAGAAAGCTTGCCGTCCTTTCTGAAGCGGACGATAACTTCGTCTTCATAAGATTCAAAGTGAATATCGCTGGCCTTTTCCTTTACCGCCTTTGCGATCGTGTTGTTCACGAATTTGATGATAGGCGCATCATCGTTGGAGTCGATGAGGTCAGGGATAGTGTCGTCTTCGTCCGCCATTTTGCCGAACTCCTCGGCATTGAGCGACTCTTCTTTGTTGTCGACACTGCTGTAGGCCTGGTTTATCATGTCGTTGATCTTCTCGGGCGAAACAAGAAGCGAGACTACATTTTTACGGAAGATCATAAAAAGCTGATTGAAAAGAAGCATATCTATGTCGGTGACGACGACATGGAGATCATTGTCGGCATAAAGAGGCAGAGCCTTGAATTTTTTAGCCAGGGCTATCGGAAATTCGCCAAGGACCGCAGGATCGAGCTTCTTGAGATCCTCTTCCGTCACCATCTTTATCCCGCTCTGCTCTGAAAAAGCCTCGGTCACCTGCGCGGGAGAGACCTTTCCCTCAGAAACAAGGAACTGCCCGATTTTGCCGGTCCCCTGCCGGTCGGCATGCTGCGCCGCGAGCGCCTCCGAAAGCTGCTCCTCGTCGACATATCCTTTTTCAACGAGGATCTCACCTATTTTGCGCTTTGCTGCCATGGTCAATCCTCTTCGTCGTCAAGTTCCGGAACAAGTTCGTCTTCCGCGTCTTTCTTCGGTCTGTTTTTATTTTCACCGTCGTTTTCTATGATCTTTTCCTCTCCGCCGGGAGTGACCATGATCGAATTTTCCTTCTTGTTGGCAGCTTCGATCCTTTTCAGTTCCTCTTTCTCAAAAGCCTGCTGATGACCGACGGCGTTGACGACCGAAAGAAGGGGTCCGCGCCTTTTGTCGAGGTATACCGTCTCTTCGAATTTGGTGTCGCCGCCGTAATACTTCCTCGCGAATTCATCACGCTCCTCCATTTTCTTGCGGAGGATACGCTCGAAATCCTCTTTGCTGTCAACGACGTGCGGAGTGAGGATGAGCAGCAGGTTCACTTTGGCCTTGTTCACTTTCTTATATTTGAAAAGGTTTCCGATGACAGGTATGTCGCCCAGGATCGGAATTTTGTTTTCGCCTTCGGTAACTGTATCCTTCATAAGTCCGCCGATGACTATCGTCTGCTCGTTTTCGGCATTGATCTTGGTCTTTGCCTGTCTTTTCGTCGTTTTGTAACCGTAATCGGTCTGCGCGCCGAGCTCAGTCATTTCCTGGTTGATCTCAAGCGTCATGTAGCCTGACTCGTTGATCTGCGGTTTAATTTTGAGTTTAAGCGCGACATCTTCACGGGTGTAGGTTATCGTGCTTCCTGTCGTGCTCGTCAGGATGTTTCCCGACGGGAACGGAACTGTTTCACCGACTGTGATCTCGGCTTCTTCGTTGTCCGTCGTGAGAAGATGCGGAGTCGAAACTACGTTTACAGTGGAATCGTTCTGCGCCGCGTTCAGAATGAGTCCGATCGAAGGAACGCCGTCAACAAGCGAAAGACCGGGCATTCCGGCTGTTCCGTCAACCGAGGCGCCTACCATTCCGGCAACGAGTCCGGGAGTCGGTGAAGATAGAGCCTTTCCGAAGAAAAGAGGAACTTTCTCGCCTGCGACCGTTACTTCATAACCCATCGCGCTGTATGCGTTGCCGTATTCAAGGTTGTTGTCGATACTTACTTCGAGGATCGCAGCTTCGACAAAGACCTGTTTTCTCTTGACATCAAGTTTCTCGACGACTTTTTTGAGGTTCCTGAAATCCTGAAGCGAAGAAACGACTACAAGAGAGTTGGTCGATTCGTTGGCAGATATCTGGACATCACCTTCGAAGACATCGGTCCCTTTGTTCCCTGTCTTTGAAGATCCTGAAGCCTTTTTGTTTTTCGACAGTGAATTCAAAGTCTTGAGCATGTCCTCTGCTTTCGCGTTCTGAAGCTTTACGACATGGATCTCGCCTTCGCCCTCTACTTCGCGGTCGATATTCTGGACTACCTGAAGGATCAGATTGTAGGTCGCCTTGTTGCAGAGAACGATTATCTGCTGACTTCTTTCATCTGCAACGATGTGGATATAAGTCTCGCTCAGGCCTTCGCTGTCGTCCTGACCCCATGACGGATGAAACGGAGGACGGGGAGGAAATTTGCCGCCGTTCGCCTCGCCCTGTTTACCGACACCGCCAAGAGAAGGCGTATTGTCGTTGTTTTTTCCTTTTTTGTTCCCCTTTTTGGAGAAATCCTTAAAAATATCCTCTATGATCTTGCGCGCATCCGCTGCAAGGACGTGGTTGAGCTTGATAAAATAGAGTTCGGCCTTGTCGGACTCGGAAGGCTGGTCAAGCTCCTTTACCAGCATCATGATCTTCCTGATGTTGGCTGCGTAATCGACAACGATCAAAGTCTTGTCGTCGAAGACCACCGAAGTCGCGCCTTTGTCCCTGAAAAGTTTCAGCACTTTGTCTATATCGGTCGCTGTGACATACTCGAATTTCATGATAGTCGCGACCATTTTGAAAAGATCCGGGACATTGGCGCCCTTATAAAAAGGGATCTTCATCTCGGGGATGTTTTTTTCTTTCGTGATTATCGTGTAGGAACCGTCTTCCGAAACGCTGAAATCGTTGACCGCAAGAAGCGTGAGGAACGTTTTGTAGGCTTCAGCGACAGTGACCTTCTGCGGAGAGAGGAGGTTGATCTTTGCTTTGCCCAGATTTTCGGGGATTATGAAGTTTTTCTGCAGCAGATCGGAAAAGAGTTTAACGACGTTCATAAGCTCTTCGTCCTTGAAATCGAGCCTGATCTTGAGATTCATATTGGCTGCTTTAGGCTCGTTTATCTCGACTTTCACAGCGTCAAGAAGCTTGTTTTCGTCAGGAGTCTTAGGCTGTTCCTTGTCAAGGATATTCTTCGGCTGCGGAGGAGTCACAGTCCTGACTTCATTGTTGTTTTTCTTGGGCTGCGCCGCATTTTCCGCCGGTTTTGCCTCATCCTCCTTTTTATCGCCGTTTTCTTCATCCTTGTTCTCAAGATCGACATTCCTCGGTTTGGGATTGTTGAATTTCTTCAGATTCGGATTCATCGGCCTGACTTTGTTGAACTTATTATTGTTGATATTGATCGGAACTTTAATGTTTTCAGCTCCGTCTCCCTCTTCCGGGTAAACATTCGTGAACGAAAAAGCAATCAGAGCCGCCAGAAAAATCATCTTTTTCAGATCCAGCATTTATGCCTCCTACTCTATTGTATATTCTAAAGTTTCATTCTGCCCTTTTCTGACGATGTCGAGCGAAAGCTTGGACGCACTCTGGAGCCTCGAATAAGCCTCGAGTGCCTTGTCGGGACTTGAAAGCTCGATACCGTTTATCGATTTCAGGACATCGCCGTTCTGGATCCCTATCTTGGTGTAAAGACTGTCTTTCGCGATAGAGAAGATCTTGAACCCGTTGTCTTTCGCCGACGGGACTATCCTCGCCTGAGACGCGAGCGCGCCGAGGTTTCCCGTCGCTTTGTTGAGGTCTGCGCGTTTGACGACATACTGGTTCGGACCGACATTCCTGATATCAAAATCATCATCACCTTTCGGCTGCGGCTGAGTCTCTCCAGCCATTTTCGGTGCTTCGGGGACAGGCATCTGTTTAGCCTCTCCGACACCGTCGCCGATGCATTTAACACCGCTCGTCGTTCTGAAGATCGCGATGTTCCTCCAGACAAAAGCAAGGATCACGCCGTCCTGCACTTCGGCCCCGGTCCTTGTCACAGCGCCTCCGTTTCCTTTGCCTTTGAGGATGGCGAACGAAAAGTCGTTGTCCTTCGCGACTATCGTTCCGGTAAGTTCGTAACCCGGCAGAAGAGCACATTTGTCAGGATTTTCAAGATAAAAGAATATATCTTCCTTGCTCATTTCGGGAACTTCCTTACTCTCTTCAACACTATCCGTCGTCTGCTGATCAGTGAGAGCGATGAGGCGCGACGAGGAATCAAAAATATTAGCGGAAGTCATATTGTTGGGATTTTTGCCGAAATAAAAACTCTCCTTTTTTTCTTCGCTTGTATTTCCTTCAAGTGTTTTATAGTAATTTTTTCCGACCGGAACATAGACCTGTTCACCTTTGACGACGAAAGCGAGCAAGAATCCGACGAAAGAAAGTACCGCCGCCGCTATCGCGATAAACAAAGCTATGTTCAAAACAGTTCTGCTTTTCAAAGCACACCTCGCAAAAAACAAAGACCGCTTATTTAAGCAACTCAAGTGCCAAAAAAATTTTTCAATAAAATTAACATGTTACACCATCAGTCAAAATGCCAATTCGGCAATTTGACATTTTGTCACATTCTTTTCAGCTCCGCCGCAATTCATCGTTACGGCGAAACGGCGTAACGACGTTACGTTATTATCTAAAAAACGATAATCTTGAAATTGCGGAATTTTCAACCATAATCCGGCGATTTTGTCTTTTTTGTGAGGTAAAAATGTGGGTCCAGGGAATAGTTTTGATAGTTTCCCTTTTGGTTTTGGCATGGAGCGCAGATAAATTCGTTGACGGATCGTGCGGACTGGCACACTGTCTGGGGATTTCACCGTTTTTGATCGGGATGATCATTGTCGGATTCGGCACATCGGCCCCTGAAATGCTCGTTTCGGCAGTATCGGCGTTTGAAGGAAGCCCCGACATCGCGCTCGGCAACGCATACGGCTCGAACATCACGAACGTTCTTTTGATTCTCGGAGTCGCAGCGATCGTAAACCCGATAAAGGTCGATTTTTCGGTCGTAAAAAAAGAGCTTCCGTTCCTTGCCGGAACGATAGTCCTCACCGTTTTTCTTGTTCTTGACGGCTTCATCTCGCGCATCAACGCGATTTCCATGCTCATCATTTTCATCCCAATAATGGTGATTTCCTCTCTCGGCAAAAAAGAGGAAGAGAACAAAGAAGAAACCGACAGAAAAGAGTCTCTGCTCAAATCAATATGCCTGATAATCCTCGGTCTGGCGCTTCTCGTCAGCAGTTCGCGCGCTCTCGTCTGGGCTGCAAAAGACATTGCGACAGCCCTCGGGATCAGCGAACTCATCATCGGTCTCACGATAGTCGCGCTCGGGACTTCGCTTCCGGAACTCGCGGCTTCGGTATCGGCCGCAAGGAAGAACGAGCACGGTGTCGCATTCGGGAACGTTGTAGGCTCGAACCTTTTCAACACGATGTGCGTTGTCGGCATCGCCGGAACAATCACGCCCATAGCCGTTGATCCGAAGATACTTACGAGAGATCTTCCGGCAGTCGCATTAGTGACCTTGTTCCTCTTCATTTTCGGCATCAGGAAAAAAATCAGCCGCGCTTCAGGCGTCTTTCTCGTAGCGCTTTATATCGTCTACACGATCCTTTTGGGATTGAAAGTCATTTAAGATCTGAGAAGAACTCTCTACAGATGTTTGAAACTTCTGATTCCGGTGAATACCATCGGGATACCGTGTTCGTTGCAGGCATCGATCGATTCCTGGTCTCTGACTGATCCGCCGGGCTGGATTATCGCCGTGATACCGACAGATGCAGCTCTGTCGACGCAGTCTCTGAACGGGAAGAACGCGTCGCTTGCCATTACGCAGCCTTCGACCGGAGACTGAGCCTTTTTGATCGCGATATCAAGAGAGTCGATTCTTGACATCTGCCCTGCTCCGACACCGACCGTTGCGCCGTTTTTAGCGATAAGTATCGCGTTGCTTTTGATGAAACGGACCATATTCTGCGCGAAAAGGAGCTCTTTGATCTGCCCGGGAGTCGGCTTTTTCTCGGTCACGAACTGAAGATCAGCCTCCGTGATGACGCGTCTGTCCGCGGTTTCGATGAGAACTCCGCCCGAGATCTTCTTCAATTCGACATCCATTGCAAAATTACGAGCGAACTCGCCGACTTCGACAAGTCTGATGTTCTTCTTTTTGCTGAGGACTGCTTTCGCCTCGTCCGAAAACGCCGGAGCGACGATAGCTTCGACAAAGAGAGCCTTCATTATTTCAGCCGTTTCGCCGTCAAGCGTCTTGTTTACGGCGATGATCGATCCGAACGCGCTGACAGGGTCGCATGCAAGGGCTTTCGTATATGCTTCGGCAAGAGTTGAGCCGACAGCAGCGCCGCACGGATTGGTGTGTTTTACTATCGCCACAGCAGGTTCAGTGTAGCCGCTGACTATATTTTTCGCAGCTTCGAGATCCATGTAGTTGTTGAATGAAAGCTGCTTTCCGTGAAGCTGTTCGGCAAGTGCCAGAGTCCCTTTTTCAGCCTCGCTGTCGATATAGATGGAGGCTTTCTGATGCGGGTTTTCGCCGTAGCGCAGAGTCTCCTTTTTGACGAACTGCATATTTATGAATTCGGGGTCTTCGCTGATTTTTTCGCCGCAGCAGTCGACTGTCGAAAGATATGAAGCAATGTAGCTGTCGTAAGCCGCAGTAAGCCTGAAAGCCTTGGAAGCAAGTTTGAAGCGCGTTTCAAGCGAAATCTCTCCGCCGTTTGCCTTCATTTCGTCAAGTATAGCTTTGTAGTCATCGGGAGAGGTGACGATAGCGACATCTCTGAAATTCTTTGACGCGCTTCTGACCATCGAAGGACCGCCGATATCGATGTTTTCAATGATGTCTGCAAAGGGTTTGCCGCTTTCGACCGTCTTTTTGAACGGATAGAGGTTGACAACGACCATGTCGAACATCGTGATGCCGTGATCTGACGCAGCTTTCATGTGGTTTGCATCGTCTCTGCGCGCAAGGATCCCGCCGTGGATCTTCGGATGGAGCGTTTTGACGCGGCCGTCCATCATTTCGGGAAAACCTGTGTAATCCTCGATCTTCGTTACGTTTATCCCGTTGTCTGCAAGCATTTTGCAGCTTCCGCCGGTCGAAAAGATCCTGACACCCGCCTTGTCGAGCTCTGATGCAAAATCGACAAGTCCCGTCTTGTCAAAAACACTGATGATAACATTTTTGATTTTTGCCATAAAACCCTCCACTGTTAAATAAAAAAATCGCCGCCTTCATAGCAAAATCGCGATTTATTGCAATTTTTACAGAATTTTTTTTGGCGTCCTTTTCTGGATCCTAAAACTCGGAAACTCCCCTTTTAAGCCGCTGCAGACCGTCTTCAAGAGTCGTTTTCGGACAGGCGATGTTCATTCTGAGGAAGTGTTTTCCCGCATCGCCGTAAACGCTTCCGGCTGTGAGGAAAAGCCCCGTTTTTTCTCTGATCTTCGAGGCGGCTTCCGTGCTTTCGAGCCCTGTCTTCGAGATGTCGAGCCACAAAAGATAGGTCGCGTCGCTTTTTACGACTGAAATTTCAGGGATCTCCTTTTCAACGAATTCGTATACCCGTTTTCTGTTTTCGGAAACATATTTCCGCATCGCATCGAGCCACGGCGCGCCTTCATTGAAAGCTGACACAGCCGCAGTGCATGCAAAAGAATTGGGTTCCGCGATCTCGTCTGTGTTGAGGGCTCTCCAGACTTTATGCCTGATGAAAGGATCTTCGGCATATACCGCCGCACTTTTCATCCCGGCCATGTTGAAAGCCTTCGTCGGAGCAATGCAGGTCACCGAAATTTCGCAGCAAATATCGGAAACGGAGGCAAACGGGACATAATCTTTGCCCGGTTCTGTGATATCGCAGTGGATCTCATCAGAAACTATCGTGACACCGTGTCTTTTCGCAAGTTCCCCGACTTTCCCGAGGTCTTCCTTTCCCCAGATCTTCCCTGCAGGATTCTGCGGATTGCAGAGGATCATCAATGTCGTCTGCGGATCCGAAAGTTTCTTTTCAAGATCGTCGAGATCCATGCTGTATACGCCGTTTTCATAGATCAGCGGGCTTTCGAGAACGCGGCATCCGTTGTTGACGATGCTGTTGAAAAAAACATTGTAGACCGGGGTCTGGATCACGACATTTTCATTCGGAGTGGTAAGTTTCCTCACGATCGAGGATATTGCGGGAACTACACCGGTGCAGAAGACAAGCCCTTCTTTTTTCATCTTGAAACCATGGCGCGTTTTCCACCAGTTAATGTAGGCTTCATACCACTCGTCCGGGATCACAGAGTATCCGAAGACACCGTGTTCGAACCGTTTTTTTATCGCGTTTCCGATCTCGGGAGCAAGCCTGAAATCCATGTCCGCGACCCACATCGGAAGCTCGTTTTCCTTCACATCCCACTTGACGGAATCAGTTCCGCGCCTGTTTATGACGGTATCGAAATCGTAATTCATGCTCACCTCAGCCATTCCGGCCTTTCAGATTTTTTTACAATATTTTTGCATGTTATTTTTGTCTTTGCAGGATCGATCCTGTCCTGTTCGATGATGAGTTCGCCGATCTCTTCCGCTTTTATCATCCCGCTTTTCGGATTCAGCACGCTCTCCACCCTGGTCGTAATGTCGGCTTCGACCGAAGAGTATTCGAAAGCGAGCGTCGTATTCAGAAGTTTGCAGTTCCTCATCACGAGGTTTTCGATGTAGCACATCCCCTGAAGACTTTCGATCGTGCAGTTCTCAAAAACGAGATTTTTGGAATTCCAGCCCAAATACTCACCGGAAATGAAGGAATCGCGGACGGTGACATTCCCGCTGTTCCAGAAGGCGTCCTTCGAAAGCAGCCTGGAATCGCGCACCGTCACATTCTTCGCGCCGTCAAAGGAGTAGTTCCCGTCGAGGACGAGGCGGCTCACTTCGGCATTTTCACAGTTCATTGCAAAGTAGTCGCCTTTGGCCGAAACATTCCTCATTTTTATGTCGCGGCAGTTCCACAGAGTCTCTGCAGCATTTGTGAAGACAACATTTTCAAGAGTCAGCCCTTCGCATCTTCTGAAATTTTTCGGAGCCTGGATCACAGCATCAACGACAGAAACATCTTTAGAATACCATACTCCGGCCCGCGCCATCTCGAACCATTTGCAGTCGTGCGCCTTCACATTTTCGCAGTACCACAGCGGATACTTCCAGCGGAATGCCGAACCCGAAAGTTCGATACTGCAGCTCTCTTTTAGCGGAGATTCTCCATCTTCAAAGATCGAATCAACAATCCTGAGATCCTTACTCCCGAAAAGACTTCTTTCGCCTCTGAAAATTTTTTCCCTAAGTTCTTTCATTGAATCTTCCATGATCCCGCTATTCCAATCGATTAATGATCAGCTATGACACAGCGGACTTTCGCCCTGTAAATATCTTCCAGAACCGAAGCAGTCATGAAATCAAGCACCTTAAAGTGTTCCGAAAGATACATTTCGCTGCTCCAGAGTGTGTCAACATCTCCGAATTTGGAATATTTGCCGGAAAAATCATAATCGCAGGCATCGTCATCACAGTTTATCACAAGCGTCTGAAGCTCTTCGACACTCGGAAGTCTCCAACCTTCTCCAAGATTGTCGCAGTATCCGCTCATATCTTCCCAATCCATCTCGTCTGGAGAGATATCTGACCATTTATATCCTGTATCAGGATCGGTATACGGAAATTCAACTTCGGGTATCGTTTCGTCAAGGATACAGCGGAAAACACCATCGGTGAAATATTCCGGCGCAGCGAATATGCCGTCTTTCAAGTTAATGATCAACGCTTCGGTCCCTCCGCCGAGTGTCGATGAAAGGAAGTTGCCGTAATCGTTAAGACCGGACTCGCAGCCAGCCTGGAATATGCACACATCCTCATCGTAGCAAAGTTCGCTGAAATCGCTGCAGGTTTCCGAAATATTGCACTCGCCGCCGGCCTTGAGTTCGCCGCAGTTCATCGCAAGAGTCCTGACCTCGTCTATAGTCGGGATCCTCCACTGTCTCTTTCCGGCAAAAACCGATGAACGGCAGTCTTTGGCAAAAGTATATCTGTCGGCATATCCGCCGTTTGGAATATATTTCGTGCTGGCAGTAGACCAGACATGACCGCTCGCATTATCCTTGCAGGGAGCGATACCTGTCTCGTCACAGTAACGGATATCCGCTCCTTCGGAATATTCTTCCAGATCGCTTCTCACGCAACGGACAGAGAAACCTGCTTCATACCAGTAGTCCTTCAAGCCTGTCGCCATATTCCAAGCCCAGGGGTCTTGAGGATTGTAATAACCGATAACAGGAGTTGACGTGATGAAGACCGCCTGCGGCATTCCGGGGAAAGACGAAGCAGGCTGCGATTTGGTGTAGTCGATCAGTGTAAGGAGCTCGTTTCTGTTCGGAAGTCTCCAATCGGCATACCCGGCATATTCAAGATCTTCACAGTAGGCAAAAGCATCTTTGAGCGAGCTGATCTCGTTTGTCACGGTCTTCTGCCAGATAAGATTGGTACTCGAATCGCGGATCATCTCTTCGCCGTTTACAGTTTCAGACGTGTAATTCGAAGCGTCGACCTTGCCGTATTCATCACCGCGGACACACATGACATAATTATATTGATCGACCGGGTCCTCAACCTGCTCCAATAAACCGTCGTTAATACCGAATACCCATGCACTCTGTTCTCCCTCAGCAACTTCCTGAGCGACCCAGATATAGTTGCTGGAGACATCAAAATCATTGAAATAAAATTCTCTGACAGCATGTCCGTAACTGTCGCCCACAGCAATGCTCATCACTTCTTTCGGTGTCGGAAGCCTCCAGTCCTCAAAACCGCCGGAATCGAGATCTGCACAGAAATTATTAGCTTCTTCCCATGCCTTTGTCCCGCTGATACCGACGATCCATCTGATACCTGTGACCTCGTCGACGACCTGATCATATCCCTCTTCGAAAGTCTTGGGGATTTTTGTGTATTTTGCAGGAACGCACGATCTTTTGACTGCATACTGCGCGTCCTGACCGTTCATAGCCTCGCCTTCTTTCGGACAGTCTATAAAAGCCTGGCTCTCTTCATCTATGCAGCGCGAAGAACCTGTGCAGAGAACTGTGGAGTATACCGGATCGGGTTCCGGGATGACATCTTCATCCGGTTCCGAATCTTCGTCCGGTTCGCTGCCGTCGTCATCTTCTTCCGCGGGCTCGTCGTCATCCTCTTCCGCAGGCTCGTCGTCATCTTCCGCAGGCTCGTCGTCATCTTCCGCAGGCTCGGCAGGTTCTTCTTCCCCGCCTTCTCTCGGATCGAACACTATGAAAGTGTATGCCGTGAAATGGCCTGTCGTCATCATTATCGGATCTCCCGCTGCTGCATTCATTATCGGATCGCCCGCAGCATTCGTCATGATCGGATCTCCAGCAGCCGAAGTCATGATCGGATCACCTGCAGCATTCTCCGATGCAAGCATGATCGGGTCTCCCGCTGCGCTCATCATTATCGGATCGCCCGCAGCATTCGTCATGATCGGATCACCTGCTGCATTCGTCATCATTATCGGGTCGCCTGCAGCCGTCGTCAGATTTCCGTCACTGACCGAGATCTCTTTCCCGTCCGTCGTATGCATGATCGGATCTCCGGCTTCAGTCTTGCCGTCCCCGAGGGTAACATAAAAGCCGCGGCTGTAGCTCCACTCTTTCTTTGTTTCGTCATAGACTGCTGCCGTGATCGTCTTGTCCTTTATATCCTCAGCAGCCGCCATCGTAATGATGACAGGCTTTTTGAAGATCGTGCCGGACGGCTCGAATTCAACGATCTTGCTCACAACTTTTTTGCCGTCGGTCCCCGCATACCCTTCCGCGTCGTAGACCGTAATCGTGATCGTCGTGTTTTCGTCAAGAGCGCCGGCAGGAATGTCGATCGAAGTCTTTCCGTCGGAAGTTTCGACTTTACCGCCCTCTTCAGCCTTGATCTCTTTCGAGACCTGCTCTTCATAACCAGAAAGCTCATCTTTTTTCTTCTTGCCGCACGAAGCAAGAGCGAAAACAAGAACTAAAACTGAGATCAAACAAAAAATCTTTTTCATGAAATTCTCCTTTTTACATATTACTCGCCGCCGCCCTGCGAACGAAGCGCTACACAGCGGACATAACCGTATACATAGGGCCATTCATTTCCGCCCGTTGCAAAATCAAAGTGGTAATAAAGCGTCGACGCAGTCGAGCTATCATAGGTAGATGTAACGAGCGTGACCATATCACCGAATACCGAATATCCTTCAAAAGAGTAGCTGCATTGAATGTCCACATCGGACATTTCACAGTAAGTCGGATCGACAATGTTGGCTATATCCCATTTGTCAGGAACCGTCCAATCCATATATCCTTCCATCGGTTCAAGACCTGCACAGTATGCTTCCGCATCTTCCATTGATTCGACTATATCAGGCGAGATCTCTGACCAGATGTAATCTCCGACCTCCTTCGGGAATATCACAGCCTCTTCCTCGGTCTCATCCTTTACGCAGCGGACACGTGCCCAGTAAGTGTTGCTCTGGGAAAAAGTCAGGGCAGATACAAAGTTAACGAACGTAAAAGGAGTATCCCCCAGGCTGACTTCTGAAGTCCAGACCGTATCGATATCACCAAGGACAGAATAGCTGCCGAGATAATTGGGAACGACATTGTCATTCGGTCCGCAATTCTGGCAGTTCACAAGCCTCTGCACTTCATCCAGCGTCGGCACTCTCCAGTTGTTGAACGAGCCTTCCTCAAGACCTTTGCAGTATTTCGCAGCCCCGCTCCAATCCACGATGGCATCTGACATTTCAGACCATACGAGCACCTTTCCGGCATCGATCTCCTGAGTGTAGGGATATTCATTCGGAATAGATTCATCGAGCACGCATCTTACAACGCTTGCAATGCCGTCAAATGAAGAATCGTATGTGACAGCGCCGTAAGAAGTATTTATCTGCCACAGTGAGTCATAGTTATAGCCGACGTCATCAACGCTCTCTACTTCCACCGGTGTTCCGGAGAGCAGTATCCCGTAGTCGCGAAGTCCCGATTCGATCGCATATTCACCGTCGACCGTGCATTTTACCTCGTCGAAACACTCTTCCGCCTTGATGCAATCCTTCGCGACCTGGCATTCGCCGCCATTTTTTATCTTCGGATCACTGACTAAAGTCCTGATCTCGTCTATCGTAGGAAGTCTCCACTGCTTTGAGCCGTTTGAACTCAGCTCACGGCATCCTTTAGCGGCATTTTCGATCGAAACAGAATCAGACGAGAACATAACTCTCGAAGACCAGATAATGTCGTTGTCGGGATCCTTGCACGGAGCGTAACCTATCTTCGGATCGCACTCGGGAATGCCGTCAGCCGGAGCAGCATCGATGTCGCTTCTTACACAGCGGACAGAGAAAACAGGTTCTGTTTCATCTCCCGGTTCGATCTCTCCGCCGGCCTCGGATCCGGGAACAAAAACTGTTCCGTCAGCCATATCCACGCGCCACGGATCAGATCTCCACATATACATATTTCCAGTCCATACCCGGGAATAGAATGATGTCGAAGTTATAAAAACTTCCGCTTCCATGCCCGGGAATGAAGACATTACTGACTCTCCCGTTTTCGAGTAATCGATAAGAGTCGCAAATTCGTTTTTGTTGGGAAGTCTCCAGTCTGTGTATCCCGCATATTCAAGGTTTTCGCAGTAAGAAAGAGCCTCCTTCCAAGTCTTATCGGAAGCGGATTCGCGCTGCCACATAAGATCCGTCGTTGAATCGAAGAGCACTTCCTTGCCTTCCGCATTCTGCGAAGTGAAAGTGTTGGTCTTGCCGTATTCATCCCCTCTGACACACATCAGGCCGTGCCAGGAAGACTCTTCGTCAGTCCTTTTTACAGCTCCCTTCTTATTGTCGTAATAATAATCTTCAAGAGATGTCCAGAAAGAGATGTTGGCATCAGTGGGATCCGAAAGATCAAAGAAATAGAGAGCACGCGCTGCCCGATACGCATTGAAATCAGCATCGGCTATAGTCAGGAACTCTTTCGGAGTCGGAAGTCTCCAGTCATCGTGACCGTCATATTCGAGCGCGTCGCAGAATCCGGACAAGGTTATATCCCCCTCCGGTGTCTCTGCCGCGATCTCGTCCAAAGAGCCGCTCATTCTGGTGAAGAGCCATGTAAGACCAGTATTGTTGTCTTTTGTCCGGGGATAGTACACATCCTGCTCAAGATCCTCCTCTCCGAGAGTTTCAAAACTCTGGGGAACGCACGACTTCCTGATCGCATATTGGGCATCCTGACCATAAAGCATCTGCCCTTCCTGCGGACAGTCTGAAAGAATGTCACAAGTTCTCTGACCTGTGCAGACGACTTTGGAGTAGACTTTCGGCGGCTCGGGAATGACGTCCTCATCATCTACGACATCATCATCGTCTTCAACGACCGGTTCGTCGTCATCTTCGACGAGAGGTTCGTCATCGTCCTCTACCGGCTCGTCATCATCAGGTTTTTCCTCTTCCTTTTCTCTCGGATCGAACACTGCGAAAACATAAGCCGTGAAGTGTCCCGTCGTCATCATGATAGGATCTCCGGCAGCACTGTTCATTATCGGGTCTCCCGCCGAAGATACGCCCATTGCGCCTGATGCCGAAAGCATTATCGGGTCTCCTGCAGCACTCATCATGATCGGATCTCCCGCTGCGTTGGTCATGATCGGGTCACCTGCCGCGTTCGTCATCATTATCGGATCTCCCGCTGCTGTCGTCAGATTTCCTTCACTGACCGTGACTTCCTTGCCGTCAGTCGTGTGCATGATGGGATCTCCCGCTTCAGTTTTTCCGTCGAGGATCAGATAGAATCCCTGGCTGTAGCTCCACTTTTCTTCTTTCTCGTTATATACAGCCGCGACTATCGTTTTGCCTTCGACATTTTCTCCAGCTGACATCGTGATGATTACAGGCTTCTTGAAGATCGTGCCGTTAGGCTCGAAATCGACGACCTTGCTCAAAACTTTCTTGCCTTCGGTCCCTTCATAACCTTCGGCATTGTAGATCGTCATCGTGATCGTGGTATCCTCGTCAAGCGCTCCGGCAGGAATATCGACTGAAGTCTTTCCGTCGGAACTTTCGACTTTACCGCCTTCTTCGGCCTTGATCTCTTTCGAGACCTGCTCCTCGTAATCAGGCAGCTCATCCTTTTTCTTCTTGCCGCACGAAGCGAGAGCGGAAACAAGAACTAAAACTGAGATCAGAATCAAAAAGCGTTTCATAAAAACCTCCAAAATTATCCTAAGACTCTCTACGCACTTTAAATTCCATAAACTCTTTTACTCCGACCTTACACAGTGGACATGGTAATCGACTCCTGAGTAATCCTTATACATTGTCGTATTCATACTTCCGTTCGACAGATAAAGCCTGAAAACCGCATCAGATTCACCTGGCATCGTGGTGGAAGTGAGCAGGTAGTTGACAGCCTCTATATCAGGGAACGATGATGCCGGTTCCAACCTGCCGAAATCGACTATCGTCGTGAGCTCGTCTTTGTTGGGAAGTCTCCAGTCATCATAGCCTGCATATTCGAGGTTTTCACAGTATTCAAGAGCACCTTTCCAGAAATCCCCTTCATCCGGAATGTCCGCATCGGCATACTGCCACTGAAGACCACTGACGATATCGACGACTACCTTTTCTTCCGTTTCAGCAAACTCTTCAGGAATAATGAATTCGCTCTCCGGCATCTCATCTCCGCGGACACAGCGCACGAAACGTGTCGCGTTGTCAGCGATATCCTCAAGTTCGCCTTTATCGAATTCGACAGCCCAGAACCAATAATTGTAGCCGTTTACGTTCTTTTTCGATGTCCATGAGTTGTAGTTGAAATAGCTCCCCTCAGGGATCTGAGGGAGATCGAAATAGTTTGTATCGAGCGAGGGCAAGGCCCTGCCGTTATCCACGATACTCAGATACTCTTTCGGATTCGGCACTCTCCAGTCGTCATAGCCGCCGTAATCAAGATCGCTGCAGTATGATGCGGCATCGCTCCAACCATATTCGCGGCTGCCGTCGGGAGTACGCATCCACTCAAGCCCTGTATTGTTGTCATGAACTATGTCTTCACCGACAATGCCTGTATCCACGATGGAAAAACTCTTCGGAGCGCACAAACCTTCACGCGCCTTGTTCGCATCCTGACCGTAGAAAGGTTCTCCCGGCGCCGGACACGGAATTTCCTTGCTTTCATCGTAGCATTTAAACTGTGAAGTGCAGATCCTGCCTACTGTCGGCTGTTCAGTGATGCATCCTTTCACCGTTCCCCACCAGTAGTAACCTGCTTCGCAGCCGCAGCTGTAGAAATCATATGCCAGTGTCGTGCATTCAGTCGCATGTTCAAACGCTGCGCACGGAACCGAATCGCATGGGTTCAGGCAGTTTGAACCGTTCCACGCGTAATTATCTTCGCAGGAGCAGACATATTCACTTCCCGATGTCGGAACACATCCGGTGGCATACTGAACACTGCCGCACGGATCTGCCGTGCACGGGTTAGAGCACTTCTTTGCCGAAGCGTCCCAGTAATAGTTCTGCGCACATCCGCATTCGTATTTACCGTCAGGTTTCGGGTAACATATTCCGTTTGAGTGATAAACTGTCGAGCACGGATCGTCGGCACAGACACTCGAGCATTTTTCGCCGTCCCATGAGTAGATATCGACACAGCCGCAGCTGAAAGTTTTGACATGATCGGTATCGTAAACCACATGGCACTGGCCGTCGGAATGAACGATACCGGCACACGGGTCGTCAGCGCACGGGTCAGACACATCCTCAGGTGAGCATCCCCAACCGTCCCATCCGTAAGAATCATTGCAATCACACGCAAAACTCTCTATATCGCCTTCACGACCAAGAAAAATGACATGGCAGACTCCATTCGAATTTTCAATGCTGCTGCACGGATTAGGATGGCACGGATCCTCTTCCTGCGCAGGTTCGCCGTCTTCATCAGAGGTTTCAGTATCACCGCCGTCTTCATCAGACGTTTCAGTATCATCGCCGGCAGCTTCCGGCTCGTCATCCGTTTCGACAACGAGGAAAGCATAAGCGGTGAAGTGTCCTGTCGTCATCATGATGGGGTCTCCCGCAGCGCTCTGCATGATAGGATCTCCTGCCGCAGTGACCATGATTGGATCTCCCGCAGCGCTCAGCATGATCGGATCTCCGCCGTCATCCATCATTATCGGATCGCCGGCAGCACTCAGCATGATGGGGTCTCCGGCTGCACTCAGCATTATCGGGTCGCCGCCCTCGCCGTATTCGACTTTTACCGCAGCACCTGTCGGGCTGTAGCTCCATTCGCCCTTTTCCTCGCGGTAAACAGCAGCCGTGATGACCTTTCCGTCATTTTTTCCGACATTCTCAAGACTTTTCATCGTGATCATGACCGGTTTCTTGAATACGGTGCCGCTCGGTTCGAATTCGACGACTTTGCTTATGACATCAAGCCCCTCAGTCCCGACATAGCCTTTCGCGTCATAGATCTTCATCGTGATCTTAACATCTTCGTCAAGAGCTCCTGCCGGGATATCTATCGAAACAGAATCGTCCTCAGTCTCGGCTTCGATCTTTCCGCCTTCCTCAGCCTGGATCTCCTGCGAAATCTCTTCGATCAGCTTTGCTCCGCCGCCATCGCCGTTATTCGTTTTTTTGCCTCCGCATGCAACAACAGAAAGGAGACATATAAAAACGAGAAAAATATTAAAAAAACTTTTCATGCCTGCCTCCTCTTTTAATAATCTGCTGGTTCGCAGCCGTCCTCGGTCCGGACATAGCCCGATTCGCAGCCGCAGAAGTATTTTTCCGTCGATTCAGGGACGCATCCTGTTGCATGTTCAAGACCGGCACACGGATCGTTTTTGCACGGGTTCGGCCCGTCTGAAACGCAACGGGTGTATGAACTATAATGCCCCTCGTAAACCGAGACATCGTCAAAATAGAGAATGTAATGGTAGGATTCATCATCTCCGACCTGTTCTGACGACCATAAATCTTTGTTGTCACCTAAAACGGAATATTTTCCGTTCATATCGATCGGGCACGGAGCCTCGTCTTCACTGCAGTTTACAACAAGCGTCTTGAGTTCATCAATCGTCGGAAGTCTCCAGAAGTGCTCCATATCTTCCATCGTAAGATCGAAGCAGTAGGTTTCCGCTTCTTCGAAATCCAAATAATCTGATGAAATATCGGACCAGAGAAGCCCCGTTTCAGGATCAAGATAAGGAGTTTCCTCGTAGTTGAGAGTTTCGTCAAGGACGCACCTCTGTGTAAGTACAGAAAGAGGAATTTCTTCGGGAACAGCCGCAAGTACACCGTCATACACGCTCACACCCCACAATTCAGGATAAACCTCTTCCTCAGGATTAAAATATTCAAGGTTCAGTGTTCCTGAAAGCATAAAGCCGTAATCAAAAAGGATCGTTTCCGAGGGATCGTCGCCGGTGCATGTATCCTCAGTGAAATAAGAACTTTCAAAATGTTCATCCGTTATGCCGCAGCTTCCGCCGGTTTTGATTTTATCGGTCGTAACAAGCGAGCGGATCTCGTCTATCGTCGGAAGTCTCCACTTGTGCGAACCGCTTTCGTAGAGATCGTGGCACAAATCAACAACAGAATAAAAATCGACCGTACTTACCGATTTTTCAGAGCCTCTGCGGTAGACTCCAGGATCTCCCTCTCCATAAATCAGCTTTTTGTCGAAACCGGCAAAAAATTCAGGATATATAACTGATGACCAGACTGTTCCGTTCGCATCTTTGCAGGGGGCGATGCCCGTTTCTCCGCATGCCGGGATGTCGTTTTTTTCATCAAGAAGACTTCGGACGCAGCGCACTACCGGGTGCAACTCTTTTTCCTCTTCGATTTCGTCTCTTTTGATGCTTCTCATGAAGTAGGCGTTGACGACGATATCATCGTCTGGTCCGCCATTCAAATTCTCACCGCCGGTGACACCTAAAGTTCCGTCCTTCATATAAACAAGCCACGCTCCGTAATCTGCACCAGTAGAACTCCAGAAAATATCAGGTGTCATGCCGGGGAATGAAGAGAGGACCTCCGCTTCCGTTCCCGCTTTCGAATAGTCGACAAGGCTAAGAAGCTCGTTTTTGTTGGGAAGTCTCCAGTCGTCATACCCTGCATATTCAAGGTTTTCGCAGTAGGAAAGCGCTTCTTTCCATGTGTCAGCCTGAGCGGAATCTTTCTGCCAGTAAAGGTTTGTTCCGGCATCAAAAATCACATTTCCTTCGCTTTCGGCGTCAGAAACATAATTCTCAGCCTTGACTTTTCCGTATTCCTTGCCGCTTACGCAGAGAAGAAGACCGTCCGTCAAATAAGATGAACGTTCCGCGTAGTATTCCGGAGGCAGAAAATCTCCGTATTCCAGCGAATAGAGATAACCTTCGACAGAGCTCCATGCGTAACTTCCGAAATAGCTGTTCTCGCCGCTTTCATCGAAATAAAACAGCTCAATTGCCGGTATATCCCGGAAAAGCATCTCGTTGTGGGCAAGCGTGAGAAGCTCTTTCGGAGTCGGAAGTCTCCAATCCTCCTTTCCGCCGTAAGAAATGTTGCAACCGGTCTTAAGATTTTCGTAAGCACCTTTTTCTCCGGTGAAAAGCCATGTAAGACCGGTGAAATTATCCTTGACCTCGAAAAAATCGTTTTCAATAAATTCATTTTTCGGGATCTTTGCAAAGGAGTGATGCGGAACACACGATTTTCTTGCCGCATACTGTGCATCCTGGCCGTAGAACTCCGTGCCTTCCGCCGGACAGATGATCTGGAACCCTTCGTCGTTCGTGCAGATCGTCATACTTGTGCAGATGACACTGGAATACTGCAATTCAGGCTCCGGAATAACATCATCGTCTGTTTCAGCCGGTTCGTCGTCATCAGGTTCCGCCGGTTCGGCATCGTCAGGTTCAGCCGGTTCGTCGTCATCTTCTTTAACAGGCCTTTCAGTGTCAGGCTCTTCAACAGGTCCTTCCTCATCTGCGACATCAACAAAGAAGAAGGTGTAAGACGAGAAGTGTCCTGTCGTCATCATTATCGGATCACCCGCAGCGGAGTTCATTATCGGATCTCCGGAAGCGGTAACCATTATCGGATCGCCGGCAGCACTGAGCATTTTCTGCTCACCGTCGGAAGTCATCATTATCGGGTCGCCTGCAGCGTTCAGCATGATAGGATCTCCGGCAGCATTTGTCATAATCGGGTCTCCTCCATCGTGCCCTGAAATTTTGACCGCCGCACCGATCGGACTGTAGCTCCATTCGCCTTTTTCCTCGCGGTAAACTGCTGCCGTGATGACTTTCTTTTTGGAAGCTCTGAGGATATCGCCTTTGACATCCTCAAGTGCTGTCATCGAAATCATGACCGGTTTTTTGAAAACCGTGCCGCTGGGCTCGAACTCGACGACTTTGCTGATCACATCCCTGCCGTCAGTTCCTTTGTAACCTTCGGCATCGTAAATCCTCATCGTGATAACAGTGTCGCTTTCAAGCGCTCCTCCCGGAATTTCAATCGAAGTCTTTCCGTCTGAACTTTCGACCGTTCCGCCTTCCTCGGCTGAAATTTCTTTCGAAACCTCTTCGACATAGCTGTTTTCTTCGTTCGTTTTTTTCTTGCCGCTGCAAGAAACTGCGAAAACCGCGACAAAAACAAGAACCGGAATTAAAAACCTTCTCATGGGAATCCTCCTTTATATTCTGCTCCCCAGGGGAGCTGTCAGTTTACTGACTGTGGAGTGTGTCACACATGCCCCCGCCGCTTCTGCGGCACCCCCTCTAACTTAGCGGGGGAATCAATTTGATTTAAGATCCTGAATCAGGCAATACAACAACGCAACGGACAAAACCGTAAGAATAATCTGACTTATACATAGAACCGCGTGCAAAATCGATATAACCGTCACTTGCAACAAGCTGGATCATATCATCAAATATGGAATATCCTTCAAAAGAGTGTTTATTGCATGATGCGCTGTTTCCACTCAGGAAACTCTCTTTATTGCTGCATACACTTTTCTTTACAAGAGAAACAAGATCGCTGGTACTCGGAAGCGTCCAGTCGGTTCTTCCGCCGAAACCTTCCGCATTAAGGCTCTCGCAGTATTGTGCCGCATTGTCGGCTCTGTAGTATTCTTCATCAGATACTTTCGACCAGATAAGATCACCTATCTCAAACGGGAATTCAAGTTCCGGTACGGTCTCAGGATCGTCCGTACTTCTTACGCAGCGTGTTTTTACATTCGGACCAGCGTAAGGCGAATTTACAACCTGCGAAGCTGTCATAAACTCCAGATGCATCGTTAATTCACCGGATTCGTCGTCTTCTTCCAGAGTGGATGACCAGAGAGATTCGAGATCGCCGAAAGCGGAGTATTTTCCTGTTGCGGTAGGCGGACAGTTATCCCCAGGACAATTCTGCCTGATAGTTTCCAGCTCATCCATAGTCGGAACTCTCCAGTTGTTTGAACCGCCCTCGTTAAGTTCCATGCAGTATTTTGCGGCGTCGTACCATTCGTCGTAAGTTTTCGACATTGACGACCATACGAGGTGATTTGCAGAATCCGTATAAGGGAAAGAAACATTCGGAAGCGAATCGTCGTATATGCAGCGCGTTTCGTTTCTGCCGTAATCGTAATGAACGGAAACGATGGATCCGGTCTTAAGATCAACAGCCCATGCATAGGAATATTCTTCGGATTCTTCTCCCTGACCGCTCAAAGTTCCCGAAACATAGTAACCGTAGTCATAAAGGCTCGATTCAAAACCATCTCCGCTTCCGCCGGTGCACAATTCTTCCTTGAAGCACTCTTCGTCAAAGTAGTCGCTGCAAGCGTCAGTGACTTTGCATTCACCGCCGGTTTTGAGTTTGTCGCTTGCTCCCAAAAGCGTGCGGTATTCATCGATTGTAGGTATTCTCCACTGAGTTATACCACCTTCTGTCAGTCCGCGGCATCTTGCCGCATCGTACTGCCACTCCAAATTATCTGAAAGTATAGGCGTAGTCGACCAGATATAACCGGTAGAGCTGTCTTTGCACGGAGCTTTCCCTGTTTCATCACATACCGGAATCGCTTCGGAATAAGAATCAACGCTGGTTCTGACGCAGCGCACAGAGAAAGGGATCTCGGCTGCCTCTTTTGTTACGACACCATTCTGAGTATTGATGTAGTATGCACCCTGCGAACCGCCGTAGAAAGTTTCAAATGTCGAACTCCACAAATTTTCTCCCGTCATTCCGGGGAACTGCGAAAAAGGACCTTCCGTTTGTGAGTAATCCAAAAGCGTGATAAGCTCGTTTTTGTTGGGAAGTCTCCAGTCGCCGTAACCTGCATAATTCAGGTTTTCACAGTATGCAAGAGCTTCTTTCCAGCTTTTGTCCGAAACCGAGTTTTTCTGCCACATAAGGTTCGTGGAGTGGTCAAAAACAGTCCCTTTTTCAGCATTTTCTTCGTATATACCGGCTTCGATTTTTCCGTATTCCTCACCGCGGACACACATAACCCTGAGACCCTGCGCGATTGAGCCGGCAGAACTTGAGAGACCGCCGTAGGAGGTATCAAAAATCCGGAGTTCGTCTTCAAACCCGAGAGCGGCAGCCGACGAATTTGTCCAGTATGATCCGCCGTATTCAAGATTGAAATAATATCCTTTGAGAGCAGGCTGACATTTATCGTGGTAAGAGATACTCAAAAACTCTTTCGGAGACGGAATTCTCCAGTCCTCAAAACCGCCGAGAACAAGGTTTTCGCACCGTTCCTGTGCTTCAGTCATACTTGCATCTTCATCTAAAACAGCCCACCTCAAGCCGGTGTTTTCGTCAATTACCTGATTGATTAAAGCCGTCGTTTCGCCTGTCTGTACTCCCTCTTCAGCCTGAGCAACTTTTGTGTATTTAATCTGAACGCACGATTTTCTGCTGGCATACTGAGCATCCTGGCCGTAAAAATCTTCTCCCGGCTTCGGGCAGTCAATAATCAATTCTCCGTCGCTGCAGTGAGCCTGACCGGTGCAGATAACTTTCGAGTAAAAAGGCGTTTCAGCCGGTGTCGTGTCGATGTCTTCATCCTCATCTTCGTCTGCAACCGGAGTTTCGTCATCATCTTCTGATATTTCAACAACATCGTCGTCTTCATCCGTAATTCCGGCATCATCATCTTCTTTATCCGTGATTTCTTCATCAGATGTATCGGCATCGCTGTCGTCATCAGGTTCGACAGATTTATCTGATGAGTCAAGAACAATGAAAGTATAAGCAGTGAAGTGTCCTGTCGTCATCATTATCGGATCACCGGCAGCCGCATTCATTATCGGGTCTCCTGCCGCATTCGTCATTATCGGATCTCCCGCAGATGCAAGCATGATAGGATCGCCTGCCGCAGCCATCATTATCGGATCACCGGCAGCCGCATTCATAATCGGGTCTCCTGCTGCATTAAGCATGATCGGATCTCCTGCCGCACTCGTCATGATATGATTGCCGTCTGCATCCTTGGTGTCACTAAGAACAGCGTATGCTCCTTCGCTGTAGCTCCATTCGCCCTTTGATTCTCTATAAACAGCCGCCGTTACGACTTTATCTTCAAATGCTTCGGCAACCGCCATCTCAATTATAACGGGCTTTTTGAAAACCAGCCCTGAAGGCTCGAACTCGACGACCTTGCTTACAACTTTCTGACCTTCCGTGCCGACATAGCCTTGGGCATCGTAAATAGTCATTGTTATTTTCGTGTCGCTTTCAAGAGCTCCGCCTGGAATTTCGATCGAAGTATTTCCGTCGGAACTTTCTACTTTTCCGCCATCTTTAGCGGAAACTTCTTTCGTAACCTGCTCTTCATAAGCAGGTTTTTCCTCACTTTTCTTTTTGTTGCATGACGCAAGCGCAAAAACCGCCGCAAGGATCATGATAAACCAAAAAATACGTTTCATCGAGCCCCCCTCAAAAAGTTTCTTCCCGATTATTATTTACATACTGAGTTTTTTATCAAGAAAATTCATTTGTATAAAGGAAACGGGAAAATCTCTGCGGACTTGCAAGAAAAACGGAATAAACTTAATATGCCGATTGTTTTTGGTTCGGTTTTTTTACGGAGGATGAAATGGAATTCGGAGAATTGAATGAAAAGATCAGAGCTCACGCACTGACGATAAACGCTCTGAAATCGGAGATCTCAAAAGTCATAGTCGGCCAGCAGGAGATGGTCGAAGCGCTCATCATGGGCATAATCGGAGAAGGTCACATCCTTCTGGAAGGTGTTCCTGGCCTTGCAAAAACCACGGCTGTCAAGGCGTTCGCCGACTCGACGGACCTTGATTTCCAGAGGATACAGTTTACCCCCGACCTGCTCCCCGCCGACATCATCGGAAGCAGGATCTTCAACATGACCGAGCACAATTTCGACATCAAAAAAGGTGTCATCTTTTCCAATGTGATCCTCGCCGACGAGATAAACAGGGCTCCGGCGAAAGTCCAGTCGGCTCTGCTCGAAGCGATGCAGGAGCGTCAGGTGACGATCGGCGGAACGACTTTCAGACTCCCCGACCCTTTCATCGTTCTGGCAACGCAGAACCCGCTTGAGCAGGAAGGAACATATCCTCTTCCCGAAGCGCAGGTCGACAGATTTATGTTCAAAGTCCTCATCGACTATCCCACTCAGGACGAAGAGCTTAAGATCATTGAGAAATTCGAGCACAGAGAACTTACACAGAAACTCAATAAGATACTCAGCAAAGAGACTATCGGAGAATGGCAGGAGATAGCAAAACAGATCTACACCGACGACAGGATCAAAAAGTATGTCATTTCGATCGTCTCTGCAACAAGACAGCCTAAAGAAAAGGCTCTCGCACAGCTCATCGATGTCGGAGCAAGTCCGCGTGCAAGCATCTTCCTCATTCTTGCAGGCAGGATCCGCGCATTCATCGAAGGGCGCAACTTCGTGACTCCGGAAGACATCAAGGAAGTCGCATATCCTGTGCTCCGCCACAGAATAATCCCCTCTTTTGAAGCCGAAGCCGAAAAGATCTCCACAGACAAGATCATCGCCGAACTCCTGAACAGAGTTGAGGTTCCTTAAGCGGCGCAAAAAATACCGGGATCACGGAATCACGGGATCTCGGAATCCCGAAGCGCCGCAATAATACCGGGATATCGTGATCTCGAAGTGGCGGCGCCCAGAGAAAAAATCGAATTTAAATTTGATTTTCTAAAACCCTTCATTACAATGTCACGTTTTTTGGAGGGTACTATGAAAAAGATCAGAGTTGCAATCGACGGTCCTGCCGGAGCAGGCAAAAGCAGCGTGAGCAGACTCACGGCGGAAAAACTGGGTTATTCGTATATCGACACCGGCGCCATTTACCGCGCTCTTGCGGTCTTCATGGGAGATACCGGGGTCGAAGAACACGACAAGATCAGGGAACTTCTCAAAAATTTCGAAGTTTCTTTTAAGATCGAAAACGGCGTCAACCGTGTTTTTCTCAACGGAAACGACGTGACAGCGGCGATCCGCGCCGAAAAGATAAGCATGAAGGCAAGTTCGGTCTCGGCGCTCCCGTTCGTCCGCGAAGCTCTTTTCAATATGCAGAGAAAATACGCTGAAGCAGGCGGCGTCGTCATGGAAGGACGCGACATCGGCACAGTCATCATGCCTGACGCCGAGCTTAAGATCTTTCTCACCGCTTCTCCCGAAAAGCGTGCAAAAAGAAGGATGCTGGAGATCGAGGCAAAAGGTCAGAAAGTCGATTTTGACGAACTTGTCAGGGAGATAAAGGAGCGCGACATCAAAGATTCAACACGTGCAGTTTCACCTTTAAAACAGGCAGACGATGCTCTGCTGCTCGACAATTCCGACATAGATCTGGAACAGACTGTTAAAATCATAGTTGAATATGCAAAGGAAAGAGAGGAAGCATGAAGATAACTGTTGCCGACAATTCAGGCGTCTGCTTCGGCGTAAGAAGAGCTTTTTCGCTCCTTGAAGAAGCTGTGGAAAATGCAAAAAAGAGCGGTATAAAAGTTTCTATGCTGGGGCCGCTCATCCACAATCCGAGGGTGATCGCACAGTATGCGGAAAAAGGCGTCAAAGTCATCGATACCGGCTCGATCACGGAAAATTCGTGCGTTGTTATACGCAGCCACGGCATCACGAAGGAAGAACGGGCTCAACTCGACCGATTCAGCGGCATAACGCTGGTCGACACGACCTGTCCTTATGTCCAAAGGATCCATCAGCTCGTTGAAAAACGCTCCTCCGAAGGTTTTGCAGTCCTCATCATGGGAGACAGGGAACATTCGGAAGTGAGAGGCATCACTTCAAAAATAAGCGGCGATTTTTTTGTCATCCACCCGAGCGAATTCGATTCAAAAAGCAAAGAACTTGCATCATTTACAGCAGACCATGCAAAAATTTTCGCAGTCGCACAGACTACATCGCGCCCGGCGAACTACGAATATCTTCTGAAAAAAGTGCGCAAAACTGTCGCAGCCATGCCGGGGCACAGATTCCTCGCAGCCGAAACTATATGCACGGCAACGCTCAAAAGGCAGGATTCGGCCGGCGAACTGGCGAAGAAGACAGATTCGATGGTCGTTGTAGGCGGAAAAAACTCGTCAAACACATCAAAACTTTTTCAAGTAGTTTCGGAAAAGAACAGCAACTCTTTCTGGGTCGAATCACCTGAAGATTTCACAGTTTCCGACATAGAAACGCTGAAAAGATCCGGATCCGTCGGAATAACGGCCGGAGCCTCCACTCCCGACGAGCAGATAGCCGAAATGAGATCGTTTTTAGAGTCGCTCAATGGTTAGGATCGCTGCAAACGATGCAAATCATCCCGACAGGATCCTGGGACTTTCCGAAAAGACAGGCATCCCCCTTTTCATCGAAGGTTCTGTCCTGAAGTGCGATGCCGGCGGGATCGCGATAGTCGGAAGCAGAAAACCGAGTCTTTACGGCATAAAACTGGCGGCAAAGGCAGCTGAAACAGCGGTCAAAAACGGAAAAACGGTGATCAGCGGTCTGGCACGCGGCATTGATACGGAATCGCACAGGGCGGCACTCAAATCAGGAGGTCGGACGATCGCCGTTTTAGGAACAGGGATAAACGTGATCTATCCCGAAGAAAACATCGGTCTTGCCGAAGAAATAAAGCACAGCGGCGCCCTCATTTCGCAGTTTCCCCCCGATACTCCGCCGATCGGACGGAATTTTCCGATAAGAAACGAGACTGTGGCAAAAATGTGCGACTCGCTCATCCTCATCCAGGCAGCAGAAAAAAGCGGGAGCCTCATCACGGCAAGACTTGCGCTCGAATACGGCAAAAAGGTCTTCGTATGCCCCGGAGAGATCGGAGATCCGCTTTTCGAAGGGAATTACAACTTTCTGAAAAAATACCGGGGGAACAGAAATCTGAAGATACTTTTCGATTTCGGGATGCTTTCAGAAAGCACATGGTGCGGCGCCGGGAACATGGAACTCTTTTCAGAAGGACAAAACATACAACACACTGAAATCACAAGCAAAAACCCGGACATCACCGGCAAACGCGGACCTCAACTTGATGGAACTAAAAAAATTGTTTATAACATAATAAAGTCAAATCCGTCAGGGATCGACTTTGACACTCTCACCGTTCTTTCCGGGATCGGCGCGGCGGAACTCCCGTCTGTACTGCTGACGCTGGTCCTTGAAGGCATAGTGAGCGAGCTTAGCGGCAAAATTTATAAACCAAGTGAGGCGACATTATGAAACTTCTTATCGTGGAATCACCGACAAAGGCAAAAACTCTTACAAAATACCTGCCCGATTTCAAAGTCGTGGCATCAATGGGGCACATCATCGACCTTCCGTCGAAAACTTTAGGAATCGACATTGACAACAACTTCAAGCCCGACTACGAAGTCATTCCGGGCAAAGAGGGAACTATTTCGATGCTCAAAAAGGAGGCCGACGCAGCCGACGAGATCTACATCGGATCCGACCCTGACCGTGAAGGAGAGGCTATAGCGTTCCATATCGCTTCGCTTTTCAAAAACAAGGTCATTCACCGTGTCCTGTTCCACGAAATCACGAAAAGCGGTATAGAAAAAGCGCTTTCGACATCAGCCGAACTGAACGAAGATCTCTACAATTCACAGCAGGCGCGCAGGATACTCGACAGGATCGTCGGATACAAACTCTCCCCGTTTCTCTGGAGAAGCGTCAAGAAAGGGCTCAGCGCAGGCAGAGTCCAGTCGGTCGCTTTAGAGATGATCGTCGACCGCGAAAAAGAGATCAGGGCTTTCGTTCCCGAGGAATACTGGTCGTTCAAAGCCGATTTTGAAGGGAAAAACGGCAAATTCGATGCTCTTCTTGAAAAGATCAACGGTGAAAAAGTTGCCGTATCAAACGAAAAAGATGCAAGCTCAATAAAGAGTGATATCGAAAAAACCAAAGGATTTTCGATAGTTTCGATCGAAAAGAAAGAAAAGAAGGAGTCTCCTCTTCCTCCGCTCAACACGAGCAACCTGCAGCAGGAAGGCTCAAGGCTGCACAACTACACAGGCGAACAGACGATGAGGATCGCACAGTCGCTTTATGAAGGTAAAGATCTGGGCGAAGACGGATTCACCGGTCTCATAACCTACATGAGAACAGACTCTTTCAGGATCTCCGATGAGGCGAACGCGGCTCTCAGGGACTACATTTCGGCAAATGTCGGCAAAGAATACCTTGCACCGAAAACGAAATATTACGCAAACAAAAAGGGAAAAACGCAGGACGCGCACGAGGCCATCAGACCGACGAATGTCGAACTCACACCATCGAAGATCGCGTCAAAACTCACCAAAGACGAGCTCAACATCTACACGCTGATCTGGAAGAGATTCGTCGCAACGCAGATGAAGGACGCCGTTTACGAGACCACCGCGATCACGATAGAAGACGCCGGGAAAAAATACTCTTTCAAGAAGACCGGAAGCGTCATTCAGTTCGAAGGCTTCCGTAAAATATACAAAAAGACAGGCAAGGACGACACGATCCCGAAAGTGACCGAAAATGAAGCGGTAAAACTCGAAAATCCGGAATGCGAACAGCATTTCACGAAACCGACTCCGCGGTTCACCGAGGGAAGCCTTGTCAAAGAGCTCGAAGAGAAAGGGGTCGGCAGACCTTCGACTTACGCGACAGTCATCAAACAGATCGTTCAGCGCAACTACATCGAACGCATGAAGGAACCGCGCGGCGCACTCATGGCTACAGACCTCGGGATCTTAGTCAGCGATACGCTCGTCTCCTTCTTCCCGGAGATCATAAACGTCAACTTCACAGCAGAGATGGAATCTGATCTCGATACGGTCGAAACAGGCGAAAAGGACTGGCTCGAAGTACTCCGCATCTTCTACGCGACTTTCTCGAAAGTGCTCGACAAAGGAATAACCGAGGTCAAAAAAGAGGGCCGCAAGAAAATCTACGCCGAGGAGCCGTGCCCGAAATGCGGAAAAAGACTCGTCCTCAGGTGGTCGAAAAAGGGAAACCTCCCCTTCCTTTCATGCGAAAGCTATCCCGAATGCGACTTTGCGGGAACTTTTGAAAAGGACGGCGACGTCTACCATCTCAAAAACGAAGCCGAAGAGGAAAAGAGTGCCGAACTTGACGAAGTCTGCCCGAACTGCGGAAGCAAACTCGTCATCAAGAAAGGGCGTTTCGGCGAATTCAAGGCCTGCAGCGCATATCCTAAATGCAAAACGATAATCAAAGAAGACAAAAAGATCTGCGACTGCCCTGTCTGCGGCGACGGATACATCACAGTAAAACGTTCCAAAAAAGGGAGACTTTTCTACGGCTGCTCCAACTACCCGAAATGCGATTTCGTAAGCTGGTACAAGCCTGTTGAAGGCGAAGTCTGCCCCGAATGCGGCTTTGCATACGTGGTCGAAAAGAAAAGAAGCGGCAAAGTCTGCCAGAAATGCGGTAAAAAAATAGACAAATAGTCAGTTTTTAGTTTTGGGAGGTAAAGAATGTCGGACAATCAGGAACAAATCAAAGGTATTCCCGAAAATGCGTTCAGAGAACTCAAGGAGGGAGAAGTTTTCGAACCGCTGATGTCTCCTCAGAAAGTCTACCCGGAGATCACTCCGTGGTCGGTGACATGGGGACTCGTCATGGCTGTCATTTTTTCGGCGGCTGCGGCCTACCTCGGTCTTAAGATCGGTCAGGTATTCGAGGCTGCGATCCCGATCGCGATCATCGCAGTCGGAGCTTCGACCCTTTTCAAGAGGAAAAACGCTCTCGGCGAAAACGTAATAATCCAGTCGATAGGCGCGTGCTCCGGCGTCATCGTCGCAGGTGCGATCTTCACGCTTCCGGCACTCTACATCCTTCAGGCGAAATATCCCGACATCGAAGTTGATTTCATGCAGATCTTCCTTTCATCGCTTCTGGGCGGCTTCCTCGGTATACTTTTCCTCATCCCGTTCCGCAAATACTTCGTCGCCGAAATGCACGGAAAATACCCGTTCCCTGAAGCTACGGCTACGACTCAGGTTTTAGTCAGCGGAGCCAAAGGCGGCAATCAGGCGAAAGTCCTCCTTATCGCAGGTCTCGTCGGCGGTATCTACGACTTCATAATCGCAACTTTCGGCGCATGGGCAGAGACCGTTTCCACCAGGATCTTCGGATTCGGCGAAACTCTCGCTGACAAATACAAACTCATCTTCAAATTCAATACCGGCGCGGCTGTAATGGGTCTGGGTTATATCGTAGGCCTCAAATACGCCGCTATCATCTGCGCAGGTTCGTTTGTCGGCTGGTTCTTCATCATTCCGATAATCGCATACTTCGCTCCCGGCATGACTCAGCCTGTCGGTGCGAACATTACGGCTCTCATCGGCAATATGTCACCTGAGGAGATCTTCTCGAACTACGTCCGTCCTGTCGGTATCGGCGGCATCGCGATGGCGGGAATGATCGGAATCTGGCGCTCGAAAGGGATCATCCTCCAGGCTTTCGGCCTTGCAGTCAAGGAACTCGGCGGCAAAGGCGGCGACAAAAAAGCTGAAGTTTTGAGAACTCAGAAGGATATCTCAATGAAGATCATCGCTTTCGGCGTTCTGGCACTTATGATTCTCGTTTTCGTATTCTTCCAGTTCGGCGTCGTTCACAATCTCACTCACGCGATCGTCGGTCTTGCGATAGTTATGATAATCGCTTTCCTTTTCACGACAGTTGCTGCAAACGCGATCGCCATCGTCGGTTCGAACCCTGTTTCGGGCATGACGCTCATGACGCTCATCATTGCTTCGCTCATCATGGTCTCCGTCGGTCTTAAAGGCACTGCCGGAATGGTTGCGGCACTCGTCATCGGCGGCGTCGTCTGCACGGCACTTTCGACGGCAGGCGGCTTCATCACCGACCTCAAGATCGGATACTGGCTCGGAAATTCGCCATACAAACAGGAAACATGGAAGTTCTTAGGCGTCCTCGTTTCGGCTGCTACTGTCGGCGGCGTGATCATGGTCCTCAACAAGACTTACGGTTTCACCGGCGACAACGCACTCGTCGCTCCGCAGGCTAATGCTATGGCTGCGGTAATCGAACCTATGATGTCAGGCCAGGCTGCTCCGTGGATGCTTTACGGCGCAGGTGCGGCACTTGCCCTCATCCTCACGATGATCGGAGTTCCGGCACTCGCTTTCGCGCTCGGTATGTTCATTCCGCTCGACCTCAACGTTCCGATACTTTTCGGCGGACTCATCGCTCACTTCGTAACGACCCGCTCCAAAGACGAAAAACTCAACAATGCACGCCAGGAACAGGGGACCCTCATCGCTTCCGGCTTCATCGCAGGCGGCGCTCTGATGGGTGTTGCGGCGGCGATCCTCAAATTCGTCGGGATCGACCTTTTCATGGGAGATTGGGCTGAATCAAACGGCGCGCAGTGGCTTGCGATCGTCATGTTCCTCGTCCTCTGCTGCTACATGATCTGGCACACACTCAAAGCGAAAGTCGAAGAATAACTCTCTTGCGGGGTAAAGTTTCATGTTCCTGAAACAGAAAAAATTTCTGGTCCCTTTTTTCATAGTCATTGCCGTCATAGTATCGGCTCTGCTCTGGAATACCGGGGAAGAAAAGAAAAGAATCCCCGAAAAGGATATCGCCGTTATCTACACGAACGACATCCACACATACATCAAGAACCGCGACCTGAAAGATGAAAAGAAGGCGAAGAACCTCTCTTACGCGGCTCTTTCGGCACTGAAAGATGACATCGCTGCGCAAGGCAAGGAAGTCATTCTTGTCGATGCCGGAGACCACATCCAGGGAACGGCTTACGGCGACATGGACAAAGGCGCGACGATAATCCAGATGATGAACGAGACCGGATATGCGCTCGCCACACTCGGCAACCATGAGTTCGACTACGGTATATCGAGGATCTTTGAACTTATGAAAAAAGCAGGTTTTCCGTATGTTTCGTGCAATTTCTACAAGACTGATGACGGAAATCTCGTGCTTCCGGCATACAAAATCATAGAAAAAGGGGGCGTCAGGATAGCTTTCATCGGGATATCCACTCCTGAAAGCATCACGAAATCGACACCGACATTCTTCATGGACAAGAATGACAACCTTCTCTACGATTTCTATGCGGGCGAAGACGGCAGCGGGCTTTACAACGCAGTGCAAAAAGCTATCGACGAGGCAAAACCGCAGGCCGACTACATTATCGCGCTCGGACATCTTGGTGTCGATCTCTCGTCGGTCCCCTACACGAGCCGGGAAGTGATCCAGCACACACACGGGCTCGACGCCTTCATCGACGGACACTCGCACACGCTGATAGACCATGAATATGTCGCCGATTCCAAGGGCAACGCTGTCCTTTTGACTCAGACCGGCGCATATTTCAAGGGCATCGGTATAATGAACATCACGAAAGAAGGCGAGATCTCGACCGAGATCCTGCACGAATACGGCCGTCAGAATGAAAAGATAACAGAGATCGAAAACGGCTGGATAAAGACTATCGACGAAAAACTGGGAGAAAAAGTAGCCGTTTTGGACACAAAGATGTTCGTCATGGATCCTAAAAATCCGGCTCAGCGCATAGTCCGCTGCCAGGAGACGAATCTCGGTGACCTGACTGCCGACGCTTTCTACTATTACTTCAACGAAAAGCTGAAACTCGACTGCGATATCGCGTTCTCGAACGGCGGCGGGATCAGGAACGCCATAAATCCGGGCGATGTCTCTTATTTTTCGGCAAAAACGGTCTTCCCTTTCGGCAATCAGCTCTGCGTCGTCGAAGCTACAGGACAGCAGATCCTCGACGCCCTTGAAAAAGGTGCAATGTTCGCCGGAGTCTATGACGAGACGAAGCATATTCCGGCTGAATCCGGCGGATTTCTCCATGTTGCAGGAATAAAATACGAAATAGACTCGACAGTCACCTCCACTGTCCAGATGGACGACAACGGGATCTGGCTCGGCGCTCCGACTGGAAAATACAAAGTCGTGAATGTCATGGTCTACAACCGCGGGACAGCAGAATACGAGCCTCTTGACCTGGAAAAGCACTACCGTCTGGCAGGCGCGAATTACATCCTCAAGAATTTAGGCGACGGAATGGCTATGTTCAAAGGGATCGTCCCCGTCCTCGACTTTGTCGGAGAAGACTACATCATCCTTGCCGACTACTTCAAATCGTTCAAAAAAGGGAAAGACAAGTATCCTCACATATCGACTGAAAACAGTCCTCTCAAGGCCTACAAAAACTATCTTCTCGACTACGAAAATCCGTTTGGTTCGGGAAGGATAGAGATCAACAGATAATTTCTCCGCGACCTCAATATTTTGCCCGTCAAAAGATGAAAATTCTTGCCTTTTGCCTCTTAATTATTATTTTGTAGAGTTTTTTTGTTATTAACTTCTTTCAAGAGGTAAAGATGAATATTCAGGGGCTTATGCAGCAGGCTCAGAAAATGCAGAAAAGAATGGCGGCTTTAGAGGCTGAATTCAAAAACGAAGTATTCAATACGGAAGCCGGCGGCGGAGCTGTCAAAGTTACTATGACCGGCGACATGAAGCTTAAAAATATCGAATTTTCAAAAGATCTTTTGAGCGACGATCCCGAAATGCTCACCGATCTCTTCATCGCAGCCGTAAACCAGAGCATCGAAACGGTCAGAAAGGAGAAGGAAAGCAGGCTTTCGAAACTTGTCGGCAACAAGATCAACGGTTTCCCCGGTCTCTTCTGAGGTCAAAATGGAAGGAATGGAGAAATCTTTCGTCTCTCCGGCAGCCCTCTCGATGAGGACGCTGGTCGAAGAGTTCAAAAAGCTTCCCGGGATTTCCCTGAAAGCGGCACAGAAACTCTCCTATTCCATTCTCTGCGACCCGAAAATGAAAAACACTCTCAAAAAGATAATCGAACTTTCTGAAAACGTTGAGATCTGCGACAAATGCGGGACTTTCAAGCCGGCGGGTGCTGACTGCGCGAACTGCGCTGACGATTCCGGTGTGATCTGCGTTGTAGCGACCTACGGCGATATGTCGGCGATCGAGCGCAACGGCTGCTTCAAAGGCTCTTTCCACATTTTGGGCGGTCTTATCGAACCGCTTGAGCATATTCTTCCCGAAAACTTAAGGATCGCGGAACTCAAGGAGCGTGTTCTTGCAAATCCCGGGAAGGAGATCCTGCTCGCTCTCCCTTTCTCGATCGAAGGCGACGCGACCACGCTCTACATCAAGGATTCGCTTGAAAACTGTGACGTTAAACTTTCCCGCATAGCGAGAGGACTTCCGGCCGGTGCGGCACCCGATGTTCTCGACAGGAGAACGGTTCTCGAGGCTTTCAACGGGAAGACTTATATCAACTAACTTTTCTATACGGAGGATTTTATGGCAAAAAAAACTATGAAATGTGTTGACGGAAACACGGCGGTCGCTTACGCAAGTTTCCCGATGACTGAAGTTGCGGCGATCTATCCTATCACTCCGAGTTCGCCGATGGCCGAAGTTACCGACGAATGGAGCGCTAACGGCAAGAAAAACATTTTCGGAAACGACCTTATCGTAGCTGAACTTCAGTCCGAAGGCGGCGCGAGCGGCGCGGTCCACGGATCCCTCAGCGGCGGTGCTCTCACCACGACATACACCGCTTCACAGGGTCTTCTTCTTATGATCCCCAACCTTTACAAAATCGCCGGCGAGCTTCTTCCGGGCGTTTTCCACGTTACGGCAAGAGCGATCGCAAGCCACGCGCTTTCGATTTTCGGCGACCACACCGACGTTATGGCATGCCGTCAGACAGGCGTCTGCATGATCTCCAGCACATCGGTCCAGGAAGCTTATGACCTTGCGCTTGCGACACACGTTTCGGCGCTTAAAGCAAGACTTCCTTTCATCCACTTCTTCGACGGCTTCAGAACAAGCCACGAAATCTCAAAGATCGAGATACTTGACGACGAAGATATCAAAACGATAGTTCCTTACGATGCTATCGCTGACTTCAAAGAAAGAGCTCTCCGCCCCGAAAGACCGGTTCTCAAGGGCTCGGCTCAGAACCCCGACATCTTCTTCCAGGCAAGAGAAGCTTGCAACACCTACTACGACCAGGCTCCTATGATCGTTCAGGAAGCTTTTGACGCAGTTTCGAAGCTTACCGGCAGAAGCTACCACCTTTTCGACTACTACGGCGATCCGGAAGCTGAGAGAGTCATCATCGCTATGGGCAGCGCATGCGACACGATCGAAGAGACCATCGACTACCTGCTCAAACAGGGCGAGAAAGTCGGTCTTGTCAAAGTTCGTCTTTTCAGACCGTTCAGCGCGGAACACCTTATGAGAGCGATCCCCGCATCTGTTAAAGCTATCGCCGTTCTCGACAGAACAAAAGAGCCGGGCAGCGAAGGCGAACCGCTTTTCAAGGACGTTTCGACCGTTCTCTACAACAGAAACGAATCGATCAAAGTTGTCGGCGGAATCTACGGCCTTTCCTCGAAAGAATTCACTCCTGGAATGGTCAAGGCTGTTTTCGACAACCTCAAATCGAGAGAGCCGAAGAACCACTTCACAGTCGGTATCGAAGACGATGTCACCTACAGATCGCTCAAATACGGGATCCTCGACACAGTTCCGAAAGGAACCGTTCAGTGCATGCTTTACGGTCTCGGTTCTGACGGTACTGTCGGCGCTTCGAAGAACGCGATCAAGATCATCGGTGACGAAACCGAGCAGTACGCACAGGGCTACTTCTCTTATGACTCGAAGAAATCTGGCGGTCTCACTGTCAGCCACCTCAGATTCGGCCACGAGAAGATCAAATCTCCGTACCTCATCACGACAGCTGACTACATCGCATGCCACAACCAGGCTTACGTAAATATGTACGACCTCAGCAAGAACCTGAAAGACGGCGGTATCTTCGTTCTCAACACCAACTGGAACGCAAAAGAAGTCGAAAAGAACCTTCCTGCTGCGCTCAAAAAAGACATCGCGAAGAAGAACGGCAGGGTCTACATCATTGACGCAGTCAAGATCGCCGAAGGACTTGGCCTTGGAAAGAGGATCAACATGATCATGCTCACCGCTTTCTTCAAACTTTCCAACGTTATTCCTTTCGATCAGGCAGTTGCAAGCCTTAAAAACGCAAACCAGAAGTCATACGGCAAGAAAGGCCAGAACATCGTTGACATGAACAACGCTGCTGTTGACGCTGCCGGCACGGAAATCAAGGAACTCAAATACGATAAAGAAGCTTGGCTCAACTCCAAGGAAGTCGCTATCGACATCCACAAAGTTCACGAAGCATACTCGAGTGACCTTGAGCAGTATATGGTCGAAGAGATCATCAACCCGATCGCACGTCAGAACGGCGACGACCTTCCTGTCAGCAGATTCGCAAACGACATTCACGGCGAACTTCCGGGCCCGGACGGCTCATTCCCGACCGGCACCACGAAATTCGAGAAACGCGGCGTCGCGATCAAACTTCCGAAATGGATCCCCGAAAACTGCATCCAGTGCAACAAATGCTCCTTCGTCTGCCCGCACGCTGCGATCAGACCTGTCCTTTTGACAGAAGAAGAAGCTGCTGAAGCTCCTGAGACCTTCAAAACGATCAAGGCTATCGGCAAAGGTCTCGAAGGTCTCAAGTTCAGAATGCAGGTTTACCCGATGGACTGCCTCGGTTGCGGAAACTGCGCTGATGTCTGCATCGCGAAGAACAAAGCACTCGAAATGGTTCACTTCGGCGAGATCGTTGACGAAGAAGCTGCAAACAACGACTTCTCGATCAACGTTCCGGTAAAGGACGACCTCCTTCCGAAGAACACGGTTAAAGGCAGCCAGCTCCAGCAGCCGCTCTTTGAGTTCAGCGGTGCATGCGAAGGCTGCGGCGAAACTCCGTACGTCAAACTCATCACTCAGCTTTTCGGCGACAGAATGATAGTTTCCAACGCAACGGGCTGCTCCTCGATCTACGGCGGAACCGCTCCGACGATTCCTTACTGCAAGAACAAAAACGGCATGGGTCCGGCATGGGCGAACAGCCTTTTCGAAGACAACGCAGAGCACGGCTTCGGTATCGCTCTCGCTGTAAAACAGAAAAGAAACACTCTCGAAGCTCTCATGAAGAAAGCTATCGAAAATCCGACCTGCGAATGCGGCGACACCCTCTGCGAAGAAGCTAAGAAACTCTTCCAGGAGTGGATCGACAACAAGGAAGACGCAGAAAAGACGAAAGAGCTCTACCCGAAGATCATGAACGTCCTCGCAAACGGCGATCCGTGCTGCGAAACGCTCGACAGGATCTACGATCTCAGCGACTACATCGTTAAGAAATCGATCTGGATCCTCGGCGGCGACGGATGGGCTTACGATATCGGTTACGGCGGTCTTGACCACGTTCTCGCAAGCGGCGAAAACGTCAACATCCTCGTTCTCGACACAGAAGTTTACTCCAACACGGGCGGCCAGGCTTCAAAGGCATCCCAGTTCGGTCAGACTGCTAAATTTGCGACAAGCGGAAAGAAAGTTAGAAAGAAAGATCTCGGAATGATCTCGATGACTTACGGTTACATCTACGTTGCAAGCGTTGCAATGGGTGCAAACCACGACCAGCTCGTCAAAGCTATGACCGAAGCTGAGAAATACAACGGACCTTCACTCATCATCGCTTACGCTCCGTGCATCAACCACGGTATCGACATGTCACACAGCCAGAACGAAGAGAAACTCGCGGTCGAAGCCGGCTACTGGCCTCTTTACAGATTCAATCCGGAACTCAGAAAGGAAGGAAAGAATCCGTTCCAGCTTGACAGCAAGGAACCGACACGCGATCCGCAGGAACTCCTTGACAGAGAAGTCCGCTTCAAATCGCTCACCAAACTCTTCCCGAACGAAGCTGCTAAACTTCACGCTATGCTCAAGGCTGACCTCAAAGACCGTTACGAGAGACTCAAAAAGCTCAACGACAACGATATACTTTAATCGTTTATTGCATGACTTTACGCGGGGGCTTCGGCCCCCGTTTTTTTTGACCTCACTCTAAATCCATCGCCCGCAAATCTTGCATTTTTCTCAATTTTCCTTAAAATATTGCAGTTTTTTGTTAGTAAGGAGATTTCAATGAACGAACAGCCCAATGAACTTGATTCAATGTGCGGCATTTCAGATGACGAGCTGACAAAACGCTTCAAGGAAGCCGTCAGAATCGACAATGAAATCAAGCGCATAAAAGGCACTCCTATCGCCGGTTACGACACCGAGAAAAAGATGGCTTATCTTGAATACGCCGACGGTCACCGGGAATATATCCATGCAAAATCAGAAGAAGCCTGAAATAATCGTTTTCGCCGGTCCTAACGGCAGCGGAAAATCGACCATCACACGATTCGCAAAAGTTATCGAGCCTTATATCAACGCAGACAACATCAAAAGCGTCAACCACTGTTCTGATCTTGAAGCTGCACAACTTGCCGAAAAAATGCGCGAAGAAGCTCTCTCCGAGCAAAAGAGTTTTACCTTTGAAACAGTGCTTTCCACAGAAAGGAACCTGAATCTGCTCAAAAAAGCAAAAGAACAAGGCTATTTCATCCGCTGCATTTATGTGCTTACCTGCGATTATGGCATCAATATTGCCCGTGTAAAATCACGCGAAGCAAACGGCGGTCACGGAGTTCCCGAAGAAAAAATCGTTTCTCGCTATAAAAAGGCTCTCGCTCTCATTCCAGGAATCGTAAAAGTCTGCGATATCGTTCATATTTATGACAACTCGACAGTTCCCTTCAGAATATTCAAAAAACGCAAAACAGAGTTTTTTTTCTGGCCGAATGAATATTGGTCTGAAAGCAAAATCAAAGAGTTGGTAAAACTCTGAACCATCTTAACAAAAACTTGCCTTTCTCTCGCCTTTCCTTATTATATGCAGCGTTTGATTTTTTGAGAGGATTCGCTTTGTTAATAGAAAATACAAATTTTGTGAATCAGGAATCAGGAATCAGGAATCAGAAATCAGGAATCAGGAATCAGGAATCAGGAATCAGGAATCAGGAATCAGGAATCCGCTTTTAATTATATCTAATTTTACATTAAAGTCAAGTTTTTCAGCCGCATTTCTGCAACTTTTTTCAATAATTTCAGCAACTTTTTTATTTCAGGAGGTTTAAGATGAAAAGATTTTTTGTGATTTTAATGTTGAGCTCTTTCTTTTTCTTTGTGAACTGCGGAGGAAGCAAATCCGATCCGGTTTACGATGAACAAAACGACTCCAACGAACAAAGTATTTCAGACTCGGATGATGAAAATATAATCTCGGGTCAAGATTCAGATCAGGAAAATACTGAAGAACAGGAAATTTCTGACGGCAAAGAAAACGAAGGAAAAGAGAATGGTGAAAAACCATGCGAAGAGGAAAATCCATGTGAAGAAATGCCGAATTCGACCGGAGAATGCAAAATAAAAAATAATGCTTTCATCTGCGGCTGTGAAGAAAACTATACATGGAATGGCGAAGTCTGCATGGCAAATTCCCGTTCAGCAAAATGCAGTGAACTTCCTAAGAATGCGGAGTGGAATACCGTTTCGGAAATCATTCAGGTTTGGAACGGTGAAAAATGGATTCCATCAAAGGAAGGTTCTTACTGCGAAAACGAAAGTGAAAGTGAATGTTGTTTCAAATGTAAAAATGGACATCATTGGATAGATTCGAATTGTCTTCCAGAATGTTCACCTACAAGCGCGACTCCGTGCATTGATATGAACACAGATTTGATTTGGTCAGCAAAATCGGAAAATACTATGCACTGGAATGATACTTTTGAATACTGTGCTAATTTGAACGAAGGCGGATTCGATGACTGGAAACTTCCTAGCATAAAAGTCCTTAACACTCTCGTCAGAAACTGCGACTCAGCTTCCGGCTGCGAAGGGAATACCGACGGACTTTACAGCGAATTCGGCGAAATCAGCCTGCTGTGGTCTTCAAATTCGGTTGATTCCAGCAATGCTCAGGGAATCAATTTCCTTGATGGAAGCACCGTTACAAAAAGCACAGACAACTCTTTCTATGTCCGCTGTGTCCGCGGAAATCTCTCAACAAGAACCGTCAAATGCAAACTTAATCAAGAACATGCCGAAATAAATAGATTCGCAAAAATAGAACAGACTTGGGACTGGAATGACATGTGGGTTCCATCGGACATCGCAGTCTTCAACAACGAATCCAAAGAAGGCGAATGCCGCTTCAAATGCGATGAAGGCTACGGCTTTAACGGATCTGTCTGCGTTGATAAAGAAGGTTTTCAGGAATGCGACGGTACTCAGGAGGAATCTTATCTGTGTAAAGACCTTATTACCGGATATTTCTGGTCGAATCCGTCAAACAGTAAAATGGATTGGTCTTCGGCAAAAACCTACTGCAGCGGTATTTCAGACGGTGGTTTTCACGACTGGCGCCTGCCAACTATCAGCGAGTTCAGGACAGTCATAAAAAACTGTCCGAAAACAGAAACCGGCGGAACATGCCAGGTAACTGACACTTGCACGAAAAACGAGTGTTACGTTAAAGAAAACTGTTCCTGTGATCAGAACAATACTCAGGGGTACTACAGCAAACTGAATTTCAGTGCAGACTACTGGAGTTCTACATATAACGCCAGCGCGAGCGACAACAGTTGGAATTGGTATGTTGACTTTAAAAATGCAGAGCTTATGGATTGCAAAAACGGAAACGCTTTCCTTGAATCAAGTGATTCTCACAAGGTTGTCTGCGTCAGAAATTAATGTATAGTTTTTGGGGATAATGATGGAAAAAGAAGTAAAAGTAACAAGCACCATTAAAACAGGTGATATCGGTTATGTAAGCACCTTTCTTCTGTTCGGTTTCATTTCTGCTTTTTCACTTGCAATCAAGATCTGCGATATAATGAAAATTTCAACTTACCTGACAATTGCTATAGGCTTAGTTGCCAGCATATTCGGACTTTCACTGTTTTTATTTCTTGCACTGCCTTTTTTCTCTACACCTGACCATCGTGAGTTTCAACCTAATTTTCAAATGCTATATTTTAAGCTGCTATTTGCCTTTTTTGGTCTAATCACCGGCTTAGGCATTAGTTATCCGATTTTAAAAAATTATTTTGAGACTTTACAAATTAGATTACTTTGCACAGTTTTCTGCGGTTGTTTATCTGCTTTTGCATTACCTGCCTTCAATCTGCTTGTAAGTAAAGTATTTACAAGAGTTTTCTCTGGAAAAAACAAGGATGATGTTGTCCTGCAACTTCCGATACAATTGACTTATGAAGTTGCTCTAGCTCCGTTTATTATAGTAATCGGGATACCTGTTATTCTAATTCTTTTAGTGATTTTTTAACGACACTGAAGTCTACTCCAACACTGGCGCCTCAAGTTTCCCGTTTTTTTTGCCGGAGCGCGGGCGGCTCGCCTGCAAAAAGTTGCCTTTCTCTCCTGAGAAACTCACCTTTTTCCTTGACAAAGCCACTCTCTCAATTTACAAATAACGGCTTTTTAGCGTTTATTAACACGGTATGAGGAGAAAAAAATGCACAAGATTAATCAAGATGTTTGCGTAAAATGCGGCGCTTGCGCTGGAACCTGCCCGGTAGAAGCTATCATCGAAAAAGACGGCGGCTACGAAGTTACAGATGCATGTGTTGACTGCGGCGCATGTGAAGACGGCTGCCCGGTAGAAGCTATCAAAGCTTAATCCTGACCAGCTTTTTTTCAGGCCCTCTTCGGAGGGCTTTTTTTTTATCTTTAAGGTGAAAACATGATCGAACTTAAAGAATTGAATATTGCGGGCGAAACGTCAAAAGCCCTTAAAATATCTGAAAAATCGGTTCGTGCCGTGCTTGAACTCACGGAATCGGGCTGCACGATCCCTTTCATCGCGAGATACCGCAAGGAGATGACCGGCAATCTGGACGAAGTCAAGGTCGCGGAAACAATCGACTTCGCGGAAAAGATTTCAAACCTCGACAAGAGAAAGCGCGCGATACTAAAATCACTTGAAGAAACGGGGAATTATACCGATGAACTCGGACATTCTGTTGCCGGTGCAGCCGACATGACGACTTTGGAAGACATCTATGCGCCTTTCAAGCCCGGACGCAAGACCAAGGCTGACAAAGCGGTCGAAGCAGGGTTACAGCCGTTTGCGGAATACATCATGCTGAACGATCCGACCGAAGCCGTGATGAACGAAAAGGCGAAGGCGTTCGTGTGTGACGCCTACCCCGATGCATCTGCGGTAAAAGAGGGTGTAAAGGAGATAATCGCGCAGAAAATAGCCGATAATGCAGAAATAAGGGCGGTCGTGAGAAAAAGCACGGAATGCGGAACGGTAGTTTCCAAAGTCAAGCGCGGAAAAAAGGAAAGCGGCACACTTTACAGCGACTACTTTGACTTTAGAGAAAGTGCCCAGAAGATAACTCCGCACAGGATAATGGCTTTGAGCCGTGCCGAAAAGGAAGAAATTCTGAACCTCTCCATAGAGCCTGCGGCCAGCGCCGAAGAGCTTTCCAAAAAGGCGGAAAGCATGTTCTTCGCAAAAAGATCCCCTTTTTTTGAAGAGTGCTCCGCATACGCCGTTTCAAGCAGGATCTTAGGCTCTCTTGAGACTGAGACATTTAGCAAGTTGAGGGATCTGGCGATAGAAGCATCCCTTGACCTTTTTCATAAAAATCTGGAACAGATCCTCCTTATGCCGCCGTTCGGCGAAAAAGCGGTCATCGGTATCGATCCGGGCATCAGAACAGGCTGCAAGGCTGCCCTGCTTGACGAGCACGGAAACTTTGTTGAATCAATGCTGCTCAACCTTCATCTCGACAAAAACGAAGCAAAAAAGCTCGAAAAATGGATAGAAAAATACAATGTCAAAGGGATCGCTGTCGGAAGCGGAACTTTCGGCCGAGAGGCGCACGAAATTCTGAAAAGTTTCTTCGGCAGGACTCTGGTCGTAGCCTCTGTCAGCGAGGACGGAGCTTCGATCTACAGCGCGAGTGCCGTTGCCAGAGAAGAGTTCCCAGATCTTGATCTTACAGTCAGAGGGGCGATATCGATCGGACGCAGGTTTCAGGATCCGCTTTCGGAACTCGTCAAGATCCCCCCTGAAAGTCTGGGCGTCGGGCAGTATCAGCATGATATTCCGGCTAAAAAACTCTCAGAAAGGCTCAAAAGGACGGTCGAATGGGCTGTAAACCGGGTAGGCGCGAACTTGAATACCGCAAGTCCCTACCTTCTCGCCTACATTTCGGGGCTCGACAGCAAAAAATCAGCTGAGATCGCAGCATACAGACAGGGCGGAAGGCGCTTCAAAAATATCGAAGAACTTAGAAATATCAAAGGGATAGGCGCAAAATCGTTTGAGCAGTGCGCCGGATTCCTGCGTATTTTCGGAGGCGACGAAATCCTTGATTCGACCGGCGTCCACCCCGAGAGCTACGACCTTGTGAAGGATACCGCAAAAAAATGCGGGATTTTGCTTGAAGATTTAGTTAAAAATCCTGAAATCATTGATAAAAACCAAAAACTCAAAGAACTTCTGCCGCCTTCAGTAATCGAAGAACTTAAAAAGCGCGGGCTCGATCCGCGGGAAAAATTCGAGCAGGTGGAATTTTCCGAAGAAGTCCGCACTATCTCAGACCTCAAGGAAGGAATGATCCTGCACGGGATCGTCAGCAACATCACCGATTTCGGCGCATTCGTAGATATCGGCATCAAGGAAAAGGGACTTCTCCACATCTCAGAGATCGCCGATAAATTCATCAGACATCCCTCCGAGTGCCTGAAACTGGGTCAGAAAGTCACAGTCAGGATCAAAAATATCGATATTGAACGAAAACGCATCTCCCTTTCAATGAAAGACCTGTAGAGACGTTTCATGAAACGTCTCCTGAAACGTCTCCTGAAACGTCTCATTCCCGGATATCGTGATTATTGTTGAAAAAATATAGGTTTTTCAAGATCAAATTATCAGAACAGAACAGCCTGAATCGTCGTCATCGTCTAAAAGATCAGCACCGTTGCCGCCGTTGCCGTCAGAGGCGTCGTCAGTATCACCGGACTGAGCCTCATCGCCGTCATCGTAACAGCCTGATCTGTCCCAGTTCATGCAGTCGGAAGCGCATTTTGCCTCTCCATTTTTGGGAGCGTTTGCAAGCTGGCTGCAAGGGATCGTATTGCCGTCGCAGATCTCGTTTGCATCAACGCTGCCGTTTCCGCAGTTTGAATCGACTGGAGTGTTACCTGTATCGCCTGTATCGCTCGGATCTGCCGGAGTGTCAGTATCAGCGGTATCTGCAGGATCTGTCGGATCTGACTGGTTGATCGGGCCGCCGCACTCGATACTTGAAACATCCGTTCCAGACAATTCCAAAGCCCTTTTGACAGCTTTGCATGCGTTTATCCTGCCGTAGCCGTAATTCTGGTTGAAGCCGTTCGCGTCATAAGTCTCGCCGCCGACTTTGTCGGAAGTCGTCTTGAAAATATCATAGATCTGGTCTTTCGTGAGATCCGGATTCGCAAACATAACGAGCCCTGTGATCCCTGCTACGAGCGGACATGCCGATGATGTTCCGCCGAAACCGTTCGTGTAGTTTCCTGCGGTATCGCCGCCGTTTTCGTTGCCTCCTGCATTGTAGCCGCCGCTACCCATATTGTCGGTAGTCCAGATGCCGTCAATCGTTGTGCCGTTCTGCCAGCCGTCGCCTTCCGTATCGCAGCTTGAAGCCGTAAAATCAAGCGCAGGACCGAAATTGGAATAAGAGGCCCTTTTCCCGTCCGCTCTGGTCGCCCCTATCGTGAAAACATTCGGATTGCCTACATAAACGTTGTCAGTGACGGTCAAATTGCTGTTGCCTGCCGCAAAAAGAATGACCGTTCCTTTACCGTTTCTGCCTGTTGTCGTAATGTTCGCGACAAGATCTTTCAAAGTCTGGTTCATGTCGGCGCTATTGTTGGAAGGCCCCCAGCTGTTCGAAATGATGTCGGCACCTGCGTCAATCGCCCATTCAAAAGCTTCGATACCTATTTCATCAGCCGTGGTGAGTCCCATTCTTATCGGAATGATCCGGCAGTTCGGGCACGCTCCCGAAATCCCTGTCCCGTTGTCCGTGTTGCCTGCCGCGACTCCTGAGACAGATGTTCCGTGCATGTCGAGCTGCGTCTGACGGACTCCGTGTGTCGGATCGTCGTCGTTGTCAACGAAATCGTATCCAGGCAGGAAGCGACCCTGCAGATCTTCGTGATCGAGGGCAAATCCGTCATCGACTATCGCAAGTTTTACATTCGTTCCGCCGAGATCTCCCTTGATCTGACGCAGGATGTCCCACGCTTCGGCGACATGCGTGCTGTCAGAGCCGGTGAGAGTCGTGTCGGAGCCGTCATTGTAGAGATGCCACTGATTCTTGAAAAGCGGATCATTCGGCTTGTATGTCATATGTTCAAAAGTCATGAAAAAACCAGGCTCTGCCTGCGCAACGATCTTCTTCTCGACAAGCTCGACCGATCTTTTTACCGGATCTCCAGTCGTCTCGGCAAGAGACCAGTCGGTCGCGTATTTGAATCTTTTAATGAAACGCAGACCGTTCGATGCGCACCATTTTCCGACCGATCTTTCATCCATTCCCGGAAGTTTCACGAAGATCCTGCCGGTCGCGTAAACTTTTTCCGTCCCGTTTCTCTTGTAGGCGGGCAGGATCTTTCCGACTTTTTCAAGTTCTTTAATGTTTTTCGGACTCAATTTGTCGAAGAGGTAGATGTTACCTTGTCGATGCCTGAATTTGAGACCGTCCGGCAAAGCTGCGTTTTTCGTCACTCTGCCGTCAATGAAAGTGTAACCTGAAGTTTCGGCAAGCTGGATTTTTTTACCGTTAGAATAGTAGTAAAGATTTTCCGCAAACATAAAAAACGGAAGAAGGACAAACAAAAGCAATGTGAACTTTTTCATTTTCATCTCCATTTCAAAAAAACGGACTGATTGTAGGAATATTTGATAAAATGACAAGATTTTGCCGCGGCTCAACGCGGGTCCCGCCCCTTGTCCAGGATCGTTTCAGCGATCATTTTTGCCAGTGCTTCGGAGTTTCTGCTCTGAAAATAATGCGAATCACTTTCGATATAGCGGACAAAAACTTCATTTGCCGTATATTTTTGCCAATTTTTAGCAGCCTTTTCGTGATTACGGGTAAAAATGTCGTTTTTATTAAGAATAACAAAGATTTGAGATGAAATTTCCCGGTTCCTTGATTTAAAGAAATCAATGAAAAAATCACTGTCCTTTCTGAAAGATCCGAGCTTTTCCGAAGAGCGTGACTTGTCAAGCTCCCCTATTCTGCTGCCAGCTTTTATCAAGATCCTTTTGAGTACGAAATCGGGAACGATATGCCACCAGTTGTATCTGAAAGGTTTTTCAGGCGGAATGTTCGCGCCCACGATCAGCCGCTCCACGCTCTTTCCGTTTTCTTCAACAAAATCAGTTATTTGCATAGCAACAGTATCACCTATGCAGTGAGCGTAAAAATATAGATCACAAACTTTTCCCACGTCCAGGATCTCTTTTGAAGCTGCACGGCATTCTTCGATACTGTGCAGAAAACGGACAAAATAGACGGCAGTATCCGGCATCTGTTTTCTAAGTTCAGGTATCAATTCCGAATAACTTTCGGCATTTCCTCCGGCATACGGGAAAAGCACAAGCGCCCTCTTATATCCTTCAGGAACGAACAGCTGCTGCAAATAGTCGTATTTATCAATGTTTTTATTTTCAATCAAACTGCAGACCCCGGCAGGAGTAGGATTTGCGATAAATTCCGGTGCCGAAATATTTTTAAACCTCTCATCAGAGAGAAACAAAAGGAGATCTATGCTCGAACCACCCGAAAAAAAGAAGTCCGTATCCATGCTGACTGGTGAAATATGCAGTATTTCCGAAAACTTACTGCAGACCATAAGTTCATTTTCCGTTTTTGCTTCTATAAACTCCCTGTCGGAGAGAGTGTTTTCGAGGTCGACTTCCGGCAGCGAAAGCCTGTCGATCTTTCCGCTTGAAGTGAGCGGCATCTCGTCAAGATGCGTGATTATATGCGGGATCATGTATCTCGGCAGCTTCCTGCCAAGTTCGTTTCGGATTTGGCGGCCTTCCTTTTTTTCTCCCGAATAAAATGCGCAAAGTATCTGATTTCCTTCATTATTTTTTCTTGCAACGACAGCGGCAAGGAGGACTTTATCGATTTCGGACATCGCGTTTTCGATCTCGGCAAGCTCGATCCTCTGACCGTTCAGTTTTATCTGACTGTCTTTTCTGCCGCAGAAGATCAGCTCGTTCTCGCTGTTGATATAACCAAGATCGCCTGTTTTGTAGATCATGCCCTCCCCGAACGGATTTTTTCTGAAAGCTTCGTCAGTCTGCTCCTTGTTGTTCACATAGCCTGAACCGACATTTGCTCCGCCGGCACAGATCTCTCCAACGATACCTTTCGGCAGAGCCTGCATATTGTTGTCGAGAATGAAAATACCGGTGTTGTATATCGGTCTTCCGATCGGAAGAGGATCGTTTTCATTAGTTCTGCAGTCATAGAATGTGACATCCACCGCGCATTCAGTCGGACCGTAAAGATTGTGGATCTTGACCGTTTCAGCCGGGAAGAGCGCGTAAAATCTGTTTGTCAAAGTTGCGCTAAGAACTTCTCCCGAGACAAAAACATCTTTGAGAGTCACTATTTTTTCCAGCTCTTTCGGATCGTTTTCGAGATATTTGACGAAAAGATCCAGCACTGACGGCACGAAATGGATTGTTGTCACTTTTTTGCTGAAAATTTCATCTGCTATCTTTGCAGGCAGGAAGTGCTCGTTCGGCTTCATGAACGCCATTTTTCCGCCGTAAACACCCCACCAGAGTATCTCCCAGAACGAAACATCGAAAGTAAACGGAGTTTTCTGCAGGATCACGCTGTTTTCATCGGGCGGATACTGTTTTTCCATCCACAGGATCCGGTTGAGCAGTGATCTGTGGCTGACTTCAGCCCCTTTCGGTCTGCCGGTAGAACCTGAAGTGTAGATCACATAAGCTGCATCTTCGGGAAGCGCCGAGACCTGAAGCCCTTCAGCAGGAACATTCCCTCTTTTAATAATTTCCGAGACATTCAGACATTTAATTCCATTGAATAAACCGCAGAACTTATCCTGCACGAGAACGAGTCCGGCTCCGCTGTTTTCAAGCATATATTCAATACGTTCTTCCGGATAAGCCGGATCTATCGGAAGATATGTGTTCCCTCCGCGCATCACCGCATAAACAGCGGCATACATCTCGATGCTTCTTTCCGCAACGACTGCTATCGTCTGCTTTTTTCCATTGGTGATTTTCTTTATTTCAAAGTCGATCAGCTTCACGAGATCGTTGAATTCTGCAAAAGTGTAGCTCTTATCGTCAGTAATGATGCAGATCTCATTACTCTTTCGTGCCGCCGTTTCCTCGAAAAGCGAAGGGATCGTGGCTGATCCAGGCAGCTTTACGGCATCACCGCAGATGATGGAAAGTTCTTCTTCCGGCGCGATCTCAAGTTCTCCGATCTTTTTGTCAGGGTTTCTGACCGCGTCCTCAAGCAGCCGCATTATGCCGCAATGGAGCCTTAAGATATCGTTCTCAGCCAGAATATCTGTGAGATAGTCGTAAAGCAGTTCGATTTTTCCGGTATTGTTGTGGTCGATTATATGGATCATCAGATTTTCCTGCTGCATTCCGTGAAAGTGGAGCTGCGTTTCGACGCAATTTGCAGCCACAGCATTCTGATAATCGATCATCACATCGAAAAGTCTGCCCGAAAAACCGAATCTGGATCTCAGATCTTCGAGCAATTCGCTATACGGAAACCTTTGATGGCGCAGGATCTTGAGAGCAGCACTGTTTACATGCGCAAGGTTTTCAGAAAAAGTCCCGTCGTAATCAAGCCCGATAAAAAGAGGGACAGTATTCACAAAGTCACCCATCGTGTTTTTTTCGACTGCTCCGCTCCGGTTCAAAACCGGGACTCCTATATTGACATTCGCAGCATTCATTTTTATCCGGCTTATGTATATTGAATAAGCCGCGGCAAACAGGCTGAAAAAAGTGGAACCGTGCTCTTCGGCATATTTTGAGAGGAGAGCCGTTTTTTCGAGATCCATTCCGAACACTTTTCTCACAGCTTTGAAAGACAAAGTTTTTTTGCCGGAAAAGCTGAGATGCTCCCCCATTTTCAGAAACTGTTCCTCATAGTAGGCTCTATCCTGTTCGTACCGTTTTCCTCCGCGGTATTCCGCCTCATTTTTCAAAGTGTCGAAGAAAGAATAAGTTTCAAAGGGCTCTCCTTTCAGAGTTTTGCTCAGCTGAACTCCTATCAAAGCAAGTGTCCACGCGTCTCCTACGATGTGGTGCAGTCTGCATATCGCCCCCGTGTTGTCAGGAAGAACGAAAACTTTTATCTCGCACAGGCGGCCTTTGAGACCGACAGCTTCTCCGGCCCATTTTTCCCCGAATATTTCCAGCTCTTTTCTGCTTTCAAAATGAAGGACTTCGATCTCCTCCGGGCAAAAATCCGTCAAGTACTGAACAACTTTGCCGTTTTCCTCCCTGATCCTGATCCGCAGCGCGTCGTTGAGTCTGAAAACATTCAAGATCGCCCGCTTTATCTCATCTACGGAATGTTTCTCGGGAAACAAAGTGCTGACACAGATGTTGAACGCACTTCCTCCGACAAATTTTTCAAGATCGTATATCTCTTTCTGAGGTGCTGTTAAAGCTGCTGATCTCATCATTTTTTGTAGAGAGACTTTTCGATTCTCAAATAAAGCCCGGCAAAAGCGCTGTCTATTCTTTCGCCGTATTTTTCAGCAAGGACAAAACCGGCAGAGCCGAGAAGCGCCCCTGCAATGCAGAATAAGTGAACACATTTGAGCGGTCCTAAAATATCGGGCTGCGCCCTGAAAAATTCGCTGAAAAACCGCATCACCGAATACAAAACAAGGTAGAGAGGGAACATCGTCCCCGTTTTTGCCTTTTTTCCGACTTTCATGAGTATGAAAAAAATAAGCAGAGCTTCCGCGCTTTCCACGAGCTGGACAGGGAATTCCACCCTTTTAGTCCTGTAGTTGAAAAAACCATAGTCCGTTTCGATCCCGTTGCAGCAGCCCGAACAAAAACATGCAAGCTTGAAGTATATCAGTGAAAGAGAAAATCCCGGGACAGAAAGATCGAGAGTTTTCAAAGGCCTTACACCGAGCAGAAAAGCGCCTGGCAGAAAAAACGGTATCAGGAAAAGAAGGCATCCGAAATAGAGGACGGCTCCTGTCCTACCGGTAAAATCATAGAACAACATCGAAAAAGGACGGGTAAACGTCCAGGTCGGAAGAGCTGCGGCAAACAGAAGCAGGATCAATGCTTCAGCGGCTGTCGCGACAGAGTGCCATCTTGAACCGGCATCTTTATTTCGAAGCAGGAACCTGGAATAGAGACCGCGTGTGCCTGTCTTTTTGAGCTGCATGAATATAAACAGAAAGAGCGCCAGAGAACTGATGTAATTTATCAGGTCATATAGAAAATTTCTGTAATTGAAGAAATTCAGATAACGAAGCAAGGAACCTCCTGAAAGCAAGCAAACTGTTTTCTATGAAAACTCTTTGGGAAAGAGCAGGTCTTCTTTCCGTGTGAAACCGCCCCCCAAAAAGACAGATATGGATTTTAGGGAACTTTGTGAGATTTTCAAGATATTGTCATTTCAGATTTTCGGAAAGTTCGGTGTGTTTCGCTTTTTCTTTTTCGACTACTTCGGGCTGCGCTTTTTCGAGGAAATTCGGGTTGTTGAGTTTTTTGTCGCAGAGGTCGAAATCTTTCTGGAGTTTCGCGATCTCCTTTTCAAGACGCTTGATCTCGTCGGAGAAATCGATGAATCCTGCAAGCGGGATGTAGAGCGTTCCGCCTTTGACGAGGGAACTTGCGGTTTCTTTGTCCGGAGTAAACGGCAGACTCTGCCAAAGTTCTTCGGTGACATGCGGCATGAAGGGGTAAAGCAGTTTGAAGCTTGCGTCAAGGACTTTGAGAAGGACCTTTTTGCCGACGGTTTTCGCGTTTTCGTCAGTGCCGAAGAATGTCGGTTTTATGAGCTCGATATACCAGTCGCAGAATCTCGTCGCGTTGTATATCTTGTTGATGGTTTACTTTACCACCCGTCATCGGAGCAATTATTCGTGTTGTAGCCGTCGCAGGTTGCATTGCATGTTGCTATTCCGCTGACAAACCCTGAATTTGTAGAGACGTTTCCTGAAACGTCTAATTCCGTACAGTCAATCTGGCCTCCGTCGCAGACTTCGTCACCTTCGACTATGCCGTCTACAAACATCATCTTTTTCATAGCACACCTCCATAAAAATGTGATTATTCCTCAATATCTTTAACACATCTAAACCCAGTATAAAACGAATGAGTCCAAGGGGTTCTTGGATATCTAGTTTTTAATTCGGGACCCGTGAAATATCCTCCGCCTTTACTTACGACCAAATCACTTCCAAATTTACCAAAACACGGTGGAGTATCGCATAAACTTTCTGTCCACTCACTTGTTGTCCATTCACTCACATTGCCGGACATATCCATGATACCACCGACTGTTTTATCTTTAGGGAAAGTTCCGACTTCTACTACATCCCAATCGGTCATTTGGGGATATCCTCTGGTTGTGTTTGCATAAAAAGTTTCTGGATAAGCTTCATAATCAGGTTTTTCCTCTCCCCACAAATATGTCTTTTCTTCACCGTCCCAGGTCGCTTTCATCCACTCAAATTCTGTCGGCAGTCTTTTTCCAAGCCAGTTACAGTAATTCTGTGCTTCGAACTGATTGATGTAGAGCACGGGGAAATTCTCATAGAATGGATTTCCATAATAATTCAGGACTGTTAAAGACCTTTTTCTTAGTGGTTCAACACAAGCTTTTGCTTCAACACATTCGGCATATTTTCCGTTAGTGACTTCAAAAACATCCATTTTGAAAGGTTTCTCGATTTCATATTCCTTTCCGTCATAAAGGAATTTTCCTGCTTCAACAAGCACCATTTCTTCATCAGTGCTTGTTCCGGCAAACCCTTTACATACGCCCTCAATACAGATATCGAAAAGTGTTGTGTCGTCATCATCGTCACATCTTTCGTGATTCGGGATGAAGTGACATTCGCCGTCCGTCACAAAATATCTGTTATCCGTGCAGGGATTGTTGTCTTCACAAAGCTCATCTGCGTTTTTAGGCAGTTTCGGTAAGGCTGGAAGTTTGGCTATACCGTTTCTTATATAACCTCCGAGTAATAAATATCCGTCTTTAATATACGGCCACCATTGACCTATCTCCTTAAACAACTCAAAAACTTCACCAGTTTCTATGTTTAAAACATAGCTGTTTCCTGTTGAAGTTTTCTCCGTTTCATTTGCAACATAACTGAAATATGGATATTCGAAACTTGGCAAAGTGAAATTTCCTTTAAAAATCTCTTTTATTTCCGGAGTCCACTTTTCTTCCCGTTTAGTTTTCAGGTCGAAACTATACACTTCCATTCCACTAAGTTTGCCGATGGCATTGGAATAATAAACACTGTCTCTAGCCGATTCAAATACAGCAAAGTTATCAGAAACAGTCAAGTTTACGCCTTCATACGTGAAAACACTCAGCGGACTAACTTTAAATGTTTCCATATTTACCAGCCATGCGGTTTCATTTAATTCATCTTTTGACAAACCTTCATCATCATATCGACCCCTACAAACAAGATTTTTGCCGTAAATCCTCGGATAATCCCAGCATTTTAAATTCGGTATCTTTGTTGAAATGTTTGTTTCTAAATTAAATATGATCAGTTGATCTGAAGTGTCTTTAAAAGCAATATAAGGAAAATTTATCTGCATCTGGCTGTATGAACCCCAACTTTTAGTAATTTCAAAATTTTTTTGCGTCTTTAAATCAGCAAGCATAATTTTTGATTTAAAATCGGGAGATATCCCGTTTACTACATTGAAAACTATTATATCACCTTCAACAGCAAAGAAATGATGCATGAATTTTGAAGATACGATTTCATAAACATATTCATCTTTTCGGTTGCATCCATAGATATTCGGACAATAGGTTTCGCCGTCAAAACACTGTTTCTTATCTTTGGGATTAAGTGAAAAAAACACAAAGTCGTCATTAATATCCATTGGCTCATCAATGTTACCCAAAGAATTATCAGATTCAATAACTGTAACATATTCGTTTTCTGCAGGATTTGCCTTGCATCTAACATTGGTTTTTTTAGGTCCCAAACATAGACGGGAATTTGCTTTTCCGGGATAGACTTCAATGCAGTTGTCGGGGAGAGGACCATAGTCTTCATCATTTGTGTCGGTGTCAGAATCGTGTTTTTCGGAATCCGAATCTTGATCGGCATCCTGATTTGGTATCTTATCCGAATCATCAATAAAATCCAAATCTTCTTCTGAATCGGTGTCGTCATCAATAGTGTTTTCCGAATCGTCGGTATCGGAATCAGGCAGAATGTCGGAATCGTTTGAAGAGTGCGATGAAGAGCAGGAAATGAAGAAAAACAAACCTAAGATAGCTAAAAATAGTCTTAAATGGATTGGCATTTGAACCTCCGGAGAATGATATCCAAAAAGACATGGAATTATACTTTTCATTGAAAATTTAGCAAGCGAAGAAATAAAAATTTTTTAAGAAAAATCAAAGGTTTTGACGGGAAAAGAACCTTTTCAGGAAATGTTATCTTACACAGCGGACTGAGAACGCGCCATGTGTATTTTCCGGAACTATATCGACAGAATTGCTTAAACTGAAACGAAGAGTCCATACTGAATTCTCAATATCAGTTACGGAAGAAGATGACCAGAGCTCGATATTGCTGTCATCCACCTCGCTGAAATAACCTGGGACTTCCGGGTATTGCGAACCGCTGCATACGCAGCTTCCCTCGCCACACTCTGCTTCCCACTCACCTTCGCAAGTGCCTTCCCAAGCTCCGGCTTCTTTTGCCTCCATATCGGAAAGCAAATCGTTTTCACTTATTCTGCATTCTCCTTCCGGTGCTATTTTCCGGCAGTTTTTAACAAGTTTTCTGAGTTCGTCTATATTTGGAAGTCTCCAGTCGTCATGACCGCATACGGAGAGGTTTTCACAATAATCTGCGGCTTCTTCCCAATTCATCGTGCCGGAAGAAAGCGGCGACCAGGTGTTATCGTCAATTGTATGGCATGCGTTGTATGTATCATCAGACCATTTTACCGTTTTGCAGTCAATCAGATCACCGCCGGAATCGAGGCATTCACAGAGATCATCTGCAGTTGCAAGGTCGTAGATCGCTGCAAGCTCTTCCTTGTCAAGGGTAAGTTCTGCTCTCATAGCGAGTTTAAATGTCTCTCCTGCGGCAAAATTCTCGTTTTTGCCATAGCATACCTGAGTTTTTCCAAGAGCGTTTTTTTCACCGTTTTCCGAAGCATTACTATATTTGTTTGCCGCAATGAGGCATCGTTTAGTACTGAAGTCTTCTGAAAAAGCGGTGTCAAAGATCAGTGTTTCCGGAGCCACATCAATTGTGTAGACTCCGTTTGCCTTCATTGTGTCGATGTACTGAAGCGGAACAGTGAAATAGACATCGGTCGTCGTACGCCATTCGTAGTCTTTGTTTCCATCGGCAAAAATTCTTGCATTGATACCCTGTTCGTATTCTACAAAAAATGTATTCTGCTCTCCCTGAAAAAACTGTTTACCGCCGATATCGGAAAATCCGAACGATACTTTCGTGTGGTCGGCAGGTTCAGGGTTATTGATTATGTCAGCATTTATTATTCCGACACCTTTGAAAGCGAAATATTCCCCGCCGTTTTCGCTTGCGGCAAGAAGCGAATCGTCAAGTCTGCACGGATCATCGTCTGTGTCGGTATCAACGTCATCAGGAGACGCGCCGTTCTCACCTGAATTGGAACTGCCTGTATCAGCTGCGGTGTCACCTGTGCCGGCAGTTTTTTCTCCCTTTTTGTCACTTCCGCAACCTACAAAAAGCAGAATCGCCAGAATGACTGCAAAAATCATCGATTTTTTCATAACGACCTCCATAAAGTAAAAAAACGAACTTGTCTTATATTTAGTACCACAAAATCCGATTTTTATTGAAAAAATTTTATCCCCCACGAAAATTTCAACAACCACCTGATTTTATTAAGAAATTTTTGCACAAATTTTTATGGTTTTTTGCCTAAAAAGCAAAATTCTTAGGCAAACAGCTTAGAACAGCCGTCGGATCTGTGAAAATTCAAATATCGTTTAGGAGCAAAATTCCTATTCTTCCTTAAATGTTTCGTAGAAATATTTCCGAAATTCCTTTTTATTTTCCTTGTAGCGCTTTTCAGATGAAACCGGATCGTTGTTTTCATCGTATTCAAAATCAATGCCGTATTCTTCCCATGCCGAGCCTTCAGGTTCAAGATATTTTTCCGAAACGACATTGCCGTTTTGATCGTACTAGAATTGTGTCGGAATCGTTTGAAGAGTGCGAGGAGGAGCAGGAAACCAAGAAAATCAATCCTAAAACAACTAAAAATGCTTTTAAATGGAGCTGCATTTGAACCTCCGGAGAATGATATCCAAAAAGACATGGAATTATACTTTTCATTGAAAATTTAGCAAGCGAAGATATAAAAATTTTTAAGAAAATCAGATGTTTCCGATCGTTATGAGCCGTGTCAGGTCAATTCAGACTTGAAAGTCTCCGTTAAGTTATTTCTCGTTACAAAAACATCGCCATGTAGTGCGGAAGGGTGATCCTGCCATCTGAATTTCCGATGTTCCCCTCCACGAATTTGTAGGCTGCGGCCGGATGGAACTCATCAATGTAACTGTTAAGCGAAGGAGTGCTGCCCTTACCGGCCTTGACCTCGATCGGAACAACACCGGCGTTTTTTTCGATGATGAACTCGATTTCAAGGGAGCTGTTGGCGGTTTTGTAATAATTCAGGTTGTAGCCTTTCTTTATCAGCATTTCGGAAATAATATTTTCATAGATGCCCCCTTTCGCGTTTCCGACAAGCTTTCCTGTCAGCAGTGCAAGCTTCGTCTCTGTGCCGTAACGTGCCATCAAAAGGCCTGTATCATTGAAATAGACCTTGAATTCATTCTCCTTTGCATTTGCGCTGAGCGGCAGGCATGGCTGAAAGACATTAAAGCATATATGGACAAAGTTTGCATCCTTCAGCCAGATGAGACTGTCGCCGAACTTGCGGGCATTGGCGTTTCTTTCGACCTCGGAATATTTGAATTTTCTGTTTTCCCGTGCCAGTTGCTTCGGCAGACTGTCATAGCATGCGCGAACCTTTGTCTTTTCCGAACCCTTGACGTGGTTTGAGATGTCGTCGTCGTAGGCTGCGAGTATCTTTTCCTGAATCCGCTGCACGTTTCCGAAGTTTTTGTTTTTTGTGAAATCGGCAACCGCCTCCGGCATTCCGCCGACAACAATAAATTCACGCAGAAGCGACTCAAATTTGTCGTTGATGTCGTTCGGAACCTTCGTAAGAGAGTTAAAAAACGAGTGCAGATAGTCAACGGTCTCCTGCGTGTAGCCGCAAGCCCAGAGAAACTCCTCGAAATCGAGCGAATACATGACAATCTGGCGTTCGTAACCGACAGGAACCGATTCCGCCTCTTCGACCTCGCTGTCGGCATCCTGCCCGTAATGCAGCCCGAGCAGGGAACCGGATGCGATTACATCGAAGCGATTATCCTCGGCAAGGAATTTCAGCGCAGTCCTCGCCTTTGCACACTTCTGAATCTCGTCAAGAAAAATCAATGTGTCATGCTCGACGAACTCCGCCTCAGGAAAATGCGCCGTGATACGCTTGTAGATTTCCGAAGCGTCAAGACTTCCCTCAAAAATCTGCTTCAAGTCAGGATGCTGGACAAAATTCAGCTCGATAAAGCTTTTGTATTCGGCTTTTCCGAAACATCTGACGATGTATGTTTTCCCTATTTGCCTCGCACCCTTCACCAGAAGACATTCACGCTCTTTTTCTGCCTTCCACTCAAGAAGATACTGATAAATCTTTCTCTTTAACATGGCCGCCTCCGTATCGTCGAAATTATATTACTGAAAAAACTGATATTTTCAACATTTTTGCATGTTTTATGACTATCAGAACTTCATTTTTTGCATATTTTTGGACCATTAGAAAGCCGAAATTTGCATATTTTTGGACACTGTCGCCGAACTTTACAGTTGGATGTCTGAGAACATATTTCAGAAATGTTTGATTGTCTACAATACAGATCCTTATCCGTTGATTTCCTCTAGTCTCGCTTTGAGGTGAGCCAGATTTTCGGAAAGTTCGGTGTGTTTTGATTTTTCTTTTTCGACGACTTCGGGCTGCGCTTTTTCGAGGAAATTCGGGTTGTTGAGTTTTTTGTCGCAGAGGTCGAAATCTTTCTGGAGTTTCGCGATCTCCTTTTCAAGACGCTTGATCTCGTCGGTGAAATCGATGAATCCTGCAAGCGGGATGTAGAGCGTGCCGCCTTTTACGAGCGAGCTTGCAGTCTCTTTGTCTGGCGTGAAAGTATCAACAAATTCAACATCTTTCACTCTTGCGAGCTTGATTATGTATTCAAGTTTTTCAGAAAGCGCGCTCTTGAGTTCGTCCGCAAGATCGAGCTTGAGCGGAAGTTCCGCCGACGGTTTGATGTTGTTTTCTGCGCGGATCGTTCTGATGACGGTGATGATCTCTATGATCTCTTCCATCGTCTGAGCGTCTTTCTCGAAAACGGGGCAGTCGCCGAGTTCGGGGAAGCGGCTTATCATGATCGACTCCTCGCGTCCTTCGAAGCTGAAAGGCAGGCTCTGCCACAACTCTTCGGTGACGTGCGGCATGAAGGGGTGAAGGAGTTTCAGGCTGGCATCGAGAACTTTGAGGAGGACTTTCTTCGAAACGAGTTTCGCGTTTTCGTCAGTGCCGAAGAATGTCGGTTTGACGAGCTCGATATACCAGTCGCAGAATTCGTGCCAGAAGAAGTGATAGATCGCTCCTGCCGCATCGTTGAGCCTCATTTCGTCGAGGTTTTTGCGGACTTCCTCTGTTGCCGTTTCGAGTTTTGAAAGGATCCACTTGTCTGCAAACGCGAAGTCGTCCTCTTTGTAGTTTACAGGGTTGAATCCGTCGAATTTTTCATTATCCGCAAACTGCATGAGGCAGAATCTCGTTGCGTTGTATATCTTGTTGATGAAAGCCCAGTAGCCTTCGAACCATTCATCCGAAAGTTTTACGTCGCGCCCTGCGAGCGGCATCATCGCGAAGGTGAAGCGGAGAGCGTCAGCGCCGTATTTTTCGGTGACAACGAGCGGATCGATGACGTTTCCTTTGCTCTTCGACATCTTCTGTCCGAATTTGTCGCGGACAAGACCGTGAAAGAAGACCTTTCCGAAAGGTTTCTCGCCCATGAACTTGTATCCCATCATTATCATTCTTGCGACCCAGAAGAAAATGATGTCGAAGCCTGTTTCCATGAGTGTCGTCGGGTAATATTTCGCAAGTTCCGGCGTTTTTTCGGGCCAGCCTAAAGTCGAGAACGGCCAGAGCTGAGAGCTGAACCATGTGTCAAGCACGTCAGGATCGCGTCTGAGCTTCTCGCAGCCGCATTTCGTGCATTTCGCCGGGTCTTCGCGGCTTACGATCATTTCGCCGCACTCCTCGCAGTACCATACCGGGATCTGATGTCCCCACCAGAGCTGGCGGCTGATGCACCAGTCTTTGATGTTGTACATCCATTCGTAGTATGTCTTTTTCCATGTCTCGGGCTGGAAGACGATCTTTCCCGTTTCTACAGCTTCGATCGCCGGTTTCGCGAGATCTTCCATCTTGAGGAACCACTGGTCGGAAAGTATCGGTTCAACGATGGTTTTGCATCTCTGGCAGTGGCCGACAGCGTGCATGTGCTTTTCGACTTTGAGGAGAAGCCCCAGTTTGTCGAGGTCTGCAACAATCGCCTCTCTCGCTTCGGTCGTCGTCATGCCAGCATATTTTCCGCCGAGCTCGTTGATCTCGCCTTTTTCATTTATGACGTTGATCTCTTCAAGATTGTGGCGTTTTCCAGTCTCGAAGTCGTTGAAATCATGCGCTGGAGTAACTTTTACAGCACCTGTTCCGAATTCGATATCGACTAATATCGCATCTCCGATTATCGGGATCTCTCTGTCGGTAAGCGGAAGTTTGACCTTTTTGCCGATGAGGTGCGCATAACGCTTGTCTTCAGGATGGACTGCTACCGCGCTGTCGCCGAGAAGGGTCTCAGGACGCGTTGTAGCGATCGTAAGGAACTCATCGCTGCCGGAAATCGGGTATTTGATGTGCCAGAGGTGACCTTCGACATTTTCGTGGTCGACTTCAAGGTCTGAAAGTGCCGTTCTGCAGTGCGGACACCAGTTGATGATGTATGTGTTTTTGTAAATGAGCCCTTCTTCGTAAAGCGAAACGAAGACTTCGCGAACTGCTTTGGAGAGGTTTTCATCCATCGTGAAACGCTCTCTTGACCAGTCAAGCGATGCACCCAAGCATCTGAGCTGGCGCGTTATCGTGCTGCCGTTTTCCTTTTTCCACTTCCAGACTCTTTCGAGGAATTTTTCACGGCCAAGATCGTGTCTTGAGATCCCTTCCTTGTTGAGAGCCCTTTCAACGACCATCTGCGTCGCGATCCCGGCGTGGTCAGTGCCCGGAAGCCAGAGAACGTCGTAACCCGACATCCTTTTGTAGCGGCTCATCGCGTCCTGAACTACGACCATTACGGCGTGTCCCATGTGAAGGACGCCCGTGACGTTGGGCGGCGGGAGAACTATCGTGTAAGGCGGCTTCTTGCTGCTGGGATCAGCCTTGAAAAAGCCCTTCTCTTCCCAGAAAGTGTACCATTTTTTCTCGATTGACAGGTGGTCGTATTTTTTGTCGATTTCCATTCTATTCTCCGATTTTCCTCTTTTCGTGTCCGTTGTATACAGCAGCCTTCTGGTCGATGTTGCGCATCGGTTTCTGCGTCGTCTTTTCTTCGACATAATGCGCCATAAGTCCGGGAACTCTCGAGATCATGAATATCCCGTTTGCAAGTTCCGCCGGAATGTCGAGAGCGAGCAGTACTGCGCCGATCATTCCGTCAACGTTGACCGGAAGTTTCGTTCCCTTTACTTTGAAGATGTTGGCTTCGATCATTTTTGCGAGTTTGATGAAGAAAAGTTTCTCTTCCGGCAGGTTTTTAAAGCAGATCTCTGCAAGTTTCACGCTTCTCGGATCTTCGGTGTGGACTCTGTGACCCATGCCCGGGAATCTGAATTTCTGCTCGAATTTCATCTTTACGAATTCTTCGACTTTTGCTTCGTTGAGTTCGTTTCCGCAGTATTCCGCAGCAGCTTTGAGCATTTTCATCGTGTTTTCGATCGCTCCGCCGTGGAAAGCGTTGATAGCCAGAAGTCCCGAAGCAACAGCCGCATTGAGCGGTGCGCCGGTCGAAGTTGCGTTCAAAGTCGCAAGTGCGCTCGGAGGAGTTACGCCGTGGTCAACGGAAGAAACGAGCACAGCCTGAAAAACACGTCCTTCTTCTTTTGTCGGAAGTTCGCCTTTCAAGATCAGGTAAACCGTTTCTGCATAGCTCAGATTTTCCATGATATCTTCTATCGCATAGCCTCTGATCAAAATTTCGTTCGGTTTGATAGAAGTAACAGCCGTTGTCCACTCTGCCATAATTGCCTCCAAAATTTCAATAAATTAAATAAGTTACGCATTTCAAAGCAGGAGAACCGAAAAATCGGAAAAAACCTGCTTTCCTAAAAAACCAAATATATTAGCAGAAAAGATTCTTTTTTCAATTATGATCCGCGGGATGTCACAGCCTGATTTTTCCGGTAACTATCGCGACACCCGTCCTGAAGATATTTTCCTGATCGAAGTCCTTGGCGTTCGGGATCCTGCCTCCTGCCATGTCGACATGACCGCCGCCGGACCCTATGCCGGAGAGAAGTTTCTGCACAGCCGTATTTGCAGGGATAGTGTTCATCTCGCTTCTGACACAGAAAGATATTCCTTCGGAAGACTGTGCCGAAAGAACGACGAATTTGATCTCTTCCGCTGAAATAATGTAATCCGCCAGAATGGCGAGAAGATCCTTGTTGCAGCCGTCTGGAAAGTGGCAGTATGCGAAAACGCCGTTAATCATGATCCTGTCAAGAAGATAGCGGTATTGCCTGAAATCATCGAGTTTTATCGAGTTCCTTACGAGCAGATTGACGAATTTTATGTCACTGACATGGTAAAGCATCGCGACCGTTTCGATGTCGAGCGGATTCACATTGCGCGTGAACTGGTGAGTGTCGAAGACTATTCCGGCATGGAGCGCCGTTGCGACTTCCCGGCCTGGTTCGAGCATCAGTTCGGCGAAATAGGAAAAAATTATGCTGGCGCAGGCTCCGTAATCACTTCTTATGTCACAAAATCCGACATCCTCGTGCTCAACGCCGGGGTGATGGTCGATGACTGCGACGACTTCGCCTTTCAGCTCAGCGACATTCTTGTTCTTTTTATTTGCGTCGACTATGACGATCGAATCATCGTCGTTAAGTTCATACTTGTAGTGAGGCTGTATCGGGATGCGAAGCGTGTCGATCATTTTCTGGAGCGAATCCCGGAGGATATCCCCGTGAAATATGATGTTCGAGTCGATCTTGAAGCTTTTGAGCAGATAGTGCAGAGCAAATGCCGACGCCACAGCATCGTGGTCGGGATAGTTGTGAGTCTGTATGAATATCCTTTTTCTGCCTTTAAGCGTTTTTATCAGTTTCTTTATTTTCTGCATTCAATTTTCCACCGAGTTTTTCCGCCACCACCTGAATATCGTGCCAGCCCGGCTGCTGATAGAGCCTTAGTCCGAAGAATACCGCTGTCGAAATCAGATGGTCGAAGATATCAGATTGAACCGCCTCGTATGCAGCCCATTCCGTCGTCTTTGTGAAAGCGTAGATCTGCAGCGGGAGTCCGTACTCCGTCTGCGGCATCTGCCTTACCATGAGCGTAAGATCCTGTCTCAGCAGTTCGCTGTGCATGAGATACTGCTTTGCATATTCGCGGAAAGTGCCGATATTAGTGAGTCTTCGCATGTTCACCGGAGCCGAAGAGTCTGCCTTTTCGTTCCACTTTTCAAGTTCTGCTGTTTTTTCTTTGATGTAGCCCGCAATAAGATCGATCCTGCCGAGTTTTTCGATCTCTTCATCGGTCAGTCTGCGGACAGACGAAACATCGAACAGCATGTTCCTGCTTATCCGGCGCCCGCCTGATTCGACCATGCCGCGCCAGTTGATGAAGCTCTCTTCCATGAATTTGTGCGTCGGGATGTTGGCGATCGTTTTGTCCCAGTTCTGTATTTTTACTGTGTGGAGAGCTATATCGATGACTTCCCCGTCGGCGTTGTTCTGCGGCATGACGATCCAGTCGCCTTTGCGGATCGAATTGTTCGCCGCGATCTGCAGACCTGCGACAAAACCGAGTATCGTGTCACGGAAAATCAGCAGAAGAACAGCCGTCATAGCGCCGAAACCGCTGATGAGCAGAGCCGGAGATTTGTCAAGCATGATTGAAATCATCGCGATGAGACCGACACAGTAGATCACGATGAGGATTATCTGCATAAGTCCTTTGAGCGGTCTGTCTTTCGATATCTCAAAAGTATCGTATATCTCGAGCATCGCCTTGTTGGCAGCACGCAGGATGTCCATAATGACAATGATTATTATGCAGAAGGAGAGCTTTTTGAGCCAATGCCCGCCGCGCTCGAACGAAAATGCCGACCAGTAAAAGACAAGCGCCGGGACCATGTTCACGAATTTAGAGAAGACACCGTGGTTGAAAAAGACATCGTCCCACTTGGTCTTTGTCCGCGTAACGGCAAATCTGATGATGACGTCGACTATCTTCCTTGCCGCAAAAGTGAGGAGCACGGCAATCAGCGTTACGATAACAAAATTGAAAAGGGCGTGGAACAGAGGGTGTGCCGCAAAAATATCTGAAAGCATATCAGGAGCTACGATCTTAAAAAGAGTTTTCATTTTCACCTCCGGACCAAAACGCTGGATTGTAATGGATCAAAAAAGAATGTTACAGACTGCTGTCTGAATCAGCTGAGTCGGAGTCTCCCGAATCTGAGTCTCCTGAATCCGAAGTGTCGACAGAGTCCGTATTGGCAGAGTCGGAATCTGTGGTATCGGTATCAGTGTCGGTATCAGTGTCGGTATCGGTGTCGTCCTTTTCAAAAGGATGTTCGTCACACGCATCTCCCAGACCGTCACCGTCACTGTCAAGCTGCGAACCGTTGAAATCTGCCGGACAGTTGTCGACACAGTCGAGAACGCCGTCGCCGTCAGTATCTGTTTCAGCGACTCCGCAGCCGCAGATACCTTCTGAAATCGCCTTGTCATTGTCTTCGGGACAGAGGTCGCAGACATCTCCGGCACCGTCGCTGTCGAAATCGGCCTGATCCGCGTTTTTATCGTTCGGGCAGTTGTCTTCGGCGTTAACTATCTCGTCGCCGTCGATATCGTCGTCGCACGCATCGCCGATGCCGTCATTGTCCATGTCGGGCTGTTTTTGAGAGAAGAAACTCCCCTCTTTCGGATTTGCGACTTTGACACAGTTGTCTTCCATGTTTCTGACACCGTCGCCGTCGAGATCGTCATCGCACGCATCGCCCAGACCATCGCCGTCGAGGTCGGCCTGATCCGCGTTTTTATCGTTCGGGCAGTTGTCGATACAGTCTATGACACCGTCGCCGTCAAGGTCGGAATCGCTGTCAACAGCTCCGCATCCGCAGGATCCCGGCTCAGTCTTGTTCGGATCTGCCGGACATCCGTCCTCGCTATCAAGAACTCCGTCACCGTCCGAATCTCTGTCTACCGGGTCATTATCGCTCCACGGATCGTTCTCATCGTCTATGCCGGGACGCCAGCTGTCGCTGTCAGGTCTTTCATCGGGGTCATCCTCGCCTCCCCAGCCGTCACCGCCGCTGCCGCCTTCATCATCATCGGAAGGTCTTGCCCATTCATCATCCCTTTCGGGCCTTTCAGTGTCAGGCGTTTCATCAGCCGAGCCGTCTTCATCGGGAGTTTCGTCAAGATCCGGCGCTATAATATCGCCGGTGTTGTCTTCAAAACTGCCGGAACTGACAAGTTTCATCTCCTCTCCGCATCCGAAGAAGAAAAACGAAAGAAAAATCGCGAAAATCACAGAGTTTTTCATTTTAGACCTCAATAAAAATCAAAGAACAAAAGATTTTAAAGATTTTGTAAAAAAAGGCAAGTGGGAGAAACAGAATTTTGCAAAGCACGGGTTTCCGTCAGAATTCGGCACGATCCGGGATTTTTTTCGATGTCCTATTGATTTTTTAAAATTAAATAATAGAATAATCAGCCTTTTTTTTGGAGGAGTTGCGTTGGCATTGTATGCTGAAGTCAACAGGCTCGTTTCCGAGCGCATTTCCCTTGACAAATTGATCTCGAAGTATGCCAAGCTGGAGCCGACCGGAAAAGGCTTCAAGTGTCTGTGTCCTTTCCACAACGAAAAGACCCCCTCTTTCCACATCAACACCGACATGAATTTCTTTTACTGCTTCGGCTGCGGAATATCGGGAAACGCAATAACTTTTTTGATGAAAAAGGAAGGTTATTCGTATTCTGACGCAGTCAAAAAACTCGGAGAGGATTTCAATATCCCCGAACTTCTGAAGGACGAACCCAAAATCGACAGAGAAGCAGAGCAGCTTAGAAACGAGATCTTCGAGGCCAACAAAACAGCCGCCAGGATATTCATGCAGAACCTCGAGAACAGCACCGAGGCGCGTGAATACCTCGAAAAGCGCGGGGTAACGGATGAAATGAAGCGTCGTTTCGCGATAGGTTTCATCGGAGACGGCGACGACTTCATCGCTCAGTTGCAGGAAAACGGCGTGAGCCTCAGCACTGCGGCGCGTGCCGGCCTTGTCAAAATAGACGAGAACTCCAAAGTCCGCTCTTTTTTCTTCAACCGTCTGATGTTCCCCATAATAAGCCGCAAAAACGTCATAGCGTTCGGCGGAAGGGTCATGTCGGGCACGAACAGCGGGCCTAAATACCTCAACACCTCCGACACGCCTGTCTTCAATAAAAAGCACAACCTTTTCGGTATAGATTTCGTCCGCGAATCGCTCCGTGAATTTCCTTATGTCGTCCTCTGTGAAGGTTACTTCGATGTCGTGGCGATGCACCAGCACGGCTTTCAGACTGCCGTTGCTGCTCTCGGAACAGCCGTAAGCGACGATCATCTCGAGATACTGAGCAAATTCAACAAACCTCTTGTCGTCATGCTTGACGGCGACAGTGCCGGCCGCAAAGCTGCAAAAAGGATAGCGAAACTGACTGTTCCCGAAAAGCTCGACCTCCGGGTCGCTTTCATTCCGGATGAAGGCGAAGATCCCGATTCCATGCTGAAAAAAGAGGGCGGCGAAGAAAAAATACGCGCGCTGATCGAGAATTCGCATCCTCTTTTCCAGGAACTTCTTGATGAACAGCTCTCTATTTTCAACTCACTCGACAACGTCGAGGAAAAGCTCAATACAGAGCACGCGATACGCGATATCTTCAAGAACATCCCGGCGAACAAGACAAAGGCTTACGCGAATCATGTGCAGAAAAGGTCGAACGGAGAGATCAGGATCTTCAGACCGGCTCTGTCGCAGGTAAAGACTCTCACCGCGAAGGCCGCAGAGAGCGAGGTCAGACAGCACAATCCGTATGAAGGCTACAGTTTCGAAAATTTGCGCAGACCGGTCATTATCGCCCTTCTCCACAATGAATTCATAAAACCGCTCGAAGAAGTGCGCGACTACTTCACATATTCGGGATACGGCGCGCTGATAGACAGGATATCGGAAGCCTATGACGAAGGAGAGCCGATGGACAGCATCCTTGAAAATGTCGATCCTTCGGGAGATATAGCGGAGGAGTTCAAGGGCAAAAGCGAAACTTACATCGAAAAATCATTCACTCGCGAGATCGCCGGGATAAAGATCGCCCAGAACGAGATGCTCTACAAAACCCTGTGCAGCGACCCGAGCGATGAGGCTAAACAGAAAATAGCTGATATTATTAAAGAAAACAGAGAACTTAAAAAAATAGAAAGAGACAACAGAATTACTTCGGATAATTTATATTAGAGAGGGAAAAATGAGCAGGATTCTGCCTTTCATGAAAAAAAGGAACACGATCACAAGAGATTCTGAGGCTTTGAACCGCAGAAAAAAAGAGGAACAGATCTCCGACAGAGTGAGACAGCTTCAGCAGGAAGGAAGAAACCCGAAGGAATCGCTTGAACAGACCGCGAAAAATATTCTGCAGAACATTGACAATGTCACCGATCCGCAGGATTTCAACAAAATGGTCCCCGACGATTTCAATGTTGACGATATGGATATGCTCTTCAATGTTCTGCCTGACGATTTCAATCTCGACAGAAAGATGGGGATTGCCCCGACTGTTCCGGACGAGACTGAAGTGCCTTCTGCCGACACCGTTGCCGAAATAATGAAGAAAACTTCCGCGACTTCGCACGAACGCGGGAGAAAAGATCCCCTCAGGATGTATATGCTCACCATAGGTTCTGTTCCGCTCCTCGACAAAGAGGGTGAAGTCACAATCGCAAAACAGATTGAAAGCGGGGAAAAGGACATCATACGCCTTCTCCTTGATTTCTTCATCACTTTCAAAGAGATCGTCACGATCCCAGACAAAGTCAACAACGGGCAGCTCAACATCAAAGAGATCGTCAGAGAGCAGGACGAAGAGATCGGAGGCGATGCCGACGACATGTCTGACGAGGATGACGACGACGATTTCGAAGCTGAAAAAAATGCTGCCGACATCGATGACGATGACGAAGACGATGCGGTAGATCCTGAAGCTCAGGGCAAAAAGGCAAAACAGCCGAAGGCTCCGACCCCGAAAGAGATCCAGAACAGCGAAAGGAACCAGTCGCTTATCGAGGCTACGATCAAATGCATCGACGAACTTAAAAAACTGAACAGAGACAAAATAAAAGTCCAGAAACTGCTCGAAACACCGCATCTCAGGTCCGATGCCAAGAAAAAACATCTGGCGGCTCTCAACGAGATCGTCGACAAAATGATCGACACAGTCATTGAAATGAGGCTCAACAAGTCTTACATCAACTCTCTCTGTGACAAGATCAAAGCTTACAACGACAAGGCGAAACAGCTCCAGAACAACATCAAAATGATGGAAGACGACGCAAACATGAGCTTCGAACAGATGGGCGAGATAATAGCCGATCCCGACAAATTCCCGCTCGTTGATGCCAACAAAATGCACATTAATGAAACTTATGCCCTCATTAACCAGACAAAACGCAGCATCAAGAAACTTGAAGCCGAAACGACTCTTTCGATAGCCGAACTCACGGAAAATTCCAAGAAGCTAAGGATCGCAAAAGAGGCTGTCCGCGATGCAAAGAACAAACTTATCCAGGCCAATCTCAGGCTCGTTGTCAGCATCGCCAAGAAATACAACAACCGCGGTCTTGATTTCAAAGACATCATCTGCGAGGGCAACATAGGTCTTATCAAAGCAGTCGACAAGTTTGAATATCACCGAGGCTACAAATTCTCGACCTATGCAACATGGTGGATCAGACAGTCGATAACAAGAGCTATCGCCGATCAGGGCAGGACAATAAGGATCCCCGTCCACATGATCGAGATGATGAACAAGATCAACAAGACCATAAAGGAACTCACAAACAAAAACGGCTTTGAACCTACTATCGCAGATGTCGCGAAACAGATGAACCTTCCCGAAGACAAGATCCGTAAAGTTTGGCGCAGCGCGAGAGAGACGATATCGCTTGAGACTCCGATCGGAGAAGACGAAGACAGCCAGCTTCAGGATTTTGTCGAAGATCCGAAGACTTTAAGTCCTGAAGACTACACCGCGCGCCAGAACATGGCCGAAATAATTAGAGAACTTTTCCACGGTCTCACACCGAGAGAGGAGAAGGTCATCAGAATGCGTTTCGGCATAGGCGAGACCGACTCTTTCACACTTGACGAGATCGGAAAGGAATTCGGCGTGACCCGCGAAAGGATCAGACAGATCGAGGCAAAGGCGGTCATCAAACTCAAGAAGATGCTCAAAGGCAAAAAGACTTCCTGGGACGATTTCATGTAGAAACAGGGGGCGTTTTCCGACGCCTCCTTTTTAAAGTTCATCAAAAATATCAGGTTCGTCAGAATTCGGAGCTTCAAAAAGCGAGTTTTGAAGTTCTGCCGAAGTGTCGAGATGTTTGTTCTCAAAAATGAATGCCGGTCTTCCGCGGTTCACACCGATCCAGCGTTTCCGGTTTTCGACTGTGCCGCCGCCTTGTTTTTTACCTTTTCCGCGACGCCCTTTCCCGGTCGGGAAATGTCTTTTCTTTTCCGAAACGATATAGAGGTCGCCGCTTGCGATCTCGAGCACTTTTCCTCCGGCGATCTTGTAGTAGATACCGTTTTTCCGGCACAGTTTTTCTCCGGTCCCGAGTTCCGCGCACTCTCCTTCGAAGCGGAATCTGCCGCCCAGCATCACCGAAAAAAGATCTCCGTCGACAGAGGCATTGAAAAGCTGCTTCGAAATTTCGCTCCACGGACCACTGTCCCATATCCCCTCATGAAAAATATTCGCTGTTCCGCCGTTTATTATCACGGTGGCGACCGAAATATTGAACGGTCCGGTTATTATCATGCGCCACTTTTCGGGATCAGATGAAAGGATCTGGTAATCGCCCGTGAACTTGCCTTTGAACTGCTCGACGTCTATCCACATAGTAACGGCACCTTCCGCCGAAAATGCCTGATTCTGCGGATTAAGTTCAAATTTTTCAGACTCCCACGCGTAGGTCCCCTTCTCGTCCACCGTTTTTACAGGCACTGTCGAGCAGGAAACAAGCAGCAGAATTAAAAGAAAAAAGAAAAATATCCTTTTCATACGGAAATCACCGTCATTTGACTGCGATGCACTCGATCTCGACCATTGCACCGAGCGGAAGTTTGACCACCTGAAAAGCAGCCCTTGCCGGACAGTCGGAAGTGAAGAATTTCGCGTAGACTTCGTTCATCTCCTTGAAATTGTTCATATCGCTCAGAAGCACAGTGGTTTTCACGACATTTTCATAGCCGCAGCCCGCTGCCTTGAGGATCTCTCCGATATTTTTGAGTGACTGTTCCGTCTGTTCTTTGATGCCGCCTTCAACAAATTTGCCGGTCTTCACATCAACGGGAAGCTGACCGGAAACATAAATCGTGCCGTTTGCCTCAACTGCCTGGCTGTAAGGACCTATCGCGGCCGGAGCGTTGGGTGAGCTGATTATTTTTTTCATTTTTCCTCCTCCTATTTTGCAGGTTTGGTTTTATTTGACCAGTGATTCCAATGGATCCTTTCTTTATCGAACTTATCTTTCGGCTTGTCGCTCCCTGCCGGCTTTCCGACCGGAATAAACGCGAGAGGAACGATATTTGCAGGAAGGCCTAGCGTTTCGACCACCGGTTTAAGCCTGTCAGGATTGGGATAAACTGCGGTCCAGACAGCTCCGAGTCCGAGCGATTCAGCTGCAAGAAGAATGTTTTCCACAGCCGCGCTGCAGTCCATGATCCAGAAAGTCGAATCTTTGCCGCCAGCCTGTTTTTCGATATTACCCGCAACAACTATCGCGTATCCCGCCTTTTCCGCCATTTTTGCATTAGGAAGCGCGTCACTGAGTTTTTTCACAACATTTTTATCATTGATGATAATGAATTCCCACGGTCTTCTGTCGACTGCCGACGGTGCGGCCATTCCGGCGCGGACCAGAAATTCAAGAGTTTCAGGCGAGATAGTGGTCTCGACATAGTTTCTTACACTTTTCCTGTTGAAAATGGTTTTTGTTGTTTCGTTGTTCATCTTTTCACCTCCGAAAACGGAAAAAAATGCTGCCAAAACGGCCAAAAAGACGATTTTTTTCATAATACCCTCCTAAAATAATCAATAGACCGTTAAATTTAATTGTTCTAAAAACAATGTCAATATCAACAAAATGCCGCCTCAAAAACTTTAAAACCTTAATTATTTTTGGTATAAGAGGCTGTGTTTTATCAACTATCGGAGTTCATTATGAAAGTTTTACATGAAATAAGCGAAGTAAGAGAGGCTCGGAAAAGCTGCAAGACCACTTTAGGTCTCGTTCCTACGATGGGTGCGCTCCATGAAGGCCACCTCACCCTTATCAGAAAAAGTGTTGAAAAATGCGGCGAGACTATGGTTTCGATCTTTGTAAACCCGACGCAGTTCGGTCCTAACGAAGACTACGAGAAGTATCCGCGGACAGTCGAAGAAGACCTCAAAAAGTGCAGGGAAGCAGGCGCAGACTATGTTTTCCTTCCGACGAACGAAGTGATATACGGCACGGAAAAGCCGCTCGTCACGCTGAATGTCGACAAAGAGATGACTTCCATCCTCTGCGGAAAAAGCCGCCCCATCCATTTCAACGGTGTAGCGCAGATCGTTTCGATACTTTTCAATATAGCGCAGCCCGATCTCGCATTCTTCGGAGAAAAGGACTATCAGCAGCTCACTATCATCCGCAAAATGGTCTCAGACCTCCACTTCCCGCTTGAAATCGTGGGAGTCCCGACTGTCAGAGAAGAGAGCGGCCTTGCAAAAAGTTCAAGGAACCGCTACCTTTCGGAAAGCGAGCTCGCAGTTGCGCCGAACATTTACAAAGTCATGAATATCATCAAAGAAAAGGCCGCCATTCTGCATTCGAAAAACGAAACCGTTCCGGTCGAAACTCTCGAAAGCGAGGCAAAAAAAATGATCACGGAACTTGTTCCCGGATCAAAGATCGACTACTTTGAGATCCGCAGCACGAAAGATCTCAAAAGAAGCGCGGATCTTGCCGCAGACTCCAGGATCTTCACGGCTGTATATGTCGGAACGACAAGGCTCATCGACAATCTTTACATTGGAAAATAACAACTGTTCAAAAATTCTGACGGATGAAATACCTGCTTTCCTTGGGCTCGAACACCGGTGATTCGATGGAAAACCTGAAAACGGCGATAAGCAGACTCGAAGAGAGATCCATCTTCGTGGAAGACTGCTCGAGCGTCTATGCTTCGACACCGGTCGACTATCTTGACCAGCGCGATTTTCTGAACATGTCGCTGCTTGTCGAAACATCGCTGGAACCGCAGGCGCTCTTAGAAAAACTGAAAGAGATCGAACGCGTGATGGGAAGAGTCAAGACCGTGGAAAAAGGGCCGCGCAACATCGACCTCGACATCATTTTCTGGGAAAACGGAAGTTTCGATTCGCCCGATCTTTCGATACCGCACAAAGAGGCCGAAAACAGACTTTTCGTGATATTTCCGACACTTGAGATCATAGACACATCAGATTACTTCGGCAGGGAAAAATCGGCGTTTCATTCGATCCTCGAAAACGGACAGAGCCGCTTCGTCGGTCAGAAAATAGAGAAATTATGCCCTTTCAAAATAGAAGGAGAAGACTATGGCTGGGAAAATCGTTGACAAATTCCTCGAAAAAGTGCCGTTCTCAAACGAGATCATCGAGGCTGTGAACAAGAATTTCGACCTCACTTTCACGAAGCAGTTGGCCGCTGAAATATCGAACCAGCTCCTTGCGCAGGGAAGCAAACTCAAAAACGAGATAACGAACGCCGTTTCGGAACAGATCCGCAAGGAGATCAAAGCGCAGTTCGACAAAGCAGACAAAGCGGCACTTATCGCAGAAGTCCTTGAAAACATTGAAGTAAACATATCTTTCAAGTCTAAAAGACAGCGCAGGAAAAAATGAGTAAAATTATCAACAACGTCAAGCCGCTTATCGCGATAGTAGGCCGCCCGAATGTCGGAAAATCGACTCTGTTCAACAAGATACTGAACAAAAACTCGGCTATCGTCGACGATATGCCGGGCGTCACGAGAGATCTGAACTATCAGGATCTGGTTTACGACGACAAACCCTTCACAATCATCGACACAGGCGGCTTCCATATCGATGAAGACGAGACCGACGCGATAACAAAAGGGATCAGAGACCAGATAAACGAAGTTCTCGACGAGGTCGACGGCGTTCTCATGCTTTGCGACGGTGAGGCAGGTCTTACCGGTAGCGACAAGGAGATCTATCATCTTATCCGCGTCAAAGGGCTCAGATCGTGGCTTGCAGTATCTAAGATCGACTCCGAAAACAGAGAGATCGCGGCTGCCGAGTTTTACGAAACAGGTGCAGAAACCGTTTATCCTGTCTCAGGAAAGACCGGTTACGGCGTTTTCGACATGCTTGACGACATTACAAAGGATTTCTGGACAGAAAAAGAGATAAACGAAAAGCTTCCGCCGGCTCCGGAAGAGATAAAGATTGCGATTTTCGGCCGTCCGAACGTAGGAAAATCGACTCTCGTCAACAAAATCATCGGTCAGGACAAGATGCTCGTGAGCCCGATCCCGGGAACCACGATGGATCCGATAGATTCAACTGCAAAATTCATGGGAAAGACGCTCCGCCTCATCGATACTGCCGGAATCAGACGGAAGAAAAAAATCGAAATGCTCATGGAAAAAGCGGCTATCGTCCGCGCTTTCCACTCTGTCGACCGTTCAGACATCGTCATTTTCATGATGGATGCTCAGGAACTGGCGACAGACCAGGATCTCCGCATTTTAGGGCTTGCACACGACAAAGGAAAAGGGATAATCATCGTCATCAACAAGTGGGATCTCATTGAAAAAGAGACAGGAACTTACGAAAAGATCGTGCAGGATCTCCGCGACAGGATAAAATTCGCCCCCTACGCGCCGATAATCTCGATCTCGGCGATGCAGGGCATGCGGGTGCAGAAACTGCTCGAAAAGGTACTTTACGTCCATGAAAACTACCGCAAAATGATCGACGATGAAACTCTGGAAGAGTGGCTTTCGGCCGTTCTCTCCAAAAATCCGCCGCCTCTTACGAGACGCAACAAGATGATACACTTCAACGGGATAACGATGGAACAGACTTCGCCGCTCACGGTCGTCATCAAAGTGAGCGCGCCGAACGACATCCATTTTTCCTATGACAGATATCTCCTGAACAAATTTTATGAAGCCTTCCCTTACGAAGGAGTTCCGGTAAAAATAGTCTACAGACACAGCTTTAAAAAGCCGAAAAAGGGGTAATCATGAAAAAGATCATACTTGCGGTTTTTCTGATCGCGGTTGCAATTGTATTTTTCAAATGTTATTCGGTCTACAGCGGTTACCAGTCTTTCAAAGAGACGGCTGTCGACGTCCCCGCCGGAACAACTGTAGTCATCGAAAAAGGGAACACCTGGAACACCGCGGCAAGAAAACTTTCCGAGGCAAAAGTCATCACAGACGCAAAACAGTTCATGTGGATGATCAAAGAGAAAGATTTCGGAAAATCGCTGAAAACGGGCGAATTCGAATTTTCGGGCGAAACGACACCTGAAGAGGCTGCAAAAAGAATAATGAGCGGCAAAGTGAAACTCTACTCTTTCACAATTCCTGAAGGTTACAACAAATACGATGCCGCAGCTGTTTTCAAAACTCTGGAATGGATGAACGGAAGCGACAGATTCCTTGAAGTCTGCCACGACAGGAACTTCCTCGGATCCATCGGCGCAAAGAACAAGACAAGCTGCGAAGGGCTGCTTTTCCCCTCGACTTACAGCTTTCCGAGAGGGAGCGACATCATCGCCGTCATGAAGAAAATGGCTGAGCAGATGAAGGCGACTCTGGCGAAATATCAAGCCGAAATCGAAAGATCGGAGATGGATGTTTACGATCTCTTAAAACTGGCATCGATCGTTGAAAAAGAGACCGGCGCAAAGGACGAACAGCCCAAAATCGCATCAGTTTTCCTCAACAGGAAGAAGATCGGAATGAAAATGCAGACAGACCCTTCTGTAATATACGGCCTTCTGCCAAAATTCAACGGAAACATCACCAAAAAAGACCTGATGACAGATCATCCGTGGAACACTTACACACGCTACGGATTTCCCGCAACTCCCCTCTGCTTCCCTGGCGACGGCGCGATAAAAAGCGTTCTCCATCCCGACAAAACGAACTATCTCTACTTCGTCGCGACAGGAAAAGGCTACCACTATTTCTCAAAAACGCTCAAAGAGCACAACGCGGCTGTTGAACACTATCAGGTCCAGGGCAGACGCGACAAATTCGTTTACTAAAAAATTTCTGAAAGAAGCGGAAAAAATTCTAAAGGCAAAGCTGTAATATCTGATTTAAATTCTGGAAGTATTATTCAGCAGTCGGATCTTCGACTTTGCCGACAAAAAGAATCGATCCAGTTCTTTCGTCGCGGATTACGAAAACAAACGGACGATCGGCAAAGACGCTGGGTGGAGTATAGTCTTCTCCTGTATCAGCGGAATCAGCTGTGACAGCGGCAGCCTCTGTTCCTTCTTCATCGACCTCGATAAAAGTCTTGTGGAAAATATTGCTGATATGCAGATTTTCGACATTACTTGATATATTCTCCAGTCCTCCTGCAAATATACGCTCCATTCCGAGTGTTTTAAAGGTGTCTTTCAGAGATTTTTCGTAAGCAAATCTGAATTTCGGAAGTCCCAGACTGAAATCAAAGGATTCGCGCAGACTTTCAAAACAGGAATTGATATCGTCTTGAGCAATCTTGTCGATAAAATCATCGACATTGCCGGAAGGCACTATTGCGTAGAATGCAAAAACACCTCTGCCGTACGGAATTCTTACGACAGAATAGTTTTCTTTAACAATTTTGAAGGTATAAGTGTCTCCTCCCGCATGCATCAAATCAGCTTCCCTGATATTGCCGTCTGAAAGCTGAAATTTTTGACTATAAGTTAAACCTTTTGCAAAAGGATGTGTCCATCCAGCTTTGAAATAGACGGCGTTGATAATGTACATAACGGTGTTTGCGCCTATTTCCCCAATTATTTTGCCTATTTTTTCGTGAGTCTTTTCCGATACCCAGGAGTTGATTTTATCAGCCGTTGCCGGGTCTGCAAAGTCTTCCGTGAAAAGAGCCGCGCTGTAGTAATCCTCAAGGACGGAAATGAAATCATCCTTTACGTCAGGAGCAAACCGCTCATCCAGCCAGAGTGAATCGGCGATTTCAAGTGTCATATATTTGTCAGCTTCAACAAGACTTGCGATAAGCTGCTCGAACTGTTCGTTGACATCCGGCATATTCATGTTGCCGAATCCGAGCACTTCCTTCATTTCGGAAAGAGCCTCATCAACCGCGCCGTTGGCGGTCATGGCCATCGCAATCGAGATTGAAAGCGGTGAAATCATTATGTTCTTAGCCCCTTCTTCCTTTGCCAAGCGGCTGAAAATCTTCATCCCGAACCTGTTGTTTGCCTTTACGACATCTTCGGAAACCTTTTCCGCGCTTTCATCAGCCTTCTGATATTTAGTTTCCCAACCAGCATCGGTATTATCATCATCCGTGACCGTTTCAGTATCGCAGCTATCGGTTGAGTCTGCGTTGTCTTCATCCGGGGAAGTTTCCGTATCACAACTATCGGCAGTATCTGTAACTGTGTCCGTGTTATCGGTGTCGGTGATTTCAGATTCTTCTTTTTTGTCGTTTCCGCAGGCAGCAAGCATTAAAACAAGAAAAATTGCCCAAACAAGAGTCAATAATGATTTTTTAGTCATGTAGAACCTCCAAAAACATTTAGTACGAGCATTAAGCGGAATAATTATATACATTTATCCCTGCTTCACAACAAAAAATGTTGGTCGATTTATGCGAAAAAAGCGGAAAATCAGTCGAATTTTTCGATCAGTCTTTTTGTTTCACCTGGTTTAAGTTCGACAGGAATGGTTTTGTCGATTTTCGACTTCGGGTTTTTGAACTGGATCTTGTAACTTCCTGCCGGAAGTTTGTGCTTTGATATCGGCGTGGAACCGATAAGTTTGCCGTCAATGTAGATATTCGCCCACGGCATGCTGTTTATCGTGAGGAATGCCGGATCGCCCGATTCAACAACCGATGACTTTGACGATTTATCCGATTTTTTCGATTTTGACTGCGCGGATGAATTTTTGGGTTTAAGGATCACGCTCACTTCCTTGTTCATGTTTGCAGGCACTTTGCCGATATTCTCTTCGTACGGGAAGTATCCGTGCTTTTCGACTCTGACTACGATGTCAAGACCTACCGGAATATCGTTTACGATCGTTGGTGTAGCAGCCTGCACCTTTTTGTCGTTGATGTAAAGAGTTGCGCCGTCGGGATCAGACTTCACTGTGATCATAGTCTTCTGCTCACCGATGCGGTACATTTTGACGAACTTTTCAACATTGTCGCCTTTGCTCAGAAAAATACTCTCCTTCACATCGACGAAACCGTTCTTCGAAAACGAGATCTCATGCTGACCGGCAAGAAGACCGTCGATCACGCACGGAGTTTCGCACCGCTTCTGGTACATCGTGTTCTCGTCTACGACAACTATCGTTTTTTTCTCGTTAGAATCAACGATAAGCGAAGTTTTTTCCTTTTTATTCCCGCTCATCACAACGAAAAGCGAGATCACAAAACCGAGGGCGACAACGACTGCCGCAAAGAGCAGAGCCAGCTTTTTCGATGAAGAAGCTGTGTGGATGACCGATTTTTCGTCATCGACCGAGGTCGCATCCCTGCGGTCGAGCTGCGTCGCCTCGCGGAGCGGCATCTCGGCAGGTTTTTTGATTTTGTGATATTCCTCGAGTTTGGCGGTCTCTTCCTCAAGCTCGTCTGCGAAGAACTCGCTCATGAAGTTCATCATATCCTGACGGGAGAAACTTTTTCCGCTCGAATAACTGAATTTTTTAAGGTCTTCCGAAAATTCACTTGCCCACTGGTAACGGTCTTCCCTGTCTTTTGCAAGGGCCTTCAGGACTATCCTGTCGAGTTCCGGCGGCACCGCGCTGTTGAAAACGCTGGGAGGCAGGACTTCCGCTTTTCTGATCTTTTCAAGCGTTTCGACATCGTTCTTGCCGAGGAAAAGACGTTTTCCCGTGAGCATTTCAAAGAAAACGACACCGAGCGAGAAAATGTCGCTTCGTCTGTCTATCGGCTGGCCGCTCACCTGTTCGGGCGACATATAGCTGAACTTTCCTTTCAGCATTCCGACCTGAGTCTTCGTTGATTTGCTCTTCGCTTTAGCGATACCGAAATCTATGAGTTTTACCGTTCCTTCATAAGAAACGATCATGTTCTGAGGTGAAATGTCGCGGTGGACGATATTGAGAGGATTCATCTTCTCGTCCGTCTTGCGGTGCGCATAGTCCAAACCGTCGCAAACCTGCGAAATGATGTATGCGCTCTGTTCGACCGGCATCAGCAGATCGACCCTTTTCAGCCTTTTCCTGATAGTCTTGAGATCTTTGCCGTTGATAAGCTCCATCGCGATGAAATAAGAATCTTCGATCTTTCCGAGCTCGAATATCTGAACGACATTGGGATGCTGGAGTTTTACCGCGATCTTCGCCTCATCGACGAACATTTTTATAAATTCAGCGTCCTCTGCGACTTCAGGAAGGATCCTTTTTATCGCGACGATCTTCTCGAAACCCTCTACTCCGAACATCTTCGCTTTGAAGACTTCGGCCATACCTCCGACATTTATCAATTCAAGAAGATAATATTTTCCGAATAATCTCGGTAACTTATAAGTAGTGCTATTTTCTTCCATAAACTTACCCGCAAAAAACAAAAAAATTCTATTGTTATTCTAATTGTTGAATTTGTATAAGTCAAATAAAACCCAAGCATGCCAACAGACTTCTCAAGTTTCCTGCTGCCGGCGCCCGGAAAAAATTACCCGCAGTTATTTGACGCTGACTGATTCTATCGGGAATGTGATGTGAAAAACCGTTCCTGCGGGAGAAGTTTCGCTCAGGATTATCGAACCGCCGGAAAGTCTGACGATCTTTTCGCAGGTCGCGAGTCCGAGCCCGTTTCCGTTCTTTTTCGTCGTGTAAAAGGGCTCAAAGATCGAATCTTTGTGTTCAGGCGGTATTCCGGGACCGTTGTCGGCGACCTCGACAAGCAGTTTTTTCCGTTTTTTCGCCACCGTCACTCTGACTCTGCCTACCCTGTCGACCTTTTCCAAAGCCTGAAGGCTGTTGTTGACAAGGTTGACGAAGACATTTTTCAGCACATCCCAGTCGAACATGAACTCCTTCCCGCCGGTCTGATCGGTAAAATTGACAGTCTGGTTCGCAAAACTAAAGAACTGTTTCATCTCGGCAAAAAACGACCTGAAATTGTAGGGATAAGGCGAAAGTTTGATGTTTCTCCCGTAGACGAGCATCTTTTCTATCGTCTCGTTGATGCGCTTAAGTTCTTTGAGCGAAATGTCGAGATATTCCGTATCGACCTCTTTCTTCCTGTCTATCGCGTCTTTCACGACTTCGATGTTGAACATTATCGATGTCATCGGCGAACGGAGCTCGTGCGCGACGAAAGAGAGCATTTTATCGACCTCTTTGAAGTGCTTGAGCATTTCGAATTTTTTCTCTGTTTCGATGACCGTCGCGAAAAGGGAGATCTTCTCGAACTTGTTCAGGAGCATCTCCAAAAGGTTGCTGATGCAGAGCATCGCATTGTGGGAAACATTCCTTGAATTTATCACCAGAAATCCGGAAAGTTCGTTCCGGTATATCACCGGCAGAAAAAAATCACCGCCGGTCTTTTTGACGAAACCTTCAAGTGTCGGAACAGAAATTAGGGCAAAATCCTTTGAAACATAGGTCTCGTGCAGAAGGAACTGCTCGCTGAGAAGCGGCTGGAAATCGTCGCTTCCGTCGTAGAGCTCGACGGGCATTTTGCTGCTCTGCCACAAAAGTTCGTCGAGATAGACATACTTTATCTGCTTCACTTCGTGGAACCAGCTTGTGACACACTCATAAAATTTGTCGAAAAGAAGCGGCGCCTCGGTGATATCTTCGATCTCAAGACGGAATTTGTTCAGATAAGTCTGATAATAATTCCGGCTCTTGTGTATGAAACTTTCGACCGCTGATGAGAAGTATGAGATCGCGATGCCGATCAGCATAAAAAGCAGGAACAGAGCGCAGAGGACAACGAGCGAAAAATAGGTGCTCCCGAAAAAGCGTGTTACAAAAAATCTTAATGAAAACAACAAGCTGGCAAGAAACGCCGCCGGAATTCCAAGCAGCATGACAAGCCAGAAGTTTATCTTGTTCAAACCTGTTGACGACATTTGGTTGGTATGGACGAAAAGCCCGCAGCAGACGACAAGAAGGACTGAAAAGACCATTGCCGCGACATTGAAATAAAAAGCGTTGTAGGCTCTCACAGCCGTTGCCGAAGCGGCGGGCATCAGAATGGAAAGCAGTGCCACCACCGAGATATTAAAAAGGACATTCCTTTTCACATTTACATTCAAGTATTTGATCTTCCTGAATATTATCGGGGCATCCAGTGCAAGCGAGATCACAGGCAGCGAAAAGTAGACAAGATAGAGCCTTTCTTTGACATAGATAAACAGAACGACCATAAAAAGTACAGAAAACAGTATTATCGACATCCATATCATGTTGGGAAGGACTGCATGCGGGAATGAATAGATATAAAGTGTTGAAAATATTACCAGACAAAGCATCGCAACGAAGAAATAGACTTTTGAAAACGGGAAATATACCGCCACGAGCGATGAAAAAATAAAAACATTAGACATCATAATAAAAAAGAGCCAGAGATTTTGAGGAAGTCCCCTGCCCTTTATCATGATGTGCCAGCCTAAAGAAGAGGCCACTATAGCAAAAAAAATAACGAAATATATAAAAGAAGCTGATTCAGACATCTTTGTGCAAACCGAATTCCTCGATCCTCTTGTCAAGCGTCGGGCGCGTTATCCCCAAAAGTTCGGCTGTCTTGCCTTTATGCCAGTTCGTCTGCCTGAGGACGAACTCTATATAATTTTTTTCGACATCGCGCAGAGGCATCAGTTTTTCCGGCATAACAAGGTCATCAACGGTATTCTGCCTCGTTCCTGCGGACGACTGGTCTTTCTTCTCGGGAACAAGGAACGATGAAAAACTGTCACGGGTGAGTATCTTGTCCTTAGCCTTTACGGAAGCGTGCAGGATCGTGTTTTCGAGCTCGCGGATATTGCCGGGCCACGTGTGGGATCTGAGGTAGTCGACAGCCTCTTTCGTAATGCTCTGGATCGCGGTGTTTTGAGTAAAATTCGCCTTTTTTATGAAGTGCAGGATGAGCATTTCAAGATCGTTCATGTGATTCCGCAGCGGCGGCACGGAGATTGAGATGACATTCAGACGGTAAAAAAGATCTTCTCTGAACTTTCCGTTTTCGGCGAGTTCTTTGAGATTTTTATTGGTAAGCGCGACGATCCTGCCGTTGAAACGCTTTTTGTCGGAAGCCCCGATAGGATAAAAATCCCGCTCCTGAATGACACGGAGGAGCTTTGTCTGAAAGTCATAGGGCATTTCTGAGATCTCGTCCAGGACAAGCGTTCCCCCTTTTACGAGCTCGAATTTGCCGTCGTGGTTTGCCGTCGCACCGGTAAAAGCGCCTTTGACATATCCCATAAGTTCGCTTTCGATCAGGTTTTCAGGGATCGCAGCGCAGTTTATCGCGATAAAAGGCTCGCCCGGAACTGTATTTTCGTGTATCGCCTTCGCAACCATCTCTTTACCCGTGCCGCTTTCTCCGGTAACAAGGACCGTCGCCTTGTTTCCTTTCAAAGTCCCGATAGTTTTGTAGATATCGACCATCAGCGGATCCCTGCCGATTATCGTATCTTTGAACGGAGTGCTGTCAGGTTCAATAAAGTAGGCGACACGCTCTTTCAAAGTGAGCGTTTCAAGCGCGCATTCCACTGTCGAGCGGAGTTTTTCAAGCGGGACAGGCTTTGTCAGGAACTCGTATGCACCCAGACTCATCGCCTTTATCGCCGCATCAAGGTCGCCGTATGCAGTCAGCATTATTATGAGCGGCATATCTTTCTTCTCGAACACCCTGTTCAGGTCTTCAAGAAGTTCAAGACCGGTCTTCACCGGCATGTTTATATCGAGAAGCACAAGATCCGGACGCTCTTTCTCTATCATCATGAATCCGGAGCGGCCGTCATCAGCCGTAAAGACAGTGTAGCCTTCAGAGCCGAGATACTTCTGATAACTTCTCGAAATAGAAAGATCGTCATCTACGATCAGTATTTTCCACTTATTTTTCATTTTTCTTCCTCCCCGCTCCCTTGGTTTTCACCGAGATAGCGTTCAATGACGGCGATTTCATCCTGATTGAGTCTGAAAAGCTGATAAACAAAACCGTCAAGCCTTTCGGAAGCGGCCCTGATCTCGTCATCGAAATCCTGATTGTGCCCGAAAAGCGCCATTTCGCCGCGGATCCTTCGTATATTCCGAACTTCTTCCGCAATTATGTGCTGAAGGTTCTTTCCGCATAGAAAAAACGGGATCTTGTTGAAATTTTTCTTCAAGAATTTGTTGTGATGCGGAAATTTTATCTTGTAGAAAAATTCGACAAGTTTTGAATTGAGATAGCCTTCCGCAAAAAAGAAATCGATATCAGGAGTGCGCGGAATGACCGCAGCGACATCGTTCATAAAGTAAAGACCGTCCTCGTCGTATGAAAACACGGGTCTCACCGAGAGATACTTCATAAGCAGCTTTTTGCTCTCAAAACTGCTTTCCGGCGGGATCTGAAAAAATGCTTTCGGATCGGGATAAATATATTTTTTCACTTTAAAACTGTTGTAAGGAACGACCTCCTTCGAAGTGACGAACGGATGGTATGCCGCGCTCTTGCGAAGCGGTTCTATAAGGTCGTCCACCGGCGCGTTCCTGAACATTCCGAGGAAAAATCTGAAGTGGTCTCCGCATGTCGCTCCGGCTTTTTCTTCGATCTTGGCGACCAGGGCGAGCTGCTCTGCCGTGACGCTGTCGTTGAAAGTGCAGAGATGGTTGAAATCAAGGCACGCCCTGTCAAGTTCGAGCGTTTTTCCGCTTTCGGAGTCGCGGATAAGGATATTCGGCGGAAGCATGGGCAGCCGGCCTTCGACCTTTTTGAGCAGTTTGAGCTGCAGAAAATCGGCAAAACGGTCGATCTCCTCTGTCTCGAAGAGAGAATAGAGATTTTTCTTGTCCTTTCCTGTGAGCGGAGAAGAGAGAAAAACTTTTTTCGTCACGAGGTAAAAAACGCCGCTCGGCCTGAGCAGGACAGACAAAGTGTTGAGTCTGTTCTCTCCGGGAAACGGATAGTGCGCGGCATCGTCAAAAATAAAGTCGAACGCTATCGGCCTGAGCTGCGTCCCTTCGTCACTCATGAGGTCGAACAAGGTCGTCTGGATCGAGATCGAAAGCGCGGCATCCCTCGAAACGGGGTAATATTCGATATTTTTGAAAGGCGGTTCTTTCGTTTTTTCGGAACTGTAACCGATGAAAAGCTGGACTTTTTTCTCTGTTTCGTAAGGCAGGACTATCGTATCGGAAAGGACAAGAACGGACTGTTTAGGCTGAACCTTTACATTCTGGAGTTCGATCACTTTTTCCGCAGGCAGCGAAAGGATGGCGGTGACAGAAAGCGAAAGGACAAAATCGCGCCCGAGCCTGTCGGAGAACTCGTTGTTTATAAGTGAAAAATCGTTTTTGCCTATCCCGACCAAATTTCCTGCAGCCGGCCGCTTGTTTTGAAGCGACAGCCAGAATTTGTTCAGCAAAAAGGAATAAGGATCTGAGTTCAGCGATTTTTGCCTGATAAACTCGTCGATTTCGTAAAAAAGTTTTACAAGTTTTTTTCTTTTATCCATTTTTTCTCACCTTTCAAAGTTCGATAAATTCAGTATAGGAACCAAATCAAAAAAAATCAACAATTCAAGGCAAAAAAAAAGGGCACCGAAGTGCCCTTTAAAAAACTGACTATAAAAACCATTACGGCTCAACGGTGTCAGTATCCGTATCGGTGTCTGTGTCAGTATCCGTATCGGTGTCTGTGTCAGTATCCGTGTCGGTGTCTGTGTCAGTGTCCGTATCGGTGTCGGTGTCTGTATCGGTGTCCGTATCAGTGTCTGTATCGGTATCAGTGTCTGTATCGGTATCCGTGTCAGTGTCCGTATCGGTGTCCGTATCATCTTCAGCCGGGCATTCGATCTCTTTGCCATCGCCGCTTTCGAAAGAAATGCATGTGCAGAGGTCAGCTTCTGTTGCAACATAACCTTCAGCGCCTTCTTCTACACCTTCGTTGTAAGCAGCCTGAATGTCTTCGAATTTGTCGGTAAGTTTTGCATCAAGACCAAGTTTGAAGGTCTGGCCGGGTTCATAAGTTCCGTCTTTGCCGTAGCAGTACTGGAAAGAACCTTCCGGCATATCGCCCTGAGCGATTTCTACCGGTGCATAGGTGTTGATTGCGATGGTGCACATTTTGTACCATTCGATCTGCTGGCCTTTAACATGAAGGTCAAGAGCAGCAACGTTGATCATCGGAGCAAACGGAGCGCGGTCGAAATCATCCGGATACTCAGTCGTAAGCTCATCGATAGCTTCGAACCACTGATCAGGAATAATAGCCTGGATCTGAAGGTTCGGATAACCGTTCGAAGCGTATCCCATGCCGATAAGAACAACAGATTTCATTCCGTTGGTCAGAGTTGCATTGAGGAAGTAGGACTGTGTCATCTTAAGGTTGTAGTCAGGATGATCTTCAAGGTAAATCGATGTTTTGGTCATAGTCGTCATGTCAACATCGTCAGCGTTTTCATCATTGATGATACCTGAACCTTTGAAAGCATAGAAGTTGTCAAACTGAGATGCATTGTAAGCATCATCAATTTTGCATGCTGCCGGCTGGTCTGTGTCGGGCTCATCCGTGTCGGGCTCATCCGTGTCGGGGGTGTCCGTGTCGGGGGTGTCCGTGTCCGTGTCCGTGTCGGTGTCCGTGTCCGGAGTCGTGTCGGTCGGATCATCTTTTTTGCTGTCGCCGCAGCTGACAACAAAGAGGGCGAAAACAATCGCCAAGAGAGCAAGTGTGAATTTCTTCATTTGAAATCTCCTAAAAAAAGTTAGTAAAAAAACCCTTAAATTCATGTTGTAAAAAAACCGTTTGAAATTTTAAGGTCACCGTTTTTTTTGTCAAGTAAAAAAAGCAAAAAACCTCTCCAATATAAAAAAACGATGAAAAACAGTGTCTTAACCGCCGAAAACAGTCGAAAGCAGGATGATAAAGACTCCGGCCAGCGACTCTCCGGCAATGATCCCCGATGCCGCCGGAACGATGTATTCCTCAAGAGATTTCTTTTTGTGCTCGATGATGAGGACGATCAAAGCCCCGAGGAACATCGAAAGCGAGTTCCAGAACGGAATGACGAAAGCGAGACCTATCCCCATCGACGACGGGATGAATTTCGCCGCTTTCGGGAACCATTTTTCAAGAAGCGGGATGATCACGCCGACCACCACACCGATGAGCATGGCTATCTTTGCTGTCGGATGAAGCGTCGAAAATCCCTGAGCCAGCAGATCCGCGACTCTCGACCAGACCTGCGCCGCAGGTGCCGGGAAATAGTCGCTTCCGAGAACATCTGGAGTCGGAACAATGAGGTAGAATGCAGGAACTATGACGATAGTGCCTGCAAAAATGCCGATAAACTGCGCCAAAAACATCTTTCTCGGGTTAGCGCCGAGGATGTATCCGGTCTTGAGGTCTGTGAGAAGGTCGGCCGAAGAACCCGCGATACCGGAAGTGATAGACGCGGTCATAAGCGTCGTGACTTTGCTGCCAGGGCGGAGCATTCCGTAGAAAGCCTGCGTTACCTGGCCGAGCGCGCCGACAGGGGTCGTATCCGTTTCACCCGTTGCACGGCATGCAACGATCGAAAGGAAGAAAGAAAGAATGACTGCAAGCACCGAGACCCAGACAGAAATGTCGAACGCGAAAAGCATGATGAGCGCGATGCCGGTCCCGCCGACAATGATCCCCCAGAAGAACCAGCTCATCGGAACTTCGACTTTTTCGATTTCGCTCAGTTCGCGCTTTTTTGTCGAGAAAAGATCCTTGAGCGACGCGAACGCCTTGAGCGCGACTTTCCACTGCATGAGGAAGGATGTGAATCCCGCAGCGACCATGACCGAAGCGCCGAACCAGAGGCTCCAGCTGCTGATCCCGCGGTAGCCGAGTTCGGTTATCGCACCGATCTTGAACATGTAAGGAGCCAATACTATATAATTAAGTATAGCTCCGAAAAGGATGCTCCACGCCGTTCTCCAGCCCATGATCCCGCCTGCCGCGACCATGATGAGGCTCGTTTCCATCGAAACGGTGTATTCGGCAAGTTTCGCGCCGAAGACGGAGTATGTGTATTTTATCCATTCGAAATAGTCCCGGATGACTGTCAGCACAGCGCCGCCCAGCGCGAATCCGAGAAGAGTGCGCGTCTGTTTTTTGCTCTCCTCGCCTGCATAGAGGCTTTTCAGCGTTTCAGCCGTAGCTGTTCCCGACGGGAAAGGCAGTTTTTCCATGTTTATCATCTGCTTTTTCATCGGTATAGCCATGACGACGCCAGCGATCCCGAGGAAGACAGTCCAGGCAGTGAGCACCCAGAAGTTGAGATGCTGCCCTGTGATGAGGATATAAGCCGCGATCGCGCTCACCATCGTTCCGCCTGTCGTGTAGCCCGCGCTCGAAGCCGTTGACTTCATCGAGTTGTTCTCAAGAAGCGTCATGTCGGTCTTGAAGATCTTCGGAAATATGACGCGCAGCAGCTTCCAGATGCTGAACGAAAGGACGCATGCCGTGATCGTGACACCCAGGCCCCAGCCCGTTTTAAGGCCGATGTAAAGGTTGGTGAGGCTCATAAGTCCGCCGATGATCATTCCCATGACGACAGCACGGACAGTGAGCTGCTTGACATCGCCCTGATAGACGTTCTTTAGCCACTGACGGTCGTCCTCTTCGTACTGTTCCTCCAAAGTGAGCGGCTTTTTCGGCGCCTCCTCTGCCGAAGCGGCTTTTTCGGGAGACAAAATTTCGTTGTTGCTTTCTCTGCTCATTGAAACCTCTGATTTTTAAAAGTGAAAAATGAAAAGAAAATTTTTAATCGGATTAATCCTCGGAAGAATCTCCGCCCTCTTTCGTGTCTTCGATAAGAGCGAGGACTCTGAGATAGTAAGCGCTCTTCGGGCTGAGTTCCTTTCTAAGTTTGATAAGGACTTTCTTAGCCGAACTGATGTCACCGGCCTGAACATCGGCATAAGCTCTGTCAAACATTGCCGCCGCTGTCTTTTCGATCTCAGCGAGACCGTTCTGGGCCGATTTGCTGTTCGCATCGGTGTAGAGAGCGTCGAAGAAGAACTTTCTCGCCTCGGCGATCTCTTCGTCCCTGAGTTTTTCCATGCCCTGCGCTGCAAGCGCGTCAGCCTTGACTGCGTTCAACTGCTTCGTGTATGCGCTGAATTCATAGCTTCTGTCACGCTCTTCCTTGAACTCGCTTCCGGTTGAGAAAGAGATCGATTTTTCTTTGATAAGAGCGTCGACCTTTGCCTTATACTGCTTTTCGATGCTGTTTTTCGACTGTTCGTATTTGGTCTTTGCTGCAGCTTCGCGTTTTTCGGCAGCCTTGAGGTTCGACTCGTAAGCAGCCTTTCTCTTCGCAGCGTCCTTTTCCCAGCCGGCCTTCATCGTGTCGGTCTTTTTCTCTGCCGCTTCAAGGTCAGCGCGGAGTTTCGCCTCCTCTTTTCCTCTCTGCGCGATGAAAGTTTTTGAACTGTTCTCAAGCTGAGCGATCTTTGCAGTTATCGCTTTTTTGTCGGTTTCGGCCTTTTTCTCATATTTTGCGTAGACCGCCTGTTTCTCTTTTTCGATAGCGTTTTCGTTCGCTTCTTTCTTCTGCTCGAGTGCGATCTCAAGGTCGTTCACTTTCTTCTCGGAAGCCGCCTTTTTGTTTTCAAGCTGCTGAGCAAGTGTGTCTCTCGTTTTTTCAGAATTTGCATTTGCCGCGTCAAGCTGTTTTTCGAGAGCTGCGAGCTGTTTTCTCTTTTCAGCCGCGTTTTTGTCGTAGGCAGCCTTTCTCTGTTTTGCTTTCGAAGTTCTCTCAGCTTCGCGTTTCGCAGCACGGCCTTCGATCTCTTTTATCTTTTTGTTTTTGTTGGCGTTGATAGTCGCCTGTTTTTTCTTGATGTCCTTTTCGAAAGCCGATTTTTCCTGCTCAGCCTTCTTCATGTCAGCGGCAAGAGCCTTCTTTTCGGATTCCTTCTTGGTCTTGAAAGCCGCCGTCTCTTTTTTGATATCGGCATTGGCACTTTTCTGGTCAGCATCTATCTTTGCCAGTTCCGCCTTGTAGTTTTTGGAAGCGGAAGCGGTCTCTTTTTCTATGAACTTGTCGTGTCCGTCCTCGAATTTCGCGAGATCTTTCGAAGCGGCTGCGGCATCCTTTTTAAGTTTCTGCCACTGAGGATTCTTTTCATAGTTTTCGACCTTGTCCTGAATCTCGAACATCTGGGATTCAAGAGTTTCGACTTTCTTCGCGCGTGCAGCCTGCTCTTTTCCGTAAGCCTGCTCGGCCTTTTCCTCAGCAGCTCCTCTCTCGGATTCGAACTTGCGCTCTGCATCTTCGCGTTTCTTGTCGAATTTCTCCTGATTTTTGCTCAGTTTCTCTTCCTGTTTGTCGCTGAAATCACTGATCTCAGAATCGATCTTGTCCGCTTTTTCACTGTAAGCGGAAATTTTCTTGTCGTAATCCTCAAGCTGCTTGTTGAGGTTTTCGGTCTCTTCGTCCGCCTTCTTTTCGGCTGCCTCGAGGTCTTTCGAATCCTGAGCTTCGGCCGCAGCTATGCTCTTGTCGAACTTCTCGGCTTCCTTCTGCTCGGTCGCTTCGAACTCGCTTTCCATCTTCTCGACTTCCCTCGTAAGCTTCTTTACCTGCTTTTCAAGGTCGGAATTCGATTTTTCGAGAGCCTGGAGCTTGTCATTATACTCTTTCTCGGCCGCTTCGCCGTCGGTCTTTGCCTGTTTCTTTGCCTGAAGGAGCTGTTTCTTGAGATCCTTGCTTCCCTGTTTGTACTTGCTTTCTATAGCGGCGATCTCCTCTTCGATCTCCTTTTTGTACATCTCTTCAGCCGGTCTGTCGTCTTCGAGCTGCTTGTTCAGCTTTTCGATCTCCTTGTCGGTCTTTTTGAGCCTGTCGCGGTAGGTCGCGTCGAGGTTTTCGATGCTTTCCCTCAAAGTTTCTATCTTTTTCTGATGGTCCTTTTCCTGTTTTTTCTCGGCTTTTTCCTGTTTTTTCTCGTCTTCTTCGAATTTGTCGGCGAGTCTCTTCTGTTCGTCAAGTTTTCCCGCCATCGAATCTTCGAGCTTTTTCATTTCGCCGTCGCGCCATACCGAGATCGTCTTCATATCCTGCTTTACACTTTTGAAAGTGCGTCTCGCCTTGTCGTAATCGTCCTTTCCCGGCTCATTGTATTTGCGCTTTTTGTTGGTCTCCTTTATGAACTGGAGCTCTTTGTAGCCTTTTTCCCTGAGGTCGAAGTCTTTCTTTTCGACTTTGTTCACCGTATCGACAGCCTTTGAGGCATCACCGTTTTTGGTCATGGTCTTAGCGTCTTCGACAGCCTGGACTATCTCGTCTACCGTATCGGCAAGAGAGAGATTCTCGGCCTTTCTGAAAAGATTGGATGCCTCTTTGCCCTTGCCTGCCTTGTATGCCTTGAAACCGGCGCGGAGGACCTCCTTTTTCTCTCTGTCGGTCAACTTCGGAGCCTCTTCCTTCGGAGCCGGTTCCTCTTCGTCATCGCCCTCTTCGCCGCCTTCGGTCATGTTTGCGATAGCGTCCATGAGTTTTGCCGCGACTTCCGAAGCGAAATCTTCAGCATCAGTATCTCCTGCGACATCGACATTCTGCTTTTTAACAAGCTTGCCGTTCTTGTCCAGGATGTAGAGGATCGCCGAAAATCCTTCATCCGTTGTCTTTACGACCGGGAAAAGGAGATACTGCGATTTTTTGATTTTTTTAGCTTCGTCCTTTGCGCATTTCAGTTTTCCGGCACATTTTCTGAACTTGCCGGCGCTTGCCGAATCGACATCGGAAAGCTTTGCACCTTTAACGGTTTTGTAAAGGATCTTGAACTCTTTCGAAAGATTTTTCGCCATTTCTGCGGCATCGCCCTCTCCGGTTGCCGGTGCTACCGACATCTTCGGATCCGCCGCGAAGACAGAGAGCGAAACAAGAAGTGTGAATGCCAAAACCAACGATTTTCTGATCATTTTTTCCTTCCTTCTTATAGTGAATAATTCCAAAAAACGTCTAAAATCAAATGAATACAAAAAACAAACGCGCGGAAGTTAGCGAAAAGAGCATTTTTTGTCAATTTTTTGCGCCTCCGCCTGTCGTTCTGGTCGACGCCGCCGATTTTTTGCCGGTATTTCGAAATTTCGAGATTTCGATATTTCGACGGCGGCGAATCGATAATAACGATAATCCCGGTTTAAACATAACACCGATGTAAACTGATATTATGTACCAGTCCCATGAGCATCATGTTGAAGATCAGCGAGCTTCCGCCGTACGAGAACCACGGCAGCGGGATGCCGACGACAGGAAGGACCCCGGTGACCATTCCGATGTTGACAAGCACCTGCAGCCAGATGTGGGCGCACGAACCGACAAGGATGAGCGCCGAAAACTTGTCCTTGACGTTTGCGACAAGCAGCAGGATCCGCGCCAGCAGCAGAAAATAGAGAAAAAGCAGGATAAGAACGCCGAAAAAACCGAACTCTTCGGCATAGACCGAAAAAATGAAATCGGTGTGATGCTCAGGGATGAAACGGAGCATGTTCTGAGTTCCGCGGTTGTAGCCTTTGCCGCGCAGCCTGCCGCTTCCGACCGCGATTATCGACTGTTTGATGTGATACTGCGAAGTCTGGTTGAGCTCCTGAGACTCCTCGCCCATAAGCATCGAAACCAGCGAAAGGACACGGGTCTTCTGATAGTCGTGGAGCCCCCACATCCACAGGATCGGTGCCGAGACCATGACAAAAATGACGACTCCGAGGAGCCATTTTCTGTTGATCTTCGTCGAAAGTATCATTGCCGCAGAAACGGCCCCGACAAGGATCGCCGTCCCGAGATCGGGCTCTTTGTAGATCAAAAGGACCGGAATGAATATGCCGAAAGCCTCAGGCAGGATGTCGATCAGGTTGTATCCGTCCTCGAGAGTCGGCTTGAGGTTGAACTGGTATGCGATGAAAAGTATCATTGAGATTTTTGTCAGCTCGCTCACCTGAAAGTTCATGAAACCGATATCAAGCCACCTCTGGGCGCCGCCGCCTGTACGGCCGATAAGAAGAACAAGCACGAGCAACACGACATTCGCAAAATAGATCGGGATCGCAGCCCTTTCAAAAACGCGCAGATCGGAATATGATGCGAAAAGAAACACTCCTGTCGCAAGAACGACCCAGATCAGCTGGATGTAGAATTTGGCCATCAGCGCGCTGCTGAGCGAGACGAGACCGAGAAAAAGTATCGCGGCGATCGGAAGTATCAAAAGGATGTCTATCTTTTTCTTCGGCAACGGACTGGACTCCGGACAAAAAACCCGGAAGGATATATCACTTTCACGCCTACTTGCAAGAAATATTGCATTTTCCGACCCCGCGGCTATCCTTTCGTGCTTTTTGCGGAGGATATTATGAATCAGTGGTATCAGATAGCGGTCCCGAAAGACTCGCCGACAGACAAATTCATCGGGATCGACGGCTTTTTAGGCAGCGAGGAAAAGGAAAACGCGACGATCCTCTATTTCGAGAAGAGTGAAAGCGTCAGGGACCAGTTGAAAGAATACAACATATCAGTCATTTCCGACGGAGACTGGAAAGAGACATGGCGCGAGTATTTCGTCCCCGTAAAAATCGGATCGCTCACCGTGGTCCCTCCGTGGAAAAAGGACGAAGGCGATATCGTGATCAATCCTGCCCGCGGTTTCGGCACAGGGCATCACGAAACGACGAGGCTCGCTCTCGGATTCGTCGAGAAACTATTAAAAAAAGACAGTAATATCAACACATTATTTGACGCAGGCACAGGTTCGGGGATCCTTGCTATCGCGGCAGCAAAACTGAAAAAAGGGATCAAGGCGACAGCTGTCGACAACGACCCAGACGCGCTCGAAAACGCTGCCGAAAATATCGGGCTCAACGATATGAAAGATTCAATAACTTTAAGCGGAGAACCGATCTTCAAATTCGAGGGGAAATACGATCTCGTGATCGCCAACATCATCTCTTCCGTCCTCTATTTCCTTTCGGACGACCTCAAGCGCCTCACCTCGAAATGGCTCATACTTTCAGGCGTTCTTAAGGCCGAAGATCCTGTCTTTATGCAGCGGATGGGACTTGACGAAGAATTCGAACTCATTGAAAAAACAAGTGAAAACGAATGGTCAGGATATCTTTTGAAAAGGAGGGAAAAATGAAGGAATTTTTTAAAAATCTAAAGGATGTTTACACCGCTTTGACAAAATTCCAGTTTATGCGCTTCTGCGTGACAGGAAGTCTCGGAGTAATCACAGACGCGGTCATCTACCACGTTTTCCTATGGCTCCTGCAAGTAAACGCAGGCAAGGACAGGACCACGGCCGACACGATACTTCTTTTCATACTTCCTGTTTTCGGCTATGTTGCGGCAGTCATCCAGAACTATCTCATCAACCATCTCTGGACTTTCAAAAAAGAGACCGAGGAACACAGGATCTCGATCAAACTTTTCGGCAAATTTTTTGCAGTGAGCCTTTTCTCGCTCATCCCGAGATACGCTTTCTACACATTCCTGCTCATCTTCAATAATATCACTCCTGATCTCGCAAATATCGGCGGTATCGCGGCCGGAATGTTCACCAACTTCTTCGGCAGCAAATTCGTCGTCTTCAGATTCAGAGATGAAGCTTTGAAACGCATCGAAGAGCCCAAAGAAGAGAAATAGATGATCCGTTTTTTCAAATATTCAGCGGCCGGAAACGACTTTGTCATCATAAACGAACCCACGCTCGGCAGTTTTGCGCTGACTAAAGAGCACATCGTCAGGATCTGCGACAGAAGGTTCGGAATAGGCGCCGACGGGATACTTCTCCACTCTGCCCCCGAAAGCAAAGAGGCCCACGCGAAAATGACGATATTCAACAGCGACGGCTCGGTCGCAGAAATGTGCGGCAACGGGATCCGCTGCTTTGCTCTTTACCTTATCAAAGACTGCGGCATGCACTTTGATCCGCTTAGGATCGAGACCGGAAACGGCCTGCTCGAAGCGAGATGCGAAAAGGCGGGAAACACTTACACTATCAGCGCATCGCTCGGAAAGGCGCACATAACCGACAAGACAAGAAAGGTGGTTTTCGGCGGGTGCGAATTCATCAGGACAGGAGTCTCTACCGGCAATCCTCACCTCGTCTACATCGCTGAGAACGGCACCGGCACCGATGTGGAGGAACTTTGGAAACTGCGCGAACTCGGCTATGAGACGAACGTCGAACTTGTGACTGATATCGACCTTGTGAAAAACTGCGCGAAAGTCGATGTCTTTGAGCGCGGCGCAGGACGGACCTTAGCCTGCGGAACAGGCGGCGCAGCAGTTGTAAACACTTTGCTGAGTATCGGAAAAATCAAAGAAAATCAAGTGTTTACCGTCAAATATCCCGGCGGAGACATCAGTTACACAGTAAACAGCGACGGAGAGACTTTCATTTCCGGGATCCCTTTGAAGATTTTTACAGGCGAGTTCGAAGGACAGGATTTTGGATAGAAATATGGACTTTAAAGACAAGCCTCTCAAGTTTTACATCAAATATCTGGAAGATACTGCTGAAAGCGGTGAAAACGCCGACAAATGCGGAGAGACCGTGACACAGATCATGGAAACGCTTGTCAGATCGAACCGTCTGCTCGACATTTCGTCGCTTTATGTCTTTCTGAAAAGCGCATCCGTGAACGAAAGAAAAACGGGAGTCTTTTACGGACCGGCCAAAGCTTTCCTAAGGGGAGAGCTCAACAATTTATTCATAAAATCAACGACTTACAACAACATTGAACTTCGTGAGATGTTCTCTGACATAATCGGCAGCGACACAGGACTCCTTATTGAACTCGTCAGTTTCATATTCAGAAAGCACAATATGTTCGGCATGAGTTTTTCAGACAACATCAACAAACAGCTCATTCAGATCGCCGAAAACGATATCGAGACATTCATCGAGCACTCCGACATCGGTTTTCTTGCGTTCTATCTCTCTGCCATGACGGAACTCAGCTTCGTTCCGAAAGAGCATATCGAGCAGCTGACAAAAATGATTCTTTACCAGTTCAACAGCGAAAAATACACCTCGAAGATACTTGAGGCGATGCATATCAGGCCGACAGCGGACATACTCCTGCTGTTCCTCATTTCCGAGCACGAAAGAGACCGCTTGAAGGCACTTCAGCTGCTCAGGGAAAAACTCCGCCTGAAATATGCCGATGACTTCCGCAGATCGTTTGCAAAAAAAGCACCTTATTTCATAGAACAGGCAGTAAACGGCAATCTGTTCTACAATTTTCACAACATCCCGCTCGCCCACAAGGAGATTTTCGCCCAGATCACAGAATACACTGACGTGAATACGATCCGTCGGACAGTCATTCCCCTTCTTTGGGCGGAAAACCACGACGGAGATCCGAGAATCACCGAATCAAAGACCGCGTTTGTCAGGACTGTTGAAAAGTTCACGGCCGATTTTCCCGACCTCATACCTGAACTGACGAAAATACTGAGGGACGAGAAGATCGAGATAGAAGTAAAGGAAAAACTTAGAAAGATCGTTTACCAGACAAAATGAGCATCTCATCGCGAAAAAATACAGCTGTTTTCGGCGGCAAATTTGACCCGCCGCACCTGGGACACCAGCTCAGCATATTTCTGGCTCTTGAGAAATACGGTTTCGATGAAGTCTGGGTGATCCCGAGTTTTTCCCACCCTTTCGGCTTCCGTCCGGGCGACTTCGACACGCGTCTTGAAATGTGCCGCATCATGGCGAGACCTTTCGGGACAAGAGTGAAAGTCCTCGACACCGAAAGAAAGACGGGGCTTGAGGTCGCTTACACCGTTGATGTCATCACATACCTCAAAAAGAACTTTCCCGAGAACGATTTTTCGCTGCTCATCGGCTCTGACAACTGGAAAGTCCGCAAAAAATGGAAAGATTTCGACAAGATCGAGGAAATGTGCCGCGAGATCGTAGTCATCGGCCGCGGAGAAGATGAAAAAGACGGATTTTCCCTTCCCGACATATCGAGCACGATGATCAAAACGATGATAAAAGAAGGAAAGGATCCCGACATTTTTCTTCCCGCCGGGATATCCGGATATATCAGAAAAAACGGGCTTTACGCCTGAGTGTTTTTCGGAAAGACGAGAGTTTTCCCGCCGTTGAGGTTCCCGAAAGTCATAAATCCGCTGTCAAACAGAGTCTCGAGAGTCCCGCTTTTCACAAGTTCCGCCGGAGTCCCGTCAAAAATGAGCCTTCCCCCCTTCATGGCGAGGATCCTGTCCGAAAAAACGAGCGCCTCGTTGATCTCGTGCGTCACAGTTATCACAAGTCTGCCGCCGGCTGCGATCTTCCGGATAATCTCGGAGATCCCTATCCGCTGCACAGGATCGAGATAAGTCAAAGGCTCGTCAAGAAGCAGTATCCCGCTTTCCTGCGCAATAGCTCCGGCAATAAGGACACGCTGCCTCTCTCCGCCGCTCAAAGTGCCGATCTTCCTGTCCGCGAATTTTTTAGTATCAGTAAGCTCCATCGCCTTTTCTATCGCACACCTGTCTTCAGCAGTGATCTTCTCCCACGGCTTTTTGTAAGGATAACGGGAAAGCTCAAGAAAGTGCACGACATCGAAATCTCCGGTCACCTCAGCCCCCTGCGGCACGAACGAAATAAGTTTCGCCCGCTCCCGCTCACTCATGGAGACGATATCGGCCCCGTCTGCAGCGACACTGCCGGAATGCCTGAGAAGTGACGATACAGCACGCAGAAGAGTGGTCTTTCCTGCGCCGTTTGCCCCTATCAGCGAAATATTTTCCGCATTTTCCGCAGAAAAAGAAATATCCTCTATTATCTTTTTTCCCGATATTTCGACTGAAAGATCTTTGATCTCAAGCATGACCCGCCAAATTTCCTTACCGTTGCGCCGAATCGTTCTCTTCTATGCAAGAACACCGGCTTTCCGCCATATTCTACTCAATTTTTTGGGAATTGCGAGAGGAACAGGAGCGAAACAGCTGTAACAAAGAAACTGCGGCGGCATTCTTTCAAAACCGCCGCACAAAAGACCTTACTCTTTCTCGAAAATCTTCGGAAATTCTTTAAGAATGTCACAGAGTTCGTCGATTCCGTCGCGGCACATCTCCCCGAATTCTTCGAAAGCGATCTCGCGTGACACCTCATCGTTTTTAATCGTGTCAATGAAATTGAAAATGCTCTCGATCAAACCCGGCTCGTTTTCTCCGCCGCTGGTTTCCTCGCCGTACTCTTCCGTTTCTCCGTCTTCGTTTTCACATGCGTCCGGAACGACTTCGTTTCCGTCCTCTGCTGCAACAATAACCGCGTCGATGATCATCTCTTCATTCTTTCTGATTGTGTTTTTTGTCATAATTTCCTCCATAAAAAAAGTTGACGAGAATGATTATAAACGCCTGGTTGGGCATATAATGTCCAAACGCAAAAAAATATGAAAAAATTATTCTTCGATTTTCGGTAAATTTGCCAATTCCTGCAATTTTCTGCGCAGGATATTCTTATCCGGCAGCTGCAACTGATACTGAGCTATCATCATCGGAGAGAGTGTGCGGCTCATGGCATATTCGACCACTTCGTCATTTTTTGACGCACAAAGCAGAAGTCCAACACTTGGATTTTCGTCATGTTTTCTGACTTGTCTGTCCAATCCTTCCAAATAAAAATCCATTTTTGAAACATATTCCGGTTTAAATTTTCCCTCTTTCAGTTCTATTGCCACAAGACAGTGCAGAGTGCGATGAAAAAACAGCAGATCAATACGAAAATCATCGCCGCCGACTTGTATCGGATATTCCTCTCCAACAAAAGAAAAATCCTTGCCCAATTCGAGAATGAAATTGCGCATTCCCTTCACCAAAGCTTTACGGAAGTCGTTTTCCTGAAATGTTTTAGGCAAATTAAGAAATTCCACCACATACGAGTCGAGGAACGGATTTTCCTGAGAGTGCAGCTTGTCAGGCAGCAATTTGCCTTGAGACAGCATATAACGCTCATAATATCCGCTGTCCATCTGCCGCTCAAGCTCTCTTGAACTATAATGTTCTTTTGCCGCAAGGCGCATATAAAATTCCCGTTCTTCATCACTTTTGCTGCCGGACATAATAAGCAGATGATTGGTCCAACTCAATTGTGTCAGCAGTGCTGACACTTTTTCATTTTCTGCATAAATCTCATAAAACTGCTTCATTCGATAGAGACCGCGTCGGTTAAAACCTTTAATGCCAGGGAAATGTTTTTGAATATATTCTGAAAGAGAATCAACATAGCCGTCACCGTAGTTTGCATCTTTTGATTTTTCGGAAAGAAAACGCCCTATCCTGCGATACATTATAATCAAAGCTTCATTCACCCTGCGATAAGCTGTGTCGCGGGCTTCTTCGATTATTCTGGCTATTTCATCGAATCTATTGTCAATTTCATTCATATTCCACCAACATTTTTACAAACAACAAATTTTTCACAGCATTATAATAAAATTTTACGAAAATAAAAGTAAAAATATTTTAATATATGATATTTTAAGACAGAGATTATTTTGAAAAAAATCTTCACAACTCTTTAAAAGGTACAAAAGGATAATCGGACATTCCCCAAACTCTTTACCATATCGGCGCATCACTCAAAGATTTGGCTAAGCAGTGCTTCGCTTTCGAAGTTATGGATTCATCATGGATTCCCGAAATCATACATAATTTGTAGAATTGCGGCTTACTGACGACCTTAAAGATGCTCGTCTCTATCGTTTTACTCGGGCTGTTTTCGCCGAAACATTCTTCAACTACAGGTTCGCTCAATCCTGCGGATTTTTATTCTGTGTTTTGGCTTTAAGATTTCTTCAGGACTTCAGAATTGATGGAAAAAATCAGATGCTTTTTCTAGTTCTTCAATATGAATGCAGTGTTCTTGCTCTATGTTCTCAATCCTCTCTGTTTGCATTCTTATCAATTTTATCGCAACAAAATTTACACACAATCAAAGAGAATATGCATGTTGTAAAAAATATCACTATTATTGTCATTTTATTGCAACAAGTCATTATTTCACAAAGATGCCAAGCTAAAAAAAGAACAAGAATATAAAGTAAGAATAGAGTCACTGTAAAAGCAAAAATTGAACAATACAAAACAGGCTTTATTTTGATCATACAATTATTTTCTTCCTTTTTTCTGCTAACCCTTAAATGAACATCGAATAGCTCAAAAAACTTAGACTCTTTCTCTGTAACAACAAAATTGTGATCCCTTGATAAAAATCTCAAAAGCAATTGAAAGGCATAATATATTGACGCCATATCCAAGAAGAATGCAATTAAATACAGCACATTAGTATCTCTAAGAACTTTGACTGAATTAAAAAAAATTTTTGCTGAAAAAGCACAATTGACAATGTCTATGTCTCCTTTGATGGTACGTAGAGAAGAAAGAAGAGTTGTAAAAATCAATGAAAATATGATGAGAGCGATTTTACCTTTGTTATTAACCTCATTTTTTGAACGTTCCCAGTCATGTTTAAGAAGAAGAGCTATTCCATCTTGAAATTCTTCAATAGGATTTTCAATCTGTTTTTTTCCGTTCGGCAAAAAACTTTTTAGAATGCGCAATATTGCTTTGTCTTCATTATCGATGGGATTTAGTCTGGTTTCAAAAAAAGCAATATGTTTTTGGAGTTTAACATAATTTGGGTTGTCAAAGTTTTTCAAACAAGAAACGTTTGATTCTGTGGTTTCCAACTTCCTGAGCAAAGCCACTGTCTCTATAGTTTCACTTCTTATTTCGTCGCGCCATTTTCTTCGTTCGTCTGTTATATATTGAAGTGAGTTTTTTTTGTCAGTGGAACTTTTAGTAAACCACGCTGTAACAAGAGCTGCTATAATACCGGTTAAGATTTCAGATGAAGTACTCATAATTTTTCTCCTGAAATTTAGCTTTTTCTACTTCACACAACGAACATAATAATTTTTGGAGGTATCGGTTGTCAGTAAGTTCAATTTAAATAGTGACGCTCGTGCCCCATTCGTCTTGCAACAAAAATCAACAACATTTTTTTTAGAACACCAAAATAATCCGTCAACATTTTTGATTCCGCACACATCTTTAATTTTATAGATTGTTTTGAGTTCTTCTTTCGTCGGAAGACGCCAACCGCCGCCATCCAAAGCAAGATTCTTTGCATATTTTTCAGCATTTGAAAAGTTACGCCTTACATAACCTTTTTGTATCTTTTTGATAGTGCCGATCGGCTTTTTCAGTTCAATGTAATCGCCTTTGTCTATGAAATTGAGCTTGGAATACGGGTCTACATTCGATTGCATTTCCTTCAGATCTTCTTTTTGCTTCTCGACTTGTTTGTTCAATTTAGAGATTGTTTTGTCTTTTTCAGAGCTTGCGCTTTCCAGTTTCTTGATTGTTTCGTTTTTTTCCTTGATTTCGTTTTTCAGAGCCTTAATTTTTTTGTCTTTTTCCGCTATTACGACTGCATCGCCGTTTTCAAGGTATTTCAAGAGTTCTTCGACGTTGCCGTTCAAATCAATCGTTTTTTCCTCAAGTTTTATCTGAAAAGAGAAGTTTTTGCATTCTGCGGCTATTCTTTTTATCTCAAAACCGTCAATGATATTGAACAAATACTTTGCGCTTTCGCTGTCATAAAGAATAAAAAGTTTCGTGTCATTCCAACCTTTACAGTCTTGAAGAAAATAGTCACTATTTTCAAAGGATTCGACAATTTTTTCAGAATCGAATTCTACAAAAGACATGGATTCTCCGCCACGCAAATTGCATTTTTTATCGCCTATAACCGCCGAAAATTGACCTTTCTGCAACAAAAATAATATCGTTTTCATTTTACTCCGCCGATTTTTTCATTTCTTTGAATTCATTGAGGATATCGTCTATAGTTTTTTCGGGCTCTTTTTTCTGCCAAGCTTCGACAAGTGCCTTCTCGATCGCGATATCTTCAGATGTTTTGAGATCTTTATTGAAGAAGTTGTCTATCTTGCCGAGAGGAAGGTCTTTCTCTTTGAATGTTTCATAAATTTCTTTGGAAAAAACTTTTAAATCATCGAATTTCGTCAGACACTTCGCAAATTTTACAAAGTCATCGAATTTATTTCTCAACTTTTCCTCAACCATCATTGATGAAAATCCGAGAAAGTAGCGATATTTGTCATCAGAGCTTATATTTTTCGATTTTTCGGGATCAAGCTTGAATTCCCGTATTGCTTTCTCATACTCTTCAAAAGTGTTGAATTTAGTTCTGTCAATTCCGGCTTCCTCTGCCTGTTTGCAGCGGTCTCCGATTTCTTCAGGTTTTTCGTTTTCTTTAAGAAGTCCCAATTCTTTAAGCAGTTCATAAATCATAATAATTGTCGGCAGCATTGTCCGAATAGCCACAACTGCAACTTTCAAACATGCAGCAACAATTTTTACAGCCGCTGCCGCTTTAGCAGCAATACCGAGAATAAGCAGTCCTACACCAATAAAAAATCCCATTTTTTCCTCCTTAGTTGAAAAAATAATAATAAAATTCACTCTCGCGAACTTCCCTTATTGTTAAGCCGCTTTCCAATATGTCTTTTATAAACTTTTCAGCTTCCTTGTGTTTTTTGGCAGTGATTGCCAAGCTTTCCACAAACCGCGTGACAAATTTTGCCTGATCAATTCCTTCCAGTTCAAATTTCGGAATTTTCTCTTGGCTGTCTTGATTGCAGTTTTTATTAACAAATTTCACAAACCTTCTTTCGTTCAGCAGATACTTGTCGGCGCATTTTTCGCACACCTTCTTGTCATCCGGTTCTTCCTGCAGTTTTTCATCTGTCATTTTTATCTTCACATTGACAGCTTTGTCCCAGCCTTGCGAAAACATGACAGCCTCGCCGACTTTCATTTTTGAAAGATAATCTTTCTGCTTGTCGTTGAGTGACATTGTGCTGCCGACAATTTCCTTGTCGTCTTTCGAGAAAATTTTGTGAATTATTTTAGTGTTTGTGTTTTTGATGACTTCCGGCGTGAGCTGAGCCGGGATCTGGTCTGTAATCACAAATGATTCTCCATACTTGCGGACTTCAGCAATCATGTCGGCAAAAACCTGCACTCCGTATTTTTTAGAATCGGCAACACCTGGTTCAGGCTTTGAAAGAACTCTGTGAGCTTCTTCGATAAGCGTTATGTGCCTGAAATCTTTGTTTTCTTTATATTTCAGTTTTGCTGCGTGAGCCAGTTTCATCAAAATCAGCGACATCAGAAGAGCCTTGTCAGCCGGATCTTTCAACTCTTCAAGCTCGAAAACGATTTTTTGTTCTATGAGTTCTTCAAAATTGAAAATAGATTTCCGGCAGTTAAGCATTGCGCCCTTGCCACCTCTCTCCAGACTTCCGAATCTGGCGATAAGCGAACCCGAATACTCACCCTGAAGACGCTCGCCGAACTCTTTGTCTTTACAAACTTCTTTCAGAGCCTCGGTAAACTCGCTGATATTCGGAAAATCTCTCTTTTTTTCGTCTCCAGTATCGTCAAGATCCCATCCTTTTTTCTCGTAAACTTTGTAAACAGCCTCTTCGACAAGCTGCGGCATTGCCGCTTCCATCGAAAATGATGCCGTAAACGCCGCTTTCAGCATGTCAGCGTGGGCTACGACAGTCTCACCGCGCATAAGTTCAAACGGATTGAGCCTGAAAGGCGAACAGTTTTCGTTTCCGAGTGTAAACACACTGATTTTTTCATCTTTTTCATTTTCTTTATTTTCTTTATTTATCAGCTTTCTGTATTCCGTTTTTGCTGGCTCGATCACACACCAAGGGCATCCTGATTCAAGAAGAATCTTCTGGCATGTCACCGTTTTTCCGGCTCCCGTGACACCTGCGACAAAAATATGTTTGTTCAAGTCCGATCTCGTGAGACAGACTTTGTTTTGTTTCAGTTCGCTGCCACGGTCGAGAACAAAACCAAGTTCGATTTTGTGACCATCCTGCTGCGGAGGTATGTTCACGCCGAATTCGACACTTTCACGAAGAGAAATTCCGTTGACTTCTTTTGTCGGGATTCCTGCAACTATCGAAATTTCCTTCGGCGTCAGATATGTCGCGAACGAAAGTTTGTTTTCTATGCAAGGTGTTGAATTTATTACAGGAAGTAACGAATCACTGTTAGTTGCATCCTTTTCGAGAATCCTGCAGAACGCAATTTTCTTTTTCAAGTCTTCAAGTTTTTCGTCAGTTTCGTCAACAATCACCGGATGCAGCGAGCAGAAAGAGGATTCATCGCCCTGAAAAATGGAAATTATGTTGTTCTGGAGCTTCATCAGCTCGACTTTGTCTGACGCAAAAGTATAAATTGCCGTTTTGAAAAAACCTTTTGTGAGAGCAGTGTTTATCCTTTCAGTCAGGACTTTTTTGAAATATTCAATAATTTCTGTTACTTCCTTATTTTCAAATTTTATAGACGCATTTTTAGAATGAGTAATGGTTTCGCCTTCTTGTTCTGTTTTTGATTCTGTTGTTGATTTTGAAGTTCCGCGACTTTTTCCTTCTGAATCACTACTGTCTCCGTGATTTTCTGTAATACTTCTGTTTGTTCCTTTTGTTCTAGACCTTGTTTCAGAACTTCCTTTGTTTTCCGCATGGGAAAATCCGATATTTTGGTCAACATACTGCAACGGAGCAAGCCTGTCGTATTCTTCGTTGAATCGCTTTTTAAATTCGCAGATATTTTCAAAACTTACAGCTTCGCAAACAAGCATTACCTGCCAGGATTCCGTTCCGCGCATCGCGTTTATAAGCCGGTCTATCCCCTGAAAATCGGTCGAAAGCTGCGATTTGTCGTGCTTTGAAAGCGACGGAACACCGACAATATAACCGACCTTCTTTTGCAGTTTTATGCTGCTGATATCCTTTTTTTCTTTTTCATCTGTTTTGAGTTTTTCCACATTGCTTCCGGTGAAATTTCCGCGGAAAGATGATTCCAGAACTTCAAAAAAATCTGAGACATTCAACTTTGATTTTGTTCCACTTTCTCCCTTTGCATTCGCTATGCCGAGATAAACACTCACTTTATCGTTGTTGCCGTCAAGGAAATATACAAAATTGAATTCTCCGTCATTGTTCTGAGCCAAAGAAGAAATCACATTTTCCATTGCCTCGCGGCGCGGATATTTTTCATCATGCGAAAGTTCGCATATTTTGAAGAGCTTCACCGGCTTCTCGTCGGAATTGCCGGGCACCATATCTTTCGATTCGACTTTGAAAAGATCATAACGCTTCGACAATTCGATCTTTTCTATTGTCGGAACACTTGCAACAAGGGATCTTTTATCTTGTCTAAGTGCAGGAGTCATAAATTCTTGTGTCATGATTTAACCTCGTTGATCCTAACAAACAAAGAGAACAGGCCATTTGTAATCGTTCCTCGACTCCTGTATTGTACCTTCATAATCTGAATTTAGATTATAGAACTTTTTCCCGCCACTAATATGCCAGAAATCAGTGTTAAAGAAGCGGCTGTATGCTGCGTGGCCAAGCCATGATACTTTTGGAATATGATACAGCTTCTTCAATATCTCACACTCTTCTTCTGTCGGGAAACGCCATTGCATTCCACCACCCATATTCATAGTTTTCAATAGTTTGTCAGCATCAGAATAAGTAACTTCATTTTTGGAGATATATATTTTATGGATATCGCCTACAGGCTTTTTTAATTCAATGATGCCTGTGTTTTCACGATCATCAATAATATTTGCCTTAGCAAAACAATCCCAATCATTATACCATTGTTTCCACTTTTCTATTTCCTTGTCTTTCGAAGCGATTTCATTTTTCAAATTTTCGTTCTCTTCTTTTAAGCTGCTGATTTCGTTATCTTTTTCAACGATTTTCCGGTTTAGTTCCTCGTTTTCAATACTTTTTTGGTCGATCTCTTTTTTTAAATCGTCGATCTCTTTTTTAAGTTTTCCAATCTCAGATGCCGCTGCGCAATCGCCCTTCTCAAGAATTGCAGCAATGTTGCCGTTTAAATCAATCGGTTTTTCTTCAAGTTTTATCTGGAAAGAGAAGTTTTTGCACTGTCCGACTTTCTTTTTAAGTTCGAAACTATCAATGATATCAAACAAATACTCTGCGCTTTCGCTGTCATAAAGAATGAAAAGCTGGACATCGTTCCAACCTTTACAGTCTTGAAGAAAATAGTCACTATTTTCAAAGGATTCGACAATTTTTTCAGAATCGAATTCTACAAAAGACATGGATTCTCCGCCACGCAAATTGCATCTTTTATCGCCTATAACCGCCGAAAACTGACATTTCTGCAACAAAAAAACAACCGTTGTCATATATCACCTCCTGTTTAAAACACCAAACCGGCGGCATTATACCCGAATCCCCGCACAAACCAATAAAATCAGCAACAAAAACAAAACTTTTCATCATATTTAGGTGGGCATATAGTGCCCAAGGAAATAAGAAAAAATCAGACTCTGTGAGTTTGCGACTTAAGGATGGTTCCGCCAATTTCCTCAAAAAATCTCTGTACCTGGCTTGATTCTTTGACTCCGGTTTTGCACCAGACGGCGAAATGCTCGCAGTTGTTGAAAACAATGTTGTAGCCTTCGCGACCGAGCTGGCTTTCGGCTCTTTCGACGGTCTCTTCCGGCGAATAGAGGGTGAGTTCGTTGCCAAACAATTTTCTTAATGCGATTCCCACGATTCCTTCTTCCAACAAATCAAACAAACTGGGATTTTCGATATAATCGCGGTAAGCTTCGAAATCTACGACGAAAACATTCGAGGCACCGTTTTTGAATTGAGAAAGAGTTGCTCTGCGTACGCGGATGTCACCGCCGAAATCGCTCCCTTCATTGGAAAAATGGATAATTTTGCCGCGGCCGGTGTATATGCCGTAATGGTCGTAGATACCGCCGATCCTGTGGACACCGATGACATCGCCTTTTTTCAGCTCAGAATCGGAGACTGTGTGAATGAAATCGCAAGCTTTTTTGCGCTTTTTCTTTAAAAAAGGTGGTTTTTGAATGATTGTTCGAGTCAAATCCTCTAAAGGATTGTTGGATTTTCCGAAAATACTCATTGAGTTCCTCCTAAAAAAACATACAAACAACACTACTGTAAAACGTCAAAAAAAACATTTTTCTCAAAATTTTCGAAAAAAGTTTACGCAAGGGATTATAAACTCCGGGGTGGACATATAATGCCCAAGGGTGAAAATTTTTTATTTTTTTGAGATTTTTTTCTTCCGGCTTGCCACATATTCACTGCGGAGTTCGTCGGTTTCTTCGAGAGAGCCGTTTCCGTTCTGGAGTTTTACCGCACTTCTGAGAAAGCGTGCTTCGGCTGAATCTTCGTCAAGTTCGGCGTATTCGATCCAGAGAGGGTTCGGATGTCCGTGCCTGAAAAAGCCGTCTTCGGGCGAGAGAAAATCGACAGTCGTCGCAACATCGGTGAAATCGACAAAACCTTTGAGGTCGGTTTTTGCCCGTCTGTCGAAATTCCAGAAATCCTCGTCATCTTTCGGAGACCACATTATTCCGATTTCAGGTTTTCTGTTTTTGAATCTTTTGTCGCAGACGGTGACGATGTCGCCTTTTCTGAAAGGATGAGGCAGCGTGACATAGTTTTGTTCGGCATAGACGCTGTCGGCCTCGTCTTTATTTTTCGGCTTGATGTAGCGGCGCAGGATATCGCGCTCGTGCTCATCAAACTGCCAGTTTATTTTCACTAAATATTCACGCACCGCCTTTGACGGGATCATCGCGATGATTTCTTCATTTGTCGGGATTTTGCTTTCAGTCATTGAAGCCCTCTATTTCTTGCAGAACTTTTTATAGAGCGTTCTGATCCTTTCGAGCCACTTTTCACGCAGAGCCGGCGGAGAGACGATCTCGCTGTCGGGAGAATAAGAGAGGACTCTTGCCAGGATCTCCTTGTCACGGTCGCCTACCGGAAGCGTTATCTCGAGGCATTTTTTCCCGTCGATCACACAGTCGTTGACCTGCTGGTCTTTATGCCATTTCTGGTTTTTGACATAGTAGTATGCCGGTTCGAAAACGCGGATCACCGCCAATGACGAGTGGACCGACTTGAACATTCCGAAAGAGCCGTCAATAAATTCGTCGAGCTCGCGCTTTGTGACGGGATATTCGAAATTTTTATCTGTAAGTTCGCTTGAAATGAAACGCGAAAGGAGAAAAACGCGCAAAGCATTTTTTTTGCGGCAAAAGGCGATGACATACCACTTTCCGAGGTAATTCATAAGTTTCAGCGGCTCGATGACCCTTTCGCTCTCCTCTCCGTCGGCATTCAGATATCTTATAGAAACACACTGTTTCGTCATAAAAGAACCGAGGATATTCCTGAAATCTTTCATGTCCATCAGGTCGATATCGGATGAATCGTAGGAAATATGATCCATTATTTCGTCGAAATCGGGCGGAATGTAGCCCGAAATATTCTTCAGGATCTCGTCTGAAATCACCGGAATATAGGGCAGTCCGTCGAGTTTGAGCGACTCGCTGATCCGTTTTACGAAAATGTAGTAAAGAACGGCGTCTTCAAGCGAATCGAAAAGCATGTCGAACGGTGTTTCATAGACGTATCCGCCGACACTCTGCCTGTATTTTATCGGCGCGGAAAGAAAGGTGCGCATGTACTCGATGTCGCGCTTGATTGTGTCGATGTGGACTTCAAAACGGTCCGAGACCTCCTTTCTTGTGACGAAACCTTTCGTTTTGATCATGTGGTTGATGTAAACCACCCTTTCAAGATTTGACATTTTTCCTCCTAAAACAAAAAAACGGGTAAATTATACCCGAGAGGTTGGGCGTATGATGCCCAAGTGAAAAATTTTTGCATCTTTTTTGCGATTTTTTCGGTTTTTATTGAAAAAAGCTGTTATAATAGGATGTTTTTGGTTGGCTGAGGTTCGTTATTATGAAAAAACTCCTGATATTTCTTAGTTTTTCGTTAGTAATAGCCGTCTTTGTCTTCGCTGCGGAGCAGCAGAAGGGAAACACCGAAATAAACTCATTTTCGAAGTCGAAGAAATTTCTCGACAAGGTGATTTACGGCGATGCAAAAGTGCGGAAAACCTTTTACTGCGGCTGTTCTTACGACAGAAAGCAGAAAGTTATTGCTGAAAACTGCAGTTACTATGATGCGAAAAACCACTCCAGAAGCAAGAGGGTCGAATGGGAACACATTGTTCCGGCGGCTGCTTTCGGAGGAAAACTGAAAGAGTGGAAAGAGGGCGATCCGCAGTGCGTGGACAGCAAAGGAAAGCGTTTCAAAGGGCGCAACTGCGCATCGAAAATGAATAAGCAGTTCCAGTTCATGCAGGCCGACATGTACAACCTCGTTCCCGCAATCGGAAAGGTCAACGCAGACCGCTCCAACTTCGATTACGGTATAATTTCAGGCGAAGAAAGGGCTTACGGAAACTGCGATTTTGAAGTCAAAAACAATATGGCGGAACCCGTGGAATCAATACGCGGCGACATTGCGAGAACCTATTTTTATATGGATTCAGCATACCCCGGTTTCGGGATAGTCAATGAAAAAAACAGAAAAATGTTTGAAGCGTGGGATAAATCTGACCCGGTTGACGAATGGGAGTGCAAACGCGCAACAGAGATCGAAAAAATACAGAAAAATCAAAATCTTATCTTGAAAGACCGCTGCAAAAAATAATTATTTGATGAATTCCAGCGGAGGAACAAATTTGTCAGCTTTGTAAAGAGATACCTGCCAGTCGTCCGCCTTCTCGAACAGAAGTTCCCAGACGATCTCGCCGTCACGGGTGACTTCGAAAAATCTTGATATCTGCTGCATATCGTAAAATCCTGCCGTTACGAAAATATTGCCGTTTTCAAGGCGGTCAGCATCGCCCCAATACTCGCTCCACCAGCTTTTGTCGATCATGGAGCCGTCGAATTCGAAAGTTATTTCGGCAGTCATCGTCGTTTCGTTGATCGTATATTCCACTATTCTGGTAAAACCGCGCTCAGCCGACCCGTTGTCGTACAAAATGACCTTGTCTCCGTTCACGCCGTTGATCTCAGGATCGTGCGAAAGTTCGAACCACGGATTCGGGTTGTCACCGACAAAAGTAAAATCGCCGTCTTTGCCAAGCCGCCAGATTATAGCGCCGCTGTCCATATCGATCTTGAAAAATGTCGAGAAATTGCGCGAATTTACATAAACGATGCCTTCTTCCTTATACATCGTAACGCTGTTCGTATGAGTCCAGTCGATATAATAGTCGCCGCTTTGATTGGCCGTACAGTCCGGTTTTTCAAAGAAATCTCTGTAATCCCAGCTCCAGATCTCGCCGTATGAATCTGCGTCAAGGTTTACGATGCGGTCTGTTACGACACACCCGTCGTAGATGACCTGCGGAAACGTTACGGAACCGTCCTTCATCATGTAGTATGCGTGGTTCCAGCTTCCCGGGCCGTAGTAATAGCTCATTATTCCGGGCGCTTCCCAAAGAATATTTCCTTCGAGATCGATCTTTATCGCCTCTTCCGCTAAAGAGTCCGCCGCCGAAGAATCTTTGGTCAACGCGATAAGAATGGTCTGAGTTTCCGGATCCCAGGCAACATCGCCGAAAGAACTCGCATACCAAGGATCATACTCAAAATACCAGACGACATATCCGTCGGTGTCGACCATGACAGCGACCGGAAAAATGTGGTCATAGGTCGTCGCGGCATACTGAAAAAGGACGAAACCACCGGCAGTCTTTTCGGCATTGTGCTCCGTCAAATTCATAACCGGAAGATAATTGGGAGCATTTCCTGAATGAAATCCTGTCGTTGCAAGAAGTTCCGGTTCTTCTTCATCAGAATAGATCTCGATAGTGTAATCGAGATTTTCTCTCATTCCCCAAAGAAAAAAGTAATGTTCGTTTTTGGCCTCATTTTCCGCAATTTTGTAGCCCGAATGGGTCGAAGAATAGTATTTTACGAAAGTTTTTTTCTCGTCTGCCGTTGAAAAAGTGAGCCTGCACGAAAGAGAATTCTGCCTGTTTTCCTCGACTTTAAGATCTGTCAGAAGATCGGTTTCGGGATCATCGTCAGAAATCACATCAATGTCTTCGTCAGAGATATCATTATGCTGTAAAGAAACCTTATTTTCACATGAAACACTCAAAAATGCCAACGAAAGCAATAAGATAGCAAAGATTCTATTCATTTAAAAACTCCAGCGGAGGAACAAATTTATCTGCATTGTAAAGTTCTATAAAAACATCGTCGTTGTGCTCGGTATAGATCTCCCAGACAACTTTCCCGTCTCGCGTGACCTCAAAAACAGAGGAGTTTTGCGATTCATCGACCAAACCTTTCGTCACGAGGAAATTGCCGTTTTCAAGATAATCGACATCGCCCCAACCCATTCCTGCGAACCAGCCGTGACCAGAATCGAAGCCGTCAAATTCGAAAGTTATTTCCGCCGTCATAGCCTCTTCATCGATTTCGTATTCTATGATCCTTGAATAAAAACGCTCAGTCAGACCGTTATCGAAGAAAACAAGACGCCTTCTTGAAGAATCTGAGAATTTCGGATCGTGCGTGCAGTCAGGCCACGGGGACTGATGATCAGAAAGCATTGTGAAATCACCGTCTTTGCCGAAATGCCATGCAACATTGTTTGTATTCATATCGACTTTGAAAAAACCGAGCCAGAGCGAATTGATGTATGCGGCATTGTCGTCTTTGAAGATCATTGCCGAATTAGTGTGGGTCCAGTCACACCAGTAATCATCGGGATTCGAACACTCGACAGTGTCGAAATAATCAAGAGAATCAAGGTAGCCCCAATCCCAGATTTCAGAATAGTCCTTATCGACATTAACGATCCTGTCAGCCATAACAGTTCCCTGATAATACTGGGCTCTGATAAAGAGGATAGTGTCATCTTCCAGCATCCTGTACATGTGGTGCCATGTCGTTTCGCTGTACATTGAGCCGGGAAGATCCGGAGATTGCCAGACGATATTTCCTTCAAGATCGACCTCAAGACCTTCTTCGGTCTCGACATCTCCCATTGTCGCACCTTTCTGCACACCTACGGATATCGTATTCGTTTTTTTGCGGTAAAGAGGATCCCCAAGAAGAGCGAATCCTGGAACATAGTGTTCAAAATACCAAACAACGAAACCGTTGGTATCAACCATAAATATTATCGGTTCCATGTTTGCGTCATCATAGAAAGAATGCTGCGCCAGTATTACGAATCCGGGTTGCACACTTTCCTTTTCATTCGCGACAAGATGAGGCGGATAGAGATAGGCCGGCAAATTTCCTGAATGGAATCCGGTCGTTGCAAGAAGCTCAGGCGTTTCTTCATCGGAATAGATCTCAATCGTGTAGTCAAGATCTGGTCTCATTCCCCAAAGAAAAAAATAGTGCACGTTTTTGGCCTCATTTTCCGCAATTTTATAGCCGGAATGAGTCTGGGAATAGTATTTTACGAATGTTTTTCTTTCATCTGCTGTCGAAAAAGTAAGTCTGCATGAAAGAAGATTTTTTTCATTTTTTTCAACTTTAAGATCAAAAAGCGGTTCGGAAACAGTATCCTCGTCCGGTATTTCAGATCCATCAACATCAGAAAACTCTTTTTCCGGAATGTTGACTTTGTTTTCGCACGAAACAAAAATCAGAAAGGACAAAAAAAACAAAAATAAAAATTTACGCATAGCCGATTTCAAACATCAAAAATAAAAGCCTGGATATTTTACAAAAAAAAGCAGCAATAACAACAAATTTTCTGAGGAAGAGTAAATTCTGTAAAAAAAATGGCGGGAGGAAGCCGTCAGCCTAACAACAGTTAAACATTTATCTAATTTCCATTATCTTAAGGGCAAAAAAAATGAGGCGACGACCTACTTTTCCACGGCCACTGACCGCAGTATCATCGGCACTGTCATGTT